>Ga0315904_10005574_pt1 | contig 17458 bp, 15 predicted proteins | sample LakEriMetagenome_6_FD_203529 | JGI IMG/M metagenome (GOLD analysis project Ga0315904, IMG submission 203529) | Freshwater fungal communities from buoy surface, Lake Erie, Ohio, United States - Buoy 12 MA120 | ecosystem: Environmental > Aquatic > Freshwater > Lake | place: USA: Lake Erie, Ohio...
GCCCATGAAATAGTTGCGCGCAGCAGGACAATGATAGGTCAGCGCGCAGTTGTCCGCCAGGTGTTTGACCAGCCTGTTATGCGGGAAGGCTTTCGTCATTTTTTCTACGCCCAGTTCTACCACGCTGTTGTCAAAACCTTCACATTCCTGGCGAATATCCTGCTCTATCCTGACAGCAGGTACATAAAACTGGTCGTTGTACCAGCCGGCTGCAGTATAACAAAATAAAGGCAGCAGGGGGGCATCCGGGGCAGATTCGTAAGCAGCCAGATAAAGGCCAGTATGAGCAGGTGGTATGAAAGCTGCAACGGCCCAACCCTTTTCACAGAGCCTCATTTCGCCGGTTTCCACATCGATCCCAATGCCTCTTCTTCCCGGCAGTTCGTACAGGGACCCGCCACTGGGAAGCGGTATCCATTCATCGCCGGGAATGGGCATGGCATCCCAACCCATACGACCCGCCGCATACAGGGTATCATCTTCAAAGATGTTGCCCTGACCGTCTGAATACATTAAAAACATACGCAAAGATCGAACAATTGGCTAATTAACTGATTGGCTCATTAGCTAATTTTCCAAAAAGAAGAGGATTTCTATTGAAATTGGCTTATCAGCCAATGAGCCAATTAGCTAATGAGCCAATTGCTCCTTACACCAGGCATTGAACTCGTCCTCTGAAACATCGTATTCCTCATTGTCGTCATCATCATCCGTTTCCGCCTGGAACAATGTATTGTTCTTATAGTCCAGGGTCAGGATGCCGTCTTTGATCATGGCATTGTTCAGGTCTGCCCAGCGAATGTTCCGCTGCCAGAGGCTTTTGAATATGATGTGCTGTTCGCTGAAGCCGACCTCTTCTTTCCTGCGCGACAGAAAACCGGTGATGCCCATGGCAATGAAGAAAGCGGATTGCGCGGGAAAGAAAAACAGACTGAAAATGGCCATCAGGTACAGGAAGAAAAATTCGACAGGTTTTTTGTCCAGGTATCTTTTAATGTTATAACCCAGAAGCCCGGCAAAGCTGATGAACACAGGAATGCCAAAGTATAGGGAGTTATCGGTTTTCCTGATGACCGAATAGATCAACAGGAGGATGAAAAGGATGCCTGCAAAAATACTGATCAGGTCAACGGTTCGCTGGTGCTTTTTCTTCAGCACCACTACATAGGGAAATACTTCGTTCTTATCCCTTTTTGCCATTGGCAGAGGCCGATAAAATGTTGCATAATTTGAAGAGCACGCGCGCACCCACATTCTCATCGTATTCATTGGTGCTTATGCCGATCTCATTCAGGTCAAATCCAATGATCTCCCTACCGCTTTGGAGGATTTTTTTGAATAGATAGAACAACTGCTCTGTTTCAAAACCGCCATGTACAGGCGTGCCGGTATGGGGGCAGAGTTTAGGGTCAAGACCGTCTATGTCGAAGCTGATATACACTTTCTGGGGCAGGTGATTGATGATTTCGTCTGCGATCTGACGCCAGGTCTGTCCTTCAAACTGCCGCTCTTTGATCTCTTTGTCAAAATAGGTAATGACCCGGTGGTTGCTGTTGCAGATGTATTCATATTCCCCACCGCTATAATCGCGAATGCCCATTTGGACGAGTTTGGAAATTGCGGGGATATTATTCAGGATATTGTACATGATGGACGCGTGGGAGAACACGAAACCTTCATAAGAGGGCCTGAGGTCGCAGTGAGCGTCGATCTGCAGAATGCCGAAACTGTTGTGGAACTCGGAAAGTGCCTGTATGAAACCATAAGGGATCGAGTGGTCGCCGCCGACCAGGCCAACCAGTTTGCCTTTTTGTAAAAGGTCCATGGTTTGTTCGTATACCCATTGGTTCAGGAAGGCGGAGCCTTCATTGACTTCCACCAGCGTCTTACACATGAACTTGTTGTTGTCCACCTTGTCGCCCTGGGATATGTAGTTGATGTAGAGCTCAGCTTCCTTACGCAAATAGTCGCTTTTGAGCAGGATCTTCTTGTCTACTTTACGCATGAAAAAACCCCTCTTCCAGGCTTCAGGATAATCCGGGTCGTACACGTCCACCTGCATGCTGGCGTGAAACAAATGTTCGGGAGCGCGGGCCGTTCCTGCCCTGTAGGATACCGTCACTTCCCAGGGAACAGGCAGTATGACCAACTGAGCCTCTTCTTCTGTAAAGGGAAGTCCAAAAATGTTGTTATTCAGATTGCTGACGGAATTGGGGTCGAAGTTTAGTAGATCAGCCATAACTCAAATGCGGGTGCAAAGTAACGATTTTTCAATATGGTGTCAGGGATGAATGTATTTTAACAGGTAATATTGAACAAGTATCCTGTTTTAGGAGTTTTTTGGCATAATTTTGTACCTGATTCAAGCCTGAACATGAAGAAATTACACATTGTGATCCTGGTTGTGATAGCGTTGTCAATAGCAGGTCTCCTAACCCTGACGAAGGACATTACCACGTATGATTCCATTGCCTCGGCCAAGAAGAAGGAAGGCCGGTATGTTCACCTGATCGCAAAACTGGATAAATCCCAGCCAGTTGAATACGATCCGGTCAAAGATCCCAATTACCTGAGTTTCTACGCCGTCGATTCCCTGGGTTCCAGGACCCAGGTGGTATACCGTAATTCCAAGCCCACGGAACTGGAGCATAGCGACAGGGTGGTATTGAAGGGGCAAATGAATGGAGAAGTGTTTGAATGCAAGGAGATCTTGCTGAAATGCCCTTCAAAGTATAAAGACGATCCTACCCAGCAAATGAAAAAACTGGAGAATACCGCTGTGCCAACATCTTCTCAAAACTGATCCTTAACCAATACTGATGCGATACGAAGGGGAACATCTACTGATCGGTCAGATCGGTCATTTCTTTACATTACTGTCATTTGTTTCAGCCATACTGGCTACTTACGCTTATTTCCGTTCTGCCAGAGCGGTTGTTGAGCTGGACTCCCAGCGGTGGAGAAAGCTGGGACGCATCTCATTTGCCATCCAGGTCGTTTCCATCATCTCGATCTTTGTCACCCTGTACCTGGTGATCTACAACCACTATTTCGAATACAAGTATGCGCATCAGCATTCCAAAAGAAGCCTTGATGTGGAATACCTGCTCAGCTGTTTTTGGGAAGGGCAGGAGGGAAGCTTCATGCTGTGGACCTTCTGGCAGGGTATCCTCGGACTGGTGGTGATGAGAACGGCAAAGAAATTTGAAGCGCCGGCCATGACCATGATCAGCCTTGCCCAGGTATTTTTGGCAAGCTTCATCATTGGCATTTATTTCTTCGACATACGCATTGGTACAGGACCGTTTGTGTTGATGCGGAATGAATTTCCCGATGCGCCCATTTTCCAGGATCCAAATTACCTTTTTAAATACCTCACAGACGGTAACGGCCTGAACATACTCCTGCAGAATTACTGGATGGTGATCCATCCGCCCGTTTTGTTCCTGGGTTTTGCTTCCGCATTGGTGCCCTTCTCCTTTGCCATAGCAGGTCTTTGGAAGAATGAACACCAGGGCTGGATCAAACACGGACTGCCTTGGGCCCTGTTCAGTGCTGGTATACTTGGACTGGGTATCATGATGGGGGCAGCCTGGGCATATGAATCCCTCACTTTTGGCGGTTACTGGGCCTGGGATCCGGTGGAGAATGCCTCCATGGTGCCCTGGATGCTGATGGTGGCCGGGATTCACACCATGCTTATCTTCAAGCATACCGGCCATTCCATGAAGGCCACTTATTTCTTTATTCCGCTGGCTTATTTCCTGGTACTCTATTCCACCTTTCTGACCCGTACAGGCATTTTGGGGGATACCTCCGTCCACTCGTTCACCGGCGAGGGCGAAACTTTGTACTGGCACCTGATCGTGATGATGCTGACCTTTATCGGCATCGCCACAAGACTGTATGTCGTCAACAGGAAAGCGATCCCGGAAATCAGGAAAGAGGAAAGCATGAACTCCAGGGAATTCTGGATGTTCGTGGGTTCGCTGCTGTTGTTTGTTTCTGCAGGTTATATCATCGTCCTCACCTCGCTGCCTTTCATCAATAAACTGTTCAGCACCAATTGGGCCATAGGGCAGGATGTAGAGTATGTTTACAATCGCGTAATGATCCTGGTCACTGTGGTTATCGCCCTGCTCACGGCGGTCACGCAGTATTTCAAGTACAAAGAGACAACGAGAAAATATTTCTGGTCCAACCTCATGGTGCCAACCCTGGTCACCATCCTGTTCTCGGCCCTGGTATCAGCCTTCGGCGGCATTAACTACGATAAATACGGCATCGGCTTCCTGGCAGCCATCCATGTTGCATTCTGGACTTCGGCATATACCGTGATCGCGAACGGCACCTATATTTTCAAAGTGATGAAAGGTAACCTGAAAGCGGCAGGGGCTTCCATTTCCCATGTTGGGTTTGGCCTGATGCTGGTGGGAATTCTCATTTCATCATCCAAGAAAGAACTGGTTTCTGAGAACAATACGGGTATTAATGTAGCTGGCTTGAAAGATGTGAAAGGTAAGGAAGAGAACCCGCTGGAGAACGTTACCCTCGTACATGGGGTGCCCACCCAAATGGGAAAATACACCGTAACCTACGTGGGGGATTCAGCGGTCAAAAAGAATGACCGCGTGTATTTCAAGATCAACTTCACTGAGCAGGATACGGCCCAGGGAACTGTTCTGGAATCCTTTGATATCTATCCCAATGCATTCCTTGTCAAGGGCGAAGAAGGAATGAACCTTTCTTCCAATCCCGGCGCACGCCACTACCTGACCAACGATATTTTCGTGTACATCACCTCCTGGCTGAATCCCGATAAAATTACGGACACCTCCTCTTTCCGGAATTACTGGGTCAAGAAAGGCGATACCGTTTTCTATTCCAATGGCTACCTCACCGTTAATGATATCGTCATGGCCAATAAGAATGACAACAAGGATCTGCCCGTGGTGGACAGCGCCTGGTTATCCGACTTAATGGTGTTTTCGAAAGATGGCCGGAGTTACGCATCACAACCCGCTTATTTTGTGAAGAATTCACAACCTTCTGTTAAAATGGATACCGTTTTTACCCAGAACCTGGTGTTGAATATCAATCGGGTAAGTGGCGACAAGATCGAGCTCGGTGTCAAGGAATCAGGGGCGGTCATGCGGTATATCACCATGAAAGCCTACAAGTTCCCCTATATCAACGTCCTCTGGCTGGGCACCATCATCATGGTGATCGGATTTTTAGTGAGTATGTTCAGGCGATTAAAGGTCTAAGCCACTATAAGATATCAGGAAGCTTTTGTAATTTGTAGTCATGTTCCGGCTGATCATAAGGAAATGGTACATAGTGCTGCTGGTGATGACGGGGTCGATGATCATCATCCAATCGAACGCGCAGTCCCGTTATGGGCCAAACGACACCCTCGTTGTTCCCGTCATAGTATACAACGGTGATACGATGACCTACCGGGAATTTGAACCGGTCTACGTATTTGCCAACATGACCCCGGAACAACAGGCCGCTTATAAGAAGTGGACCCGGCTGAGGAACGCCATTTATGTTACCTACCCATATGCTCTGCAAGCGGGTTATATCATCAATGAGATCAACGATAATGTCGGCAGGATGCCCGAATCCCAAAAACGCAAGGCCTACCTCAAAAGTAAAGAGGCTGAGCTTAAGAAGAAATTCGCTGATCCCCTCACCAATCTCTCTGTCTACCAGGGAAAGGTATTGATGAAGCTCATCAACCGCGAAACAAATAACAATTGTTACGAACTCATCAAGGAATATAAAGGGGGCATTTCCGCCCGTTTCTGGCAGACCGTGGCCTGGGTCTTTGGCAGCAGCCTGAAGCAACACTACGATCCCCAGGGTCTCGATGCGGAAATGGAGAAGATCGTGAAGGAAGTTGCCATGATGTACGGAAGGTCCTGATCCCACCCTTTACTGCTTTCTCTTTTTGCTATCTTTGCGCCATGAAACTCGACATTCTTGCCATCGGTGTTCACCCTGACGATGTGGAACTGGGTTGCTCCGGCGTACTCATCAACGAAATCAGGAACGGTAAAGCGACGGGTATCGTTGACCTTACCCAGGGCGAACTTGGCACCCGGGGAACCGTTGAAACGCGTTATACGGAAGCTGCCGCTGCTGCCGCCATCATCGGCGTTAAGGTGAGGGAAAACCTGAAGATGAGGGACGGATTTTTCAGGAATGATGAGGCCCATCAACTGGAGCTCATCAGGGTCATTCGCCGGTACAGGCCGGAGATCGTGATCGGCAACATACTGGACGACAGGCACCCGGACCATGGAAGAGCAGGGCACCTGATCGCGGACGCATGCTTCCTGTCTGGCCTTGCGAAAGTTGAAACGGAAGATGACGGTGTTGCCCAGCAGAAATGGCGCCCCAAATATGTACTGCATTATCTGCAGGACTGGTATCATGAGCCGGACCTGCTGGTAGACATCAGTGATGTTTTTGAACAAAGGATGGAATCCATTAAGGCTTATGGCACGCAGTTTAATGCTACGGACAATGCCGAGGGCCCGCAGACCTATATATCAACACCTGATTTCCTGGATAGTGTGGTGGCGCGTGCAAGGATGTTCGGGAAGCGTATTGGCGTGAAGTATGCTGAAGGATTTATTACAGAAAAAAAGATCGGTATCAGGAGCCTTGATGCCCTGGTAATGGTTGAAACATAAAAAGAACATGGCTACAGTAAAAGTTGGATTAGTTCAGATGTCGTGCTCAGCAGACAAACAGGAGAACCTGTCAAAGGCTTCTGAGCGTGTGCGCGAAGCAGCAGCAAAAGGCGCACAGATCGTATGTCTGCAGGAACTGTTTACCTCGCTCTATTTCTGCGACGTGGAAGCTTATGAGCATTTTCAATTGGCAGAGCCTATCCCGGGCCCCTCCACTGATGCCATGGCGGCGTTAGCCAGGGAACTGGGCGTGGTGATCATCGCTTCCCTCTTTGAAAAAAGGGCGCAGGGGATATATCACAATACCACCGCAGTACTGGATGCCGACGGCACCTACCTGGGTAAGTACCGGAAAATGCATATACCCGATGATCCGGCATACTATGAGAAATTCTATTTCACACCCGGCGACCTGGGTTATAAAGTGTTCAAAACGAAATTTGCTACCCTCGGCGTGCTGATCTGCTGGGACCAATGGTATCCCGAAGCAGCAAGGATCACGGCGCTGATGGGTGCGGAAGTTCTGTTCTATCCCACGGCCATCGGCTGGGCCACCTCACAGGATGAAGCGACCAATTCAGAACAGTACAATGCCTGGCAGACCATCCAAAGGAGCCATGCGGTAGCGAATGGTGTGCATGTGGTGAGTGTGAACCGCGTAGGGTTTGAGCAGGATGGGGCCATGAAATTCTGGGGTGGATCTTTTGTTGCCAATCCCATGGGCAGGGTTCTTTTTCAGGCTTCGCATGACCAGGAAGAAGTTCAGGTAATGGATCTGGACCTCGGGCGAACGGATGTTACCCGCACCCACTGGCCCTTTTTGCGAGACAGAAGGATAGACAGTTACCAGCCCATTACCAAAAGATATATTGACGAAGAAGGATAAACGGTTGGCCGTTACTGCTTTATTTATCTATATTGTTTTTGGATACCTGATCCTTAAACACTACTAACTGCCATGGCTTCAACCAACAATGAAGCGTCACAACCCGTGAACGCTTCCACCTTGCATGCTTTTGCGCCTGGTTATCAACCAGAACATGCCAGAATCTCCGCTCTTGATATTTTAAAGGGCATTGCCGTTATGGCCGGCCTGATGATCACCATACTTTACTGGGGTGGCTTCAGCACGGGCATGCAGCAGGCGCTGACCGATTTTCCTGGTGGTGTCCGGTACAAGACCTATGCAACCCTCAGTCTTTTACTGGAAGGAAAAATGATGGGTCTGGTTGCGCTGAGTTTCGGCGCGGGCATCATCCTGTTTTTTGTCAGACCCCACATGGGTTCGGGATTGTCGAACCACGACCTCTATGTAAGGCGCAACATGTGGCTGATCTTATTTGGCCTGATCAATGCGTTTGTGTTTTTATGGCCAATGGATATCCTTTTCCATCTCGGCGTCATGGGCCTGCTGTTGTTTCCGTTTCCAAGGATGAAGACATCATGGCTGCTGGCCTCCGTAGTGTTGTTGCTGTTGATCGGGTCCGGGAAATATTATTGGAACTACCATGATGATACAACAGCCTACAGCGAATTTGTAGTAGCAGATAGCCTCTCCAAAAAGTATCAGGCGCGAGACAGCATTCAAAAACGGACCGACAGTATCGCCGCTGCTAAAGTGAATGAGCGCCTTTCCCCGACAGCGGCTCCCATCACAACAACAGTTAAGAAAGACAGCACTAACAAAAAAACAGGCGATACCTTAACCAGGAAACAAAAAAAACAGATCGAAACCTGGGAGGGGATAGCAAAGAAGTTCACATGGGAGAAGAAAAAAGATAGTGCCAGGATCAAGGCCATGCAGACCGTGAGTTATGTCAAGAACTGGGAGTTCATGACCGGTCCTGCTAAACAACGTGAGGCGCAGTGGTTCTATACTCTTGGTTTGTGGGAACTTGCATCCATCATGCTGCTGGGCATGTGGTTGTTCAAGACCGGATTCTTTTTTGGCAGGTACAGTAGCAGCCAGTATATGCTTACGGCACTGGCCGGAATAGGGGGCTGCCTGTTGTTTGGATGGTATCGACTGCATTTCCTGCATGAGGCGGTCGACAACTATACGAAGTACGTTCAACAGCGTCAACTGCCGCATACGTTTTTGAAGCCGCTGGAGATCGTGGCAGGTGTTGCGGGATATGCGTCGCTGCTCATGTTTATCATTCAACGTAACTGGCTGCAGGGCTTGCGGTCGTTTTTTGCAGAAACAGGCCGTATGGCCCTTAGTCATTACCTCCTGCAGAGCTTGATCCTGTCCGTCTTCTTTTACGGATACGGGATGGGAAATTATGCCAGAATTGGTCAGCCAGGCTTGTATCTGCTGGCGGTTGAACTGTGTATCCTTCACGTTGTATTTACCGTATTCTGGACAAAATTCTATTATATGGGACCTGCAGAATGGTTGCTGAAATCATTGATACACAGGAAAAGGATACCCAATAAACCTGGCGCAGAAACAGCAGATGCGGCGGAAAGACCATTGCAAACTCCTTCAATGATGAACCATGACTGACACCAATATCATGATACCCGACAGCAGCTTATCGAATGGTAGCGCCCAGCCCGTTCAAGCATCAGACCGGATCAAGACCATCGATATGATCAGGGGACTAGCCCTGCTTGGGATCCTCCTGATGAATATTCCGTATTTCAGTGGCGATGGCGTGGTGATGTATGATGCCATGATGGGGGATCAAAACAGCTGGGATTTTCGAACCGCAGCCGTGGTTAACAGTTTTTTCGACAGTACCATGCGGGGACTGTTTTCCATGCTGTTCGGCGCTGGCATGTTGCTGTTCCTGATGAATAAGAAAGAAACCGCCAGCGGGGCAAGCGTAGCGGAACTCTATTACAGGCGCTTGTTGTGGCTTGTGTTGTTTGGCGTCATCAATGCGTATGTGCTGCTGTGGCCAGGCGACATCCTGTACACCTATGGTTTATTGGGCATGCTGTTGTATCCTTTCAGGAACAGCAGTCCAAGATTGTTGCTAACCATGGCCCTGATATTTTCGCTGTTCGCTTTTGGAAAAGGTATGTACAATTATAGTGAAACAAGGACAACGCGCATGGGCTACGTAGCCGCGGTGAAAGCAGAGAAAGCCGGCCAGAAGTTGACCCCGGAACAGATTGGTGCAAAGGAGGAATGGTTGGAAATAGAAAAGAGCCAGAAGCCCGACCGTGAAAAAGTCAAGGAGAATATCGAAGAAATGAGGGGTAGTTATTCAGGAATCTTTACCTGGTTGATGCCATTCAATTCTCAATCGGAAACCTGGTGGTTGCACGCCTGGGCCACGTACGACTGCCTGTTTATGATGTTCATCGGCATGGCGCTGTTTAAACTGGGATTCTTTAACAATAGGTTTAAAACATCAACTTATGCGGTTTTGCTTTTAATCGGATACGGTATGGGCATGGTCGTAGGTCTGGTACAAGTAAAAGCACAAATACAAGCCGCTCAGAATTTTGGTCTCTATCTGGACAGCTACAGGGTACCCCATGATGCCCTGTTTGATATCAGGAGACTGCTCCTGTCCATGGGGCACGCCAGCCTGCTGATCCTCGTCTATCGCAGCAACATCGTTCCCTGGCTGATGAAGGCACTGGCCAGCGTGGGGCAGATGGCTTTCACCAATTACCTCATGCAGTCCATCATTTGCACATTATTCTTTTACGGATATGGATTTGGTTATTACAACACGCTACGGTTCCACCAGGTGTATTATGTGGTGTTCGCTGTCTGGGTTTTTCAACTCCTGTTTTCAACGATCTGGCTGCATTATTTCAGGTTCGGTCCGTTTGAATGGCTCTGGCGCTCACTGACCTATTGGAAAAAACAGCCCATGAAGCTGGGGAACGCTGCCACAGTATCCGGAGTTTAGGGCCGATGTTGTACTTTCGCGGGCTAATCCTGTTTTCATGAGCACACCCCGCGCTTTAGGCTATTATTTTCCCGCAGAGTTTGCACCGCATCGGGCTACCTGGCTGAGCTGGCCCCATAAGGAAGCATCCTGGCCGGGCAAGATCCACACCATCTTCCCCCGCTATGCTGAGTTTATCAGCTACCTTGCGAAAAGTGAACAGGTCTGCATCAATGTGGGTAGCGATGACATGAAGGCCTTTGCGCTCGAACACCTGATCAAGGCAGATGTTGACCTTAGCCAGGTGCAGTTTTATATGCATCCCACCAACGATGCCTGGTGCCGTGACCATGGCCCGGCTTTTCTCATCAACCCACTCGCCCAACAGCGAAAAGTGATCGTAGACTGGAACTACAACGCCTGGGGTGAGAAATATCCGCCGTTTGACCTCGACGATGTGATCCCCACACTGATCGGAAAAGAACTCGGTATCCCGGTGTTCAACCCCGGCATCATCATGGAGGGTGGTTCAGTTGATTTCAATGGCGCAGGCACGCTGATCACCTCAAAGCAATGCCTGCTCAATGAAAACCGGAATCCCCATCTCAACCAGGAACAGATCGAACGCTATCTCTGCGATTACTATGGCGTAGAGCAGGTGCTATGGGTGGATGAAGGCATCATTGGTGACGATACCGATGGGCATATCGACGACACGGTCAGGTTCGTGAATGCAGATACCGTTATTACCGTGGTTGAAGAGAATAAGGATGATGAGAATTATGGGATCCTGCAGCAGAACAAGAGGCAGTTGAAAGAGATGCGCCTGCTGAATGGCAAACCCCTCAATATTGTTGAGCTGCCCATGCCGGATCCCGTGATCTGGGAGGACCAGCGCCTGCCGGCATCCTATGGTAATTTTTATATCAGCAATAAATACGTCATTGTGCCAACCTTCCGCCAGCCTAAGGATGAAAGGGTTTGCCGGATCATACAGGATTGTTTTCCGGACAGGGAAGTGGTGGGGATCGACTCAACCGATATCATCTGGGGACTGGGAAGCTTCCATTGCCTTTCGCAGCAGGAACCGGAGATCTGATCACCCGTATTCGGCGAACATCAGAGCCGCGTGACCTCGCTGCCGTGTTTTTTGTTGCTGATGATGTTCTCTACGGTCCACCCGATATGCTCTTTCTGGATATGACGTCTCACTGCGCAATCATCTTTGCTGCAGATATGGCATGAGAAATCAAGGCAGCCATCCGTATGGATGAACATCTCGAGGCTTTCGCCGAATTCGTTTTTAATCAGCCTCGACAGCTCGTCCACTTCATCATGTGCTTCATGGACGTTCAGATACCAGGGTACTGTAAGGTGCGCATCGAGGTGCAGCACCGGGCCAAATTTGATAATGCGCACATTGTGCAGGTCGATCCAGTTTTTTCTACGGTGCCTGTTCAGGTAGTCCACCAGTTTCTGCAGCAACTCCATATCTGCCTTGTCCATGATCCCTTCCACTGATGCGCGAATGATGGTATACCCCGTATACATGATGAATAATGCCATGCCAAGCGCAACGATGGAATCCAGTTTCGTCCACCCCGTGAAGTAAATGATGATCAGCCCTGCTATGATCCCAATAGTTGAGAACGTGTCTGTCAGCAGATGTTTGCCGCTGGCGATGAGCGCGAGCGAATTGTTTTTCTTCCCGGTTCTGATGCATACCATCCCCGTTATATAATTGATCACAGCCGTCAGGGAGATCAGCAGGATACCACTGTCGAGCTTCTCCAGTTTCCCCGGTGAGATCAGGTTCTGTATGGATTCATAAATGATGACACCACCCGCGATGGCGATCATACTGCCTTCCACAGCCGCCGATACAAATTCCGCTTTCCCATGGCCATAGGGATGATCCAGGTCGCGGGGCTTCGAGGCTACATACAAACTGTACAGGCTGATAAATCCTGCTACTACATTTACCGTGCTCTCTAACGCATCAGTAAGGATGGAAACCGAATGAGTGTACCACCAGGCGAGCATTTTTATGCCAAACAGCAACACCGCTACAATGGTGACAATACGCTGAAGCTTAAAGTTGACGGTGGCGGTTGTTGGTTCCAATGAAAAGTAGTTTCTTACAAAATGAGTACAATCATAATTAAAGTTTGCGAGCCATACGAGCTTTATGGAAATTTAATCAAGTGGAATAGCTGAAAGAGCTTCGCCTCCTGAGCAGCTGACACAGTTATTACGCCTCGCTATGAATTAATACGAACATCTGTTAGTTTTTCCGCTAATTGGTTTATTTTTGCAACCGGACCCCCTGATCGATCGGTCATGGTTTCCGCCTTTTTTTATCTTAATGGTTTGCTATGCAATTTCAACTTACCGAAGAACATAAAATGATCGTACAGGCGGCGCGGGATTTCGCCCGGCAGCAGTGTTTACCCGGCGTGATAGAACGCGACGAGCTGCAGAAGTTTCCAAGAGAGCAGATCATGCAGCTGGCAGACCTGGGATTTATGGGCTTGATGGTGAATCCGGCCTACGGCGGTGCGGGAATGGATACCATCAGCTATGTGCTGGCCATGGAGGAGATCAGTAAAGTGGATGCCAGTGTGAGCGTATGTATGAGCGTGAATAATAGCCTGGTCTGCTGGGGCCTTGAAGAATATGGCAACGAAGAGCAAAAGCAGAAATACCTGGTCCCTCTTGCCCAGGGTAAGAAAGACGGAGAACTGTATATTGGCGCATTTCTGCTGAGCGAGCCCGAGGCTGGCTCGGACGCCACTTCGCAACGCACCGTCGCCGAAGATATGGGTGACCATTTCCTCCTCAATGGAACTAAAAACTGGATTACCAACGGTAACTCCGCATCGGTATACCTGGTGATGGCACAAACAGATCCTTCAAAAGGCAGCAAAGGGATTACCACTTTTATCGTAGAGAAAAACTGGCCGGGCGTGTCCGTGGGGGCCAAGGAAAATAAAATGGGCATCAGGGCCAGCGATACCCACAGCATCTTGTTTAACGACGTCAAAGTTCCAAAAGACAATATCGTTGGTGAAGTAGGATTCGGATTCTCATTTGCCATGAAAACTCTGGCTGGCGGCAGGATTGGAATCGCCTCCCAGGCCCTGGGCATCGCCAGCGGCGCTTATGAACTGGCCTTAGCGTATTCAAAAGAAAGAAAAGCCTTTGGCAAGGAGATCATGCATCACCAGGCTATACAATTCAAACTCGCAGATATGGCAACCAAGGTAGAGGCCGCAAGACTTCTCTGCCTCAAATCTGCCTGGGAAAAAGATAACGGATTGGATTATGCCCTTTCATCATCCATGGCAAAAGTGTACGCATCCGAAGCAGCGATGTGGATCTCCACCGAAGCCGTACAGGTGCACGGCGGCTATGGATACGTAAAAGAATACCATGTTGAGCGACTGATGCGGGATGCCAAGATCACACAGATCTATGAAGGTACCAGTGAAGTGCAGCGCATTGTGATCGGCCGCCAAATCCTGAAATAAGATGGCACTCCTGATCGATTCCTATAAACAGGTGGCTGATGAGGCCAGGACTAAACACGCAGTACTCATCGCCGTGTCAAAAACCAAGCCTGTGGAGGACCTCGAGGCGTTGTACAACCTGGGACACCGCGATTTTGGCGAGAATTATGTGCAGGAACTGACGGAGAAACAGGGTCAGTTGCCTGCTGATATACGCTGGCATTTTATAGGTCACCTCCAAACCAACAAAGTCAAATACATTGCCCCATTCGTATATATGATCCATGGTGTGGAGAGTTACAAATTGCTCCGCGAGATCAACAAGCAAGGCGCGCGCAATGGCAGGAAGATCAAATGCCTGCTCCAACTGTACGTTGCAAAAGAAGAGACCAAGTTCGGTCTTGATGAGCAGGAAGCCTATGAATTGATGCAGCAGGTGTCCAATAATGACGAACTCGAATTTGTAGACATCTGCGGCGTCATGGCCATGGCAAGTTTTTCGCACGACGAGCAACTCCTGCGCTCGGAATTTCAAATGGTCAGAAAGATATTCGAAAACCTTCAGGAGAGATTTTTTTACCACGACGATAAATTCTCAGTGATCTCTATGGGCATGAGCAGCGACTTTAGGATCGCCCTTGCCGAAGGCTCCAATATGATCAGGGTCGGCAGCCTCATCTTCGGCGAACGCAGTACAACCGCTATATAAGATCAGGGCCGGTAGTCCCTCCCCGGGGAATGCAACGCCTGCCGTATAAATACGGTTGTTCAAAAAGCGTAATTCTGGTATTGCACAGGTTCCCGGAAAGCTGTTGCTTTAACCATGAAATCCAATCCTATGAACCTGATGATGTTTTTGGAAAACGACCTGTTAGAGGCCGTCCCTGTGGATAGAGAAAGCATATCTGTGCCGGGCTACCTGGGCACCTTCAAGCGTTCCCTGAAAGAGAAATACCGCAAACTCCTGGCCCAATGCCCCCAACCACCTGAGTTCCTCGTGATCGAACCCGCACCGGCAAATGTATTCAGGATCACGGCCGGCAACTGATCGACCTTACCTGTTCATGCCCTGTGTATCAATGTGAACCACCGCTGCTTTACCGATAAAGAACGCCTGCTCTCCTGCAGGCTTGAAGTGGTTTAACCCTGTTTTTTACGTAACTTTGCGCCTTCAATCAGAAGCATGATCAGCGTAAAAAATGTCACTCTCGCCTATGGCAAGAGGGTTTTGTTCGAAGAAGTAAACATCAATTTCATGAAAGGGAACTGCTATGGCGTAATCGGTGCCAATGGAGCAGGTAAAAGTACCTTTCTCAAAGTATTAAGCGGAGAAATAGAACCGAATAAAGGCAGTGTCGAGATCACTACCGGAGAAAGGCTGGCCTTTTTAAAACAAAACCAGTTCGAATTTGACGACGTGCTGGTGCTCAATACCGTGATGATGGGCCACAGTAAGATGTGGAAAGTGATGCAGGAACGTGAACATATCTATTCGCTGTCTGACTTTTCGGAAGAGGATGGCATACGCGCCGGTGAACTCGAACATGAGTTTGGGGAAATGGGAGGCTATACGGCTGAAAGTGATGCCGCAGCCCTGTTGAGCGACCTTGGCGTGAAGGAACAGTATCACCAGTCCCTGATGAGGGATATTCCGTCCAATCTCAAGGTGCGGGTACTACTTGCCAACGCTCTGTTTGGCAATCCAGATATCCTTCTGTTGGACGAGCCTACCAACGGACTTGATATTGAAACCATTTCATGGCTGGAGAACTTTCTGGCAGACTACGAGAATATCGTACTGGTGGTGAGCCACGACCGTCACTTCCTTGACTCTGTTTGTACACATGTGGCAGACGTGGATCGGTCTAAGATCAAGGTGTTCACTGGTAACTACACGTTCTGGTATGAATCCTCCCAACTGATGTCAAGGCAGCTTAGTGATAAGAATAAGAAGACGGAAGATAAGCGCCAGGCTTTGATCGACTTTATTGCGCGTTTCAGCGCCAATGCGTCTAAATCCAAACAGGCGACTGCCAGGAAGAAAGCCCTGGAAAAACTGACCATCGAAGAAATACAACCATCAAACCGAAAATATCCGGGCATCATTTTCCAGCCCTTGCGCGATGTTGGAAACCAGATCCTCAATGTAGAGAACCTGGCTAAATCAGTGGATGGCAGGAAGTTGTTTGACAAGATCAGCTTTAGCGTCAATAAAGGGGATAAGATCGCATTTATCAGTCGTGACCCCCTTGCGGTGACCTATTTCTTTGATATTATCAACGGCAATCTGCAGGCAGATGCGGGGAAGTTTGAATGGGGGACCACGGTGAGTAAGGCTTACCTGCCTGTGGAGCATAATGAATTCTTTACGGAAGGGCTGACCTTGCTGGAATGGCTCAGGCAATTTGTGCCGCCCCATGTTACGGATGCCGACGAGCCCTTCCTCAGAGGCTTCCTGGGCAAGATGCTGTTCAGTGGCGATGATATCTCCAAGAAGACGAATGTGCTGAGCGGTGGTGAGAAAGTAAGGTGTATGATCAGCCGTATGATGTTGCAGAATCCCAATTGCATCATCCTTGACCAGCCCACCAATCACCTCGACCTCGAGAGCATCCAAAGTTTCAACGAACAGTGCATCGATTATAAAGGGATCGTTTTGCTCACTTCTCACGACCATACTTTCATGCACACCACAGCGAACCGGATCATTGAACTGACACCAAAAGGGATCATTGACCGCTTGCTGAGTTTTGACGAATATCTGGAAGATGATCGCGTGAAGTTTATGCGCAACGAGATGTACACGTAGGATACCCTGCAGCTAAAGCTGTTTTATGTGGCACCATACTACTACTGAGGAAGCGTTCCAAAAATCAGGCAGTTCTATCGCAGGACTGACCCATGACGAAGTACAACGCAGGCAGGAAGAGTATGGTCCCAATTCCCTTCAGGAAAAGAAAAAGACACCCGCTTGGGTTATCTTCCTGGCGCAGTTCAGGGATTTCATGATCTTAGTGCTGATACTGGCAGCTGCCATTTCCGGTTTTATCGGGGACATCACAGATACCGTCATCATCCTGGTGATCGTTCTGCTGAATGCACTGATCGGGTTTATCCAGGAGTTCAATGCCGAGCGCGCTATGGAGGCGCTTAAGAAAATGTCTACCATGCAGGCCAGCGTGATCCGTGATGGCAGCCATATGCAAGTGCCGTCTGCTGAGCTGGTGCCAGGGGATGTGGTATCCCTGGAGGCCGGAAACGTTATGCCCGCAGACCTTAGGATCACTGAAGCATATAATCTTCTTGTAAATGAATCTGCATTAACGGGCGAGTCGGTTCCGGTGCTGAAGCAGACCAATGCTTTGCGGGAGGGCGACATTCCTTTGGGCGA
>Ga0315904_10005578_pt1 | contig 17453 bp, 15 predicted proteins | sample LakEriMetagenome_6_FD_203529 | JGI IMG/M metagenome (GOLD analysis project Ga0315904, IMG submission 203529) | Freshwater fungal communities from buoy surface, Lake Erie, Ohio, United States - Buoy 12 MA120 | ecosystem: Environmental > Aquatic > Freshwater > Lake | place: USA: Lake Erie, Ohio...
GGGGACGAAGACCCCGATAGTCGAAAGCTATTTGGATTTTAGACCTTTCAACGTTACAATCGACTTTTGTCGCTAATTCGCAACACCGACCCCTAACGAGTCATGTCAGTAGACGAAACACCACCCAAACTCGTCCTGTCAGCGTCCGCGCAGGCCGTTGCGGCGAAGCGTGCGCGCCGACGCGAAGGTATTGAGAAGGTTTTGTCGGTAATGTCCGAATATGGGCTCGACTTGACCGACTTGACCGACCGGCCGCTATACCAGTCGCGTCTGCCGGCCAAATACCAGGACTCGGCCGGGAATACTTGGACGGGGATAGGCAGACGGCCACGCTGGGTGCAGCGCGTGGTTGAGGCAGGCATTGATATTGAGGATTACCGGATATGAACCGACCGCGCAAAGACGATTACGCCGAAGAGGCCCAGGCGGGGCGTGCGGACTATGAATTGGCCCGTGCTCGACACGAGGCGGCCAAAGCCGACCTAGCCGAACTCGATCTCGGCAAGAGGCGCCACCAGCTGCTGGAGGTGCAGGACGTCCAGGCGGCGTCGGCCACGGCAGTTGCCGTCCTGGTGCAGACGCTGCGCGGTGTGCGCGACTCGCTCGAACGCAAGCACGGCCTGCCGGCGGAAGTGCTCGACGCGATTGACCTGGAGATCAACCAAGCGCTGGAGCAAGTGGCCATCGCGTTCAAGGTACTGGCAGGCGAATGAAAAGCGCACTGAACTACATCTGTTCGACCTGGCCGGCACTGATGCCGCCGGCTCGCATCGCAGTCAGTGAGGGCATCGCCGAGACGATGAAGATCGTGCGGCCGGGCAGCGGCGCAGTCATGTGGGACCGGTCGGAAGTGCCCTACATGATGAAGCCGTGCGATCACGTGGCGAACCGGGCGTTCCGCGCGGTCTGTTTCGTCGGGCCCGCCCAGTCCGGCAAGACGCTGGCGCTGGTCGACGGGACAATCGCTTACGCTTTGCGGTACGACCCGGGCGACACGCTGGTCGTGCAGATGACCCAGGACAAAGCCCGCGAGTTCAGCTCGCCGCGGTTGGACCGCATGTTCGCCAACAGCCCGGCGCTCCAGGGCTTGATCGTGCGCGACAACATCCACGACAAGCTGTTCCGCAACGGCATGCAGCTGCGGATCGCGTGGCCCACGAAGTCGAACCTGGCCAGCACGAGCTACCGATATCCGATCAGCACCGACTACGACCGCGTGCCTGACGACATCGAGGGCGAAGGCGACCTGTTCGGCATGCTGATGGCCCGAGCGCGCACGTTCATGTCGCGCGGCAAGGTCATCGTCGAGTCATCGCCCGGCCGCAACCTCAAAGACCCGAACTGGACGCCGCACTCGCCACATGAGGCCCCGCCGGTCGGCGGCGTTCTGAGCATCTACAACCGCGGCAACCGCAACCGGTGGCATTGGAAGTGCCCGCACTGCGCGGAGTGGTTTGAGGCCGTGCCGGGCCTGAGCCTGTTCCGCCTGCCTGACGAGCGCCAGCTGCTGGCCGATATTCGGTCAATCGACATCGACAAGTTCGCCAAGCAGTACGCTCGGGTGATCTGCCCGCACAACGGCTGTGTGATCGACTTCACCTCCCGCCAGGCCATGAACGCCAACGGGGTGTGGTTGGAAGAGGGCCTGCGCATCGACGACCTCGACCGCATCAGCGGCGACCCCAGGACGTCCGACGTGGCATCGTTCTGGCTCGGTGGCGTGGCCGCCAACTACAGCACCTGGCTGGCGCTGATGAAGTCGCACATGCAAGGCCTGCTTGCGTTCGCCCACTCCGGCGACGAAGAGGCCCTGCAGTCGACGGCCAACCTCGACCAGGGCATCCCGTACCTGAGCCGTCACCTCGCCAGTGCGGCCGAGCAGTCGAGCACGCCCGTGTCGCGGGCCGGGGACTACGAGCGGTACGTCGTGCCGGAGTGGACACGGTATCTGGCGGCCTTCGTGGACGTCCAGGGCGGCCGGAACGCGCGGTTCGTCGTCCAGGTGCACGCGGTTGGCGCCCACCAGGAGGAACAGCTGGTCGACCGCTACTCCATCGAGTGGTCGAAGCGCGAGGGGGCTGGCTCAGGCTTCGCGCCCATCGACCCGGGCGGCCACCCCGAGGACTGGGACTTGATCACCGAGAAGGTCGTCAAGGCGACCTACCGCACGCCAGAAGAGGGCCGCGAGCTACGGGTCTACCGCACGGCGGTCGACTCGGGCGGCGAGGACGGCGTCACCCACAACGCCTACCGCTGGTTCCGGCGCGTCCGCCAGGAGGGCTTGGCCGCCCGGGTGCGGCTCACCAAAGGCGACAAGAAAACGACCCAGTCGTGGTTTGTGCGCGAGTCGATGGTCGGCTTCAAGGGTGGCACGTTGGGCGACATCCCGCTGCAGCTCGTCAACACGAACCGCGTCAAGGACTTGGTGGCGGCGTCTCTGTCGAAGCGGTCGCCAGGGCCCGGGTACTACCACTTTCCCGCGCCGAAGCACCCGGTGAAGAACCCCGACGGCTGGCTGCCCGAGTCGTTCTTCGACGAACTGGGCGCGGAGGTGCGGCAAGCCGACGGGAAGTGGTCGCAGGTTCGTCCGACCAACGAGGCGTTCGACGGCTGTGTGGGTATCAAAGTGCTGAACCTGCTGCTCGGCGTCGACCGTCAAGGCTTTTGGGAGAACCCGCCGACGTGGGCGCGGCCTCTGTCCGAGAACAGTGAACTGGTCAACGCCGAGCAACGCCGCGCCGAGCGCGCGGCCGATGTCAGTCAACCGGCGGCGGCACCGGCTTCGCGGCAGGCTCAACTGCCAGCTCGACGTGTAAGTCGTTCCGGCTATCTGGGCTGACCTGGTAGCGGTGGTAGGCCACCGCTGCGGAGACACGGATGCCCTCCGAAAGGTTCCCCTTGCCCAGCACCAGCAGGCGCCGACGGGTCATGTCGTCGATGGTCACTGACGTCGGCGTCACCGCTCCGTCGGCGTGTTTGGGTTTGGGTCCGGGTTTTGTCATGCGGAGAACTATACACACAATTGTGCTTGGGCGCAATCCGCACGGACGGACAATGCGTTCCGCCAGTGGACACTCCTGGCCATGGCAGTTTCTCAAGCGGACGTAGACGCGCTCGTCGCCAAATTGGCCACGCTCAACGGCATGATTGCCGACGGCGTGCGTTCAGTCACGGACGGCGACCAGACCGTGATCTACAACACCACGGACAGCCTGATCCGCGCCCGAGACGATGTGGCCGACCAGCTGAAGGCCGCCAAAGCCGAGTTGGCTTCGGCCACGTCCGGCACGTCGGTTTACCGCAGTCGAATCATCGTGCTGCAGCAAGCGGCAAGGGGCTGAGCGTGCCGCGCCGCAAGCCTACCCACCAATCCGTTCAAGCCAAGTACGAAGCGGCCGGCAACAGCCGGCGCGTCGCCAAGTGGCAGCCGACCAGTTCCGGCCCGATCCGGGCGACCGCAGGCCTGCAGAAGATCCGCGACCGCTCGCAAGACGCCGTCCGCAACGACTGGGCCGGCAGCGGCACCGTCCAGAAGTGGACGACCACTCTTGTCGGCACCGGCATCGTCACGCGCTGGAAGAACCGCAAGTTCGAGCCGCTCTATCGCCGCTGGGCGCGCGATGCTGACGCCGACGGCGTGCTCGACCTGTACGGCCTCCAGGCCCTGGCGGTCCGCACGTGGTTTGGTGGCGGCGAGTGCTTCATTCGTGAACGTCCCCGGCCGCTCGGGGCTCCGCTGGCCGCACCGGTCCAGGTGCAGCTGCTCGAACCCGAGATGTGCCCGCTGTTGGACGCCACGGCCTGGCCGGGGCTACCCGAGGGCCACGAGATCCGTCAGGGCATTGAGATCAACCGGTATGGCCGACGGGTGGCGTACTGGTTCTACAAGGCTCACCCCGGCGACGGCCTGATGAACGCGCGCCAGGCACGTCCGGACGAACTCGTGCGTGTGGCCGCGTCGATGGTGCGGCACATGTTTGAGGTGAAGCGCCCTGGACAGTTGCGCGGCGTTCCCGAGCTGGCCGGCGTGCTTGCCCGCATCCGAAGCTCGGCCGACTTTGAAGACAACGTGCTGGATCGCCAGAAGCTGGCCAACCTGTTCACGATGTTCATCACCCGGCAACTGCCCGACAAGTTCCTGAACGACCTGGAACTGAACCCGCTGACCGGCCTGCCGGCGATGTGGGACGACACGGGCAACATGATGGCCACGCTGGAGCCTGGCTCGTCCATGGAGCTGCGGCCCGGCGAGGGCGTTCAGTTCGCCAACCCGCCCGAGGCCGGTACGACCTACAGCGAGTACATGCGTACCCTGCACATGGGCACGGCGACGGGCTCCGGCATGCCCTACGAGTTGCTGTCCGGCGACATCAAGGACGTCAGCGACCGGACTATGCGCGTGGTCATCAACGAGTTCCGCCGGTTCGCCGAGCAGCGCCAATGGCACACGATCATCCCGAACATGGTGCAGCCGTGCGTTGAGTGGTGGGCGGACGCAATGGTGCTGTCCGGACAGCTCACGGCTGCCGAAGCGGCCGAGGCGAAGGACACTTGCCGGCATTCGCCGCACGGATGGGAGTACATCCACCCCGTGCAGGACGTCGAAGGGAAACTGAAGGCCATCGAGGGTGGGCTGACCTCGCGCGACGCTGAGATCGCGCGCCGCGGGGACGACCCGGTCGTCGTCGATGAAGAACGGGCCGAGAGCGCGAAGCGTCAGGCACGGCTCATGCCCGCCCCTCCCGCACCGGCGCCAGCGCCAGCGCCGGCTCCACAAGCTCAACTGCCCGCGCCGGCCGCTCAGGCGCCTGCGCTCGACCCCGTTCGCATGGTCGAGTCGCTTTCGGCGTTCGTCTCGGCGATGCGGCCCGAGGATCGTGCCGACCCGTCTGCGCTGGCCAAGATCGTTGCAGACGCAACCGTCGCGATTGTGGCGGGCCTGCCACCTCCGCAACCGGTGAATATCCAGAACCACACCCACGTTCAGCCGACACCGGTCAACGTGGAGGTGGCCGCGCCTACCATCGAGAACCACACCCACGTTCAGCCGACACCGGTCAACGTGGAAGTTACGCCTGAAGTCAAGGTCGACCTGGGCACGCGCAAGACGACGACTGACATCTCTCGCGACGGTAGTGGCGAGATCATCAAGGTCGTGCAGATCGAAAAGTCGGTGGACTGATCCATGGCAACGACGGCGCAGTCTGGCGACTACCTTACCGGCTCGACGTGGGTCGGCGGCAGCGTGCCAGCGAACACCGAGCAAATCATTGTCGCGACGGGCCACACGCTGACTTACAACGGTGGCACGCGCACGGTCGGTAACGACAGCGCGACCGCCTGGCAGATCAACGGCACGTTGAAGTTCTCGCGCTCGGTGGCGTCTGATCTCACGGTGCGCGGGACCATCACCATCAATGCGACCGGTACGCTCGACATGGGCACGGTGGCAGACCCCATCACTGCTGTTGCCGCGGTCATGCGGATCAACAACAGTGCGACGATGGCCGCGAACAAGTGGACCCTGACCAAGGTCGCCGGCGGTCGCATGTTTATGGCCGGCGTTCAGCGCACGCGCCGCACCACGCTGTCGACCGCGCTGTCTGCCGGCGGCACGTCGATGCAAGTGGCTGCCGCAACGGGCTGGCAAGTGGGCGACGAACTGTTGTTCTTGCCGACGGCCTCGGCCTCGTCGGTCACTGGGCTGATCGAGACGCGCACCATCGCTGCGGGCTACACGCCGGGCTCTACGACCGTCCCGCTGTCCTCCGGGTCGACTGTCGCACGGGCGGTCGGCGGCATTGTGGCCAACCTCACAAGCAATGTGCGACTGACGGAGTCTGACCAGGCTTTCGGAGGTCGCGCTGTGACCGGCACTGACTGCGAGCTGGCCGGCGTGTGGGTTCAGGATGCAGAGATCAATCTGCGCGGCGCAGCGGCCGGCGCCCCCATCGAGATCGGCAGCTCCCCCGTACCCGGTGGCTACCGACACAGGTATTTGCGCTCAGTCATCCGACAATCCGGCGGGGCACTGTCTGCCCGCCCAACCATTGAGCACGGCGCTTACGCGGATACTTGCATTTTCTTGACCCAGAGCACTGGCGGGACCAGCTACGCCATTCTTCGGAACGGCGGAGTGATTGCGCGCTCGATCATTGCATCTACGCTCACCACGCAGTCCGCCGACGTTACTGGCCTGAACAACGCTTTTCCGCGAGACAGCGGGAGCATGATCGATTGCGTCTACGCGTCCAACGTAACGGGGACCGTGCAAGCGGCGCGGTTTTTGTGCACTGGCGGGGAATACTCAAAGCTCACGATCCTGTCGTCATCGAGCACTGCGACGGGCGCGCTGGTGTCGCTTTACGCGCCTGCCGCGGTCTTCGATGCGTGCGACTTCGCGGCGCTGGATTCTCCACGACCGCTTTTCATCACGCCTGTGCCGTGCAACGGGCGTGTGACGTTTCGGTCATGCAGGCTACCCGACGTAGACCCGGCATACACGTTCGGGACGCTGCCGGGCTTTGAAGCCCTCTTCACCTTCTGCTGGCGAAAGTCGACCCCCACGACCATCATCCACGAACTGTGGCAGAACGGCGGCGTGGCGTCTCAGGACGTGACCACGCGAAAGAACGGCACGGCGGCGTTCGAGTTCACATCGCGGGTCGGCGGGTTCGCCCAGGAGTACGTTTTCACAGCCCCCATTGGCGCTGGCGAGACGAAGATCCTGAAAGTGAACATTCGGCGGGACACAACCTACGGCTCCGGGAGCATGCCGACCGTGACCATGCGCCTGCCAACCGGCGTGGAGGCCGGAGGGTCAGTTCCTGGTGAGCCAGCCCCGGACGTGCCGTCGAGCGCTCCCGACGTCCCGAACGTGTGGCACGAGCAGACAATCAGCATCACCAACAGCGCGAGTTCGCCGACTGAGGTCACGGTCATCTTGAGCGCTAACGGCGAGAACAACGGCAACGCATGGTTCGATGGCCTGCCGATTCAGCCCTTCGTGCCTGCCGTTCGCTGGTATGGATTCGAGTTCGACGAGTCAAACCCTTTCCGCGTTGCGGACGGCACGATCACGCTCACAGAAGCCCAGGCAGCGGCCCTCACGGGGGTGGCCATCGACCACACTGCCCAGACGATCACTGTGACTGCTGCGCGCACTGCGGCCGAGGTCTACTGCCGTGCCATGTGGGACTTGACGCAGACGGCTAACATCTCTCGTCTGCGTCACATCACCAGCAGTGACGGCGTCAGCTTTGCCACGACCTACACCGTCGTCATCGGTTCTGGCGGTTCGATCTCGGGCCGCTACAGCGACGCGAACGGTTCGGTGGTAGCGGCCACAGTGACCGGCATCGTTGCCGGCTCCCGCATCCTGATAAAGCGAACGGACACAAACGCGGTAATGGCTAACACCATTGTTGCGGGAACGAGTTACAGCCTCAACGTTCAGACTGCAACGGCAATCCCCATCAGCGTCGACGTGCGCAAAGCCAGCGCCGCCCCGTTCTACCAGCCGTGGGCGACCACGGGCAGCATCGACCCCGTTGGCGGCTTTGCCGCAACAGCAAACCAACAGCCCGACTGAAAGGCCCACCATGCCAATCGCCGACGACTTTGCCATCGACAGCAGCGGTAACGTCCGCCACGTTGCCGGCACGACCGTGTACCCCGTGCTTGACTTGCACGCCTGGCTGCAAGATCTGGCCGACAACGCTGAGGGCGCCGGGAACGACTTGTGGTCAATCCTGCTGGCCAACCCGTCGAAGCTGGACGGCCCTCGCGACGCGGCCGTGGCCTCGCGTCTCAATCTGATCCCGAACGTCAACATCGACGACGACGCCGCGAAGTACATTAACTTCGGCAGCGTCAAGCAGTCCAACGGCGACGTGCTCTACTCGGGGCTGAAAACCCTGGGCGGCATCGTGGCGGCCTCGCCGATGTACGTCGTTCAGAACGGCGCAAAGCTCACGAAGTATTGGGCGGACGGGCACATCCAGATCATGGTCAAGGCCCGCACTGGCGGCGCGTTGATCGACAGCGGCCTAGTGCGCGTGTTCAGCCGCAAGTGGGGTCAAACGTATTCGGACTTTGAAACCAACCTGAGCGCAGGCGGCGAAAACCCCGCGGCCATGAGCACGTCGATTGACACCAACATCCTGCTCTCGGAAGGTGCGGCTGCCGCCTTGTCGTCGAAAGTGGCCATCACAATCGGTGACACGACGCAGGATCTCGGCAACGGCAACGGCGGCAAGCTCTACAAGGGGACCATCACGCTGTCGAGCGGGTGCACGGTGCAGGAGGCCTATCAGTACCTTCAGTACATCACCCGCGAAGCCAGTACGTCCACCATCAACAGCGAGCCGGGCTGGCGCTACCGAGCCCTCAACTCGGCCTACACGCCCAACTCCGCGGCACCCTTCGGCAGCTTCGCTGGCGGCAAGTGGTTCGTGGCGCAAGGCTGGTGGGTGACTGGGGTGCTGCCGGCTGAATCGCAGGCATATCAGCTCGTCGCGCACGACGGCAGCATCCAGGCGCCGCCGAACACTGTCGGCATCACCATCGGCAACCTGGTGTCTGGCGACCGCGTGCTTGTCGCGCGTTCGAGCGGCGGTGTCATCGTGGCCAACGAGTTCACGCTGAACGGCTCTCACGCGCTGAACGCGACGACCATCAACGTCAGCACCAGCATCGGCGCGGATCGGCCCAGCGCCGGGGTGGTGCGGATCAACGGCAAGCGCTACACCTACACCAGCCGCACCAGCAGCGCGTTCACCCTGGCTGCGCCCGGCTTGACGGAGGCACTCTCAACCGGCGCCCCCGTCTTCGTCCCGTACATCGACGGTGTTGCGTCCGGGGCCACCATGTCGTCCCCGAGCTTCAACTACGTCTCGACTTTCGACGCCCTGGCGCGCGTGCGGAATGGCTCGGGCGGCTCGCCAATCGTGCCGTTTGAGACGACACTTCAGGTCGGCGCGTCTGGCGCTTCGGCGAACGCCGTGCGGACCAGCGACGTCTAACCCCGAACCCCATGTCGGTCTACATCGCACCCTTCACCTTCAACTTCGGCACCAGCCGAATCGGGGTGGACGTGGCCGCCACTGAGGTCAGCGTGCTCGACCTATATGCGGCCATTCGCGAGGCACGGGCGACCGAAGAGGGCATCTTGTACGACGCAATCGCCGCCGGCTCCGGGCTCGTTGACCTGGGGGCTGGAACGCGCGTTGGGCTCACGGTTGCGCTTCTGGGGAGCTGGCAGTTGAAGTTCCCGGAAGGGTCGTATACCGCCAAGATCTCCGAGGGAAACTTGGTTGGCGGGCCGGGCGACGACCCCATTGCCTACTCCGCTGGCGTTCAAATCGTTCTCATCCAGTCCGCGGCCTCAACGGTCGTTGACGGGGCCGGCGGCGGTGGCGGGGCGACCCCATCTCAGGTCGCGACGGCGGTTTTCGGGGCCGAATTGCACCCCGGGTTTTCGTTCGCGCGGTTGGTCCGCATCGTGGCGGCGGCAGTCGCCGGCAAGAGCAGTGGCGGCCAAAGTGAGTCGCAAACCCTGCGGAGCGTCGACGACACGACTGACCAGGTGGTCGGCACCGTGGACAACGACGGCAACCGCACCAGCGCGAGCTACGGACCGTGAAGTGGCATTCCGGCCGCCAATTCGCGCCCCGTTGGTTCGCCGCCAAGTGGTGGCGTGGCACAACGCCGGCCACAGTCCCTCAGACCGGCGTCACGGGGGTTCTGCAGCTGCCGCATCGCCGCGACGTCAAACGTCGCCGCCGGGAAGAAGACGTGCTGCTCGCACTCCTGCGATAGCACGCAATCTTCGCGGACTTACAACAAACCTTACCTCAACATAATCGGGGCCCTATGAAAACCTGGTTTTCGATCAACGCGAGCGCTGCTGAAGTCGCCGAAGTGACGATCTTTGACGAGATCGGCTACTGGGGCGTCACAGCCAAGGACTTCCTTGACGGGATCAAGGGCGTCTCCGCTCCGACCATTCGAGTGTCGATCAACAGCCCCGGCGGCAGCGTGTCTGACGCCCTGGCAATCTACAACGCTCTGCGCGCGTCCGGCAAGCGCATCGAGGTCCAAGTCCTCGGCGTGGCCGCCAGCGCGGCCAGCTACATCGCGATGGCGGGTGACCAGATCACCATGCCCGAAAACACGTTCATGTTCCTGCACAACCCCATCACGGGCGTGTACGGCAACGCGGACGACATGCGCGAGACGGCCGACATGCTGGACAAGTTCGCGGCGTCTCTGACGGCCACGTACATGCGCCGCTGGAAGGGCGAGTCCGAAGCTCTGACGAAAGTCCTGGCCGACGAGACGTGGCTGACGGCCGCTGAGTGCCTGGAGAACGGCCTGTGCGACACCGTCGGTCCCGCCGCGATGGCCACTGCCCGTTTCGACGTGCAGAACCACAAGCTGCCCGACAACGTTCGCGCGGCCCTGACGCCCCCACCCCCGGCCGTTGCGCCGGCCATGGCCGAGAAGATCAACGCGGCGTGCACGGCGGCCGGATTCCCGACCCTGGTCGCGAGCCTGATCGCCGATCCGAAGGTCGACAACGACCAGGCCATCGTCGACGCTGTGGCCAACGCTCGCGAAGTCAAGGCAGTCCTGGCCGTGCTCAAGCTCGACGACCGACTCGACGCCGCAGTGGCATCGCGCAAGTCGTCTGCTGACATCCGGGCCGAGATCGCCGTTGATCGTGCAACTGAAGACGAGCGCACGCCGACCCGCACTACGCCGCCGGCTGCGACACCCGTGCCGCAGGCCCGCAAGCCTCTCACCCGCACCGAGATTTACGGTGCCTACAACCGCCAAGCGGAGAAAACGCAATGACCACTTTCACCGAAAGCGTGCGCCCCCTGGAGTGGCTCCGCAGCGAAGCGCCGGGCACGCGCTCGCGCTCTGTCGGCACGATGACCGTGGCGGGTGGCGCAGGCCACGTCTCCGGCACGGTCGTGGGCCGCATCACGGCCAGCGGCAAGCTGGTCGCCTACAGCAACTCGGCCAGCGACGGCTCGCAAGCCGCGGTTGGCATCCTGGTCAGCGACCTGAAGGGCCAGCCCAACGGCGACGTCCAGGCCGTGATCGTTGACGCCGATTGCGAGGTCGAAGCGGCCCTGCTGACCGGCCTCGACTCTGCCGGCCGCGCCGACCTGGCTCTGCTGGGCTTCAAGCTCCGTTAAAACGAGGGAACGACATCATGCTCGACGTATTCAAGAGTGACATTTTCACGTTCACCTCGCTGACGGACGCCATCAACCGGCTGCCCTACGTGCCCACCCGACTGGGCTCGCTCGGCCTGTTCGCTGCATCTGGCATCACCACGCTGACTGCAGCGGTCGAGATGCGCGACGGCGTGCTGACGCTGGTGCCGAGTGCCCCGCGCGGCGCCCCTGGCGCCAACAAGACCGTGAACCCACGCAACGTGCGCGACTTCCGCACGGTGCACTTGCCGCAGATCGTGCACGTGATGGCCGACGAGGTGCAGGGCGTTCGCGCCTTCGGCACCGAGGACGTCACCGAGACGATCCAAGGCCGCGTGAACGAGAAGCTGGCAGTCGCCCGTCTCGACCTGGACGTCACGCACGAGTGGCAGCGCGTCGGTTGCCTGAAGGGCACCGTGTTGGACGCTGACGGCACGACCGTCATCTACAACTACTTCACCGAGTTCGGCGTCACCCAGCAAGTGATCGACATGAACCTGGACAACGACGCCACGAAGATGCGCGGCAAGGACGCGGCGATCAGTCGCGCCATCGAGGCCGAGCTGGGCGGTGTGATGAACAACGGCTACCACGTATTCTGCGGCAGCTCGTTCTTCGACGCGTTCGTCGACCACCCCTCCGTGGTCGACACCTACAAGGGCACGAACGAAGCCGGCACGCTGCGCGAGCAGCTGCGCAAGGGCTTCGTCTTCGGCGAGGGCATCTACGAAGAGTACCGCGGCCAGATCGGCAGCACGCCGTTCATCGCCGCCAACGAGGCCTTCGCGGTCCCGCGTGGCGTGCCAGGCTTGTTCAAGTCGTATTTTGCCCCGGCGAACTACATGGAGACGGTCAACACCGTCGGCCTGCCGTTCTACGCCAAGCCCGAAGAGATGAAGTTCGGCGCCGGCATGGAGATCCAGGTGCAGTCCAACCCTCTGCACATCTGCACCCGCCCGCGCTCGGTCATCAAGCTGACCCTGACCTAAATGGTCTTTGCTCGCGCAGCCGACGCGCTTCTCGACAAGCTCGGGAAGCCGTCGACGCTGCGCGGCGTTTCGTGCGGCAACGCCAACGTTCAGTACGATCTGACGCTCGACCCGGCAGTCTCGGCCTACTCCGAAGACAACCCGGTCGTGCGGTTCACGGTCGCATCAATCCGCTCGACCTACACCCCGCGACCTGGCGACACGCTCGTGCACCCCGACGGGTCGTTCAAGCTGGACCGCCGCATTCGCGACAACGGACGTATCGCGCGCTTCATCGCGATCAAGCTACCGTGAAAGTCACCTTCAACGCCGCCGAACTCGACGTGCTCGCCGCCGACCTGGAGTCGGTCAGTGCGCAGCGCATCGGCGTGCGTGCGTCGGAGGTGGTCAACCGTGTGATCACACGGTTCAACGACACCCAGCAGGCCGCCCAGATCGCCGACATCAACCTTGAGCCGGCCTACGTCCGCAGCAAGACCGACCTGCGCCTGGCCGCGCCCGGCGCCAACCCGCGCGCCGAGATCGTGACGCGGGGCGACCTGACGATCCTCGGCCGCTACAACCCGCTCGTGCAAGTGCGCAAGCAGCCGAAGCGCGCCGGCAGCCAGGGCGCCCCGGATGGCGTGGCCGTGCAGCTGCGCCGCTCCGGCGCCACCTACCAGCCGAAGTGGTTCACGATGCGCCTGCGGCGCGGCGTGCAGGCCGGCGCCGAGACTGGCGTGTTCCTGCGCGAGCGCGGCAGCGGCAAGCTCAAGCACATCTACGGCCCGTCGCCCTACTCCCTGTTCCGCCACCAGCGCGACACCCGCGCCGACGAGCTGACGGACGACCTGGCCCGCGACGCCCAGCAGAGCCTGGCGCAACTGCTGCAGGAGGCACTGTGAACGCCGAGCAGATCGCCGCTGAGATCGCCGACCGACTGGCCACACGCACCGTGGCGCTGGGCGCGGAGACGAACCTGGGCGTCAAGGTCTACCGCGGCCGTACCCGCATTCACGACGACATGATCCCGTGCAGCGTGGTGATCGAGGGCGACGACGTCGTGGCCCGCGAGCGTGGCGTCGGCCCGACCGTCAAGATCGAGCAACGGTACGTGCTGATGGCCTACGTGCCGTGCGATCCCGACCACCCGAATGACGCCGCGCACAAGGCGCTGCGCGACCTGAAGCGGGCGATCTTCGTGACGGCCGGCAAGCCCGACGCCACGTGGGGCCGCAAGGTCAAGGACGTTGAATACCTGGGCCGCGACATCGGTCCGCGCGCAGACGGCGCGGCATTCGTGCTGGCCGTCATCGAGATTGCGGTTGAGTTCCCGGAGTCCCTGGCGGCTCCGTAGGACGCAATCGTTACGGACAAACCCCTCGCTCGTCGCAAATAAACTCGACAGAGCAATCCTTATTGGAGCATCGACATGGCAGCACGTGGTTTTCTGGGTTCTGGCGACCTGTACATCGCCCTCTTCGTGGGCGGCGTGCTGCAGCAAGCGCAAGGCCCGTTCGAGTGCCGGAAGTTTGAACTGAAGCCCAACGTCGAGCTGAAGGAGATGATCTCCAAAGGCCGTTCGACCTACGGCCAGGTGGTCGAAACCGCCGCCATCCCACAGCCGTTCGACTTCAGCGTTGAGCTGGGCGAGGTCAACAAGGCCGGTCTGGCGCTGGCGCTGTTCGGCACGATTGACGTCCTGACCCAGTCGTCCGGCACCGTCAGCAACGAGGCTGTTACCGCCAAGCTCGACTCCTGGTCGCCGCTGCTGGGCGCCCGCGTGTCTGGCGTCGTGGTCACCAACACCGCCGGAAGCACGACCTATGTCAACGGCACCGACTACATCGTGAACGCCGAGATGGGCTGGGTCAAGCCGCTGGCTGGGGGTGCGATCACCGAGTCGCAAGTCATCCACGTGGACTACACCCGCGCTGCGATCACCGGCTCGAAAATCTCCGGCGGCACGCAAGCGCAGATCCGCGCACGGTTCACGCTCGATGGCAAGAACTTTGCCGACGACGCCCCGCACAAGGTCACGGTCTACGAGGCTGTGATCGCCGCCGACAGCGCGTTCGACTTCCTGGCCGACGACTTCAACGTGATCTCGTTGCCGGGCCGCATGAAGACCCCCTCGGGTTTCATCGAGCCGTTCCTGATCGAACTGCGCAACGCCGCCGCCTAAGAACGCCCCGGTGCCCGCGTAGAGGCACCGATCTCAACACCGGCAGGGTCCGATGGCAACAGCCAGCAAACGTGACGTTACGCTGGGCGTCGGCATCGAGACGACCGGCAGCGAAGGCCTCAAGACCCTCGCTCGCGACATTCGACAGCTCGGCGACGAGGGCGGCCCTGCGGCAGCCAAGTTCGCCGAGCTTGCGACTCAAGTCGACCGTTTGGCCGCTCAGGCCGACTCCGCTGCGGCGGTTCGACAGCTCTCCACCGAGATTGACCTACTCACCGCCAAGCAAACCGAGGCGGCTGCTGCCGCTACGGCCGCTGCAGAAGCGCTTGTAGCCCAGCGGGCGGCCGTAGACGGCACGCGCCAGCGCCAGCGGGAGTTGCGCGACGCAGTGGACGGCGCGTCTGAAGCACTACGGGCCGCAGGCCGCGACATCCGGGACTACCGTGAGTCGCAGGACGCGGCGGCCCGCAAAACCGCCGAGTACCGTGAAGAGATCGCCCGTCTACGTGACGCGCAAGAGCAGGCGCAGCAGACGCTGACCCGCGCTCGACGTGCGCTGTCCGACTACGGCACAGAGGTGGCCACGGCCGTCAACCGTGAGTCGCAGCTGGCCGCCGCTGCTGCGCGCACTGGCGCAGCGCAGACGCAGGCGACGCAGGCCATCAGCCAACGCTCGGCAGCACTCGCTCAGGCCCAGGGCGCCCTGGAGGCTGCCGGCGCAGCCACGACTGACCTCGCGCAAGCCGAACTGGACTTGCTGGAGACGCAGCGCCGGCTGACTGCCGAGGCCAACGACTTGCTTGCATCGCAGCGCGAGTCGACCGAGGCCAACGAGCGCTTGGCTGCCGCTGCCCGGGAGGCCGACCGTGCCTACGAACAGCAAGTGGCCACGCTGCGCGAGACGCGCGCCGCCGCCGACGCATACGCCCGCTCGCTTGACGTCATCGAGACGGCCGAAAGCGGCGCTGCTGCCGGCGCCCGGGAGCGCGTGGCCGCCGCCCGAGCACTGATCGAGTCCGACCGCCAGCTATCGCAGGCCCAGCGTGACCTGGCGCGCGAGATCGACGTCAGCCGAGGCGCCCTGGTCGCTCAGGCACAGGCACTGCTGGCGCAAGAGCGCGCGGCCGAAGCGTCCCGTGCAGCCACGGCCCGACTGGTCCGCGAGACGCAGTCTGCCGCTGACGTGCTCAACTCGGCGTTCGGCACGGTCGGCGTCCGGTCGCTCGACGCCATCGAGCAGGAGGCTCTGGCCGTTGAGCGGGCCGTCTCGCTGATGGAGCGGCAGTTCCGAGCCGGCGCGATCAGTGCGCAAGACCTCGCACGTGCCACGGGCGCGGCCACGGTCAAGCTCGACCAGCTGCGCAACGAGGCGTCGCAGATCCAGGCGCTGCCCGGGACGTTCGAGCGTTTGAACAGTTCGCTCACGGGCGCGATCAACCGGTTCGGCGCGCTGTCGGCGGCAATCGGCACTGTGGCCATCGCGGCACGCCCAGCCATCGAGTCGATCATTGCGCTCGACCAAGTGCGGCGCGTGCTGACCACGGTGACCGGCAGCGCGGACGAGGCCAGCCGACAGATTGAGTTCTTGCGCGTCGTTGCGCAGCGCTCGGGCCAGTCGTTTGACGCCCTGGCCGGGTCGTATGCCAAGTTCGCGGCGTCCGCTCTGCAGACCGGCCTGTCGACGCAAGAGATTGAGGGCACGTTTGAGGCTGTGGCGGTCGCGGCCGGCAACCTCGGGTTGGGCACCGAGCAGGCCAAGCGGGCGCTGGAGGCCCTGAGCCAGATCGCCAGCAAGGGCACGGTCGGCATGGAAGAGTTGCGCCAGCAGCTGGGCGACGCGCTGCCAGGCGTGCTGCCGCTGCTGGCCAAAGAGTTGGGCCTGACGACGCGCGAACTGAACAAGCTCGTCGAGTCCGGCAACCTCGGGGCGGCCGAAGCCATCCCGGCGTTGCGCCGCGCACTGGGCGCGTTCGCCACGGAGGGCACGACGCAGGTCACCGGTCTGGTGGCCGAGTGGAACCGCCTGAAGTCAGGTCTGTCCGAGGCCGTGGCCATCATCTCCGACAGCACCATCGGCCAGGCCCTTGGCGTTGCCGCAGCGGGGCTGGGCAAGCTGGTGGGGCTGTTGACCACGGGTGTCGTTGTCGGCACGGAGTTCTTCGACAAGACGTTCAAGGGTATCGTGGCCGTCGTCGGGATCCTGAACGGTGGCGGCGGCCTGAACGAAGTGTGGGCCGAGTGGACGAAGCTGCAGGGCGAGTCTGACGAGAAGATCGCCAAGCTGATCAACCGCTTCGGCGTCTTCGGCAGTGAGTCTGACAAGGTCAAGGCGTCCCTGGAAGGGCAGGGCACGGCCGCTGCCGGCGCGGCCGAGTCGATGGCCAAAATGAACCTGCGGCTGACCGAACTGCAGGCCGAGTCGGTCACGGCTGCGCAGAACGCCGACAAGCACGCTCAGTCGTTGCGCACGCTCGTCACCGAAGCCGAGCAGGCGGCCAAAAGCTACGTCGATCAGGCCGCCGGCCAGCAGCTGGTCGCAGACGCTCAAGACCGGTACGTGGCGGGCCTGGACGCCCAGGTGGCGGCCGACCAGCGTGTGCTCGACACGCTGCGGCAGTCGAAGGACGAACTGCTGGCGCGCATCGCTGCAACCGGCCAGCAGGCCGACGCCTACAAGGCCCAGACCGACGCGCTCGACGAGAAGATCGCCAAGGCCGACGCCGATCTGGCCAAGACCCGCGCGTCTGCCAAGGCCGAAGACGCCAAGACCGAAGCGCTGCGCACGAGCATCCTGGCGCTGAAGGACAACTCCAAAGAATACGACGTCCTGCGCAAGGCCGTGGCCGACGCACAGGCCGAGTTCGACAAGGTCAACAAACGTGCGCAGAGCAACACCGCGGCGCTGGGCGAGGTCGAACGCGCGGCCCGCAACCTGCGCGAGGCCAAGGTCAAGCTGAAGGATGCGTCCGACGACTTGACGAAGGCGCTCGACCGCCAGAACAAGCTGCTCGAATCCGAAGCCAAGCTGCAGACCGCCAGCATCCGGGCGCAGATCGAGCGGCTGAAGGTCAA
>Ga0315904_10005582_pt1 | contig 17442 bp, 10 predicted proteins | sample LakEriMetagenome_6_FD_203529 | JGI IMG/M metagenome (GOLD analysis project Ga0315904, IMG submission 203529) | Freshwater fungal communities from buoy surface, Lake Erie, Ohio, United States - Buoy 12 MA120 | ecosystem: Environmental > Aquatic > Freshwater > Lake | place: USA: Lake Erie, Ohio...
CACGCCGATGTCCATGACGCGCGGCTGGGCGGCGAGCACGTCCATGTACTCGGTGAACGAGCGCCAGCCCCATGTGAGGCCCTCCGTCATGGCAGAGCCGGGGATGTCCTCCACGCCCTCCATCAACTCAATCAGCCACTCGTGGCGGTCCTCGTGGGCGGGGGCAAACCCCACGCCACAGTTGCCCATGACGGCAGTGGTGACCCCGTGCCAGCTGCTGGGGGTGAGCCACGGGTCCCAGGTGGCCTGGGCGTCGTAGTGGGTGTGGATGTCCACCCATCCGGGGGTGAGGAGGAGGCCGTCAGCGTCGATCACGCGGTGTGCATGGGCGGTGGGGGCCTTGCCGGGCCTGTCAATCTCTGTGATGGTGCCGTCGACGAAGGTGACGTCGGCATCCCGGCCAGGGGCTCCGGAGCCGTCAATGAGGAACGCGTTGCGGATGACGGTCTTGCGGGGTGATTCGGAGCCGGTCATGGAGAAAGCGTAGTTGGGGACCGTGATTTGGTGCACCCCTCTCAATTGAACTGTCTGAGAACTGCCGTACTCGTGTGTAGCCTCGCCCAGTGACGCTTCTCTATCGCGCTGTGTGGCAGGACTCCGGTCTGGATGCCACGACATCACTGGATGAGGAGTTCCGCAAGTGGTGCGGCACGAAGGAATTTGATCCGGAACAGATTCCGGAGCGCGGGACTGTGTCCATCCCGGCCGGAAAGGTCGCCCAGGTCAGGCGCCTGGAATCGGAGTCCGCACGGGCGATCCTCTGCACGCTGCAGGAGACTGACGGCCCGAAGACATGGACCACAACGGCAACTGCGCTGTCCGCGGGGGACTCCCAGACGTTCTGGGTGGACCTCGCGTGCGTCGACGAGTCGAACCAGCGGGTCGACATTGCGGCACCGAGGCTCGTGCGGGCCCTGCTGAGTGAGCGCGGCGTTGCGCCGACATATGACGGTGAGAACGTGAAGCCGAGTGTCACGGTGATCGCGCCGAAGGACTGCGAGGCCCTGGCAGCAAAGATCCTGGACCCAGACCGTCGGCGACCCATAGTCGTGTTCTCACCGGACCGCACCCGCGGCCCGAAGGCAACGCACGAGCGCGCGCTCGTCACCGCAACCGACACAGCCGGCATCGCTGGTGTCTATGTGCTCATGCCGGATGCCGAGCGAACTCTGCAGCAGTTCATCCCGGAGGGATTCTGGGTGTACGGGGGTGCGGTGCGGCTGTACCTGCCGGGTGTCGACCCGGAGAACCAGGCAGATGCTGTGCGTCACCAGGTGGTGTCGCGCCGCGTGATCGAGGTGCACTCTCGCCGGGCGGCATCGATCATTGCCCGCCGCATCGCCCAGTCCGATATCCACCCGGTAGTCCCGGCCGAGTGGGGACTGATCCAGTCGAGCCTCCGCCGTCCCACGGACGAGGAGATCCGCGGGAAGGTCGGGGAACTTGAGGACCAGCACCGCAACGAGAGCGAGGTCCTGGAGCTCCTCGCTGTTGCGGAACTCGAGGTAGCAGAGAAGGACGGCCAGATACAAGAACTTCGTTCGTCTGCGGTCTTCCTCGAGAACCAGCACATCGATGATGTTGCCGAAATCGAGGAACTTCAGCGTGAGCAGAGGATCCTCAAGCAGATGCTCAAGAACCTGCTCGACCCGAGCTCGGTCGAGGTGTCCGAGATGGTGCGCCCCGCGGACCTCGAGCCGCCGGACTCCGTGCTCGATGCGATCGAGCTCGCCCGCGAGCACCTGCCGCTCCTCGTGATCCCGTCTTCGGCAGAACGCGACATCGAGAACATGGACGAGGGGTACAAGGGGCGCGTGTGGGGCGAGGGCGTCTGGGAAGGCCTGCTCGCACTGCAGGGATTCGCGGCCGCCAAGGCATCTGGCGAACCGGTGCATGGGTTCCGTGACTGGTGCATACGGACCGGAGCGTGGCCGAAGAACAAGATCTCAATGTCGGAGTCCGACACCGTGGTCCAGGACGCCAAGCTGCGCGGTCAGCGGCGATTCAAGGTGTCAACCGATGTCTCTTCAGACGGTTTCGTGGTGATGGAGGCCCATCTGAAGATCCAGATCGGTGGCGGCAACAACATCCCCCGCGTGTACTTCCATGACGACACCGACGGACCGACCGGGAAGTTCCACATCGGCTTCATCGGTCCGCACTACCTGGTGGAGAACACCAAGAGCTGAGTCCGCTCCCGGTCGGGAAGGTTCATCAGAGTGGGGGGACCGCTATGCGGCCGTTCGTGGTGATAGCCGTGTCGGCGCGCCAGTTCACGTTGCCGTCGCGGTCTGTGAGCCGTCCGCCAGCTGCGTGCACCACGGGGATCAGTGCTGCGATGTCGTAGGGCTCAAGCCCGATCGCATCAACTGCGATGTCGATGGAGCCCTGCGCCACCAGCATGTGCTGCCAGAAGTCGCCGAAGCCGCGCAGACGCTTCACCGACTTCTTCAGGTTCTTGACCCACTCGCCGTGGCCGAGGTCGCGCCACGCGGCGTTGTCGGTGATGGAGAGAGTTGCCTCTGACAGCTCGCTCACGTCGCTCACGTGGATCGGGTGGCCGTTGCAGTAGGCACCACCCTCGTGAACGCCCCACCAGCGGGTCTGCATGGCCGGTGCCGACACCACGCCCACCACGGGGCCGAGATCGCGATGGACGAGCGCGATGAGCGTGGCCCACACCGGCACCCCGCGCACGAAGTTGCTGGTGCCGTCGATGGGGTCGATCACCCATGTCCACTCTGCGTCAGCGTCCCCGCCCGTTCCGTGCTCCTCGCCGTACCAGGCGTGGGACGGGCGCTGGGCACGCACCATGTCCATGATGATGGTCTCGCATCCGCGGTCGATCTCGGTGACTTCCGTCTGGTTCGCCTTCATCGAGACGGTGAACGACCGCGAGGCGAAGTGGGGGAGGGTGTAGCCGTCGGCTGCGTCCGCCAGTTGCAGGGCGAAATCCAGGTCGGCGGCTAGGTCCAGTGCCATGACCGCACTCTAGGTGTTCGGTACTGGTTGGCGGCCTGGATAACTGTCAACGGAGCAGACGCGGGGTGAAGATCCAGCCGGCCGAGGGGACGTAGTTGTGTCCCAAGACCCTGCCCTGTTCCAGCAGCCAGGGATACTGCGTGAGGAAGGGTTCACCTGGCTTGTTGAAAGAGTCATTGCTCACAACGATGGCGCCGAGACTGTCCGCAATCTGGAGCATGAGGGCATCACCGCGACCTACCGCTCCCGCGGGAGGTTGTGTGAGCTCATGGCTGTTGACCGCTTGATTCGCGGCTTCTTTCTCCGATGGGTGGACCTTGTGCCTGAACGTCGCGTCAACCACGACGATGACGTTGTCAGTGACGAAGCGTTCCTTGATCTGGTCACGCGCCTCCCGGAGCAAGGCAAGGCTGCAGATGCGATCGTTGTAGATGGCCCGGCCACCCTCGGTCGCCACGTTTGACCCATCTATGACGTAAGTCGGGCCCTTGGCCCGGGGGGTCTCGATGACTGGGCTGGTCGGGTTCTCAATTACCGGAACTGGCTCAGGTGCCCCGGGGACCGGTGCCTCGACGATCGTTGGTGCCGGCTCGACCGGGGGTTCCTCAATCAGTTCGAGTCCCATGGCCGCCCGGATGTCATTGACCGACAACGTCTCGAGTTGTTGAGCAGTGGGGTTCGGCACTCCCGACAGTCGCCTGGCATGGAACCTGATTGCGTCATCCAGCAGTGTGCGGGCGGCACGTGCCTGGCCCGAGTTGTCTCTCTCCAGCAGTCGGGTGAAGAAGGCCTTCATGTCCGCGTTCACGGTCGTCGGGACTGAGTAGCCCGATGACTTTGCGAACGAGACGAATATCTGGCACAGGTCATCAGGGGAGTACGAGTCAAAACGGAGAATCTCCCCGACTCTGTTCCGCAGGCCCGGGTTGCTGTTCAGGAAGCGATCCATTTCCTGCTCGTAGCCCGCGAAGATGACCGACAACCGTGCCCGATTGTTCTCCATCTGGGTGAGCAATTCCTGCACTGCCTCAGCTCCGAAATCGTTGCCCGTGTTCTGGCCGACAGGAGTGAGTGCGTATGCCTCATCAATGAACAGGACCCCGTCGAGTGCCCTGTCCACGACGCGGCGCGTCTGGATCGCGGTCTGTCCGATGTATCCCGCCACGAGGTCTGCCCGTGAGGTCTCAACTGTGTGTCCGCGGCGCAGGAGCCCCAGGTTCAGGAAAATCCGGCCGAGCAGGCGCGCGACCGTCGTCTTCCCAGTTCCCGAGGGCCCCTGGAACACGAAGGTCAGCGTGGGTGGCTGGTTCTTGAGGCCAGCATCCCGTCGCCGGATCTGGCTCCTGGCAAGGTCAACGAAGCTCTTGATCTGGTCCTTCACGTCCTGGAGACCGATCAGCGCATCAAGTTCGGCAAGAGACTGCGCCAGGCCCTCCTCGTCGACCTGGGCGATGCTGATCTCCCCGTCGGGCGTGGTGATGTCCTCGAGCAGCAGCGTCTGGAGTTCCTCGGCAGAGAGTGTCTCCATCACCCCGGCAACCCTGTTTGCCTGCCGGACGATCGCGTCCTCCATCAGCTGACGGACCGCACGCGCATTGCCGAATTGCTCCTGTGCCCTCGCCCGCGTGAAATAAGCGTCCACTCGTTCTGCAACCCCGGGGCCGAGCACCAACCCCTTCGCCTCGGCCTGGCGGCGGAAGATCTCCACGAGCTCATCTGACGAGTAGTCAGGAAAGTAGATCGTCCTGCTGAACCGGCTCCTCAGGCCGGGGTTTGAGGAGAGGAACTGTTCCATCTTGTCCTGGTAACCGGCTGCAATCACGCAGAGATTCCCGCGGTTGTTCTCCATTTCGGCGAGGAGTGTCTCGATTGCCTCCCCGCCGAAGTCAGTGCCCTCCCTGCTGGTCAAGGAGTACGCCTCGTCGATGAAGAGGACCCCGCCCATCGCCTCGTCAATGGCCTCCTTGGTCTTGATGGCCGTCTGGCCGACGAAACCCGCAACAAGGTCATTCCTCAGGACCTCAGTCGTCTTGTGGCCGGGCAGCATGCCCAGTCCGTACAGGATCTTGCCGATGAGACGTGCAACGGTGGTCTTGCCAGTGCCGGGACTGCCGGTGAACACGAAATGTGTCGATATGTCCCCCGGGTCATGGCCGTTTGCCCGCCGTCTTTGGGCGACCTGGACGAAATTGGTGAAGTTCCTGACCGCCTCCTTCACCTCTGCGAGACCCACCAGGCCATCGAGTTCCTCGAGAGCCTCACTCAGTGCCTGCTCAGGGGAGAGGATCTGCTCGCCGTCCGGTTCCCCGGTGGCTGTTTCCGGCAGGGCAATCTCGCCACGGCGGAAATTGTTGATTGCGTTCACGAGACGCTCGAAATCCTGGCTCTCGAGGAGCATCTGCAAGGCGATGTCGCCTGCATCGGAAATGTTCGTCATCGTGACGAAGCGCCTGAGCTCGACGGCCACGCCGGGAGCATCAACTTCGTGCACCGCGATCTCGATGCTCGTCGTCCGCGAGACTGACGAGGAGAACTGCCATGCCCATCCGCCGTCCTCGACGGGTGAGCCGAAATGCAAATCGAGCGTTCCCGGCGCGGGACCGGTGCTGGCGATGAAGAGCGCAGCGGTCGGGTTGCCCTTGACCCAAGCCGGCCGGACGATGTCGACCAGGGAGACGGCCGTCCCCTCGGATGCGGCCTCTGCCCGGACCTCATCGAAACGCGCGAGCAGGTAGCCCGTGACGTAATCGTCGCGGGCTGAAGGCTCCTGTCTCTGGATGAGAGGGAGTGCGTCGGCGGAGACAGCCTGGAGAGTCTCCTCGAACCACTGATGTTCCCCGCGGGCCTTCACGGCAAGCGCGATGAGCTGGATCTCGTAGTCACTTCTGGTCCCACAGAAGGTGAGATTCTGGTCCTCGGGCTGGGCAAGCCGGATCGTGATGTCAGACGTCCCGGAGACGCTCTCTGTCGGCACGGGTGTGATCTCGACGACAGGCTCGATGGACCCGAACGAGTCGCGCAGCCGTGCAACGTGGTCGTCCAGCACGGCGCCTGGAGGACCCTCGACAACGACATTCACGATGGGGATGAGAGAGTTGGTCATGTCTCAGTCAGGTTCGGCATCGCCGGGTTCAGTCGTCGTTCGTCTTGGGCGGAGAGTCCGCCCCGTCCCCGGGCGTCGCGGGTTCCGGCTGCGCCTCCGCACTCGGTGATGCCTCGGGGGCTTCCTCGGCGCCTTCATCTGACGACATCAGAATTGCCTGGCGGAGATCGGACGAACTCACGTGTGCGGTGGCCCTCGGTGAGTCGGGGTTCTCCCCGCACACATTGCAGTCGGGGGCCTTGCTCAGGTTGAACCATGCTGACTTGTACCCGTACTGGGCGACTGCATCGTTGAGAACAGCGTTTACAATCTCCACATTGGGGTCGACAGCAAGCATCGCGAACTGCTTGCCCCCCAGTTCGGACACGAACGAGGCAAGCGATGACTCGTGCCCCTGGACGAGACGGGAGAGTGTCAACCTCACGCCGGCTGCGGTGATCGCCTGGATGTCAGCCCCGATCGCGACCTCGGCGACCAACCGTCCGTCACCTGTCCCGTAATCGGTGCTCCGCTGGTCTTCCTCGGGGATCTCGTTCCTGAACGGTGTCGCGCACTTGAAGCACGCGAGTGGCGGGTCGCAGTACAGAACCTCGCCTGACCGGGCGCCTGCATAGATTCCCACGTACACGGCAGGCTTCCTGTTGTGGTACGCCCAGTGGTTGATGAGCATCTGGGCGCGCCGGTCATCCACGGCGCACACCACGAGGTCAGCAGATCCGTACATCTCCCGCAGGGACTCCTCGTCAATGTGGTGGATGTCCATAGGGACAGTCCGGATGCGCAGAGACGGCGAGATTGAGAGAAGGCGCCGCGCGAGGGCATCCACCTTGAGACGTCCCACGTCATCCGCGGTGTACACAGTGCGAGACAGGTTTGCGTACTCGACGGTGTCGGGGTCGATCACCATGAGACTTCCGACCCCGGACCTGACGAGCTGCTCGGCAATGTAGGAGCCCACCGAACCCGCGCCGTTCAGCAGCACCGTCCGGTTCCGGAGTGTCTCGGAGAGCAGACCCTTGGACCGGGCGAAGAGCCCTTCCTCGACGGCGTTCCTGTGGCGGTCGAAATCGTCGGCCACCAGCACCGGTTCGAGACCCAGGTTCGCGGCGACATCCTCGTCGAGAGTCATGACTCTTCCGTCCGAACCGAAGGCCAAGTCCACAGGGATGGCATCAGGTGACGTGCCCCGTGCGGCAAGCGAGTGGAGCAGCCTCAGGTCTTTGCCCACCACTGCAGACCAACGGAGTTGAAGCTGTGTGGTCTGCTCCCGTGAGGGCCTGTGGAGGATGGCCTGCGGCGCACTGTTCGGGTAGGAACCGTCTGCAGTAACCATCAGCTCAAGATCGTCCGTGAGCGAGATGACCGCGGTGACCGTGGAGACGTTGCCGTTGTGCCCGTTCAGGAACTCTGGTGCGGGCCGCCCGAGTACTGTGCAGAGGGCACGGCAGTCACGGCCGAAGTGGATGATGTCCGGCATTGTGCGCTCGATGCGTACGTCGTGGCGTCCCTCCCGCATCGCGACGTAGAACGTGATCCAACCTCCGCCAGGCAGAGGAATCTTGTTGTCACGCTCTTCCCCCGGCTGGAATGTGACGATCGGGGCGAGAAAGCGCGGCAGCTCGGGATTCTCCGTCAGTCCCTGCAGGAACGCAGCAGCGTCCGGGCCGGAGGGAACGTCGAAGTTGCCCGGGTGCGAGTGGACGATGCCCTTGAACTGGAGACGACTCTCGTGTTCGGCTTGGTTGACGACCTCGCCGAGCCGCCGTGACGGTGTGTACGAGGCCGCGGTTGTCTCTGCATGGGCATCGAAGATGAAGCGGGTCACGACACCGCTGGTGTAGTCACCGAGAATCGCGCCACCAGTCTCCACCGGCAACAGTCCGACGGAGTTGGCGACCTGGTCCAGAAACGTGTCGAAGACCGAGAAGCCCCCATCATGGAGCGGACGCTGGCGCCGGATTCTCATCAGTGGTCGATCGCGAAGGGGAATGTCCCCGTCATCTCGAACACGGACCACCCGTTTGCCCAGACGACGGCCTTTGTGTACGCATCAGCGATGGTCGGCACCCCGCCGTTCGGATCGAGGCAGATGCGTCCATCAGGGAAGAGGTGGTGCTTGTGGATGTCGGTGTACTTGCCCTCGACCTCCGGGAACACGCACTTGACCTGGTAGCGGTTCCCGTCGAAATAGAGAAAGAGCGTGTACTTCTTGTCGAACTCGCACGTGATGTCGAACGACCATCCGATGATGTTGTTGACCTTGAGTTCCTTGGTGTTTTTCGGCATCGAGGCCTTGACGAACTTGCGGTCGTCCGCCAGTTTTGCGTACGTCATGGGGCTACGCGAATGTGCGGTCGGGAACCTTGGAACCGTTCTGGATTCCCCGGCCACCCTGCTGGATCCGCCCCTCGGGCGTGATGAACACGGCCTCCTCGTTCGTGCTCGAACCCCGCTGCTGGTTCGCGAGCAGACGACGCCGCAGTTCGTTCAGGTCGATGTTCTCCATGATCCCCCCTTGATTGGACGAAAACCCCGGGGCAGATTATCCGAAATCGGGGCCGAGCGGCACGGGCGTGGTGAAGGGGGCCGGCTCGCCCTATTCTCTCGGTCCGGGGGAGAGCCGTGGAACTGATTCTCAACGTGGTGGGTGCGATCGTGTGCGTGTCCATGGCAAGGAAGCGAGGGCGGGGCACCATTAGATGGTTCTTTCTCGGCCTCTTCTTCCATGTGATTGCCATCGGAGTGCTGTACTTCCTTGGTCACCGGGAGGGGGGACGGAACTCGCCCGTCGCTGCCCCGGTGCCTACTGTCGGCTGGACGACACTGCCGCCCAGACAGGATTCGCCGCCTCCCGCCCAGAGGAACCAACAGGGTCATGTGGACCTGAACGCCTTGCGCGCAGCCGTCCGGGGCGAAGGAGGCGTCGGCCACCAACAGGGTCCGGCGGGCCAGCCCGCGGGCCAGGGTGACGTGCTGGACCCCGAACGGCGAGCGTTTCTCGATCTCATCGAGGAGGTGGCACCCACCATCGACTTCTCCGGGCTGCCTCCCGCAGTGGGCAGGCAATTGAGGGAGGAATGGCTGAGGTTGGGGCGCATCTTCGTCCGCAGTGGGGAAGCCGGTGGTGTCACCGACGGAACGGAGTTCTACCAACTCGACCCGAGCGGCGTGGGAGTACCCGTCTTGTTCTACCCCGTTGCACCTGACAACGGTCGCTCCCCGGTCGTGATCCAGTTCGCGTGCCCTGTGAAGAGATTCAGGCAGGCACCTGCGGACCTTGTTGCGTGGGTCGACGCAAGGGCCCATGGTGGGTTCGCTGATGCAACCCTTTTTCACGACCCGAACGCGGGTGAAGTGGTGCTCCTGGCAGCTGGGACCAGGGACATGGCTTCCGCTCCGGTGAACGAGCAGACTCTCGGAGAATGGTGCCGGCAGGTGAGACTCGAGGCGGAGGGGTTGCGCCGTGACATGCCCTCTCGCTTCGGCGGCATCTGGGTGTCGGCCTGATTGGGTGCGGCGTTGGCGATGATGAACGACTTGGCCAAATGGCGAGCAACCGAATTGGCCGCCGTATAGTCAGGAAATGGTCAATGCCCAGCCTCCTCGGCCGCCTGTGCCGCCCCGTCCACCTGCAGGCGCGGGTGCGAGGGGTCCGGTGGGACCGGGTGGTGGACGACCTGTTGCCGAGGTCGGTAGGGGCCCGTCTGACTTGGTCGTTCTCGGCACACTGATTCTCAACCTGGCTCTCGCATTGCTGGCCGTTGTCATGACCCCCGCCCCGGTTCCCGTTCCTGACCCGTCGGTCTCAGTGTGGGTCGGCTTTCTCGCGGGCCTGTTTGGCTGCACCCTCGTGTTCGGGCTCCTGCAGGTCTTCGTGAACCAACAGAGAGAGGTCGGTACGTTCTCGGACTGGAACATCCCGGTCTCAAAAGTGACGATCGCAAAGGGCATCATGATCATGGGCTGGGCTGCAGGCGTCGTCAACTGCTACGTGTTGGCCCACAATCTCGCGAGCGCAATCGCATGAGACGACTTGGCGCCATCGGCCTCTGCTTGCTGATCCTCGCCCCGGCAATTCCCAGTGCCGTCGCGGCACAGTCACGTCCGGATGCCGGTCCGAAGCCGCTCTCGGTGTGCCAGGACTCGAATGGGGTGCGCCGAGTGGCCGACCTTGACGTCATCTTGCTGATGGACAACAGCAAGTCACTCGAGACGACCAAGAAGGGTGCGAGGCCAACGGACCCGGACGGTCTCCGATTCCGCGCGGTCAGGGACCTGCTCGTCTCTTTGGAGGGTCTCAAAAAGGGATCCAGCCAGCAGAGGGGCGTCCCCATCAACTTCGGGATGATCTCGTTCGGTTCGAAGGCCCAGGTCGAAATTCCCATCCAACCCCTGGGCGATGCGAATTCTCTTGCTGACGAGGTGAAATCAACACTTCCCGCACTTCAACAGGTGACCGACTACATCGGTGCGCTCGAACGGGCGATTGATGTCCTGTCACAGAGACCGGCAGAAAACTGCAAGTTCCTGGTGTGGTTCACGGACGGGCAGTTTGAGTCGAGCGAGATTGCAGTCAATGACAAAGACCGGGCAAGGAAGATTGCAGCCCAGGCAAACCGACTGCAAGAGGAGGTGTGTTCCAGTGGAGGGCTGGCCGATCAGTTCCATGATGCCCGAATCAACACGTTCGTCCTCGTGCTCAGGCCCTCAAAAACCGACGAACGGCTCGACGTGTCCTACGGCGCCATGCAGGCCATAACGGGTGCATACGGCGAGGGTGAAGTCCCGGCTGATGTGGCGAAAGGCAAGCGTGGCGACCTCTGCGGGAACATCGCAACCCGGGATCATCTCGGGGAAATCCTTGTCGCAGAGGACGCGAGCAGCATCGCCCGCAAGGTGCCCACAATCGCCAACATCATCGATGACTGGGACGAAGTCACTGCCTGCCCCGTCTCGTCAGAGGGTGACGTGATGCCCGCTATGCCGGCCGCCAGGCACCTGGCCAAGCTCTCGTTCACTGCCTACGAGAAAGGCAGGAGTCTGGACAACCTTGGCGATGCCGTGATCATTGACGTCGCTGGCAAGGAGCACCCGTTCAGTGACTACCTGACCAAGGATTCGTCGTCTGAGTTCGAGCAGAAGTACTCCTTCAATGCGCCGGCCATCAAGGAACTGAACCAGGGCTGGACCTTTGCCATCAAGAGCGGTGAAGTCGGCTGGTGCGTCCAGATGCTCGCCCAGAAGTTCGAGATCGAATTCACCAGCGATGATTCGCAACCTGTGCGCGAGGTCTCACCGGGTGACGTGCTCACTCCGGAGGACATTGCAAGCTTTACGTACAGGACAGCAGCAGGGGCCCCGATCAGGGATGTCAACGCAGCTCGGTCTGAGTCTTCCGAGGTCACTGCGTTCCTGGAGATCGATCCCACCAAGGAGCTGTTCAAGGAGTCCATGCCTGTCACTGTCCGGCAATTGAAGGTGCCCTTGGTGCTGTGTGAGAAAATTGCCCTGACGGCCGCCGAGCCGATGCCCAAAGAACGGGCAATGGCGGCATCATGCGACATTGACACCTCGAACACCACTCTCGGGACCGTGAAGCTCAGTCTCGTGCAGGGAGATTCTCTCGGGGCGGAGAATTGCGGGTCAAGTCTGGGTCTGGTCCTCGCGCCGCAAGGCGGGGCGTGGGACCCGGCGATGACCGGCGCCGGTGAGGTGGATCACAAGAAGGGGGCGGCGACGGTCCATGTGGTGCTGAAGGCCAAGGGGAGAAGCGCCTCATGCAAGTCTCTTGATGGGACCAACCTGTCGATTGATTACTCGTCGGGAACACAGGTCGAACCCATCACAGTTCCCGTGATTGTCGACGTGGAATGGCGGAAAGTGCCGCGTGCCTGGGTAGTGGGCGTCCTGGTGGCTTTGTTGCTTCTCTTGGTGATCCTGCTCAACCTGCTCCTGCTCCGGCTCCTGACCCGCTCCGGATCACTCCTGCCGCGGTTCGGGATGGATGCATACGAAGTCCCGGTGCTTCTGGTCAGAGAGCCGTCCGGTCGAGTGAAACTCCAGCTCCGCGACCGGTCACCGGTCAGCACGGTCACATTCGATCTTGGGCAGAAGATCGTGGTGGAAGTCGCTCAGGACCGACGAAGCGCCAGTTTGAGAGGGGGGTCACGGATTCGGCTGGTCGTCAAGAACGCGCCGGTGCACAGACCCCTTGGTCAGGCGTATCTCACGATTGAGTCGGCCAAGTCCGCCCGGTTCTGGGAGGCAGTGGCCGGAGGAAAGGGCATCAGTCCGTTGGCCGGGACGGGGGCGATACTCCATTCTCCGCAGCCGACAGGGGAACAGGTCGAAGCCATCGTCACGATCCTTCTGCCGAGAAATGAGCCTGACCGACAGCGTTATATTCGTGAGGTCCTGGGAATGAAGTTGTCGAATGCAATCCAGGACACCGCCACTGATGTTGACTGGCTGGGTGGTGCCGGCGGCGCGTCCTCTGCGGGGACAACGACGACACCGAGGGTGCCGACTGATGCAGGAGCGGGTGTCAATGCCGGTCCCCAACCCCCGCAGCCTCCGCGCCCGCCCGCTCCACCTCCGCGTGCCTGAGCGTTGCCGCACATCGACCCGCGGGCTGGATTCCGAAATTACCGCTCTTGCCATTTGAGCAAAGCCGACCCGACATCTAGTCTGACAAGACAGTCATTTCGAGGGGGTCAGTGAGATGTCGGATGTTGTGGACGTTCAGAACAACGGAAGTTCCGCGTACAGGCGGATGTTCTTCGTCGGATTGGGTGGATCCGGTGGCAAGACCCTGCGCTTTCTGAAGCGCGACCTGAACACTTGGCTTCGGGCACGTGGCTGGCACGAAGGCATCCCCCAGGGTTGGCAGTTCCTGCACATTGACACGCCGACGAGTGCCGACGGGGCCGAAGTTGCGGTTCCGATGTTGCCCGATGATGAGTACCTGGGGCTGGTCAATGAAGGCGACACACTGGAGGACCTGGACAAGGGGCTCTTTCCGTCGCACAGTGAGCACAGGGTCGAGGGCCGATCGTGGCGGGTCGTCCCCGAGTCCGTGAACGTGAACATCCAGATAGGTGCCGGCCAGTACCGGGCCATCGGGCGTTCAGTGGCACTCGCGTACCTGCGCCCGATTCGTAGCGCACTGCGGGAGTCGCTTGACATGTTGAATCAGCCCGACGCACAGGCGTCACTGTCGAAGCTGTACACGCACGTGCATGGAGTCGGGCCGTCAACCAACGTGGCAGCCCCGATCGTGGTCGTGGCATCGTCTCTCGCTGGCGGTACAGGTGCTGGTTTGATCAACGATGTCTGTGACCTGCTTCGCGAACTGGACCAGAATGCGGGTGAGTCCTTCGGCATTCTGTACACGCCCGATGTGTTTCATGAACTTCTCATCGGCGACCAGAGCCAAGGGGGAATGAACCCGAACAGCCTCGCGGCGTTCAGCGAAGTCCTGAACGGGCACTGGTGGCATGGAGGTGCAGGTGGCGCGGACTACAAGGTTCAGCGCAAGACCTCACCGGTGATGAGGAGTGCAGGCGCAATCCAGTCCATCAATCGCACGGGCCCTGCGTACCCATTCCTCGTGGGCCGAACGAATTCATCGGGGATTTCCTATGCGAGTAGCACCCAACTATTCGAGATTGTTGGCGCAGCACTCACCACTTGGGCGACAGACATCACTGTGCAGTCGGAGTTTCTTGCCTACACCGTGGCCAACTGGCGGGCTGCTGCCACAAGGCTCAAAGTGAAGCCGCATGCAATCGTCAACAAGGGGAATCCCAATCTCAATGAGGCAGGGCTGAACGCATTCAATGCACTCGGGTTCTCCCGCGTCAGTCTCGGGAACAGTTATTTTGCCTCGTACGCTGCAGAACGGCTGGCCAGGGATGCGGTGGAGTTCATGGTGGACAACCACACGGTGAGCGGTGAGGCGGACAACCTCCGAATGCAGCAACCGCAAATCACCGCACAGGAGTTGATTGCCAAGCAGGCCGAAGCCCGAACTGATGCGTTCATGCGTGCATGTCGTCTCAACGTAATCGACTACCGGGACGATTCGTCAGAAACCTGTGGCCGCCCGTTCACCGAGGTGGAAAGGGCACTGAGGCCGCCGTCACTGCAGGCACATTTTGAAGCGGCACGCGAAACCGCTGAGAATCAGGCCAAACAGGAGGGAATGTACGTCGCAGCCGATTGGATGCGGTGGGTCGAGCCGGCGGTACGTGATGCGGCAATCCAGTTTGATGATCTTGTCGCGCCGGACATCGAAAAATGCCTGGAGATGTGGATTACCGACACGCCGCAGCTGGTCGCCGCTGAAGTCTCAAATCTGGTCAGTGTTGCGGGTATCCACGTTGCTCAAGCAGTCATTGAGGAAGTCGTGCAGCGACTGACGACCCGCAACGCTGGTGTGGTAGCCCGGCTGCGGGAGGAAAGACAGACCAACTCGGTGATCGCCACAGAGCCTTACTGGAGAGAGCAGGCGATGCTCCAGTTCGGGAACAAGACCACGAAGAGAATTCCTCACGGAACACAAGTGCAGGATGCGGTCTATTACGGGCTCTATTCGGCGGTGTACGGAGTCGGTTTCAAGATCCAGGACATCGCGGCTGACCTGCTCGAGCAATTCGTCACGGGTTTCCTCCAGCCCCTGGCCACGGCATTGAAGGTCGCAGTGGTGGATCTTGACGCAGACCGGAACAAGGTCAGGAGCTGGCCTGACTGGCCCGGGCATGGTCAGACAGGTTCGCTGTCAGACAGTTCCAGGCCACCGATGAGCGAGTACACAGTGGTGAAGCACGAGAGCTTCCCCCAATTGTTCAACGATCTGCTGGACCGATCCATCGCGGCCGGGCCGGCTCAGAGCCATGTGCGCAGACAGAAGTCTCGCGCAGCAGTCATCACCGGTGATTTTCTCGACTTGCTCCGGAACAATGACAGGAACTACCTCGCAGTCCTGGAGAATGCGAAGCCCATAGTCATTTCCGGTGCCTGGTTTCCTGACGTGAACAGACACTTGTCTGCACCACGTCCTGTGGCGAATGCAGTCTTCCGCATGGGATTTGATGCTGAAGCTGTCCACGAACGTGCACAACTCTGGTTGCGCCAGCCCAGTTCGGAGTTCAACACGTTCATCAGTTCGTCACTCCGTTCGTATCTTGACGAACGGAGCAACACGAACCACGGCGTCACGGCACAGGAGATCATCCGCCGCCAGGGTGACTTCATGATGGCGTTCGAGTCCGCTGTGGAGGCCTCAAAACCGCTCGCAGAGCTGGACCAACAGTTGATGGTCACCCTCTTTCCGGGCGAGTCCCACCCTCATCTCGAAGTGGAGGTGAGCACACTTCCGTTCAGGGACCACACTCTTCAGCCTCGTCTGAGAGAGATGATTCTCAACCTCACCTCGAAACAGAACGTAGATTCGTATTTCAAGTCTGACAACCAGATCTCGCACGTGGACATCACCACGAGCCTCGCTGGCCCCTATCCGATAATCGCGATCTCGTCGCTCTTGGCCCCGATTGCAGAAGCATGGAAGAGTCTCGATGCGGGCAAACGGGCCGATTTCTGGGACAAGAGACGTGCCCGCCCGCTCCAGGAGTTCATTCCCGCCCCCCAGGAACACATACTCTGCATGCTCCGTGGCTGGTTCCTCGGCAGGGCACTCGGGCTGGTCATCCCGAGCCGCAATGGCGGCACTTTCGAGGTTGCGCCGAGGGGTCTGCGGCCGGGGCTCGCCAACAGGGACCTGCCGAGAGTCCTGCTCTCATCGTCCAATGCATGGGGTGATGAGCCCGCAGTCATCCTCGAGTCGCTCGGTCTTGCATACGTGGATGTGGGAGTGGAGAACTCGCTTGAACCCCTCGCGGCATACATCAACTTGTTCGAACTCGGCAGGCCTGGCTCAACTGACCGGATGGACGGGAACTCGCCGGAGACGATCTCGGACTACTCGCCGGTCGGGGATTTTGTTGACCGATGGATCCAGGGCGGTGATTGCGGTCTTGAATCAGGCGTGAACATGAGTCAGTACAGTCTGGTCAGCGGAGTGACAGCGGACGAGCGGCGACAGAACCTCGTTGAAACCCTCCAGAAGATCAGGGACAAGTACGGGCAACTGTTGGTTGAGTACGACAGCGGAACGTTGATTGAGGCCAACGCTCTCACTCTTCCCCCGTACTGGCCGTCCATGCACGGACTGATCGACAAGGCGCTCGAGCAGCTCATTGCAGCAATCAGGCCCTCTGACGGCCCCGGACCACAGGCTGGAGCGAATTTCCTGGCATGAGGAAAGTCACGGTTCTTGTCGTCCATGCGGCGGACACTCACTGGGATGGTGTCAGGGGGCAACTAGAGAGACTTGTCTCGGAAGGTCTCACGCGGTCATTCGTGGTCCGCGTGGCCGGAAGTGGCGACGCAGCGGAGGTCGACCCACGAATCACGGAGCTGCGATTGGTCGGCCCGGCGGGCGTCGAATGGAACAGGGGCACTCTCCTGGGACATCTTGCCTCGCTCGGTGAGGTTGACCAGATCACCGTCACATGCCTCAATTTTCTGGCTTCGTCTGACCCCGATGCCCCCCGCGTGTCCAAGGAACTGGATGCAGAGATGTCCAGGGTGAGGTCACTTCTGGTGAAGTTCGCCACCACAATCGAGCGCACTGACGTCCGGTGCGCCGTGATCAGTGAGGGTGAGAAGGCATGTGGGGCACCGTTCTTCAGCCCGCTCGCTGACGTCAACGTCCTGGTGCTCCCGCGAGACGTCTCGATGTCGCGAGCGGTTGCACGTCCGATCTCCCGTGACAACGAACTGCTGTTCGCAATCCACTCAGCCGTAGAGATTTGCTCACTTCTCGGACTGTGGGAATGCATGGACGGCAGCCCTCTCGTCGGCATCAAGGCGCGGCAATTGGGACAACGGGGATACGAACTGAGGCTCTTCTCGAGCCGGGTGAAGGGCCTTCTCACGCCACCGCTGCCCATTGCAGACCTGATCGATGATTCCGGTGAGCTGCCGATGCCCAACGGATTCACATCGGTCGACAACCTGAGGATCATTGTCGAGCGCTACGCCGCCGCTGTGTACCCCAAGAACCTTGTGTTCAGCCCACTTCCGAGAGATGAAGAGAGCCTGCGGTTGCCGTGGAGGAAACTTGCTGCTGCTTACATCACGGAATTCGGCCGAATGCTGATGAGCATTCCGTCGATGATTCGCAACGGGTTCAAGGGCGAGCTCGACGTCATGGGGTCACATGCTCTGGACAGACTTCTCGGTGGGGTCGAAGCCCGCATCCGGCCGATGATCCCAGCCGAGGAGGGCAGCGAGGG
>Ga0315904_10005583_pt1 | contig 17440 bp, 11 predicted proteins | sample LakEriMetagenome_6_FD_203529 | JGI IMG/M metagenome (GOLD analysis project Ga0315904, IMG submission 203529) | Freshwater fungal communities from buoy surface, Lake Erie, Ohio, United States - Buoy 12 MA120 | ecosystem: Environmental > Aquatic > Freshwater > Lake | place: USA: Lake Erie, Ohio...
GCACCTCACGACCATCCACCATCGGGGCGGAGTCATCAAATTGCGGAGCAACCGGTTCCACTGACATGGCATTCTCTGTTGACTGGCTGTACAGGTAGCTATCATATCGTTCGCGGTTCCACGCGTCCCACTTCACCAGCCAGCTGATCAGTGCAGATCGTTCCGCAGACTGCTCGCCTTTGGTCAGGCGCAGGGCTGACTTAACGGCTACCGAGATATCTCTTCTCTCAGCATCGGGTTTTTCACTGAGCTCGCTACGGATATTTCCTATAAACACACCGTTAGGAGACGCACCCTGCAAAGCAACAAGATGAGCGTCCGCTTCAGTCAGTTCTTTTTTGATATCATTTTTAAAAGCATCCCAGGCCCGCTTTCTGGCATCGGATGCCGACTTTTTAGCTTCGGCTTCGATTTGATCGAGTTCCGCCGGTGTGGCAATGGCAGCCTGAAGCATCCATTCACGCATTTTGCGGATGCAGTCGAACTCTTCTTCCCATCTCAAACGTTCCTTTGATTTGTAACGCTCATGCGAACCGGAAGTAGAGTGCCCTTGAGGCTGTGTCATTTCCTGGATGTGAAACAATACCGGTACGTGCTGCTCACGGCAGATGGCAATACCCTTTTCATAAGCATCGATCAAACCGGGGTAATCCCAGCCTTTGGCATGGATGATCACATACCCTTCTTTCTCTTCTGTTCTCTCAAATCCTTTAAGTGCCTCAGAAATACTTTGCTTGGTGGTCTGAAACTTCTGCGGAACAGAAATACCGTATCCGTCGTCCCATACTGAAATCGCCATTGGCACCTGAAGAACACCGGCTGCGTTGATGGTTTCAAAAAACAAACCTTCCGAAGTACTGGCATCACCTATGGTGCCGAAGGCCACTTCATTGCCGGTAATCGAAAATTTTCTGAATTTCTCCTGATGCAATTCAGTATTGTTACGGTATAATTTGGATGCAAGTGCCAATCCGAGTAATCGCGGCATCTGTCCTGCAGTAGGTGAAATGTCAGCGGAAGAATTTTTCAGTGCTGTCAGGTTTCTCCACTGGCCGTTTTCATCAAGCAAACGGGTTGAATAATGCCCGTTCATCAGCCTTCCGGCAGAAGAGGGATCGGCATTCACATCCGCGTGAGCGTACAACTGTGCAAAGAACTCCTGCATGGTCAGCAATCCGGTAGCCATCATAAACGTCTGGTCACGGTAGTATCCCGAACGGAAATCACCGTTACGGAAAACCTTGGCCATAGCGATCTGAGCGATCTCTTTGCCATCACCGAAAATGCCGAATTTGGCTTTGCCCGTAAGTACTTCGCGACGACCGATCAGACTGGCCTGACGGGATTCGTTGGCCAGACGGTAATCGTGAAGAATGACAGAGCGGAATTCTTCATATGACAATTCAGAATTCCCGGAGGTGGTGATGGGCTGAGACGGGTTCATATTCATGAAAAATAATGGTCTTACAAAGATAGGGAAATTTCATTGCAGGCCCCTGCTATTGTCTGTTATCAATTAGCAATGAGCGGCTTCCGTTTCCGGGATATTCAAAGGGGTATAAAAAGATCGGCCGCAAAGGCTATGGAGAACAATACACTGGCAACCCCATTGGTGGTAAAAAAGGCCGCGTTGACCCTCGAGAGATCGCCGGGTTTTACCAATGTATGCTGAAAAATAAGGAGTCCGGTGAAGATCCCCCATCCCGCAAGGTAAATCCAGCCCAGTGAACCCCAAAAATAGGCCGCAAGGAGTACCAGAGAGGTGATAACATGCATCACCGCTGAAATGGCGAGTGCTCTTGAACTGCCGAACTCCGAAGGGATGGAATACAACCGGTTCTTTTTATCAAACTCTTCGTCCTGCAAAGAATAAATAATGTCAAATCCCCCCACCCAGGTAACCACTGCAACTGAAAACAAAACCGGCAACAAAGCAAATTGTCCGGTGACTGCCAGATACGAGCCTATGGGCGCAAGTGACAATCCAACACCCAGTACCAGATGACTGTAGGGTGTGAACCTTTTGGTATAACTGTATCCCAGGATCACGGCCAGTGCCACGGGCGACAGATAAAAACAGAGTTGATTGATAAACCAAGTTGTAGCCACGAACAATCCGCAGTTCAGCAAAGCAAATGAGAGAGCATATTGTGATTCAATGATCCCGGCGGGGATTTCACGGACTTTAGTGCGCTCATTCAGACTGTCAATGTGACGGTCGGCCCACCTGTTAAAGGCCATGGCGGCCGAACGGGCAAAAATCATACACAGTAATACATGTACTACCAGCCATCTTTCAAACTCAAAATCCACAGATTGGGCTCCGGCTAAAAAGCCGATTGCTGCAAAAGGCAACGCAAAAATGGTGTGACTGAATTTGATCAGGGAAAGATAATCGGAAACCTTGCGGAGAAGCATTGGGCAAAGGTAAAGAAGAGTTTTGTCTGTAGGGACGCAATGCCTTGCGTCCAACCGGAATCCCTTCCAGTCTGTAAGAACGCAATGCCTTGCATCCAACCGGAATCCCTTCCTGTTTGCAGGAACGCAATGCATTGCGTCCGCCGACAATGCCGATACAACCAAACACCACTATTTTCCCTAACTTTGCAGCCCGATTTTTAACCTAACAAATCATGTCAGACGATAAGAAAATCATCTTTTCGATGGTAGGTGTCAGCAAAACCTACCCTCCTCAGAAACAAGTACTTAAGAACATTTACCTCTCCTTCTATTACGGCGCCAAAATCGGTATCCTGGGATTGAACGGATCCGGTAAATCAACCCTTTTGAAAATCATTGCCGGTGTGGAGAAATCCTTTCAGGGCGAGGTGGTTTTTTCACCGGGATATAATGTTGGTTATCTCCCTCAGGAGCCGGTACTGGACGAAACCAAAACCGCCAAGGAAGTGGTGATGGAAGCGGTTCAGCATATTGTTGACATCCTCAAGGAATACGAAGAAGTGAATAATAAATTCTCGGAGCCGATGAGCGACGACGAGATGAATAAGCTCATTGAGCGCCAAGGGGTTTTGATGGATCTGATTGAGCAGAATGGCGCCTGGGAACTCGACAATAAAATTGAGGTGGCCATGGACGCGCTCCGTTGTCCGGAAGGCGATACACCGGTGAAAAATCTCTCGGGTGGAGAACGCCGCCGGATCGCCCTGTGCCGATTGCTTTTGCAGGAACCTGAAATTCTGCTGCTCGACGAACCTACCAACCACCTGGATGCTGAGTCCGTCGACTGGCTCGAACAGCATTTGCAGCGTTATAAGGGTACCGTTATTGCGGTTACCCACGACCGTTACTTCCTCGATAATGTGGCAGGCTGGATCCTCGAACTCGACCGTGGTGAAGGAATTCCCTGGCAGGGCAATTACTCTTCCTGGCTCGACCAAAAGTCGAAACGCCTTTCACAGGAAGAGAAAACGGAGAGTAAACGTCAGAAGACCCTTCAAAGAGAATTGGAGTGGGTTCGAATGGCTCCCAAAGCGCGACACGCTAAATCAAAAGCCCGTCTCGCAGCTTATGAGAAAATGATGAACGAAGATGTGAAGACGAAGGAAGAGAAACTGGAGATCTGGATCCCCAACGGGCCCCGTCTCGGTAATGAAGTCATTGAGGCCATCAATATCTCCAAGTCATACGGCGACCGGATCCTGTTCGAAAACCTCAGCTTCAAGCTTCCACCTGCCGGAATCGTAGGAATTATTGGCCCTAACGGAGCCGGTAAAACCACTCTTTTCAGGATCATGATGGGTGCTGAAAAACCGGATACAGGAGAGATCAAGATTGGTTCAACCGTACAGGTTGGATATGTCGATCAGACGCACGCCGCCATCGACAACGAAAAAACTGTTTGGGAAGTCATCAGCGGCGGACATGAAAACATTGATCTCGGCGGACGAACCATCAATTCACGCGCCTATGTAGGTCGATTTAACTTCAGCGGTGCCGATCAGGGTAAAAAATGCGGTGTACTCTCCGGAGGAGAAAGAAACCGTTTGCACCTGGCCATGACACTTAAATCTGAGGCCAACGTATTGCTGCTGGATGAGCCTACCAACGACATTGACGTGAATACACTGAGGGCACTGGAAGAAGCGCTTGAAAACTTCGCAGGCTGTGCGGTCATCATCTCACACGACCGCTGGTTCCTCGACCGTGTTTGTACGCACATCCTGGCGTTCGAAGGCGATTCACAGGTCTATTATTTTGAAGGCGGCTATTCTGAATACGAAGAAAACAAAAAGAAACGCCTCGGCGACGCCGCTCCGCACCGGATCAGGTATAAGACGCTGGTTAGGTAACAGGTGTTACGTGACAGGTGTTAGGTGTTAGGTGACAGGTGTTAGGTGTTAGGTGACCTTAACCCTGAGACCTGAGACCTGAGACCTGTCACCTATAACCTGTCACCTCCTACGCTGCTTTTCCCGAATTCAGGTACTCATTCACCATTTGTAAAATTCTCATTTCATCTTCGGTGAATCCTGAAAAAAGATAGATTTCCTTTTCAAAGTCGTAACTTATTTCACCTTTTTCAGGGAGGAAATCAGGATTGAACTCTTTACAGGTTTTCATCATCAGATTGACGTATGTCTGCGTCACGATCTGATCCAACATGGCTTCTGTGCTCATGAGGTCAATAAAATTCATCGTAGTGGTTTCACAAACACAATTTGGTAAAGTTCTTAGAAAGTTTGGTAAAATAGCTGATATCAAAGGCGTAATTCAAAACAACAGATTAGAATTTTCTTCGAAAAACTATTGAAAAAAGCATTAAATAACATAACATTATACACTATTTCCGGTTATAAATTGCTGGACAATAATAAGACCATTCATCAATGATCAATCAATACAATACCCCAACCATAGCAATCATTGGTGGTGGTTTCTGCGGAACCATGGTTGCCGTCCATTTACTCCGTCAAACGGCACCTGTCAGAATTGTTCTGATCAATTCCAGATATCCTCTTTCGAAAGGAATTGCCTACTCATCCTACTCCAATAAACACCTGCTCAATGTTCCGGCCAAAAACATGGGAGCTTTTCCTGAAAACCCCGGACACTTTATAGAGTGGCTTAAAAATCATGAAAACTACGGAGTTCTGGATGCTCAGGAGTTGCCTGACATGTATCTGCCAAGAAATATTTACGGACAATATCTTAAAGATATATTCGAAAATGCCATCAGGAGGAAAACTCAGAATGTCTCAATCGAATTTGTACATGATGTGGCAATTGACCTCTCGAAGTTAAATGATGCTTACCAGGTTCACTTTAGTGTATCACCTCCAATAATTGCAAATAAAGTAGTTTTAGCAATGGGAAATCACATACCACGTGATCCTGAATTTGGAAATACTCAATTTGTAAGCAGCAAAAGATATTTTCCCAATCCCTGGCTGAAAGAAGCTGTCAATCACCCCGAAAAAGAAAGTAATATTCTTATAGTTGGAAATGGCCTCACCATGGTGGATGTTGTTTTAGGTCTCAGGGAAAATGGTTTCACCGGCAAGATTTACTCGCTATCGCCACATGGATTCAAAATTCTTCCTCACCGCAAATTTGAACCCTACAAGAAAATGACGGATGAGCTCCAGAAACCATTCAAATTAAATGATCTTGTTAGTTTATTCCGGAAACATGTTGCCATTTTGCGTGCAGAAAACAAATCGGCAGAGGCCATTGTTGATTCGTTCAGACCACTTACGCAGAAGGTTTGGAAAGAACTTTCCTCAGGAGAAAAGAGAAGATTCCTTTATCATCTCAGACATATGTGGGGAGTTGCACGGCATCGGTTGCCCATGCAGATACATAAGGAAATACAACAACTCATACTTGATGACAAGCTTGAAATCATAGCCGGAAAAATTGAATATGCTTTTGATAAAGAAAATTACGCCGAAATCAATATCAGAAGAAGATATAAAAATGAAATTCTGCAACTTAATGTCGATCGTGTCATCAACTGTACAGGCCCGGAATCGAATATCAATAAAATGAGTGATTCACTTATAAAAAACTTACTGGCCACCGGAATGATACAGGCAGATGAATTCTTCCTTGGTATCAATGCCACAGAAGATGGACAGATTCTAGGCAAATCAAACCTGCCTGAAAAAAATATTTTAACTCTGGGAACCTGGATGAAAGGGGTCTTATGGGAAAGTACAGCTATTCCTGAATTAAGAAATCAGGCAAAATCCGTCGCAAATCAACTGATTGTTGAGTTTGTTTGAGGAATAGTTAAATTCTGCTTTATTATTTAGATAACCATTTTATGGTTAAATTAACACTAAAACTACAGGTAGTTCAATCTGAAATACTGCTCTTTTTCGTTAAGTGCAGTTTGTGACGCAACATGAGCCTTGATGAAATCAAAGCTCATGGTCAAACCAAAACCGGTGATTTTATTTAGCTACTTAGAGTTGAAATCAGGATTGAACTCTTTACAGGTTTTCATCATCAGATTAACGTATGTCTGCGTCACGATCTGATCCAAAATGGTTTCTGTGCTCATGAGCTTAAAATATCACAAGTGTATAAAAATGAAGCCTGACACTTAACATACCTTGTCAATCTGATGGCAAAATCACCGGATCAATAGGTCAAATTTAAACTGGTGAAGTCAGGTTACTGAGTTGCCTCAACGTAAAATCCGTCGGTTATATCATGACCGATCATCTGTAGTCCGGGCTGATGATCAAATGGAAAACAAGGAGGATTGATTCCCCAGCATTTCTGAGATTCAGAAACTGACGCCTTAATGCCGGATTTTAACTGATAAGGAACAAAACGAGGAACTTCCAAAGGATGCGGGAATAACAGGTTTGATGCGAGAGTGGCTTTATTTTCAGCAATGGTTTTCCAGAAACTTTGCAAGGTTAAGAGTGTCACCAGGATCAGCAAACCAGTACGGAACAGATATTCAAATCGGGTTCTAAAGAACAACAAGGTGAAAACCATTCCGGAAAAACCGATGACAATAGCCCAACCGAAACGATAAGCCGGAAAACTGATAAACCACATGGTGAGGTTCAAGAGCAGAATGAAAAAAAGAGCAAGCAAGCCTCCTTTGATTTTTCCCTTTGGAACCAAAAAGAAAAGGCTTAACAAAAGAGACAACACCAGAATCAGGGTTGTTATTTTATTGAATGTGTTATGAAGAGCAAACCATTTGGGAACCCACGAAAAGCCCGGATACAGGAGAGCAGTTGCTTCACTTTCCAGATTGCTTACATTCAGCCGTGCAAACTGCTGTACAAAATAATATTGCATTTTAACCACATCACCCGGAACTTTCCAAAGAGGATCAAACAAGTCAATTTGATAAAGCGGGAATAAAAAATATCCTGTAAGTATATAACCGCGGTGCAACCAGGTTCCAATAAATAAAACACCGAAGAAAGTAAGCACAACACCCTGTGTACGGAAGAGTTGTTTGCTTGTCGCGAGCAGAAATATTACCAGCAGAAAAAGTGACGCAGAAGAAAATTTAATGGTTGCCAGGAAAAGGCCCAAAATAAAAATCAGGATTGTTCTCACATCGGTTTCACCCAGTGACTTGTCTTCCGTTTTTTCAATAAAAAGTACGATCATCAGTTCAGCTAAAAATACATTTGACAGATCGGCAGAGGAACCTGTGAGCATGTTGCGAAGCAGAAACAAAAGAAAAAAGGCTTTGAGGTAATCAGAGATTCTTGCCGAACGAAAATTGCGGATCAGCCGGTCGGGGCCGGTAATAAAATAGCTGCTGCAAATTATTAAGATCAGACCATTGAGATCATACAACCCCTGTTCAAACCATTCGCGCATACTGAAAATGGCGCAAGCAGTATGAAAAGCGGAATTAAAGCCCATCCTGTCTTCAATATTGGCGATTCCGGGAGTGAGACAAAAAGATTCGATCCAGCGTATGTAAGGTAAAAAATAACCGCCTTCATCAGCCAGTTCTGAGGGACCTGCTGATTTGATCAGAGCGATCAGAAACACTATTGAAAATAAAATCAATGAAAGCAAGTGTAGCGAAACGATCTTTTTCAGAAAACTCATCCACATGCCGGTGATTTCCGAGCGGTTGGCAAGCAGAATAATTAGTGATAAAATGAAGAAGCCATATCTGAACCAACCATCTATTGGCAGATAGAAATTCCAGATCAATCCGCAAAAAGTAATGCCAAAAAGTCCTGCTGCAAAATTCAATTCAAATGGAATCTCTGAACGGATCACCGATGGCAGTTTCATCATCAGGCGCAATAGCATCCATCCGATACCTGTAACAGTGATCAGTACAAACAACCAATTCAGCAGGATCAGAAGCATTGTTGCTGTTTACTAAATAAAAATTCAGCCTTCTGCGTAAGGCAATCTGATTTCAAAAACTGCACCATTTTCACTTCGGGCAGTCAGTGTTCCGCTATGTGCATTGATGATATCAAAACTCATGCTCAGACCAAGTCCGGTGCCTTCATTGGGCGGCTTGGTGGTGAAGAAGGGAACAAATATCTTTTTGATGACGGCCTCCGGGATGCCCGAACCGTTGTCACGGATGCGTATGACTGCTTTTCCTTTATCGACGAAAGTGGAAACGGTGATTTGCGGATCAAAACCGGGATCGCTTCCCTCCTGTTTTTTCTGACGAAGCGCATACACAGCATTGTTAAGCAAGTTCAGAATAACACGAGATATTTCTGCTCGGACCATATTGACTGAAGGCAGCGATTCACTGTAATCTTTAAAAATTCTGCAATTAAACCCTGGGGTATTGGATGGCATGGCATGGAAACAAAAGTTGATCGCTTCATCACAGAGACTGTTGATATCGACGTTCTCCCGGTTACCACTCTCAGCCCTTGAAAGATGTAACATATTCTTCACAATGGCATCTGCCCGTTTGCCGTGAATACGGATTTTGCTTAGGTTTTCTTTAACATCCTCCAGAATGGCTTTACGGGATGATTCATCCTGCTCTTCTTCCAATTCTGCGATCAACTCATTGCTGAGCTCAGAAAAATTATTGACGAAGTTGAGCGGATTCTGGATTTCATGGGCTACTCCTGCAGCCAATGTTCCCAGGGAAGCCATTTTCTCTTGCTGAATGAGCTGTTGTTGGGTATTTTTGAGGTCAACCAATGCTTGTTCAAGTTGCCGGTTGCTCTTTTTCTTCGCGTGAAAGCGGCCATACAAAATTACAGATATGATGGCCAGTGAAACAACTGCGGCAATCAAAAGCCAACGGTCACGCTCCGCTTTTTGGACTTTCAGTTGTTGTATTTCGATCTCTCTTTGTTTGATTTCGGCCACACGCTGTGCTTCGAGCTGACGAAAACGATCGTTGTTCTCCTCGCTGAAAACAGAGTCCTTCACCGACAGATGAGTTCGCAAAGATTTTAGAGCGTTCTGATAATCCCCCTTTGCTTCGTACACATCCGCAAGATATTTATGCGACTCCTGCAATCCGTTTGGAAATCCAACCCGAGTGAAAATAGCAACCGACTCCAGCAGCACTTTTTCAGCCATTAGAAGCGATTTTTCTTTACTTCCACCGAACAAAGAATCAAGTAGCCGACGGTCGTTTTCGGCAGCGATAAGATAATAAAGTTCCCCAATGTTGCAGAGACCGATTCCCTCAGTAAAAAAATCACCGGTTTTTCGGGAAAGCTCGAGCGATGTGTTATAATCCGACAGGGTTTTAGAATAATCTTGAAGCAACAAATGAGTAGCACCAATGTTGAGCATACATATTGCCATGGCTGCTGTATCACGAACTTCAGCAGCATAGTCAAAGGATTCATCAAAACACCGAAGGGCTTCGTTATAGTTACCTTTGGCTTTAAAGATTAAGCCCATATTACCAAGAGTGCTGGCTGCCGAACTGGTATTTCGCGTGCGACGAAAGCCAGACATGGCACGCCGATAGTATTCGAGCGCTTTATCATAGTCGCGCTGGATGTCGTAAACCACTCCGATATTTCCTAAGGCAACGGAAATATTTTCTTCACTTTTCAGGTCTTCAAAAACCGACAGTGCCTTAAGGTGATTTTCAAGAGCACCGGTGTAATCTGACTTTGAACGCAGATTGAGGGCAATGTTGCTGTAGGCATGGCCCAGTCCTGAAGGGAAGTTCACACGTTCCGCCAGGCGCATGGCCTGAAAAGAATACATCAGACCGGAATCCGGATTGATGTTGGTATAGGCATATCCCAGTGCGGTAAGAACATTGACTCGCGAGGTATCGTTCTTCGAAATGGTTAATTCTTGCTTCAGAGAATCGAGCAGATACCGGCTTTTCATCTGGGCATGTGAAAAGTTAATGCTGAAAGCAATAACCAGCGTGAGAAGAAGGCATCTGACTAATAACATATACGAATTCCGGCTGATGTAAAGAAAGTAAAAAGTAGACTACCAAAAGACGGAAAAATGACTGAAAAGTGCAGTTTGGCACTAAAAATCAAACTATTAGCAACAAAAAAGGGAGCAAATTTGCTCCCCATTGTAGCGGTCCGGACGGGACTCGAACCCGCGACCCCATGCGTGACAGGCATGTATTCTAACCAGCTGAACTACCGAACCGTTTCCAAATTGAATTGGAGGCACAAAATTAGAAATAAAGTTGAAAGGAATGCAAATTATTTCTTAGAAAAATATAAAATTAAACAATTGATATTCCAATACTTAAAGAATAAAGTGCAGTGGATTCAGATCCATATTGAATATAAGATACTGCAGCAGGAAGGAAAACCTCGTTGTGTGTCACTGAAGCCACCGCTATTCCACTGCAACCAGCGAAAAGGCGTTGTCCAGATTTTCACGCAAGGTCGTGATCCAGTTCGATCCTCCGGAATGAATGTTATTGTTGGTGAAATCTACCACATTGGGCGAACGGTACAGCTTGTTCAGATTGAACTGCATTTTTATCACTCGGGGCTGATTGGAAACAGGGATCACCGCATTGAACTCATGCGTGGTAAGTGCTTCAACAGTACCGTAATGATAGACTATCGGCAATGTGTCGCCCGTTGCATCAATAAACTCTCCCTCATGCTTGAAATAAATATAACCGGTATTCCAGTCCCAGAACATTCCATACGAAGGATCCAGCTCCCCTGCCTGGGCACCTGAAACATTCTTAATACTGTCGACTCCCATCAGAAAACGAAAAGATTTGTAATTACCCGCCGGCAGCGTTACCGCGAAGTATTGCGAAGTATCCAATGACTCATCAATTAATTCATAATTCGAAACCGCCACAGGCGTATTATCTTCTTTGATGAATACAATGTTGCTGATGTAATACTTCAGCATATCCACACTGTAAACATTCCCTGCCTCATTGGTATAAGTCAGGTCACCGTAAGTTACCGGCTGACCATCGATCACATTATCGAACCTGAAGTAAACCGTTCCGGTTGGCTCAACAGGCACAGGAGCCGGATCATCGTCTTTGCAGGATGATAATGAAACAATGAAAGTTGCGATGAGAATTAAGATGTTGAGGTTTTTCATGAATGGGGAAGAAGGGTCAGGAGGGTCAGGAATGTCAGGAGGGTCAGGAGGGTCAGAAATGTCAGGAGGGTCAGGAATGTCAGGAGGGCACCTCACTGCGCCGCACTGCTTCGCACCGCGTCGCACCGAGTTTATCGAGGTGAGATTATCGAAGTGAGCTTGTCGAAGTGAGCTTGTCGAAGTGAGCTTGTCGAAGTGTCAGGGAGAGTCAATTCATCACAATCAAACCCATTCGTAGATTCGTATCCATTAGTAATTAGTACCCATTTTAACACCCGACTCACAGTTTGTAATACGCCCTGAATCCGGCGGAATGACTCAATGAATATTTAGGGTTATAGGCGATACTGATTCTTTCAAGCAGTGGATTATATACAAACTGAATGTTCCAGTTACCGGAGGTTTCGAAGTGCAGACCAATACCACCGAAGGCACCAAATCCAACCCCGGCCGATTTACGCGGCACCACCACTTGTCCGCCTGTACCCGCAATGGGATTGTAGTCTTCATAAAGATTGATGATAAGGTCGTTGATCCGGATCTCATTTTTATCAAATCTTGCTAATGTGGCATGAAGCCCGCCTTCCATCAGAAAATACATCCCTCCTCCTTCACCAAACAAATGCTGATAACCCAGCTGCATGAGCAAACGCTGCTCGCTTCCGCTGATGTCGAAGGTTTGTACACTCCTGTTTACTTGCGTGGAATTGGGAGGCGGTTGCGTCACGATGGTAAAATTCCCTACAGCCTTGATGATGGCTGCATTAACATTCATCAGCACCGCATTCTTTCCGTCGGTGGAATACCGGCCATTGAAACCAACTGAAATCGCTGTTTTAAAACGCATATCAAAAGGCATGTCAGTCTCAGTAAAATACCAGGTGGGGCCTGTTCCGCCCGGACTGGGTTCCACACCAAGTGCAAGTGCTATCTGATCGATGTTTCCGTAACCGCCGCCGAACTGATTGGCGATTTTCTCTTTCATCCAGCTGTTGTCAAATGTGTTCCGGTTACCGTCAGCATCAAAACCGTAACCATCATACAAACTGGCAGAGTTACCATTCGGAAAATAAGCACCCACAAACAATCCGGCGTGGAATCCTTTCTTGGCCAGTTTTGGTTCATCGTTGTACAATGCCGGATCCTTTTGAGCCACCGAGCTGAATGATGTAAACAACAAGACTAAGAGGAAACCTGATTGACTGAAGGTTAATTTGAATCGGGACAATATTGCCATAAACGGATATGTATTGCTGAGATAAGACCAGTGTTGAAATACAAAGATAACCAACAAGTAACTGAGGTCAAGTTTGTCAATCAAAATGATTGATAATCAGTTTTTTTTAGGAAATCTCCCCGACCGTTTGACCTTTTCAAAAGCTTCCAGATCCTGTAATGTATCCAGTAACCGGAAAGATATTTGATGATTCTTCAGATCGAGAATGGTATCCAGAAACACGTTTTCTCCATCCCATACTTTGTTTACAAATAACAGAGGAAGGAACTTTCTCATGCCGATCAGATAATAGTTGCCGTCAGTGGAAGGACCAAGAACCGTATCGGTATCGCGCAAAGCTTCAAAAGCATCAATGATTTCTGACCGGCCGATCTCAAAACAATCACTGCAAACCATCACCACCCGCTTATACCCTGCAGCAAAGGCATGCGAAAAAGCATTGTGCATTCTCTCACCCCGGTTCTCGCCCGATTGAAGATACTTGTCGTAGTGAGCCGAATCAAAAATATCACTGGTTTCAATGAAATCTGAGTAATAAACGGCTTTGTCAAATGGCAGATCAAAAGTAGTGCGCTGCAAATGTTCAATCATCCGGATATAGATGTCCAGCGCACTGTCGTGACCAATTTCACCCGCCAGCCTGTCTTTCACCTTGCTGCTGATGGAATTTCTGACGAACATGATCAGTAAATTGGAACTCATGGCAGAAGTATTTGAAGTGGAAACTGACCTCAGGAAAGGTCAATACGGGCTTTTAAGGAACTTTTTGATCAGCGACTGACTTCCGTCTGAAGCCCTGACCACATAGAAACCGGTGGCGAGTTGAGCGACAGGCAGCCTGAATTTTTCGGAGCCGGAAGCGGTCAGTCCAAAGCTTTGCCCTGCCACTTTTTTGCCCGACAGATCGAATACCTCAACATTCAATTGACTTCCGACAGAGTTTGAGTAATACAACTCCACATGTGAATTCACCGGATTTTGACCAAATGCCAGTCCGGGGAACACCGGGATTTCGGGCTGGAAATTGAACAGGGCGCTTCCGTCAAGAACGAACAATCCATTACTCATGTCGGAAGCAATGATGTTCCCGGAAGGTAAGTAGGGATATATTCCCCAGCATCCTCCGTAAGAGGGATAAGCGGTATTCTGAGGATAGGTGTCGTTCCAGCCAACGAGATAAGGATTGGCAGGATCGGCGATATTGTACACCTGGACACCATCATGGTAATAAGAGACAAAAAGCAAATCACCGACGATGTAGGGATTGTGAGCAATGCTGCCGCCTGATCCGAGTGAATCGGCAACCTGAAGGAGATTGGATCTGATCATAGCCAATGGCTGAGGATCGTACACATCGGTGATATCATAAATCTTCACCCCCAGTCCGTGATTTTCATCGGTAAACACCATCGTACGACTGTCATCAGTCAGCCAGGCGCTGTGATTGTAACCGCTTTCAGGATAAACATCCAGAATAGAGATCAGTGCAGGAGCCGCGGGGTTCGCGACGTTGTAGATCCAAAGGCCGTTGTAACCGTTGGCACAGTATGCAGTGTCATTTTTCACATGAACTTCATGCACGGTAAAAAAACCGGGGTGTGAAACCGTTCCCAGATATTGAGGATCGAGCGGGTTGGCCAGTGAATAAATATCCATCGGGCCGTAAGAGTTATCGGGCCGGGTGTTATAGCACATGTAAAGCCTGTCTCTTTCCACAAACAAGGTGTGACACCTTTTGGAAATGGCATCACTGTCGTATACCTTGACCACCGAATCGGGTAAATACTGCAGATCGAAAATCTGAAGTGAGTTTTGTCCCTGATCACTGACGGCATACAGATAATGATCATACACCGCATAATCCTTGTTGATCACCAGTGCAACGGTATCCTTCGTGGGGAAATAGTCGATTACCACCGGCGTGTAAGGATCGGTAACATCGAAAAAGTAAGTTCCTTTTGAGCTGCCCAGGAAAGCGTATTCACGTCCGGCACTGTGATACCCCCAGCATTCATTGTAAGCGCCGTAAGAAGCCGAAGGGATGTTGTCATCGTCCCAGTTCGACATCACCGGAAGGTTCCAATGGTTCTGAGCATCGGCGGTAAGCCGGGCAAGAATAAAAACCAGTATGATAATAATCCTCGGCATCTGTCAAAGTTAAATTATGAATAGAGCCATGGTGTCACTGCTTTGTCAGGATCCGATAAGATCCATGATCAGCTGCGTCATTTTGACCTCTGCCTCACCGGCGACCCTCAGCACCTCTTCATGTGTGATCACCTCCGGCTCATCACTCCCGCCAAGGTCGGTAATGATGGAGATCGCGAATACGGGAAGGTCCATATGGCGTGCCGTGATCACCTCCGGAACAGTTGACATGCCGACGCAATCGGCTCCGATGATGCGAATATATTTGTATTCAGCCCTGGTTTCAAAGCACGGACCGGTTACCGCCGCATATACTCCGGTATGGCAGGTAAATCCATGGCGGCCGGCAATTTCAATTCCTTTTCGGATCATTTCCTTGTCGTAAGGAGCTCCCATGTCGGGGAAACGTGGCCCGAGACTGTCCTCGTTGGGACCAATCAGCGGATTCACTCCCATAAGGTTGATGTGATCATCCAGTATCATCAGATCCCCAACTTTGTATTTGGGGTTGACTCCCCCACTGGCGTTTGACAGGATCAGCTTGCTGATGCCAAGTGCTTTCAATACCCTTACCGGGAAGCCAACCTGCTGCATGGTATAACCTTCATAAAAGTGGAATCTGCCCTGCATGGCCACTACCTTTTTACCCGACAGCTCACCGAATATCATTTTACTGCCATGTCCCTTGACGGTACTTACGGGGAAATTCGGTATGGAGGAATAGTCAAGCGAATGTTCGATTTTGATCTTGTTCACGAGCCCTCCCAGGCCGCTGCCAAGAATGATTCCGTATTCGGCCTGAAAGCCGGTTTTGCTTTTGATAAAGGCTGCTGTTTCGTTGATCTGACTGGTCATAGGTTATATGGTTTCGATAGAGTTACCTGAGTTAGTGTAATTGATGTCAGGAGGGCGCCGCACTGCGCCGCACTGAGCTTGTCGAAGTGAGCTTGTCGAAGTGTCAGGAGGGCGCCGCACTGAGCTTGTCGAAGTGTCAGGAGGGTCAGGGGTCAGGTCAGAGGGGATGCCACGCCTGGCATCCCCCACCCTGGAGTCTGATTCGCTTATTTCTTCTCAAAATCCCCGGCTTCCACCATGATCATTTTCGAAGGATCGATCCACTTTTTCATAGCGGCATTGACCTGATCAACGGTGAGAGAAGCGAGTTTTTTATCGATGGCATCCTCCCAGTCCATGGTACGGTTGTTATAGAGCAGACTACTCATACGGCCAACCAGTTCACGATCCTGGCTTCGACTGACATTGCGGCTTTGAAGCATCCCGGCAACGGCATCCTTTAGTTCCTGTTCTGTAAAACCTTCGGTTACCGCTCTGGTAATTTCTTCCTTAAAGGCAATAAGCAGCTTGTCGCTGTTGCCGGGGTTATAGATGGCAAATACACCAAAAGCTCCGGTAACATCTCTGGAATCGGCCTGCAGGAAAGACCCCACTCCATAGCTGAGTCCGTCTTTCTGACGAATTCTGGTGGCCAGTCGGGAATTGAGAAATCCGCCACCCAGGATGTAATTTCCGGCCATCAGGGCAACATAATCCGCATCATCATCCCGCAAAGGCAGGTTCATTCCTCCCCTGACCATAGCATTGGCTTTATCAGGAGTGTTGATCTTTTTTGAAACAGGGGCAATATCAAAATGCTTTCCGGGTGTACGCTCAAATGCCTCTTTTGAGCTCCAGTTGCCAACCATGGCAGTAAGCGCCTGCAATGCATCCGATTCGTTGAAATCACCGATCACCACAGCCACCGCATTCGAACCGTTGTAAAAGTCGGCATAGAACTGTTTGATGTCTGAAATCTTGACTGCCTTGAGGGCTGCCACCTGCTCGTCAAAATCCATGTTATAGCGAACATGCCCGGCAGGATAAGGATTGGTCATCTTGCCATAGGTCATGAAAGCGATGGATTGTGGCTCACTCCGATTTTGCTCGATCGAAGCCAGCTGCTCTTCCCTCATTTTCTCCAGTTCGGTCTCAGGGAATACAGGACGACGCAACGCTTCTTCTGTCAAGCGGAGAGCTTCGGCAAAATTCGCCTTGTCAGACTGAATTGAAACAGAAACCGTCTGACCGTTTCCGGAAATACTGATGCTTGATTTGATCTTATCAAGCGCATCGCTGAGTTGCTGGAACGTGTAGTTGGAAGTTCCCCGTCTCAGCATTCCGGCAGTCAGAGTTGCCACGGTTGACTTGTTGGTCATTGAGTTCTCTGTTCCGATGTAGAGGGTGATGCTGGCATTGACTGAGCTACCCCGGGTTTGCTTGGGCAGGAAGGTATATTTCGCTCCTCCGGCAATGGTTCCTGTTTTCGACCTGCTTTGAATGTTGGCAGGTGAAGGATCAAACTCCTCGGCCTGTGCCAGAGCAGCACGGCCGGTGTATCCTTTAAGCGACTCAGCCGGGTCTGGTGCCTGCGGAATCACCGCCCTTTCGGGAGATGCTTCAGGCAGAAAAACACCGGTGGTACGGTTGGAAGGCTTAAAGTAGGCGGCAGCAACCCGGTTGACATCCTCCGCAGTTACCTTCTCCAAA
>Ga0315904_10005584_pt1 | contig 17438 bp, 27 predicted proteins | sample LakEriMetagenome_6_FD_203529 | JGI IMG/M metagenome (GOLD analysis project Ga0315904, IMG submission 203529) | Freshwater fungal communities from buoy surface, Lake Erie, Ohio, United States - Buoy 12 MA120 | ecosystem: Environmental > Aquatic > Freshwater > Lake | place: USA: Lake Erie, Ohio...
ATAACAGTATTGCCTATTGATACTACCTGAGTCGTAGTCCTGCTTGCATTTAAAATATCAGTTAATGTCTTTGTAAGTTTATTTACATTTGTAGGTATTATTAACTTCTTAAAAAAAGCACTATCAAAAAAACTGCTTTCATAAGTGTAACCGCTCGGCTCAAACATCTTATCAAGATATTCTTTCACAAATAACGCCGGGCGAAAAGTTCTGTAATCATAATCACGTTTTACCCTGCCGGGGTTTTTTTCAGGTGTTGAGTATGTGCCATAATCAATCAATGGGTAATAATAACCTGACCCGTTTATTGTATCCCAGCTATTCACAATATTGTTCCGTGTGTACGTATGATTGTACGCACTGAAATCCAAATCCTCGAGTTTACCATCACCAATGGCCGCAATAAACCCGCCAAGCTCACCGAATAAGTTCCCCTCATATTCTATCATGTCACGCTCCTTTACAATCCCTGTGAGCCTAAAAACGCCCTTTAAAAGCAACAGACCATTTGCCCTTAGCTCCGCCTTTGTGGTTTGCGCCACGTTGAAATTAACGTTTATATTCTCACCGCCGGGGACATATGGATTACTGCTCCCAAGTTCACCAACAAAACCAAATATTTTATTGTTCTTTGCTGTACCGGGGAGAACAATCGTTTTGCTGAATGATGTATCCCTACTGCCGTACTTATTAACGTCATCAATGTTGAAATTAAGTTGCATCCCTAAATCCTGACGGATATCAACTAATTGCCCCTCCAAAAATAATTCGTAAATCATCGGTACTGAGTATTTTGTTTGTACACCTCAATATTAATATCCAGCGTCTCGGTCTTATTCTGTAGGCCGTTCTTTATCTCATAATTGCTATCTGTAATCTGAACGGGGTGGAAAAGGTTTGCCGTTTTATCCCATAAATACACCAAAGGAGAAACCATTAATTCAAACAGCCAAATGTACTCACCGCTATCGAGCAGATCCGTTGTCAGCTTCATCTTCGTATTAAACTCACTGCCATAAGTTCGCATCCCTTCGTATAGCACCTTGCCTGACTTGTTGACCATATTAAACCCGCTCAGCTTCCATTCGCTTTGCTCAAACTTCTTTTTTTGGTTGTCGGTCATGACGTTGCCATTCACAAATGTGAAGCTATCCCATGCGCCGTAAGCGTTCAAAAACACCAACGTATATGGCGTATATTTCGAGCAACGTTTTTTTAGTTTCTTTGTTTGCCCAAGTTGCGTTCCGCTCGTATCTACAAAAAATGTCGTGTCCTGATCAAGTCCGTTTAAACTGAAATAATGAAGACCATCGACATTTGTAAAACAATTCTCCGCCGTGTTTATTTGCAAGCACATGGTATTCCCAGCTACCAATCGTTTCCCATTTATACTTAATATAACAGGCTCACCAACATAAAAATAACTTTCATCAGGTCGATTTGTCAGGTACACCGTTCCACTACTAAGTGACGCTCCTGACTTATGAAGCGGATGGCGATTATAGGTATTGTAAACCCGATACGTGCCGGATGCGTCATTTTCTGTGGTGGTCGTTCCGCAAATCTCTCCATACCTTACATCGTACTCACCCCACCAAAAGTCGATACCGGCAGATAGCACGGGGAAAGATGAATTATAAAGACTGCTCATATTTATATCCGCAAGCGTATCCACCACTACTAATGACCTCACAATATTGCCGACATTTACCACCCCGTAATCGTCATCACCATACGGATTATTTGTAACCCTTGTAAGTAATTCAGCGCCCTTATAAATATCAAAAAGATATTTAAAACCCGTGATATTCTTATTCGTGCTGTCCACCACGTGCCATACATCTTCATTTGCCGATACATATCCCGATGCCTGTGGAGCGCTTTTAATTGTGATTGCCATTATCTGCTTTTTATTTCTTTAATCAATTGGTCAAAGTTAGTTCTAATATTTAACCCCGTAACCTGTGCTAGCTTAACATCTAACCCTTTAAACGTTTGCTCGAAGCTACGCTCCCAAAATCCGGTATAAGGTAAACCACGCTGATGTATCTTTCGAGCAATAAGAAAGGCTAAAGACTTAGGTTTTATCTTTTGCGATGTTGCCTTTAACGCCCTACTTTTTTTTTGCGCTTTACTTAATCCGCGTCGCTGATCTTCTGCCACCGCCTTTAATGATCCCTTTTGGCTTATCCATTTAAGAATCTCCTTTACAGGAGGCATCTTATCACGATACTTATATGGCGAAGTTTTATTGCGACTATTAGGCCCAGCGCCCCTTACACCTTGATCCACGAACTTGTAATAATCTAACACCTTCAACGCAAGCTCATAACCCTCACCAGTATCAGTTACCTCAAAGGCAATAGATTCCTCAAGCTTCCCTGTGCTTATCTTATTTGCACGTCGAAGCTGACGGGAAGCCATCTTTTGAAACTGCTTTGCGTAATCCAACAACACCTCCTCGACCGCTGATAAATCCAACGGCTCAAAACTGCTTTTACTTTCGCCAAGTCCTGCAAATACATCTGCCATATACTTAAATACCTAAAAAATAAAACCCCTGCTTAAGAATAAGCCGGGGGATTCTTGTTATGAGAAAACTGACCTATTTTAATTTGTACTTATTATTTAGCTCTTCCATCATTTTACGTTCATTCTTTTGCTTTTCATTTATGTAAACTAAATCGTTTAAATATTGTAAAGTGCTTAGGTCGTAAGCCTGCTCCAATGTTATGCGCTCAAGCTCGGCCACCTTTTCTGTTGCGAAGATCCATCCGTAATACTTTGTAAAAGTATCTCCTCCGCTTTCTTCATTACCGTTTTCATCTTTTGGCTTTTCTTCATAAAGGGAAGGAAACTTCCGGTCAAAGGAGCCAATCTTAGATAAAAAAAAACCAACGAATTATAGCAGTCGATAAAATTGGCATCCTGCATATCCTTAGCATAAAAGCCGTGATTCTCAGCTTCGTACTTAGCATCCACAAAGCCAGACCATTTGCGCTTCATAGGCATCACAGCCGATGCCATAATCATGTGCATATTGTTCACAAAGTCCCCGCCCATGAACGTTTTAATCTCGACGTATCTTGCAGCTGGCATTTTCTCTATGTCGTAATTAAACCGATACCACCTGCCATTTACATTAAACCGCTTCATTGCCTTCGGCTTAATATCCATCTGAGACAGGAAAGCATATTCACCCATCTTGCGTTCTAAATCAGCAGCCGTGCAATCCTTACCCTCTAAATCAAATACTATCTGTTGCAGTTTATTTTCATCGCTTAAATCGCTTGTAATAATTGGATAGATCCTTTGATACTGCCCTACTGTTAAATCGTTCCATGTCATATAAAAACGTATTTTACATCGTGCTTCCTTTCCATAAATTGCGACCATGCCAATGCCAAAGCGTTCACGCAGTCATCATGCATACCCGTTGGCGCATTGAACCTCACTCCCGTTCGCGTGTATTCGTACTCAAAGCTTTCTAATTCCTTTGTTATAACCCCCTCCGGAAAGCCGACCTTCCTTTGATGGATTGCTGATTGCAGCCCCTCCATAAGTTGTTGCTTTGAGCTTGCCGAATATTTAAACCCGAATACATTCGGTCGTTGCCTTTGCAGGTCTTCAACAATAGGATCGCCAACGCCAGTGCTATCCACTTTAATCGGTGCCTTTGGTAATTGCGTTACTATTTGCTTCGTAATATTCCAGTCCTTTTGAAAGCGCTCTAAATAGCTTACTTGACCAAATCTGTCAAGTCCGATAATCACAGTCCAGTCAAACGACTTAGCTAAATCCACCCCAAAACAAACAGGAGGCTCGGTACTCATTGGCATCGTACATTGCTTGATGAACTGGAAGCCAAAGGGGTTAGCCACGTTATCGTTAAACTCCGCAAGGTACTCCTGCTTAAATGCCAAAGCAGGCAAATCTTTTTCAGCTGAATAAATCTCCGATATGTCAATAAAAGGGTTTGTACTTGTCGGCATCTGCCAGCTTGCCCATCCCTCTTCGCCAGTTTGCCCACGCATCCACAATTTATAAAAATCGTTCTTCCCTTTTGGCGTTGACATAAACCACGCCCCGCCCTTTAAGTCCGTTAAGGTAGGTCTAATGCTTTGTGTCCACGCATCCCAAAGGTCTTTTACGAATGCCGCCTCGTCCACAATGGCCACCTTATATTTTCGTGATCTGCCAGCGTTCGGGTTATCCAAGCTCCAAAACTCAATAATCCCTCCCGTAACTAATTCAATGAACTGCTGATCATGCTTTCGCTTTATTACCTGTTCTAAGGCGTTATAGCACTCTTTGAACGTTCCCTCTAATAATTTATACGTCGGGGCAAAATACCCAACAGGATAGCCATCCAATGCGCCCTCAACCAAAAGATTAACGCTCAACTTCGACTTGCCCCACCTACGGCCGCAATCCAGCACGTTGAAGCGCTTAGCTTCCTGCCTTATTTTCTTCTGATTCGTGTGAAGTTCCGGGAGCCGTACTAACATATACAGAAATTAGTTGGAACTATAGTTTGTCTTATTTTCTGTCCAAGTCCACAGAAATTAGTTGGAACTATAGTTTGTCTTATTTTCTGTCCAAGTCCACAGAAATTAGTTGGAACTATAGTTTGTCTTATTTTCTGTCCAAGTCCACAGAAATTAGTTGGAATTATAGTTTGTCTTATTTTCTGTCCAAGTCCACAGAAATTAGTTGAAATTATAGTTTGTCTTATTTTCTGTCCAAGTCCACAGAAATTAGCTGGAACTATAGTTTGTCTTATTTTCTGTATCATTTGGGCTTTGTGAAGCCGCACTAACATATTCAACGATTATTTTGTTATTGTTTTTGGTTTCAAGTTTTTCAATAATTCTTTGCTTTAACTTGTTATATTCCTGAATTGCCCTAACCTTTGAACTTAAATCAGCGTTTTGAGTAATGGCAAAAAGTAATTGCTTATCTACAAAATTATCATTTAATCCAGCGGCATCCAGCTCCTCATTGATACGTGAAAGGATGTTAGGGTTTGTAAGGTGTTTACTCGCCTGAGTTTTGGCAGTATTGTATTCTTTTTGATTTGTCAAATCCAAACCATAAGCAGCGGCATAACTTTCCACGCCACTACCAAAAAAGTCTTTACTTACATAATATTTGCAGAAAAGTTCCTGCTTTTCATTTAATTCCCTTGCCATTATCAAATACTGTTTTTGCTTCTTTACTAAATATATTCCTTAGTTTCTCCTCTTTCCAATACGAATTACAAACGGCGTAGCGTTGCTCAGGGTTGTAAGACTGCATTTCACTACTTCCCATGCAGCGTTGTAGATAATCATCTTTCGTTTCGTTCTTATTCGGTAATGGCATTATAATCCAAATTTAATTATTAATCTACGAATGGCATCAAAGTAACAGGCTTTGCACCATTTATTCGGTAACCAGTTAATATCAATCTCCTCTTTATAAATACGCTCAACCTCGCTTTTGCATTCATTCGACAACTCACGAATAAATCCGGAGCGAACTGTCATCCATTCGTTTTCGTACTTTATGAATGTTTGTTTGTTGTTCATTGCATTTGATTCATTTGGATTATAAATACTATTTTTTCTCAAAGTCCTTGATCACATTACGATAATTTTGCCTAATTTCTTCTTCATTTGTGAAATAATGTATTGCCCATTTATTTTCTATATTCGTTTCACTTACACGCTGTGCATACATCTTATGCCTTTGAACTATATATTCTTCTGATAAATACTTCTGATGTAGCAGTTTATAAGGCATTGAATATTCGATAATACCTTCAGGATGTACGCTATGACATCCGGGGCCGTAATTTATTTCAGTTATTTTTGACCTATTAAACAAAAGCACTTTATCATATAGCGGAAATCTTACTTCATATTTATATTCATAAACATCAAAAGCGCATGACTTAATAAGGGTTGAAGTTTCATTATTTAGAGTCTGTTCATCAATATCTAACCATTCATCAACATCACAAACCAAAACCCAATCTGTCGAAGCTTGCTTCCATCGGTTATTTTTTATATGTAAATATAAATTTTCATTTATTTTGCCTCCTGTATCAAATTCTAACAAATTACAACCATGTGATAAAAATATTTCTGCTGTCGCATCTGTGCTTAAATTATCGTACACCATAATATTGCATGACGGAAACCTGCTTCGATAATGATTTATAAATTTTTCCGCTAAGACTTCTTCGTTATATGCTATGGTAAAAATACTAATCATTGAAATATCATTATTGTATTTTTTAGCCAATAAGTATTATCTGTAATAATTGAACGAGCATCTTTGGTAATTGTAGATAAATATTTTAATCCTTTACTTTCGATCATTGCAATTACAGATTCATTACTTAAACAATTCACATGACCTCTTCCCGGCTGTTCAGGAACTGCCCAAGATAAAACAAGGAAGTCATTGCAATTATTTACAAGATTATCTATGTAATTTGTGCAATACTGAGCTGGTATATGCTCGCCGACTTCAATAGATAAAACATTTCCTTTTATAGTATTTATTTGATTAGTAATATCTTTTTGTTCAATGGCGTCAAAATACTTTATTTTAGGTACTTCACCCTCATAACCAATTAAATTCTTGAATCCTTTTTCATTCATTTGTTGCAAATAATAACCCATCCCACAGCCAAAATCAATAACGGGGTTTTCTTTATCCAAAAAATTGCATAACCATTCAGCCAGTTCTTTGCTGTGAATATGATGATGATGCGCTGTTTCGCCGCTCCAATATCCTGTATTTGATATTTCTTTATTTTTTTGCATGAATTACTCCCATTATTTCGACATCAGTACAAAAGTAACCAAATCTATTGACTGCTAAAATATCAAAACCTAACTCATCGAGCTTACTCAAAATGATATTCTTACATTCATTATTATGGTATTCAATAGCAATCTCCCTAACCGTAAGCAGACTGCCTAAAAACTTCAATAGCTTTTCAAAACCCTCAATATCCATCTTCACCACCTCCGGTTTATATTCAGCAATCAAATCAAATAAATCCGTTTTTGTTTCTACTGCCTTACAGATAAATACGTGATCGGGATATATCGCCTGCAACTTTTGTATTTCAGTTTCGTTAATATCAACACCTATTATCTTTGCCGCACCTCTTTTGATAAAATATTCCGTTGTTGATTCATGCCCTTGCTCAATCCATCCACAACCCAAATCCAAAACAATCTTACCATTGACATCGGTAATATCTGACCAATGCTCATAAGGGTTTTCTGAATATATTACTTTACTTTTCATATATATCTTGAGCCATTCTCTGAATGAGCATGGCTACATTTTAACTCGTGATTGTTATAATATTTGAAATCATTAATGGCATCAATGCAAATAATAGCATCAGGGAATGAAGGTAAATAATTAGGATCGTATCTAAACGGAAACCTTTCAATCATTGAACGTTTGTAAATAGTGCATCCGGATAATACGTGGTTAGTTTGCTGAATACCTGTAAGGCTGTAATTGTGAAAGCCATCATAATATAAAGCCCCAACCGCTCCGGTATCTTCTGGAAGCTCTTTTATATTTTGCAGTAATGTTTCAATAGTTTTATCATTATTTAGAATGACATCGCTTTCGGCAATAAGGAAATATTTATACTGGCTAAGCAAAAACATTAATCTAAGATGGGTAACCGATTCAGCTACCTTTCTATGAAACTTAGTTATTTCTGGTTGTTCAGATATATCCAAATGAGCTATGTAATTGCATTGTATTCTGGCTTTTAATTCGTTCATATACTCGCCGTGATCATTACTATTATCAATAACGTGTATATGATCGCTGCTTATATTTTTATTCAAAGCATCGAAAAATAATTGATCACAATATCTTTTTACTTTATTTGTATATACCGCGACAAATACTTCACTCATAATTGAAATTTAATTATTAACCTCCGGATTGCATCATAATAGCAAGCCTTACACCAACGATTAGGAAACCAGTTCTGATCAATCTCTTCTTTGTAAATACGCTCTATTTCATTTTTACATTCCATCGTAAGGTCTCGTAAAAAACCTACGCGCACCGTCATCCATTCGTTTTCATAACTTATGAACTTTTCTTTATTCCCCATACTGATAGGATTGAAGCGGCAAAGCCTGTGAATAATACTTTGACAAAGATAGGAGGCACAAGCCATAAAAGCAAAGCCACCCAAAAAGATAGGCAAAGATTGCAGTTGAGTGGTTTACGGTATAGCACCCGCCACCTTTCGGGTATGCGAAGCACATCAATAAAGTGAAAGGCAAACAAAGCCGCCGTTGTCGGAATGATTAAAAGCATCATATTATCCGTTTTAATTTAATTGGTTTGATTTCTTTGATATAGTTGTCTATTGCATTGGAAGGGACTTTCGTTCCCGTTACCCGGTAGTTAATATACTCCCAAGCCTCTTCCAGAATGTCATTGATATTATCCGGACATACAGATTCGTTTATGTCGAAAATAATGTCCATACTCGCCACCACGTAATTACCTACGGTCTTACCGTTTATTGCATTGTCTATCTTTGTCCTTGCTGCTTTCATAATCTTTTGCACCTGCTTGAAAGGCATCTTAACGTCTTCGCTTATTTTAGTCATTGATCCTTTATCTAAATACAAAGAAACCATTGCCCGCTCCACCCAATGCAAATCCGTTTCAAGACTTACCTCAACTCTATTTAACATAATATCTTTATCCCTATTATACTCCTCTTCTTCTATTTCGATATTAGTATTAAATTCATTAGTAACTCTTCTATAAGTCCTGTAAAACTTTCCCTTCTGAAATATCATCTTTTGAACTATCCCGGTAGCAAAGAACATAAGTTGCCTGTTTCCGTTCAGTTCAATTATTTTAGCCTCCGGCTGATTGCAAAGTACCAAAAATAGTTCAGATTTCAAATCTTCATTACCCGCCCCGGCATCAAACTTGTTCAGCATTTCATCAAGTTCACGGCTCTTGAACAGATCCGTTAGTATTTTGTTTTTGGTGTATGCATCCAAAGTTTTCATCAAACTCAATATTTTTATGGTTTAAAAATAATATTTGTTCGTCACCTTTCCTAACGTGAAATATTTGATCCCGGACAACAGGATTAGCACAATACCCTAAATTAGTTTTGTAATGCACCCCCTCGGCCAGACTTTTAGTCCTTTCCGCTGCCATCACCCAAAAAATACAAGTTCTGCATTGTTTTTCCATTTCACACTTTTTACTATTTTCCTTACCCCGTTACTTTTTTCTATATTCTCTTATATATATATATATTATTATTATTATTATTATAAGTAGAAAAAAAGTGAAAAAGTGTGAAGATAAGTGATAAATGATTGATTAATAAATAATTGCAAAAGAACACTTTTTGAAATTCCAATGTTTCCAATGTGTTACACAATGCAAAAAAGAGTGATCGATTTTTTTTACAATTTTCACTTTTGCTCACTTTTTCTATACTCATTGCACACTTTTTAAAATGGAACATCATCAGTTAAAACATCTTTAAGTTCCAAAATTTGGTAAAATAAACCGTTCTGATTTGTCATTTTATACTTAGAATTTATAACCAAACCGTCCTTGGTATCCGCCCATTTTTGTAGCCATTGCGTCAACATTGTCTGAGATAATTTATTTTTGAGCAATGAGTTAACGGTATCCAAAAGCTCATTCTTTGCTATTTTAGCCGCGTATTCATTCTTTGATCTGTTAGGATACCATTTATTGAAATCAACAGCATTAACACTTAAACTGCCATTTTCTTCCCTTCTTTCCGTTTTAAGTATCTGAGGAAACCATGAATAAAACTTCTGGTCAAATAGATTATCCATGTACTCAACAAATCCTCTATCAGTTGAATTTATAAGCATCCGCCTTTTTAAATCAATATTAGTAACCTTTGCAGACCTTTTGAATGTCATAAATGTTTTGATACAATCGGTTGCCCAATTGTCAAATTTTAACCATTCATCAGCATCCCAGTCCTCAAAGAACTTACGCCCAAAATGATCTAAAGGCGTTCTATTTAGGTTAAAATACTTTTCAATAGCAAAAGTCCATAAACGCCTTGTATCTGATTCATCACCGTTACCCATTGCATAATTGGATGTAATTATTATTTTAGGGCGATTTTGGTTTTCAATAGTAAACTCAGGCTTATTTTTTTTATTAATAATCATGTCCCCTGAAGCTACTGTATAAAGAGCATCGACCTTAAAACCTTTGTAAGCGTCATCAATAAACACGGTGCGGGTATCATGATTTATCCGGCTCCATGCGAAGTCTGAGAATATAGAGCGCGGATCACGTCCATTTATAAACACCATATTACCTGATGCGTTTTTAATCATTTGCGCTATCAATGATTTACCGGAGCCACCCACACTGCTACCCTCCTGATCTTCGTCAATGTTTTCGAGAAACAAAGTCATCTCAGGTTTGGCTGGGTTATTGTACCTTGTAAGATTGTAACCTATCATGGCTTTAAGTTCTGTAATGTTTTCGCCTGCCAGTAGTTTAATAAACTCCTCTGAATCGCATCCTGAGAAATCATGCATTTGGAAATTCCTTTCAATGATGTCAGACTTCCATATCTGTTTTGGCAATTCATAATAATTTACAATCTCGGCACCTTCCTTTGTAATTTTTACAGCGCAGTTCTTAAAATAACGCCATACGTTATTTATGTCATCTTTAAGCAGGTTTGCCGCATCCCACTCAGGTAAGTCATCTAATATAGTAGAATTGTTTAAAATAGACTTTAAACGCTTAGAAACGGGATTGTAAATCTCTTTATCTACTTTTGTGACTATATCTGTCAAAGTCCTAACAATGTCCCCTATTTGGCAAATAGTTACTATATTATCATCAATCCGTATAAAATCTTCTTTATACCTTCTGAATCCGCAATTGGTAATAACTTCAAGCATTGCATCTTCGAGTAGTGTAACTATGCCTGTTTTTTCGTGTATCTTCCAGAATGTACCTTCATTGATTAAACTGCCAGACCTTGTAACAATAAAATTTAAATTTATCTGATAGCGTTCTGCTATTTCGTTTATTTCGTTTTCAGTCTTTTCAGCATCCTGACCATTTTTATAGTAAAGTAATTTTGATGCAGTTAATGTCCAGTCTGATTTACGTGAATGCGATTGATACGATGGGAACTGAGGGAGGGAGGATGTAAACAATAAAACCTTTGGTTCACTACCAAAAAATACCTTTGCCGACATGGTGGGGGAAATCGATTCAGTCCGGCGCCATGCTTCATAAACTATAGCATCTTTGCCAAAGCGAGGTTGCAGTCTGCATGGTGAAAGTCCTATTTCAGTCAATAGTTCTGCAAAGTATTCATTTGGTATTTTCCGGTCAAAGAATTTCCATTTATCCGGGCGGCCAAAGTTTTGTTTTGGCGTAGCCTCAATTATTTTCGTTTCCTTTGGCTCGTCTAATGTTTGCAATAAATCAATAATCTGATCAAGTTCACTTTGCGTTATATCTTCCATTTCGTCACGCTCACCGTATATTATTTGGCATCCGGGGGTTGGGAACGTGTAACAAAGTTTTTTTTTCGGATACAAAGCAATCAGTTCATTCCCCTTTGAGTTAGTAGCTATTTGTACCTTTTGATCGGGTGCTGGCATTTTAAGGAATATATGCAGGCCACCGTTACGACTTTGTTCAATGAATAGTTTTTTATAAATATCATTATTAAGCTTTTCCTGAAGCATTATCAGTATGTAAGTTCTTAAATCGTCAGCGGATAGTGTGGAGCTATTTTTTGTATCCACATCAATAAACGTAAAAGCATCGGAGGTGCGCACCGCCATTGCATTGTGTTCGCTCGTAAGTTGATATGGATGCATAGCTTCCCAACCTTGCACGTGCGATACAGGTGCATTTGTTTGCGTATTCCATATAAGCGGAACGGGGTAATGTCCCAGCTCTTCGGCTGTTTGGTAGTGTAGTTTAATCATTTTCGTGTAATTTAAAGTGACATGGGTGACATAAAGTAATTATGTCGTAAATAGATTCATTATAAAGTGTGTCGTATGTTGTGTGGTGAACGTCAAGGCGACCTGACTTATTGCCGCAATTTTGGCAAATAAAATTATCAAGTTTTAATCTTTCCAGTCTTTTTTGTTTCCATCCATCAGATTTTAAATAATCATAATAACGCTGTTTATAATGCCTTCTTTTTTCAAGTATAGAATTAAATAAATCTGATTTTTCTTTTTTAATTGACCATCTTATTTTTTCTCTTTCATCATAAGTAACAGACATAAAATGTGGTGTATATTGTTTTACATTGCCAAAACTCGTCAAACAATTTATACACATATTTGCTTTGCGTTTTTGTTTATTAGATAGTTCGTATTCGACTATTTTAACATTTTTATATTCGCAGCAATATCCATTAGTTTGAAAATTACCAAATGTTCTTTCACAAACATTACACAAATGTATTTTGTGGTTTGCAGAAGCACGTGTTTGGTAATCAAAAGAGTTACAATAATAACAGCTCATTATGAATACTTTTGTTGAATTAACTTAGATTCTTCCTTTGCTGCTTTGTAATGCTTTTGCTTTACATAAAATTGCACTACTTTCTTTTTTTCTGATGCTGGGATGGGCTTTCGGCCTCTTGTTTCTTTTTTCATAATTTATATTTTTTACAAAAATAAAAAAAAAATTTTGTATTTAAAAAATCTTTTTTATATTTGCATTCTAAATCGTTAAGCTTATGTACACAATCAACAACAAACAACTGACTTTCCTCGACAGTCGTTTTTATTCTACAGAGGACGGAGGCTTCGTGCCTTCAGTGACAACCATTTTAGAGGCTTACCCAAAAGGCGCCGCATATTACAACTGGCTTAAGGAAGCTGGTAAAGACGCGGACGAAATCCGAGACGAAGCTGGCAGGCGCGGATCAGTGGTTCACAAATTAACGGAGGACTACGATCATGGTAAAGGGGTCAACCTAATCAATCCATCCGGTGGCATCGACTACAAATTAAACGAGTGGGCAATGTTTGAAAGGTATGTCGAGTTCCGCAACAGGTTTCAATTTGTAACCGACTCAATTGAGCTGAATATTATCAGCAAAGAATTAGGATACGCTGGCACCATTGACCGAATCATTGAAATGGATGGGCAAAAGATACTAATTGACATTAAGACATCTAACGCTGTTTATTCTTCCTACTGGTTGCAATTGGCCGCTTATCGTTCTTTACTAATGAACAAAGCAGGCATCAGGGTTGACAAGGTCGGCATATTATGGCTTAATGCAAAAACCCGCACGGAGGGTAAAAAAGGCGATATACAGGGCATAGGCTGGCAGTTGATTAGTAAAGATGACACGGCAAAGGAGCTGGAGTTATTTAACGCCACGCATAATCTTTGGATGGCTGAGAATGGCACAAGCAAACCAAAATCACTCACCTACCAAATCAGTCATAAGTTATGAGTACAAAAATAACGTATAACGTACAAATAGGCGAGGATGTCGTTCCGGTTGTATTCAGCGCCTACTGCTATTATAGGCACATCACCACAGGCATGGAGCAGATTTACGCGGCCATTAACGGCTTCGTGGAGTGGGAACAAAGATTATACACCCCACACGAGAATGCGATTATTTTTAGGTCTGCCCGCTCGCAGTATGTAAAACAATTATTACTTAACAAATTCGAGGAGGAAAACCCGATCGATTAAAACTTGAATATTATGAAAAATATATACGAGGAGATGTATAATGAGCAATCAGAAAGAATGCTCAAACTGGCGGGAGTAATCGGTACAATTAAAGGCAATCTGTTCGACATTTATACCGACCTTAAGCATAAAACAAAAATGGTAAGCGAGGAAGAATACAGAGCTTTAATTATGGAGAAAGCTAAAGACCTTCACGACAGCATCGATCAAATGATAAAAGATATCTATAAAGATTAAAACCGCACCGGGGAACGGTTACCCGGCTAATTATGGGCTTATCCAATACATCGGGGGGAATTACCTACCTGAATTTGAAAGAGGGCAAATTTGCCCGCAAAAGCGCCAATGGCGACATCGAGTTATTTGACGCAGTGGATGGCAAAATCACATCCATCGAGTTCCAAGATGACGAGTACAATGGCACGAAGTTCCGCAAACTGAAAATTGTACTGGAGGATGAGGGTCAAAAGTATTTAGTACAGGTGCGCACGGACTCCGGCTATTACCGCGGACTGACAAACAGCATCGCAAATGCTGACATCAGCCAACCTGTTAAGCTGATCGCGAACAGCAAAATAGGTGACAACGGCAAACCGCAAACCACCATCTTTGTTAATCAGAACGGCAAAGCTCTGAAATGGAAATGGACAAAGGACTGGCCCGGCGAATTACCCGAGCTTGAGAAAGTAAAGGTCAAAGGGCAAATGGTTTACGACAATAGTAAGCAATTAGAGTTCTTTGAAAAGTTTTGGACAAAATTAGTCCAATCTGAGAAACCAACGGTTGAGGAGGATGCTCCGTTTTAATCCGTAACTTTTTCACCCCCCGTTTTAATTATTAACACTTAAAATCGGTTTTTAGGTATTGGTACTTAAAGGGGGCGGGGGGTGATTTTTTTTACAAGCTTATTAAAAATTAAAGTATGAAAAAAAAATACGGCGTATTTAAAATACGTGAAGATGCACAATATTATAAAGATGATCTACATTCAATAGAATATTGGATAGGATATGATACCGAATGGGAAGCATTTGAATTTGTAGAAAATGCAGATGATGGATATTATACTATAATACCGATTTATATAAGAACAGAACAAAAGGAAAAAGAAGAAGAATTTAAAAGAAAAATAGATTTTCTTGAATCATTAAGAAAAGAATTTCAAAAAAAGTAAATGCACCCCCGCCCCTACCAAATAGAGATCAGCAACCGCGCCGCCGACATTATCCGCAAATATGGATTAGTTTACTTAGCGATGCAGGTTCGCACGGGCAAGACCGTCACGGCTTTATTAACCGCTGATAAAATAGGCGCAGGCGTTATTTTATTTTTAACAAAGAAAAAGGTAATAAGCGGGATATTGGATGACCATAAGCAGTTAGGCATAAGTTCGGATATTATCGTAACAAACTATGAGAATATCCACCACGTAAAACAGCCTTTTGATATTGTTATCTGTGATGAAGCGCATGGGTTAGGACAATACCCAAAGCCAGCGCAAAGGGTAAAAAAGCTGAAGGAATTATGCAAGGGCAAGCCGATTATTTATTTAAGCGGCACGCCAACGCCGGAAAGCTATTCGCAAATCTTCCATCAGTTTTACATCAGCTCATTCAGTCCGTTCAAAGATTACATTAACTTTTACAAATGGGCAAAGGACTATGTCGATATTCAGCTTAAATATTTTAAGGGTTTAAAAGTAAACGACTACTCAAACGCAAACCAAACAAAAATCAAACAAATGACAGATCATTTAATTATCCCTTTCACTCAGGCAGAAGCCGGGTTTAGGGCAGAAGTAAAGGAGTTAACGGTAGGTATTAAAATGGAGCCATCCACGTATTATCTGGCCGATAAGCTCAAAAAAGAACGAGTGTACGTCGGCCGGGATGGGAACGTAGTTATGGCAGATACCGGGGCAAAGCTACTCAGCAAGCTCCATCAGGTGTACACAGGCACCGTAATAGATGAAAAGAATGAAGGGGTTGTCTTTGACCGCTCAAAGGTGTACTGGATAAAAGACAATTTCAAGGGCAAAAAGATAGCTATTTTTTACAAGTACAAAGCCGAGGAAACTATGCTTTATCTGACCTTCGGATATGACAGGTTTACGACCGACCCGCAGGAGTTCGCTACAAGCTCAGATAAGTGGTTTCTTTCGCAAATCCAATCAGGGCGTGAAGGTATTAACCTTAGCACGGCGGACGCGCTAATAATGCTTAATATTGACTTCAGCGCCGTAAGTTACTGGCAGGCACGGGCGCGGATGCAGAATAAAGATCGGGAGGAAGCCTCAAAGGTGTACTGGCTATTTGCGGAGGGCGGCATTGAGGAGAAGATTTACAAGGCGGTGAAAGGCAAAAAAGATTATACTTTGAGCTATTTTAGGAATGATTACGGGATTGAATAACCGTACCCCGTCTGCTTCCCGTCAGATCAGCAACGGGGTCTTTTCGGCCAGCCGCTTGGCGTAAGTGGGAATAAATACCACCTCGGGTTAGCGTCCCTGTTAAGTCAGGGAGATGCGGGTTCGAATCCCGCAGCGGCTGCAAATAAAAAAATATTAAAAAAATATTTTTTATTTAAAATAAATTATTATCTTTGTGTAACAAAACAAAAAACCATGCAACAAAAAACCACAGACTTAACCCCGACACAATCCTACATTGTCATTACCATCATCCTGTTATTAATCGCGCTGGCGGATAATTTTTAAATGATGGAGAGCAAAATCCAAGCGAACATAAAGGCACGCTTTGAGCGGGCGGGATGGCTGGTCGTTAAACTTATCCAAACGAACTGCAACGGCATACCCGACCTTGTTTGTTTTAAGAACGGCAAAACCATCTTTGTTGAGGTGAAGCAGCCGGGCCGTGAGCCGACAGAATTGCAGAAATTCAGACATACCCAGCTTACGCAACAAGGCTTCCAAGTATTTACATTAACCAGCGAAAAGGATATAATCATTTAAAATGGAATTAATCAAACCAAAGAAAAAATCAGTAAACATTTTTAACCGCGAAGGCGAGCCGGATCTCATGATTAGCTTTTACTATTCAGCGGCTCAGGATCGGCAAAAGATAAAACGTTCGTATAGAATATCACTTAGGAATTTCTTTTACCGCAATAAGTTAAAATGGCAATATGTCAATTTTGCTATTGAATACGGAAGTATTTTATTTTTTGAGGGTGATCGGTATAATGGTTACAAATTCAACGAAAACAAATACATCTGTAATGTTGCGTTAATAGAGACAATTTGCGACGTTTATAAAGTTAAAATAAAAAATAAGCCGTTTAATGTCTATTTTAAATGTGACAATGTAAATGATAAGACATGGCGGCTGATTTTAGAAAATTAATCATGAATACAATAATTTTATTTAATTTAATCGCCTTATCCGTTGCCATCGTTTGGGCGGTTTATATTATTTTAGCCATTAATAAAATCACAAATAATGACCATTGACCAAGCCGTGAAAGCAATCGGCTCACACCTTGAGCCGTATATGGATGAAGTACCGGAAAGGCTTTTAAACACCATCCGTGATATTATTATGACCACCCGCAGGGTAGTGGAGAAACAAGTTATTCTGCAAAAGCTGAACTGGCAAAAACCTGATCTGCAAACGGAATGGGAGCTGATATGCGCGGAGCATGGCATTAAT
>Ga0315904_10005590_pt1 | contig 17425 bp, 13 predicted proteins | sample LakEriMetagenome_6_FD_203529 | JGI IMG/M metagenome (GOLD analysis project Ga0315904, IMG submission 203529) | Freshwater fungal communities from buoy surface, Lake Erie, Ohio, United States - Buoy 12 MA120 | ecosystem: Environmental > Aquatic > Freshwater > Lake | place: USA: Lake Erie, Ohio...
AGGCCCGCGCGGAGATCAACCCGCGCAACGTCTCGCGCGAACTGCGCATCGCGCTCGACGAGTGCCTCGAACTCCTCGATTCGGGCGCTGCACGGGTCGCCGAGCCGCACGCGGACGGCTGGCGGGTAAACGACTGGCTGAAAAAGGCCGTGCTGCTCTATTTCCGCGCGCACGACAACCGGCTCATCGAGGGCGGCCACACCCGGTTCTTCGACAAGGTGCCGCTCAAGTACTCGGCGATGGACGAGACCGCGCTGCGCGCGGGCGGCGCCCGCATCGTGCCGGACGCCATCGTCCGCAAAGGCGCCTACATCGGCCCGAACGTGGTGCTGATGCCCTCGTTCGTCAACATCGGCGCCTACGTCGGCGAAGGCACCATGGTCGACACTTGGGCGACCGTCGGCTCCTGCGCGCAGATCGGCCGCAACGTGCATCTCTCGGGCGGCGTCGGCATCGGTGGCGTGCTGGAGCCCTTGCAGGCTACGCCCACCGTCATCGAGGACGACTGCTTCATCGGCGCGCGCTCCGAGATCGTCGAGGGCGTGGTGGTCGAGCGCGGCGCCGTGATCTCGATGGGCGTGTTCATCGGCCAGAGCACCCGCATCTACGACCGCGAGACCGGTCGCATCACGCAGGGCCGGGTCCCGGCCGGGGCCGTGGTGGTCCCGGGCAGCTTGCCCGCCAAGGACGGCTCGCACTCGCTCGCCTGCGCGGTCATCGTCAAGAAGGTCGACGCCCAGACCCGCGCCAAGACCTCGATCAACGACCTGCTGCGCTCGGCCGACTGACCGATCCTCAGAAGCCTGATCCTCAGAAGCTCGCGGTGATCGACGCCGACAGCTTGACGCCCTGGTCGTAACGGTTGAAGTAGATCCGGTTCGGACCGCGTTCCTGGTACTCGCGATAGTCGCGACGCAGCAGGTTGCGGGCCTCGAACTTGAACTCCATCTCCTTGCCCATGAAATCGAAGCCCTGCCGGGCGACGAAGTCCACCGAGAACCCCGGCGACTCGTAGATGTCCGGGAGCCCGGCCGCGCCGCGGCTCGTGACGCGGTCGCTGGCGTAGGAGATGAGCAGCGTCTGCTGCGACAGCGAGTCCTCGTCCTCGAGGCCGATCTGCAGGTTGGCGAGGTGCTCGGACTGGCCGGTCAGGGGAGCGCCATCGCGGAAGAAGTTGCTGGCGGGCTGCGTGACCGTGCCGAACACGTCGGTGGTATCGCCGTCCTTGACGCTCAGCTCCGACTTCGACCAGGTGTAGTTGCCGATCAGCACCAGCCGGCGCGACGCGGCGAACGCGCTCTCCGACAGGTCCGACAGGTAGAGGTGCTTCTGCGACTCGATCTCGAGGCCGTAGAGCGTCGCCTGCGGTGCATTGGCGAAGCTCGTGACCGGGTTGTTGTCGTTGAAACCCGTGAAGGCCTCGATCGGCTTGTCGATCTGCTTCCAGAAACCGGCCGCCGACAGGCGCTGGTCGCGCGCGAAGTACCACTCCCAGCGCAGCTCGGCGTTCTTGAACTCGCTGTCGACGAGCAACGGGTTGCCGCGGTACGCGCGGTTGCTCTCGGGGTCGTAGTAGGCCTGGAACATCAGCTCGCGGAACTGGGGCCGCGCGATGGTCTGCGAGGCGTTGAAACGCGCCTGCATGTCATCCGCGAACTTCCACGTCAGCGTGAGGGCGGGCAGGACATAGTCGTTGTCGAGGCGCGTCGTCGCGGACGACCCCGCCGGCGTGGCGAACACCTGACGCGGCTCGACCACCTGCTCCGCCTGTTCGTAGCGCACGCCCGCGTTGACCTCGAAGCCGTCCAATACCTCGGCCTGCGCCTGGAGGTATGCGGCCTGGGTCTCGAGCGTGGCGGTGAAGGCCGGATCCGACTCCGTGGTCTCGATGGACCGGATGTCGTAGAAATCCACCACTTGGGCGCCGAGCAGGTAGTCGGGGCGGAACATCGCGACGCCGCTCGGGAAGGTCGAGGGCGCGATGGCGAGGAACTCGCGGCGCTCCGAGTCGCGCTCGGTGTCGGTACCCTCAAAACCCGCCGAGAGCACGAACTGCGGCGTGACCTCCCACGACGCATCAGCGCCGTAGGCCAGCAGGTCCTCATCGAGCTCCGAGAACACGATGCTCGCGTAGCCGGTCTGACCGTTGTCGAGGCGGTTGATGAAGTACGCGCCGTAGGGATCGGCAGCCACGTTCGACCGGGAATACCCGAAGCCGAGCTCGAACGGCGCCTTGCGGCTGGAGTTGGCGTAGGCGACGCGCAGGTCGAGCTTGAACGGATCGAGGTTGAAGCCGCCGCTCAGCTGCGTGCTCCACACCTGCCGCTCATACCAGCCCGTCTCCTGCTCGAGGAAATCGCGGCCCGGGCGCTGGCTGTTCTGCTTGCCTTCCGAGAGGCTGGTGCGCTTCAGGGTGTCGCGGATGATGAGGTTGGTCCAGCGGAGCTTGTTGCCCTCGCCGAACTCATAACCGAGCCCCAAGAGTCCGTTGATCACGACGCGGTTCTCGGTCGAGACCTGCCGGTAATCCTTGTCGAGGACAGCGAGGTCGGCGTCCGCCGCGCTCTGCTCGATGTTGTCCTTGGTGCGCCAGGACTGGCCGTATCCCGCGGTCGCGACCAGACCGAGCTCACCATCGCCGAGCTCTCGCGACGTCCCGCCCGTGGCCGAGAACGACACGTTGACCGGGATCTTGTCGTTGCGCTGTACCAAGGCCGTGTTGGTGTTGGCGAACTCCTTGACGAGTTCGCCCGAGTCCACGGCCCCGGAGCTCAGACGCAGGCCGCTCGCGAAATACGCCGCCATCGCGGGCGGAACGTCGCGGACGCCGCTGTCGCTGCCGGTCCAATCGTACTTGCTGCCGTAATGCGTGTAGCCGAGCTGGCCGGTGGTCTCCGTGTCGCCGCTCAGCCCGAAACCGAACTTGAAGAACGGCTCGGCGGGCACGGCAAGCGTCGTGAGGTTGATCAGGCCGCCGCCGAACTCGCCGGTGAAATTGGCCGAGTAGCTCTTCTGGACCACGGACGATGCGATGACATCGGTCGGGAACAGGTCGAGCGGGACGGCACGGCGCAGCGGCTCGGGGCTCGGCAACGGCAGGCCATTGAGGAACGCCTGCGAGTAGCGATCGCCGAGGCCGCGGACGTAGACGAAACCGTTGGTCGCGACGCTGAGGCCGGTGACGCGGCTGAGGGCGCCGGCGATGTCGCCCTCGCCGGTGCGGGCGATGTCGTCGGCGGACAGCACCGACAGCACCTGGTTGGCGGCCTGCTGCACGTTGCGATCGCGTCGTCCGACGATGACGACCTCGCCGACGGTGTCGATGTCCACGGCTTCCTCAGCCGTCTCCGAGGCCGCCTCCGGAGCCGTAGGCTCCGCGGGCGGTGCCGCTGCGGCGGCCGCGGGCGGGGTCTCTTGGGCCGCTGCGGCCGCCGTCAGCACTGCGAGCGCAGCGATCAGCAGCGAGCGGTATCCCGCAACTCGATTGTCCATGCCAGTCCTCGTGTCGACGTTCGGTCAGGCGGGGTCGGGCGACGGCCTCGGCCGCGCCCGCCCCGCACCGGGCAGATCGCTTACGGCGTGATCCGGGGCAGGCTCGTGCAGGCGGTGCCCGTCGTGCCGAAGTTCGCCGTCGCCGAGTTGCAGGTCCAACCGGCGTACCAGGTGTCAGCCGCGTCCTTCACCGCACCGATGTAGGTGGTGGTGTCGAAGCCGGCATCCACCGTCTTCGGGTCGGTCGCGGTGCGCCCCGTCTCGTTGGCGCCGTTCACGAACACGTTGCTCAGCGACGCAGTGAACGTCGAGGAGTTGTTGTTGCCGGCGACGTTGAACGCCGCATCCACCTGCGCCGCCGTCACGCCGCTCGAGCCGATGAACGGCGTCGGGCCGCACTGCATGGCGACCGACCGGAAGACCGGCGGCCCCACCTTGTCGACCGCCGCGTTCGGCGTGAGGATGTTGGAACCCGAGAGGCGCAGACAGCCGATCGGGCTCGTCACGACACCGTTCACCAGCGAGGCGTCGGCCTGACCGCGGAACAGCATCGCCGCCTGGTTGCCGGTCGCCGGGTTGCGGTGCACGAACGTGAAGTTCGCGAGCTTCATGAAGGTCCGCGGCGTCTGGTTCTCGAGGGCGTTGGCGCTGTCGAGCTCGATGATCGAGTCTGCGGCGCCGGAGGTCTTCTGGACCGCGATCACGTACTGGAGGAGGCCGCGGTAGCCGGTGTCGAGGTCGATGTTGTCATCGTCCGCACCCGTCAGCACCATGCGGCGGGCGTTGTGGGTGCCGCCGAAGAACTCGAACGCGTCATCCGAGCTGTTGTGCGACTGGATGAATTCGATGGTGGTGCCGGAACCGACACCGCCGGTGGTCAGCGCCTGCAGCTCCGAGTTGCCCGAGAGCACGAAGCCCGAGTAGCGGATCTGCACGTAGCGCAGGGTGCCGCTGTTGTCGTTGGGCGTCGCGCCGCCATAGATCGCGGGATCGACCGCGCCCTCGACCTGACGCTCGCAGTTGACCGAGCCCGGGGTGGCGCTCGGCGCCACCGTGCAGTCCGTGATCGGCGCGCGGCCCGAGAGCACGACGCCGCCCCACTGGCCCTGCGAGTCGTCGTTCGCGAGACCGAGCACGTTGTCACGGCTGGTGAAGATGATCGGCTGCGTCGCCGTACCGGCGGCGTTGATGCGGTTGCCGCGGTTGACGTGCAGCCAGGAGGTGCCGACGGCACCGTACACGATGACGCCCGGCTGGATGGTGAGGGTGACCTGCGGGTCGCCGGTCTGCGGCGCCGCGCCGCGATCGACACCCACGTCGACGCGACCGCCGAGCGAGTACAGCAGACCCGCGACGCGCGGCAGGTTGGTGCTGCGGGTGATGCGCGCCGGCAGTTCGCAGATGCGATAGGTGCCGGTGGTCCCGGAGATCGTGCCGCGATCGGCGAGACCCGCCGGATCGTCGATGGTCGGGCAGCCGGCCGCCGGGGTCACGAGCGCCGGGGGCGGCGGCGGCGGCGGCGGGGGCGGCGGAGGCGCCGGATTGTTGATCGTGATGTTGCCGCCGCTGCCCGGCGAGGCGATCTCCTCGGCGCCGCAGCCGGCGAGCACCGCCACCGAGGCGGCGAGGAAGAACAGATTGCGAGTGGTGGACGAACCGTTCATGGGCTACTCCGTGGGAACCTGACGAGGCCGGGCCGCGTCGCTGCGGCGTGTCGTGGTGGAAAATTCCGGGATGGCGCGGGGTGCCCCGGCCACGGGCGACAATCTAGGACCGCGCTGTGTCCGTGCCGTGACACGCACATGACAGTCCCATGACAACCCGACCCCGCCGCGCGCCGGTCGCCGCCCGCCAAAAGACCGTCGCCCGGCAGGGACGCCGCGCATAAAATCGGCGCATGAGCACCGTCGGCATGGACCCGTCCCAGCAGGAGACGCCCGAACTGCACCGCTGGGTCATCGCGCAGACCGAGGCGGGTCATGCGCCCGATGCGCTGCTCGCGCAGCTCGTCGAACGGGGCTGGTCGGAAGATCGGGCCGTCGCCGTCGTCACGCGCGCGCTCGAGACCCGACTCGCCGAACTGCGTGCAAAGAACATCGCGGCATCCCCGACGGCCGCGGGGACCGGTGACGCGGCGGCGACCGATCCGACGATGGATGCCGGTGCCGCCGCGCCCCCGGCGCTGCACGTGCCCCAGCCGTTCGGCCTCTCGGCGCCGCCCGTGGTGCGCGCGCTGGACCGTGACGTGAAGGTGCTCTTCACCCTGCCCCACCCGCGCGTGATCCTGTTCGGTGGCCTCTTGAGCAACACCGAATGCGACGAACTGGTGGCGCTGTCGCGCGCCCGCATGACCGCCTCGCAGGTGGTCGACTCCGACACCGGCGGCGAGATCGCCCACGAAGGGCGCACGAGCTCAGGCTACGGTTTCGCCCGGGCGGCGACGCCCTTGATCGACCGCATCGAGCGCCGTATCGCGGCCTTGCTCAAGTGGCCGTTGGAGTTCGGCGAGGGGCTGCAGATCCTGCGCTACCGGGTGGGCCAGGAATACCGGCCGCACTACGACTACATGGACCCGGCGCTGCCAGGCGCCCCGGCTTTCCTCGCGCGCGGCGGGCAGCGCGTCGGCTCGCTCGTGATGTACCTCAACACGCCGCTCGAGGGTGGCGCGACCAACTTCCCGGACATCGGGCTCGAGGTGGCCGCGAACAAGGGCAACGCGGTGTTCTTCAGCTACGACCGGCCGCACCCCTCCACCAAGAGCCTGCACGGCGGCATGCCGGTGCTCAACGGCGAGAAGTGGGTGGCGACGAAGTGGCTGCGCGAAGCGCAGCACACCTGAGGGACGGACCCGGCCTCAGCCGAAGCGGCCCGTGATGTAGTCCTCGGTGAGCTTCGCCTGGGGATTGGTGAAGATCTTCTTGGTCTCGCCCACCTCGATCAGGTCGCCGAGATGGAAATACGCCGTGCGCTGCGACACCCGCGCCGCCTGTTGCATCGAGTGCGTGACGATGCAGATCGCGTAGCTCTCGCGCAGTTCGTCGATCAGGTCCTCGATGCGGGCCGTGGCGATGGGGTCGAGCGCCGAGCAGGGCTCATCCATCAGGATGACGTCCGGGTTCACGGCGATGGTGCGCGCGATGCACAGGCGCTGCTGCTGGCCGCCCGAGAGGCTGGTGCCCGGGTGGTTGAGGCGGTCCTTCACCTCTTCCCAGAGCCCCGCGCGCCGCAGGCTGGTGTTGACGATGTCGTCGAGCTCGCCGCGGTCGGCCGCGAGCCCGTGGATGCGCGGCCCGTAGGCCACGTTCTCGTAGATCGACTTCGGGAAAGGGTTCGGCTTCTGGAACACCATGCCGACGCGGGCGCGCAGCTGCACCACGTCCTGCTTGCGGTCGTGGATGTCCTGCCCCTCGAGCGCGATCAGGCCCGTCACCCGCGCGCTCTCGATGGTGTCGTTCATGCGATTGAGGCAACGCAGGAACGTGGACTTGCCGCATCCCGACGGCCCGATCATCGCCAACACCTCGCGTCGGCCGACGTCGATGTTGACCTGCTTGATGGCGTGCTTGTCGCCGTAATGGACGTTGACGTCGCGGCAGGCGAACACCGGATCGGCGGTGGTCACCGTACCGATGGTGCGGATGTCCGCGGCGACGGGGGCGGAGACGGTCGGGTCAGGCATGGGGGTCACCAACGCTTTTCGAACTTGTTGCGCAGCACGACCGCTGCGGCATTCATGACGATGAGGAACAGCAGCAGCACGATGATCGCGCCCGAGGTGCGCTCCACGAAGCCGCGCTCCGGGAGGTCGGACCACAGGAACACCTGCACCGGCAGCACCGTGGACGGGTCGAGCACGCCCGACGGCACCTCGACGATGAAGGCCACCATGCCGATCATGAGCAGCGGCGCGCTCTCGCCCAAGGCGCGCGCCATGCCGATGATGGCGCCGGTGAGCACGCCGGGCAGCGCCAGCGGCAGCACGTGGTGGATGACCATCTGCCAGCGCGATGCGCCGATGCCGAGCGCCGCCTCGCGGATCGAGGGCGGCACGGCCTTGAGCGCCGCGCGCGAGGCGATGATCACCGTCGGCAGCGTCAGCAGCGTCAGCACCAGCCCGCCCACCAACGGTGCCGAACGCGGCAGGCCGAAGAAGCTGATGAACATGGCGAGGCCGAGCAGACCGAACACGATCGAGGGCACCGCGGCGAGGTTGTTGATGTTGACCTCGATCAGGTCGGTGATGCGGTTGCGCGGCGCGAACTCCTCGAGATACACCGCTGCGCCGACGCCGATCGGGAACGAGAGCAGCAGCGTGATCAGCAGCGTGAGGAACGAACCGACCACTGCGCCCCGCACGCCCGCCTGCTCGGGATCGCGTGAATCACCGTTGCTGAAGAACGACCCGTTGAGCCGCAGTTTGAGGGCCCCCGCGGCCCTCAAGGCGTCGATGTGGCCCAACTGGGCGTCCGAGAGACGGCGCTCCTCTTCGGGGGAGGAGCGCGACACCTTGCCCTTCAGGTACATGTCGACCGTATCGTCGGCCAACACCCACAGACGCTCCCGCTGACCGATCAGGCCGGGATCCGCCGTCACCCGCTGCTGCAGTTCGACGGCGGCGGCGCTGCTCACGATGCCGTAGAGCTCGCGCAGCGCGGGCCGACCCTCGACCGCCGGGAAACGCACGCGCAGCGACTCGCGGACCAAGGCCTGGTAGTCGGCGACCACGAGGTCGTCGGGATCGCGGTTGCCAGCGGGGTCGATGACCTCGGGATCGTAGAAGACCTCGACCTGCACATAGGCCTGACGCAGCACGGACAGCCCCTGCGCGAAGACCGTACCGAACAGGAAGATGACGAATGCGACGCCCACGGCGATCGCCGCCATCCCGTACGCCCGGAACCGCTTCTCGGCGCGATAGCGGCGCGCCAGGCCCGCCCGTACACGCTCCTGTGTCTCGGCCGCACTGCGCGGCTTGTGCTCAATCGTACTGTTCACGGTACTTCCTGACGACGTAGAGGGCGATGACGTTGAGCAACAAGGTCACGAGGAACAGCATCAACCCGAGCGCGAAGGCGGCGAGCGTCTTCGGGCTGTCGAACTCCTGGTCGCCGACGAGCAGCGTCACGATCTGCACCGTGACGGTCGTGACGGCTTCGAGCGGATTGAACGTGAGGTTGGCGGAGAGTCCCGCCGCCATCACCACGATCATGGTCTCACCGATCGCGCGCGACACCGCGAGCAGGATGCCGCCGACGATGCCGGGCAGCGCCGCGCGCAGCACGACCTGGCGCACGGTCTCCGAACGGGTCGCGCCGAGCGCATAGGCGCCATCGCGCAGGCTCTGCGGCACGGCCGTGATCATGTCGTCGGCCAACGATGACACGAAGGGGATGATCATGATGCCCATCACGAGCCCGGCCGCGAGCGCGCTCTCGCCGGCGACGGACAGCCCGAGCGCCTCGCCCGCCGTGCGCAGCATCGGCCCCACGGTGGTGACGGCGAAGAAGCCGTAGACCACCGTCGGCACGCCAGCCAGCACCTCGAGCAGCGGCTTGACGACCCGGCGCACGCGCGGCGCCGAATATTCGGCGAGGTAGATGGCCGAGAACAGCCCGAGCGGCACCGCCACCACCATCGCCACCAGCGAGATGAGCAGCGTGCCGACGAACAGCGGCACGGCGCCGAACGCGCCCGAGGAGCCCACCTGGTCCGCGCGGATCGCGGTCTGCGGGCTCCAGTTGGTGCCGAAGAAGAACTCCGTGAACGGCACGGTGCCGAAGAAACGCCCGGCCTCGAAGACGATGGACAGCACGATGCCGAGCGTGGTGAGCACGGCGACCGCCGAACAGGCGAACAACGCCCACTCCACCATGCGCTCGTATTCATTGCGTGCGCGCAGGTCCGGGCGGATGCGGCGACGCGCGTACAGCAACGCGAGCACTCCGACGCCGAGCGCCACACCGGCGAGCGACAGGTTCGCGATGCCCTGCAAGCGCACGAACTCCGCTGCGGCGGCGCGGACGGGATCCGCGACCATCGAGGCGGGCACGTTCCCCGCCACCACGTTGCGCAGGTCGTTGAGCAGCAGCGACATCTGCTCGGCCGGAAGGTCCCGCTGCTCGGCAGGCAACTGCGAGACGACAAGGCGCGTGAGGATGCCATCCTGGAACGCGACCCAGACACCGAACACGAAGAGCGCCGGCAACACGCACCAGAACGCCGTGAGCAGGCCGTAGTGACCGGGCAAGGAATGCAGGGCGCGCGTGGCACGCGGACCACCGGCGACTTCGATGGAACGCGCCTTGCCGACCTGGAAGGCCAGCACCGCGAGCGCCACGATCAGCAACAAGACTATCGACGGACTCATCAAGGCTCCCTGACAGGGGGCGACGGGGGGCGGACCGCCATCCGGCATTTTATCCCGGCCGACACCCCGCCACAGGCTCCGTCACGGAAAATTCACGAGACCCGGCCCGCTACCGGGCCGGACCCGGTCAGTACGTCCAGCTCAGGTCGACCTGCAGGCGGTCGTAGCCCCGATCCTTGACCGTGGCGCCGGGCGGGACGGTGATCGCCGCCGGTACGTCGAGGTTGGTCTCGCTCGCCATGTACGTGACGTTGAACCGCCAGTTCCTCGAAAGCTGGTAGGCACCGCGGAACGCGCTGCCGCCGCCGTCGGTGTTGCCCGCCGCGAAGTCCGAATCGATCCATTGACCGAACAGGGCGTCTTTCTCGACCTTTTGGTAGAGGTATCCGATCTCCCAGCTGCCCGGAAGACTGGCGTTGGCACGCCCGTAGTTGAAGCCGACGGCCCAGGCGGTGTCGAGCCCGGCCGGGACGTTCGAGGACGGATTGGACGACGCGACGCCGACATCAGCCTTCAGGTTGCGGGCAACGTTGGCGAACAGGGTCAGCGGCTGCGGACCGAGGTTGAACTGGCGCTCGCCGAGCAGCTCCACGATGTCGTAGTCGTTGGCGAGACAGGGCGAGACGACCCCCGCCGCGCTGTACACCGCACGGCGGCAGAGGCTGCTGCTGGTCGTCGTCGTGTTGCCGAACGGGCCAAGACCGGCCGCGCCGGCGCCCGCGCCTTGGAACGGGTTGTAGCCCTGCACCGCGCCATGATCGTAGTAGGACAAGGCGAGCAGCGTCCGCGCGCCATCGGACGATGCCGCGCGCCATCCTACCTGGGCGCCGAACATCGAGGACTCGGCGAAGTTCGCGCGCTCCGAGAGACCGGCATAGAACACGCTGCCGAAGAGCCCGGTCGTGCCTTGTTGCCACGCCGCCGCGACGCCCTCCGGATTGACGTCGCTGTCGAAGAAATACGACTGCACGCGCACCCAGGGGTATTTCATCTTGCCGGCCGTGAACCGCCACGCGTCGCTCGGCGCCCACTCGACATAGGCGAGATCAAGGTCCAGCGCCTTGCGGGAGTTGGCATCCGTGAACGTCTGGTTCGACGATCGCGCATCGCCGCCCTCGCCGCTCGCGAACTGGATCTCGACACGGGTGGTGTCGTTGACCCGCGCCATCGCGCCCGCCCGCAACCGGAAGCGGTTGCGGTTGCGGTCGACCGGGTTGGCCTCCTGCTGGATCGTATCGTTGCGCACGCGCAAGTCGCCCTTCCATTGCCAGCGCGAGACCCAACCCGACGCCGCGCTCTCGCCGATGGTCCGCGCGAGGTTGTCGGAGCCGCGGTCCACGGATTCCTGCAGCTCGGCGTTGACCGTCGCTTGGTCGGTCTGCTGCTGCGCCTGCGCGGCCTCGAGCTGCGCCAGCCGCTCCTGCAAGGCTTGCAGCTGCGCCTTCAGGGCGCCGAGTTCCTCGGCACTGACCGCCACGGTGGCGGTCGGCAGGGTCTTCGGGGCATCGGCAGCCTGCGCGAGGCAAGCCGCTCCCGCGGTCGCCGCGATCGCGACGACCCTGGCGAGTCGGTGGGTCATGGGGATCTCCCGAGTGTTACGGAGCGAAGTTCTTCAGCGCCTTGACGTCGGCGCGGGTGCGGGCGAGGTCCGCCTTCGGCTGCGGCACGAGGCCGCGGTCCGTGAGGTAGCCTTCCTCGCCCAAGGCCTTGTCGCTGACGTACTCGTTGACGAACTCCTGCAGGCCAGGGATCACGCCGATGTGCGCCTTCTTCACGTAGATGAAGAGCGGACGCGAAGCGGGGAACTTGCCCGAGGCGATCGTCTCGTAGGTCGGCTCGACGCCGTCGATCTTCGAGCCGCGCAGCTTGTCCATGTTCTCCTCCAGGAAGGAGAAACCGAAGATGCCGACGGCGTTGCGGTTGGCCTCGATCTTCTGGACGATGAGGTTGTCGTTCTCGCCGGCCTCGACGAAGGCGCCGTCCTCGCGCAGCGTGTGGCAGAGGCGCTTGAAGCGCTTCTCGTCCTGGCCGCGCAGGGTGTTGAGCCAGGGGAAGGTGCGGCAACCGGCTTCCATGTAGAGCTCGTTGAACGAGTCACGCGTGCCCGAGGTCGGCGGCGGTCCCAAGACCTCGATCTTGGTGGCGGGCAGCGACTTGTCGATCTGGTTCCAGGTCTTGTACGGGTTGGCGATCAGCGTGGTCGGGTTCGCCGGATCCGGGACCTGCTTCGCGAGCGCGAGATAGACCTGCTTGCGGGTGAGGTTCATCACCGGACCGCGCTTGCTCTCGGAGAGCGTGAGGCCGTCATAGCCCACCCGCACCTCGAGGATGTCGCGCACGCCGTTCTTGCGGCAGCTCTCGAACTCCGAGGCGTTCATGCGACGCGAGGCGTTCACGACGTCGGCATGCTGCGGACCGACACCGTTGCAGAAGAGCTTGATGCCGCCACCCGTGCCGGTGCTCTCCACCTTCGGCGTCTTGAAGCGCCCCTGTCGGCCGAACTTCTCGGCGACCGTGGTGGTGAATGGGTAGACGGTCGAAGAGCCGACCACGTTGATGAAATCGCGGGCCGACTGGGCGGACGCGACCGGCGCGAGCGCCGCGAACACGGCCGCGGAGGCGGCGACGGTGGCAAGGAGGCGGAAGCGGATCGGCTGGGACATCGTGATACTCCTTCGGTGTGCGAAAAAGATATGACAGGGACGTGACAGATTTATGACAGTTGTAACAATCGTTCCCCGCACGCCTGAAAACCCTTGCGCAACGGGGGGTTGGAACCTATAAGGGGGCACCATGACGGACGCCCTCGAACTCACCCAAGCGCTCATCGCCTGCCCTTCCGTGACCCCGGCCGACGCCGGTTGCCAGGCCCTCATGGCCGCGCGTCTGGCGGCACGGGGCTTCCGTATCGAGACCCTGCAGTACGGCAGCGTCACCAACCTCTGGGCCCGACGGGGCGAGTCCGCGCCCCTGCTCTGCTTCGCCGGCCACACCGACGTGGTGCCGACCGGGCCGCTCGAGGAATGGCGCAGCGACCCCTTCGTGCCGGTGATCCGGGACGGCGTCCTCTACGGCCGCGGCGCCGCGGACATGAAGAGCGGCCTCGCCGCCATGGTCACGGCGACCGAGGAGTTCGTCGCCGCCCACCCCGACCATCGCGGCTCGATCGCCTTCCTGATCACGAGCGACGAGGAAGGCCCCTCCGTGGACGGCACCAAGCGCGTGGTCGAGGCGCTCAAGGCCCGCGGCGAGACCATCGACTGGTGCATCGTGGGGGAGCCCTCGAGCGACAAGGCCGTGGGCGACACCATCAAGATCGGTCGACGCGGATCGCTGTCGGGGCGGCTCACCGTGCACGGCGTCCAAGGCCACGTCGCCTACCCGCAGCTCGCCGAGAACCCGGTGCACACCCTCGCGCCGGCGCTCGCCGAACTCACCGCGCGCGTCTGGGACGCGGGCGACGCGTTCTTCCAGCCGACCACTTTCCAGATCTCCAACCTCAACGCGGGGACGGGCGCGCCCAACGTGATCCCCGGCGAACTCAAGGCGCGCTTCAATCTGCGCTACTCGCCTGTGCAGACGGTCGAGGGCCTCAAGAAGACCGTGGAAGACATCCTCACCCGCCATGGCGCGCGATACACGCTCGAGTGGTATGTCTCGGGCGAGCCCTTCTACACGCCGCCCGGGGCGCTCTCGGAGGCTGCGGTCGGGGCGATCACCGAGTTGACCGGCGTCGCGCCCGTGCTCTCCACGGGCGGCGGCACCTCCGACGGACGCTTCATCGCACCGCTCGGCGCGCAAGTGGTGGAACTCGGCGTCACCAACGCGACCATCCACAAGGTCAACGAGTGCGTGCGCATCGAAGAGATCGGGTCGCTGCACCGCATGTACCGCGGCGTGCTCGAGCGCCTGCTGGCCTAAGGCAGCAGGGCGAGACTGCCGGCCGCAAGCCCCGCACCCAAGGCGGCGCCGACCAGCACATCCGAGGGATAGTGCAGCCCCAGCACCACGCGCGAGGCAGCCACCAACATCGCGAACGGTACCAGCACGACGGCCAGCGCCGGCACGAAGGCGACGCCCAAGGTGCTGAACGCCACGGCGTGCAGCGTGTGCCCCGAAGGGAAACTGTAGCGGTCGAGCGGCGGCATGGCGCACTCGATGCCGACCAGACCCACGAACGGCCGCTCACGCACCAAGGTCCGCTTCAGGACCTTATACAAGGCGAGGCCGACAGCGCCCACCGCCAACATGTGGAGCGCCGCGCGCAGCCCTTCGGTGACCCCGAGCCACAACGGCATGCTCGCCATCAGCGCGTACCAGAACACCCCATCCCCCAGCCGGCTCGCGCCGCGGAAGACGCCGCACAGGATGCGGCGGCGGGACGCGGCGTTGGCGAGCAGGCACAGGCGGCGCTCCGCCTGGTCCGCGCGCAGGAAGAGCGCAGGCGTCATGACGCCGCCACCGATCGCGGCGCCGCATCGGACTCGATGACGCCCTCGTACAGGCGGACCAGACGCTCGGCCATCACCTTGGACGCCCATCGCGCGGCATCCTCGCGCGCGCAGTGCGAGAGTTCCTCCCGACGCTGCGGGTCGCGCAACACACCGGCGACCGCCGCGGCGAAGGCGCCAGTCTCTTCGGGCACCACCACGGCGCCACCGGCGCCGCTCAGCACATCCACGGTGCCCATGACCGCCGTCGAGACGACCGGGGTGCCCTGCGCCATCGCCTCCAGCAGCACGAGCCCCTGGGTCTCGGTGCGCGAGGCGAACACGAAGGCATCGGCGGCCCGGTAGCAATCGAGCAGCCCGCGCGTGCGCTCGAGATAGCCGATGAAGAGCACGTTCGGTTCCAGCCCGAGCCGCGCCGCGAGCGAGCGCAGGTGTTGTTCCGCGGGACCTTCACCCGCGATCACCATCAGCACGTCCGGGACCCGGCGCCGCAGTTCCACCAGCATCTGCAACAGGAAATCGATGTTCTTCTCGTGAGCCACGCGGCCGACGAAGGTGACGACAGGACGCTGCGCGGGGATGCCGAACAACGCCCGGAACGCCGCGCCGTTGCCGGCACCGAAGGCCGCCGGCGGCAGCCCGGTCGGCAGCACCTCGATCGGCGTGCGCACGCCATACTCGCGCAGCGCGTCCGCCATCTGCCGCGACGGCGAGATCACGGCCTGCACCGCGTGGCACTGGGATACGGTCATCCGGCGCGCCAGCATCCGGGTGAGCGGCGCCGGGATGCCGGGCACGTAGTGGTGCAGGTAGTGCTCGAAATAGGTGTGGTAGGTCTCGACCACCGGGCAACCGAGACGACGGGCGAGCCGCAGCCCGGCGTAGTGCGCGACGAACGGGGTCTGGATGTGGATCACGTCGACGTCGTCGGGGCGCAACGACTCCGCCCAGCGCATCAACGGACCCCACTTGAGGAGTCGGTCTTCAGGGTCGCGCGGCACGCCGCGCGACTCGACACGCACGGTGTCGATGGGATCGATCGCGGTGGCCGCCCCCGCAGCCGCGGACGGATACAGCGGCGCCACCAGCGTCACCTGATGACCGAGGGCCTGCAGGTCGGAGCGGTACGTCTGGATCGAGGTCGAGACGCCGTTCACCCGAGGGAAGAACACATCAGACAACATCAGTATCCGCATGGACTTACGATAAGGACTTCCTGTTACAGCTTGATTGCGCGGCGCTCATGCGCAGCACGCCATCCAGCGCCTTCGGCGACTTGGCGTCGCCCGCCACCGGCAGCATCCGCCCGGAGACCTGACGCAATCCGCCGTCCGCGCCGAACTCGAAGGTCGTGGTCGGCACGAACGGCCGTGCCAGCGCCGCCGAGGCCTCCAAGGCGACGCGCGTCCCCGTCCCGATGGACTCGCCCCGCGCGATGAAGCCGAGCGCAGTGCCGCGGTCGGCCAACAGGTACTGCAACTCGATCCGCCGGCCGGCCCGCAGGTCCGCCAGCCGCGACTGCAGGAAGAACACCAACTCCGGCCCGGCCACCAAATCCCCGCGGCCGTTGACCCGTGCGGGCGGACGTCCGGGACGCGAACGGTCCGTGATCGTCACGACATCACCCCGCCGCTCGGCGCGCAGATCCTGCCCGATGTTTGCGCGCTGCAAGCGATAGCGGACCCAACGCCCCCCGGAGAGTTCGACCTCCTCGTAGGCCACCACGGATCCCGCTGCATCGCGCCACTCTGTCGACAGCCGATCGCCGCAACGCGCCGCGTCGACGAGATACCGCCGAACCTCGGACGCCTCACCACGTATCACCGCTTCGCCCTTGCCACCCTCAGGCATCGCGGTGGCGCCCAACGACGCGACGCCGCACAGCAGGCCACCGAGGACGCCGCACACGGCGGCGGCGCGGGACCGCGCCTTGGACGCGCGGCCTCGCATGTCAGGCCGCCATGCCGACGGGCGCGGGCGCGGCGGCGATGCCGGCCCGCCCCTGCATGCGCGACCAGTCCCAGATCGCCAGACGGCCGTTGCGGTCCTCGACCAGAGCGGTGCAGCTCTCGACCCAATCGCCGTCGTTGCAGTAGAGCACCCCGTCGATGCGGGTGATCTCGGCACGGTGGATGTGACCGCAGACCACACCGTCGACGCCGCGACGACGGGCTTCGCGCGCCACCGCCTGCTCGAAGCTCGAGATGTAGTTCACGGCGTTTTTGACCTTGTGCTTCAGGTACCCGGCCAGCGACCAATACTCGTAACCGAAGGCGCGACGGACCTTGTTGAAGTAGAGGTTCATGTCGAGGGAGAAGTCGTAGGCGCGCGAGCCGAGCGCCGCGAGCCACGGGCTGCATTTCACGACGCTGTCGAACTCGTCCCCGTGCAGCACCAGCAGCCGCTCGCCCTGCGCGGTCTCGTGGATGCAGTCCTTCTGGATCTCGAGGTTGCCGAAGCCGAGCCCGCCGAACTCACGGAAGTCCTCGTCGTGGTTGCCCGGCACGTACACCACCCGCGTACCGTGCTTGGCCTTGCCGAGCAGGGTCCGCAGCACGTTGTTGTGCTCCTGCGGCCAGTAGAACGTGCGGCGCAGGCTCCAGAAGTCGACGATGTCGCCGACGAGATAGAGCGTGTCGCACTGGACGTTGCGGAGGAAGTCGAGCAAGGCGGCTGCGTTGCAGCCGCGGGTGCCGAGGTGGATGTCGGAGATGAAGACGCTACGGACGGCGTGGCACGGGATCTCGGCGGTCAAGGTATTCCCCGAATCGGCCTTGGCTGGCGCGACTCTGGGCGATACGCGTGACGCTCCGGTGTCGGAGCGGTTAAGCTTTCAAGACGCCGCAGGCCGTGACCACGGCCTGCGGAAGTTCGCCCAGGCGCCGAACGCGCCGAGCGCGAGCACCGCGACCAGCACCCATGCCGGCATCGACAGGCCGAGGAAGGCCCAGTCGATCTTCTGGCATTCGCCGGCACCGGTGAGCACTTTTTGGATCACCGTCATCAGCGGGAACACGTCGACCATGTAATCGAGGCTGGCGCCGCAGGACGGCACCGAACCCGGCGGCAGGCCCTGGATGTAGACGTGGCGGCCTGCGACATAGGCCGGGAAGGC
>Ga0315904_10005591_pt1 | contig 17424 bp, 15 predicted proteins | sample LakEriMetagenome_6_FD_203529 | JGI IMG/M metagenome (GOLD analysis project Ga0315904, IMG submission 203529) | Freshwater fungal communities from buoy surface, Lake Erie, Ohio, United States - Buoy 12 MA120 | ecosystem: Environmental > Aquatic > Freshwater > Lake | place: USA: Lake Erie, Ohio...
ATGTGATGGGCCCCTTCCACGTCGGCCTGCCAGCGCCAGAGCGTGTCCATGTCCACGCCCAGATGCTCGGCGAGCTCGCGGTCTTCCGGTGCCCGGCCGTGCACGCGCTGATACGCTTCCCGCGCCGTGCTGATCTCACGGGTCTTCCGGCGGACGGAGCGCGGCACGTGATCCTGCTTGCGCAGCTCATCCAGGATGGCGCCGCGGATGCGCGGGGCGGCAAACGTGCTGAACGCCAGTCCGCGGGTCGCGTCGAAGCCTTCCAGGGCCGCCATGAGGCCGATGGTCCCGGCACTCACGAGCTCGTCGAAGTCGGCGCGCACGGCGAGCGTGCGGGACACCTGGCGAGCCACGTGATGCACCAGACCGAGATGCTCCTCGAGCAGCTGGTCGCGGGCACCCGAGTTGCCCGCATGATACGACTCCCAGAGCTTCGCGTTCATGACGGATGGGGCGGAAGAAGTGGCGGAGTACACGATCAAGTACCGGAACGGGAGGGGGTACGAGCAGCCAGAACGCGCATCACGACTTCGTGAGCGGCGATGGCGGCCGGTGATCCGGCAGCCGCATCGGGGAACGGCATTCCCGCGCGGAGCGCAGCATCGAGTGTTGGATCGGCCGGTATGGCACCGGCCAGGCGCAGCGTGAGTCCCAGAAACTGACGGGCACCGGCGTCGATGGCGTCGTAGCAGCGAGCGGCGTCACTGCCTTCGTGGCGATTGACGAGTATGTCCACTGGAACGGTACTATGCCGCTGCACCACGGCCTTGCACAAGGCATAGGTCGCCGCGAGCGCCACCGGGTCGCTGCCGGCCGACACCGCGACGACGCGTTCCCCGGCATGCGGGGTGAGCGCGCCCAGTACCGTATCGAGGCGGGCGCCGCAGTCGATGACCACGAGATCCATCGCTTCGGCCAGTGCGCTCACGCGGCGCATGCACGCTTTGCGTTCGGCGGCGCTGATGGGCTGGGCGGCCGCGCTGTCCCCGAGCCGCGGGGCGCCGCCGGCCACCAGCGTGAGGGTGGCGCTCACCGGCGTGGCGACATCGGCCGGGGTCACCCGGCCACCGCGCAGGTCGGCCCAGCTGGCGCGCGGCGCCACCCCGAGGGTGAGGGCGAGCGGGCCAACCAAGTCATCGGCGTCCACGAGCAGTACCCGGCGCCCTTCGCCGGCGGCACTCATCGCGAGTAGCGCTGACAGCAGGGTGGAGCCCGAGCCGCCACGACCGCTGGCGACGAGCAGGGTGGGTACGCCGGCTTCGCGCGCGCTCCCCACCGCGCCAGCGCCGTATGCCGCGGCCGCCTGCCCCGCGCGCAGGCCATCGGCCTGTGAGTGGGAACCCGTACCGCGTGAAGGAGACATGAGCAGAGACATCAGGCCGGCATCCAGTCAGGTTCGGCGTCGGCCGTCAGGCCCCAGGTACGCAGCAGGCGCGGCACCCCGGGCTTGAGATCGGCCGGCACATCCTGACCATCGGTGATCCAGCGCGTCGGCATCTCGAGTGACAGCGCGAGGTCGGTAACACCCGATTCGCGCGGGACTTCGTCGAGCTTGGACAGCAGCACATGCGTTGCGCCGCAGTGCGTGCGGCTGGGCGCGTAGGCGCGGCTGATGTCCACGGCGAGATCGGCGCGCAACGACGCCGGCAAGACGAGGTGGACTTCGTCGGGCGCGATGCCGTCGAGCAGCGAACGCCACCGCTCGGTGAGTTCGGCGCTCGCCGGGCTGCGTCCCGGGGTGTCGATGATGATCACATCACAGTCAGCCGAGAGCCGCTTGATGGCGGCGGCGACTTCGCGGGCATCATACACCACCTCGAAGGGCACGCCGGCGAGTTCGGCATAGGTGGCCAGCTGCTCCATGCCGCCCACGCGATACGTATCGATGGTGAGCAGTCCCGTGCGATTGGCGCCGAACATGCCGCGCCGCACGGCGAGCTTGGCCGCGGTCGTCGTCTTGCCCGCCCCCGTGGGCCCCACGAGTGCGATACAGTAGGGACGGCCGTCGGCCTTGCGCAGCGCGGCCGGCAGCGGCGCAGCCTCGAGGCGGGCGCGCACATGATCGATGGCCTGGCTCGGCGCCGCGAGGACCTCCACCATGGACATGCCACCATCGCGCACCGTACGGGTGTGCAGGATCATCACGTCGTCGCCGAGGGTACGGCGGGCGCGGTCGGCCACGCGCGAGAGGTCGGCGCCGCGAAAACGTTCGGCCGGCATCAGATTAGCCATTCGGCATCTCCCAGGTGGCGACACTGCTCAGCGTAATCTGCGCGGGAAGCTCGGCGAGCGATACCACGGGCAGGCTGGGCAGCACGGGTTCGATGAGGCGGCGCACACCCACACGCAGCGACGGCGGCGTGATGAGCGGCAGCGGACGGCCATCCACGGCATACGTGGTGGCGAGATGGTTCAGATCGCGCAGCATACCGGCGAGCGATTCGGGCGTGAGCACCGGCGCATTCATCTGCGAGCTGCGCGGCGAGAAGAGGCCGAGCAGCGCACTCTCGAGGCGCGCGCCGATGGTGATACCGCGCACCATGCCCGTCTGGTCGGCGAAGAGACGCGCGATGACGTTGGTGAGCGACTTGCGCACCACTTCGGTGAGCGCTTCCGGATCCTTGGTGGCTTCCGCGCCGTCGCCGAGCGCTTCGAGAATCGTGACGAGGTCGCGGATGGGCACCCGCTCGCGCAGCAGGCGCTGCAGCACGCGGTGCAGGACGCTGAGCGACACCTTGGCCGGGATGATTTCTTCCACGAGGGCGGGGTGCGACTTCTTGAGCGTCTCCACCATCTCCTGCACTTCCTGGCGGCCGAGCAGCTCGGCGGCGCTACCCTTGAGCGTTTCGAGCAGGTGCGTGGCCACGACGGTGGTGGGCTCCACCACCACGTACCCCAGCGCTTCGGCCTCCGAGCGGCGCGACGATGCGACCCAACGCGCCGGCATGCCGAAGCTCGGGTCGATCGTGTCCATGCCGTCGATTTCGGCCACGACGCCGCCGGTATTGAGCGCCATGAGGAATCGGGGGAGTACCTCGGCACGTGCGACTTCACTGCCGCGCAGCTTGATCACGTACTCGTTGGCCGGCAGGCGCACGTTGTCGCGGATGCGGATGGGCGGCACAAGGATGCCAAGTTCGAGCGCCGCCTGCTTGCGTAGCAGGGAGATGCGCTCGAGGAGATCACCGCCCTGTCCTTCGTCCACGAGCGGAATGAGCGCAAAGCCCACCTCGAGCTCGATGGGATCGATCTGCAGGAGGTCCTGCATCGGATCGGGGGCGGCCGGCGCTTCCATGGCGTCGCTCGCCATCGGCGTGAGCACCAGGGCGTCGGCCGCGCGCTGCGCCTCGGCCGTCTCCGACATCTTCGCCAGCGCGGCCGCCCCCCCGGCCATGGCAAGGAAGGGGAACATCGGCAGGCCGGGAATCAGCGAGAACGTGCCGAGCACGCCGGCCACCATCCACATCGCGCGCGGATGCGAGCCGAGCTGCTTGCCGAGCACGGTGCCGATCTTGTCGGTACTCGTGGCCGCCGTGACCATGATACCGGCGGCGGTGGAGATGATGAGCGCCGGCACCTGCGAGACGATGCCGTCACCGACGGTGAGAATCGTGTAGGTGGTGGCTGCCTTGCTGACATCCATGCCGCGCTGGATGACACCGATGAAGATGCCCCCGACGATGTTCACCACCACGACGAGGATGCCGAGAATGGCGTCGCCCTTCACGTACTTGGAGGCGCCGTCCATCGCGCCGTAGAAATCGGCGGTGCGCGCGATCTCGTCGCGGCGGATGCGCGCTTCCTTTTCGTCGATCAGGCCGGCCGACAGGTCGGCGTCGATCGCCATCTGCTTGCCGGGCATCGCATCGAGGGTGAAGCGCGCCGCAACTTCGGCGATACGCCCCGCACCCTTGGTGATGACGATGAAGTTGATGCCGATGAGGATGAGGAAGATGACGATACCGACGGCGTAGTTGCCGCCGATGACGAACTGCCCGAAGGCCTCGATGACCTTGCCCGCGTGCGCTTCGGTGAGGATGAGGCGCGTGGAGGAGACGTTGAGGCCGATGCGGAAGAGCGTGAGGAGCAGGAGCAGCGCAGGGAAGCTGCTGAAGTCGAGGGGGTTGGTCGTGTACAGCGCGACCAGGAGCACGACCAGCGACGACCCGATGCTGGCCGCGAGGAAGAGGTCGAGCAGCACCGGCGGCAGCGGCACGATGATGAGCGCGAGGATCATCACCACCACGAGGGCGACGGCGATTTCGGCGACCTTGGGCTTGGCGGCGCCGGGGCTCATGGGGAGGGCAGCACTCGTCATGAATCAGTCCTCAGGCAGCGGCGGTACCGCGCCACTTGGCGCCGTACTTCTGACGTTCACGCATGACGAAGGCGAGCACCTCCGCGACGGCCAGGTACATCTCCACCGGAATCATCGTTCCCACTTTCGCGACCTTGATGAGGGCACGGGCGAGCGGCTTGTTCTCGATCACGGGCACCCCGTGCTGGAACGCCAACTCCTTGATGCGCTGGGCAATCTTGCGTTCGCCGAGCGCGACGATGTACGGCGCCGGCGCCACGGCCGGGTCGTACTTGATGGCAATGGCGATGTGCGTGGGATTCACCAGCACCACATCGGCGGTCTTCACGTTGGCGAACATCGCGCGACGGATGCGCTCGCGCGCAATCTGACGGCGACGGCCCTTCACTTCGGCGTTGCCTTCCTGCGACTTCGCCTCTTCCCTGACTTCCTGCTTCGACATCTTGAGGTCTTCGTTCGTCTTCCAGCGCTGAAAGCCGTAGTCGGCGATCGCGAGGACGAGGAACATGAAGCCGGCGTTCTTCATCAGGGCAAAACCATACTTGTGCACGATGTCCATGAGTGCCATCGGCGACGACGACAGGGCGAGCGCCTGAATGTCCGGCCACGCGTCCTGAAGCGTCGCGTACACCGCGTAGCTCACGATGGCCATCTTGAGCAGCCCCTTGGCCAGATCGATCCAGCCCTGGGTACCGACGAGCCGCCCGATGTTGTTCAGCGGATTGATGCGATTGAAGTTGGGCTCGAGCGTCTTCGTGGTGAGCAGACCGCCGGTCTGCATCGCCTGCACGGCGATGGCGATCACCGACAGCGACGCCATGGCCGCGACGATGGACGTGATGGTGCGGAAGCCGATCGCCTGCACGTAGGTGATCAGCCCCGTCGTTTCCCCGGCCCGGGTTCCGGCCGTGGCCAGCGTCCCACCCATGCTTTCCACGAGGAAACGCCAAAGCGGCGGTCCCGCGAACGAGAACACCATGAGGGAGCCGAGCAGGAAGGCGGCGGTGACGAACTCGGGGCTCTTGGCGATCTGCCCCTTCTCGCGGGCATCCTCGAGTTTTTTGCCAGTCGGTTCTTCTGTCTTTTCGCCGGAGTCGTTCTCAGCCATGGGGCGTTATCGCAGCGCCTCCGCCGCCGGCGCCGGGGCCACCTGGGCCGCCCGCACAAAAGTGTCGATCGTCTGGCTGTACTGGGTGGTCCAGCCGCCGAGCGCCTGCACCACGAGGCCGAGTGAACCGGCGAAGGTGAGGAGGCCGATGCCGATCTGCAGCGGAAAGGCGAGGCTCATCACCTGGAGCTGCGGCGCGGCGCGTCCCAGCACGGCGAGCGCGATGTTCATGAGGAGCACCGCCGCGATGACCGGGGCGGCGAACTGCAGACCGCTGGCGAAGATCTGAGCGCCCGCCTTGGCGAGCGGGAGGAACCCGCGGTCGAGCGCGATCGGGGCGCCGAGCGGCATCACCGCGAAGCTCTTCGCGATCGCTTCGATCATGAGCAGGTGCCCGCCGGCGATCAGCAGCAGCGTGACGCCGAGCAGCTGCATGAACGACGCGAGCATGGCGTTCTGCGTGTTGTTGATCGGGTCGAAGATGGCGGCGCCGGAGAGGCCAATGGTGTTGGTGGCGAGTTCGCCGGTGAACTCGGCGCCGGCCACCACGAGCGCCGCGGCAAAGCCGAGCACGAAACCGATGGCCGTTTCGCCGAGGAATGTGGCCGGCGTGATGGCGAGGTGTTCACGGTCGGCCGATTCGAGCGCGGCCGGGAGGAGGAGGATCGCGAACACCACGAGCATGGCCGTGCGGAGGCGCATCGGCACCGACTTGGCCGACCACGCCGGCGCCACCAGCAACAACCCGCCCACGCGCAGCGCCGTCAGCACGGTGGCTGTCGCGACGCCGGGGGCGAAGAAGTCGGGGAGGCCGAAGATCAGCGAATTCACGGTCGCGGTCCGGTGCAGCTCGGGTTACGCGACCATTGCGGGAATGCCGCGAATGATCTGGGTGGTGAACTTGATCAGGATCTGCAGCAGCCACGGCATGCCGGCGATGAAGGCTCCGCCCACGAGGACGAGCTTCGGCACGAAGGTGAGCGTCTGCTCCTGAATCTGGGTGACCGACTGGATGATGGAGATCAGCAACCCCACGCCCAGCGCGATGACCAGCATGGGGGCCGCGAGCATGATCGCGGTGATGATCGCGTCGCGGGTGAGGTCGATGACGAGTTGGTGGGTCACGGTCGGTCGGGCTTCAGGAATGAGGTACAGCTGCCGAGACCGTGGTAAAGCAGGGTTGGTGCCAAAGCGGAGCTTTGGCGCAATTTTCCCCTATGTCATTATTTTACAGTGACTTATATGGAATACGGCGGAAGGCGTGGCGCTCGGGCGCCGGGCCTTCACCGGCAACTGTTGCCGGGTGCGAAATGCCGCCTGAATCACCGATTTCGGGGGGCGGCAGAAGCTGCCATCGGTCACTTTGACCGATGGCAGCTTTGCATTGGATGAATCAGATGCGCTCGAGCACGGTCACAATGAGCATTTCGCCGTCGGCGCGGTAATAGGCGCGGTGCACGGCGGAGGAGCCGGGGAGGCGCAGGCGGTAGTCGCCGCCTTCCACCACCACCGGCAGCCCGAGGGTGCACGGTTCGGGGAGCAGGGCCTTGATGTTGCCCCCGGTCATGTTGGTGAGTTCCCCCAGGGCATCCTGAAGGTCGGCGGCGCTCACGGTATCGGCGTCGAGGCTGAACATGCGCTGGGCGGCGCGGGTGGCGAGCGGTCCGGAGCACTGCACCGCCACTGCGCCGTCCCACGCTCCGGAGATCTGCACGACGCCGGCGAACGTATGCTGCGGCACGGCTTCCTGGCCGAACGCCTGGGCGGGCGAGTCGGGGCGCACGGGGATGGCGAGCATACTCTCCCAGACCGTGGATACGATGCCGTCGATGGCTTCATCAAGCTGCTGCATACGATTTCCCGGTAGTGCCGTTGCCGGCCAGTCGATAGGCGACCCCCTTGTCGATCTGCACGCGCTCGAACTGTTCATCGATGCCCATGGTGGTTTCCGCGCCGCCGAGCATGAGGTACCCGTGCGGTGCCATGCGCTGGCGGATGTTGGCGAGGATCTTCTTCTTCGTGGGTACGTCGAAGTAGATGAGCACATTGCGGATCATCACGAGATCGAGCGTGGGCAGGGGCGGCCAGTTCTCGATGAGGTTGAGCTCGCGATAGTCGATCATGTTGCGCAGCTCGTCCTTCACCACCCACTCGGTGCCATCCTTGGTGAAGTATTTCACCAGCAGCGGCGCGGGGAGCCCGCGGTTGACCTCGAGCTGGCCGTAGCGGCCACTCCGTGCCTTGGCGAGCACCTGCGTGGACAGGTCGGTGGCAATGAACGAAAGCTTCCACGAGGTGAGCACGGGGAAGTGCTCCCGCAGCAGCATGGCTACCGAGTACGGCTCCTGCCCCGTCGAGGCCGCCGCGCACCAGATGTTGAGCTGCTTGCTGGCGGCCTTGCGATTGATGAGCTCGGGAATGATCTGCGTGCGCAGGGCATCGAACGGATGATGGTCACGGAAGAAGCTGGTCTCGTTGGTCGTCATCGCTTCGACCGCTTGCCGGTGCATCGTGTTGAATGCACTGGCGGCCATCGCATCGACGAAGCTGTCGAGATCAGCGAAGCCGTGCACCTTCGCCAGGGGAAGCAGGCGCGACTCCACCAGGTATTCTTTCCCTGGTTCGAGCACGATGGCGCTGCGGGAGAGTACGAGCTGACGCACGTACTCGAAGGTCTTGGCGGTCATCGCCATGTAACACCTGGGCGAACGAGAGAAGAATCAGAGGAGGTACCGGCCACGGAACCGGCTGGCGGCGTCGCCAAAGCTGCACTGCGCGGGACGGACGGCGTCTGCAAGACGCGGGACACGATGGCGGCGGCCACATCGGCGATCGGCAGCACCGCGTTGGCGATCCCGGCCCGGGCGACGAACCCGGGCATGCCCCACACGACGGACGACGCCTCGTCCTGTGCGAGCACCATACCGCCGGCGTCGTGGACAAGTTCGCTGCCGCGCAGGCCGTCCTGTCCCATGCCGGTGAGAATGACACTGAGTACGCGGCCCCCGAAGCAGTCCACGACCGACCGCAGCATCACATCCACGGCGGGTCGGCACGAGTTTTCCGGTGGTGCCTTCGAAAGGGTGGCCACCACCTGATCGTTCTGCCGTTGCAGGACGAGATGATGATCGCCCGGGGCCACCCACACGGTACCGGGCAGAATCACGTCGCCCTCGGCCGCCTCACGCACCGGATTGCGTGAATGCGTCGACAGGCGCTCGGCCAGGAGCCGCGTGAACATGGGCGGCATGTGTTGCGTGATGACCACCGGCACAGGGAACTGCGCCGGCAACTTCGGAATCACTTCGAGCAGGGCGTTGGGCCCGCCGGTGGACGTCCCGATGGCCACGATCTGCGGCGCGAACGGTGATGCCCCGGTCGAGAGCTTCACCGGCCCGGCCGTCACCGTGGTCGCTCTCGCGGTCGACGGTGTCGACGCGCGGGCCGCACCACCTGCGGGGGCCGGCGCTCGCGCCGGCGCGGGCGCCGATGCGGGGGCCGATGCGGGGGCCGGCGCGGGGGCCGACGCCAGCACCCCGGCGCACAACGTCTTGATCTTCGGAATCAGTTCGTCACGTATGCGCTGCTGCGCGATGCTCACGCTGCCGACGTTCGCCGGCTTGGTCACGTAGTCGGTCGCCCCGAGCGTGAGGGCGTCGAGCGTCGCCTGTCCACCACGCTCGGTGAGCGTGCTGAACATGATGACCGGCAGCGTCGCCCATGTCTTCCTGATCTCGACGATCGTCTGCAGCCCGTCCATCTCGGGCATTTCCACGTCGAGGGTGAGCAGGTCGGGGGTGAGCTGCACGATTTTCTGCAACGCGATGCGACCATTGGCCGCCACGCCGACCACCTCGATCTGCGGATCGGCGGCCAACACATCGGTGACCATCCGTCTTACCACGACGGCATCGTCCACCACGAGCACGCGAATGCGACGCATAGCGGGGCTCAGCTCCCGGTGGGAACCAGGCCGAGCATGTCGAGCTTGTCGCGCAGGATGTCGGGCGTGAACGGTTTCATCACGTATTCGTTCGCTCCGCATTCGAGCGCGCGCGCGATCTGGGTCATCTCCGTTTCGGTGGTCACCATCACCACCGGCAGGTCGGCATAGCGCACATCGGCACGGAGCGCGACGAGCAGTTCGAAGCCGTTCATTTCCGGCATGTTCCAGTCGAGCAGGGCAAAGTCAGGGCGGCCGGTCGCCTCGAGTTGCGCGAGGGCCTCCCGGCCATTGCCAGCGAACGTCGTTTCGACGCCCAGGTCACCCACCATCTTGCCAATCACCGCGCGCATGGCGCGGCTATCATCCACGATCAGGGCACGCACCGAGCGCATCCCTCCGATGAAGCGTGTCGGGGGCGGGGGGCGTGGCCGGATGCCACGTTCCCGCGCCCCGAGGCGGTACTCACGTGTCGCGTCGTGCGATCAGAACTGGAACTTGCCGACCATGGCCTGCAGATCGGCCGCCATGCGCGCCAGTTCCGTAGAGGCGCGGAGGGAATCCGCGGCGCCCTGGCTGGTGGCGATGGCGGCCTGCGCCACGCCGGTGATGTTCTGCGCGATCTCGGCCGATCCCTTCGCGGCCTCGGTCACGTTGCGCCCCATCTCGTTGGTGGTGGCCGTCTGCTCCTCCACCGCGCTGGCGATGGTGGTCTGAATCTCGGCGATCTTGTCGATGATCTGGGAGATCTCGCGGATCGCGTTTACGGCCCCCGCGGTGTCACTCTGGATCGCCTCGATCTTGTGACTGATGTCCTCGGTGGCCTTGGCCGTTTCCTTCGCCAGTTCCTTCACTTCGTTGGCCACCACCGCGAAGCCCTTGCCCGCCTCGCCGGCGCGCGCGGCCTCGATGGTGGCATTGAGCGCCAGCAGGTTGGTCTGCTGCGCAATGCTCGTGATGACCTTGACGACCTTGCCGATCTCGGCGCTCGAGGCGCCCAGCTTGGTCACCGTGTCGTTGGTGCTCTCGGCGACCTTCACCGCGTGCACGGCGACCCGGCTGGCTTCGGCCGCATTGCCGGCGATCTCGCGGATCGACGCGCTCATCTCCTCGGTGCCGGTCGCCACGGTATCCACGTTGCGGCTTACCTGCTCCGACGCGGCGCTCACCACGTTCGCCTGGGCACTCGTTTCCTCGGCCGTGGCGCTCATCGTGTGGCTGCTGGCGGTGAGCTCTTCGGCGGCCGCGGCCAGCGAATTGGCGCTCAAGTTCACCGTGGCGAGCAGGTTCTTCTGCTCGGTCACGTCGGTGGCGTACTTGACGATCTTGTACGGCTTGCCGCTGAGGTCGAAGATCGGGTTGTAGCTGGCGTTGATCCACACCACCTTGCCGCCCTTGCCGATGCGCTTGTATTCGGCCTGACGGAACTTGCCGGCGTTGAGGTCGGCCCAGAAGTTGGCGTAGTCGGGCGTCTGGGCATACGACGGTTCCACGAACAGGCGGTGATGCTGACCGCGAATCTCGTCGAGGCGGTAGCCGAGCGTGTGGAGGAAATTGTCGTTCGCCGTGATGATGGTGCCATCGAGGTTGAACTCGATCACCGCTTGGGCCCGGTTGATGGCGGCGAGCTGGCCTTCGAAGTTGGCGGCCCGCAGCTTTGCCGCGGTGACATCGATGGCGTACTTCACCACCTTCGACACATTACCCCGGACATCGAAGATCGGGTTGTACGACGCTTCGATCCAGATTTCCTTGCCGCCCTTGCCGACGCGCTTGAATTCGGACTTCACGTGCTCACCCGCGGCGAGGCGGCGCCACAGATCGGCGTACTCGGGGCTGGCGGCGTGCGCCGGTTCGACGAACAGGCGGTGATGGCGTCCGGCGATCTCCTCAAGCCGGTAGCCGACCGTACTGAGGAAGTTGTCGTTGGCCGTGACGATGGTGCCGTCGGGCTTGAACTCGATTACGGCCTGGGCGCGGCTGACGGCCTCGAGGCGTCCGGCCGTATCGGCGGCCGCATTGCGCGAGGCCGTCACATCGGTGGCGATCTTCGCGATCATCACCGTGCGCCCGTCCTCGTCCAACACAGGGAAGTAGCTGGCCTGCAGGATGATCTCACTGCCATCGCGGCGACGGCGGGAGACCTCGGCGGTCGACGACTTGCCGGCGCGCAATTCCGACCAGAACTGGGCGTAGTCGGCGCTCGCGGCATACGCGGCGTCAACGAACAGGCGATGGTGCTTCCCCTGAATCTCCTCGGGGCGGTAGCCCATCGTGTCGCAGAACAGGTCGTTGGCCCTGAGGATGGTGCCATCGAGGTCGAACTCGATCATCGCCTGCGTGCGGGCAATGGCATCGACGATGGCCGACGCCTCAGGACGGTTCGGGGCGACCGCCTTGCTGACACTCTTGCGGCTGGTCGGGCGCTTCTGGGTCGAGGTGGACGACATGGATTCGGTCTTGAAAGGGGGAGCGCGGTCAGACCGCAGCAAGAGTCGGTTCGGGCAGGGCGACACGGGACGTGTCGAGGATGAGCAGCAACTGGTCCTGCAGCTTGTACACCCCCTTGATGAGGGTGCGGGCTTCGCCCTGCAGGGTGTCGGGGACGCGCTCCCAGGTATCGGTGGTCACTTCGATCACATCGCCGATTTCGTCGACGATGAGACTCACGGCACCATCATCGGTGCGCATCACCACGTTCATCGCTTCCTGATCGGGTGATCGCTCGGGCAGAGACAGGCGCCGTCGCAGATCCACGGCGGTGACGATCTGGCCACGGAGGTTGATGAGCCCCATGACCGAGGGGGTGGCGAGCGGCACCGGGGTCATCTCCAGCGGTCGCATCACTTCCTGCACCGCGTGTACGTCGATCCCCAGGAAGAGGTGCGCCACGTGGAAGGTGCAGAACTGGGTGAGATCAGCCATGGTGCGCTCCTACCAATTCGGGTACGGCGAGAAAATCTTCGTCGACGGTCATCACGAGTTGCCGCACATCGAGCAGGTCGGTGACGCGGCCCTGAATCACGGTGGAGCCCAGCACCACGCCGGGGCGGCGACGCTGCTGGACCGTGATGGCCGCGTCCAGAACGTCCACGATGCGATCCACCACCACGGCCACGTGCTGCGTCTCGTGGCGGATCACGATCACCTGCAGCAGCGCCTCCGGCCCCAGCTCGGCTTCGGGCAGGTTGAGGACCCGGGCGAGGCGGAGCAGCGGCATGATCGAGCCGCGATACTGCACCACCTCGTGATGACCCGTGCGCTCCACGATATCCGGCCGGAACTCCTCGAGGCGTGCCACTTCCGAGAGCGGAATGGCCATGCGGCTGTCGCCGCCACCCGAAAAGACCAGCAGGGACTGCGTCATCTCGCCCGCGGCCTTCTGCTCGTCACGCGCCTCGGTGGCGGCACGTTCGCGCTCCGTTGCCAGCACGGCGGCGCGGGCGGCGAGGCCATGCACGTCGAGGATGAGGGCCACGCGGCCGTCACCCATGATGGTGGCACCGGCGAAGGTGGTGATGCCCTTGAGCTGCTTGCCCAGCGGCTTCACCACGATTTCCTCCGTGTCCATGATGCGGTCGACCACGAGCCCGAAGGGCATGCCATCGGTCTGCAGCACCACGATGTTGATGGCGTCGTCCCTCGCACCGGGCTGATTCGGCCACGGGGTGTCCTCGAGGCTGAGCGCGTGATTGAGATGCACGAGCGGCAGCAGCTTGCCGCGGAGCCGGTAGACCGGCTTGTCGTAGATCATCTCGATCTTCTGGCGCGCCTCCTCGTGCTCCATGCGCACGAGTTCGAGGAGACTGACCTGCGGAATGGCGAAGCGCTCGCCCGCTGACGTGATCACCAGGGCGGGGATGATGGCCAGGGTGAGCGGAATCTTGATGCGGAGCGTGGTGCCGGCACCGACGGTGCTTGCCACGTCGACCGTGCCACCGATCTTCTCGATATTGGTCTTCACCACGTCCATGCCGACACCGCGGCCGGAGACGTTGGTGATCTTGGCGGCGGTGCTGAAGCCGGGGGCGAAGATGAGGTTGAGCGACTCACGATCGCTCAGCTTTGCGGCGGCCTCGGGGGTCAGCAGTCCCTTGTCGACAGCCTTGGCGCGCAGCTTGGCCGGATCGATACCGGCGCCGTCGTCGGAGATCTCGATGTTGACCTGCCCGCCCTCGTGGAAGGCGCGCAGGAACAGGCGCCCCTCGGGCGACTTGTCGGCGAGTACGCGGTCGCGCGGCGACTCGATGCCATGATCCACCGAGTTCCGCACAATGTGCGTGAGGGGATCCTTGATGGCCTCGATGATCGTCTTGTCGAGCTCCGTGTCGGCGCCTTCCATCTGGATGGCGACCTGCTTGCCGCAGGTGACGGCGAGGTCGCGGACAACCCGCGGAAACTTGCTCCAGACGTTGCCGATGGGCTGCATGCGGGTCTTCATGACCCCTTCCTGCAGCTCGCTCGTAATGAGGTTGAGACGCTGGGTCGTCCCCAGGAGGGCGCTGTCGGCGCGGGTGGCGCTCGACTGGATGATCTGGTTACGGGCGAGCACCAGCTCGCCTACCAGATTCATGAGGCGATCGAGGAGCGAGACATCCACGCGGATGCTTCCCTCGGCGACGTTCCCCGCGCGCGTATCCTGCTGAGCGGTGAGCGCCTGCTTCACCGCGTCGGCGTTGGTGCTGCCACGTGCCACAAGAATCTCACCGACGCGGGCGTTCACGCCCTGGGTCTGCTCGTGCACCGCGGCGGCGATATCCGCCGGGTAGACCAGTCCCTGCTCGACGAGGATCTCGCCAAGGAGGGGGGGCTCGCCTGCCTCTTCACACGGGTCGAACCCGGCCGCGTTGTCGACCGCCGCCGGGCCTTGGATCTCCGACGGCGGCGCCTCGATGACCAGCGGCGCGACCGCGACCTGCTTGCCGTCGCTCAGTGCGGAAAGGGTTTCGATGAGGGCGCTGTAATCGTCCGTGCCCTCGTTCCCCTGCTCCTCGATGCGCTGCAGCATACCGCGGACGGCGTCGTTGAGGCGCAGCAGCACCGACGTGAGCTCGGGAGTGACCTGGATGGTCCCCTCGCGCACCCGTGAGAGCAGGTTCTCACCCACATGTGTCACCGACTCCAGTGTTCCGAAGCCGAGAAACCCGCAGGTGCCCTTGATTGTGTGGATGCAGCGGAAGACGCGACCGATCGTCTCCGTGCTGCCACCATTTTGTTCGAGTTCGAGGATGTCCCGATCGAGCTGATCGAGCCCTTCGTACGACTCGACGAGAAACTCATTGAGGATCTCGTTGCCTTCGTCAGCGCCGGCCATTTCGGCCACTCCGTCCAGAGGACCCACAGAATTGGAAGCGACGTCGCCCCCCTATCGTACATCTATTGTCGGAGGCGTGATGGGCGAGCTTTAGAGGAAATCCCCCCTGTGAAGCAGAATAAATCCCTACACCGGCGTGGGAATGCGGCGGACAGGGGCGGGGCCCCGTCCGGCGGGCGGTCGCCACCCGGGCCGGATTCAGGGGTGCGGCCAGTCGGGGATCAGCGCCGCCACGGCGAAGCGGGCCGCCGGGGCGGCCCGTTGCCGGGCGCCCGACGACCCGCCTGCGTGTGTCGATGACGTATCCCCCCGGACCGTCACCGACCCCTAAGACCTGTGTTTTCAAGGGGTTTTCAAGGGGGGCAGACTCGTTGATCGGCTACTTGAAGCTTTGGACGAGGCTCGTGATGGTGAGGCTCCAGCCGTCGACCAGCACGAACAACAGCAATTTGAATGGCAGGGAGATCATGGCTGGTGGCAGCATGAACATGCCCATACTCATGAGCACGCTGGCGACCACCGCGTCGATGATGATGAACGGCAGGTAGATCGCGAAGCCAATCTGGAAGGCGGTGCGCAACTCGCTGGCCACGAAGGCCGACATGAGCACGTGCAGCGGCACCTCATCGACGGTCGCGGGGCGGGGCATGCGGCTCAGCTCCACGAAGGTCTTGACATCGGCTTCGCGCGTCTGCTTGAGCATGAACTCGCGCATGGGTTTGACGCCCTCCTTCAGCATCTCCACCTGCGTCATCTTGCCGTCGAGCCAGGGCGTGATGGCGGTGCGGTTCATCTCGCTCAGGGTGGGCCCCATGACGAAGCCCGTGAGGAGGAGGGCCATCGCCGCGAGCAGCTGCCCCGGCGGTGCGCTTTGGGTGCCCATGGCCTGCTTGAGGAACTGCAGCACGATGAGGATGCGCGTAAAGCCCGTCATCATGAGCAGCAGCGTGGGGAGCAGCGTGAGCAGCCCCATCATGATGACGATGCCCACGGTGCCGTTCAGGCGCAGGCCCCCGTTGTCGCCGTCGCCGCCGAGCTTCACATCCATCTGCGGCATCATGCGCATGATGGCGTCGTCGGCGGCAATGGGGGCGGGTGTGGCACTCTGCGCCTTGGGGGGCACGTCCTGCGCACTGTCCACCACCACGTTGTTCATCGGCTGCCGTGCGCTCGCCGCCTGCGGGGCGAGCTGTGCGCCGTTCCCCGGGCGCGGGGCCCGCGGCGGCTGCGCATTGGGCGCAATGGTACCGGCGCTGGTCAGACGGGGTGCCGGACGCTGCGGGGCGGGGCGGCCCGTGGTGATGGGGACGAGCGGCGTGATCTCGAGCTTGGGCACGTCGATCACGAGCGGCGCCGCGGCCGGCTGGGCCGGCTGGGCCTGCTGAGTCTGTGCCTGCTGGGGTCGCGCGGGCGCCGGCTGCGCCGAAACGGGCTGCGCCGGTGCCGGCTGTGCGGACAGCGTGCGAGCGGAGCTCACGACCACGAACGCCAGCAGCGCGGCCAGGCGGGTGGCACCGCTCAGTGAAATAGTGAGGGCGGCGCGAAAGTTGGTGTCGGTCGCCGTCTTCCGGACCACCGGCGCGTAGGTCACCGGCGCACCGTGGCTCGTGATGAGCGGCGCGGTGAGGAACCGGGGGATTTCGGAGGGTTCGGTCAGCGACAGCGGGACGACGGAAGCACGGACGGCGGAGGCGTGAACGACGGGAACCTCGACCACGGGCGCCGTAGCCGCGGGCATCGCGGAGGCGGGCACGGCGGTGGCGGGCACGGCGGTGGCGGGCACCGCGGCCTCCGTCGCGAGCCCGAACTCCTTCCTCAGGTTCTGGCCGAGGAGCTTGCCGAAGTTGCTGGCGAAGCTGGCTGGGGCGAGCGGGGTGAAGGCGGCGGCCGCTTCGGTGCTGGACGCGTGCTGCACGGGCAGCTGGCTCGAGGCGATCACCCGCTGCCGGTCATCCTCGGCCAGCTCGAAGAGCGTATGCACCCCGGCTTCTCCCACGGAGAGCGCGACGACCTTCTCGCCCACGCGCACCACGGTGAGACCGGTCTTGGGGCCCAGCGGCACACGCTGCACGACTTCCACCGGTACGCGCGTCTTCGCCTTGAGCGAGCCCATGCCCCAGCGCTTGAGTGCCCATAGGCACACGGCGCCGAGTCCGAGCACGAAGGCGAGGGCAGCGATAACCCCGAGGGAAGCGATCAGCATGGCAGCAGTCGACGCGAGAGAATCAGGTGGTGGGCGGGACGTAATCGGTGGTCATCGCGTCAGGCCGCATTGGCCGCGCCGACGGCGCCGGGGTTGGCCAGCACGCGCGTGATGCGCACGCCGAAGTGTTCGCCCAGCACCACCACTTCGCCCTCGGCGAAGCGGCGCTCGCCGACGTAGATGTCGATGGGCTCGCCGGCGAGGCGATCGAGCTGGATGACCGAGCCACGGCCAAGGCGCAGGATCTCCTGCACCATCATGCTCGTCCGACCGAGCTCGATGGAGACCGGCAACATGAGATCGAGCAACATACCGATCGGGACTTCGGTGTTGCTCAGCATCGTCTGTTCGAAGTCGGCGAGCTGTGGCGCACGGGCCGCCGGCGCGCTGGCCGTTTCGGCTCCATCCATGAGAGAGGAGATCGGCTGACCGGCCGCCTTGGCAGCCTGGGCACTCGCCACGAGGGCGTCAATTTCCGCGGGATTCATGAGTCGGGTGTGTCAGGGAGTCGTAGCGGAGGAAGGGAGCGCGTCCATGA
>Ga0315904_10005594_pt1 | contig 17415 bp, 19 predicted proteins | sample LakEriMetagenome_6_FD_203529 | JGI IMG/M metagenome (GOLD analysis project Ga0315904, IMG submission 203529) | Freshwater fungal communities from buoy surface, Lake Erie, Ohio, United States - Buoy 12 MA120 | ecosystem: Environmental > Aquatic > Freshwater > Lake | place: USA: Lake Erie, Ohio...
CAAAAGGCTATACAACATGCTTTGAATCATCACAGATGCGTGCTGATTTCGCCTACTGGTTCGGGAAAAAGTTTGATCATATACGTGTTGGTCCGTTTTCTTCAATCCGTATTAAAATTAGATCGGAAGATTTTAATTCTGGTGCCAACGGTGGGTCTTGTGAATCAAATGGAATCTGATTTCTATGACTACTCAAGACAAGACAAAACCTGGAGCACAAACAAACACATACACAAAATATCTGCTGGTGCCGAAAAAGACACAAGAAAGCAGATAGTAGTCTCCACGTGGCAATCCATATACAAGTTGCCCAAGCAATGGTTTGACGATTTTGATGCAATATTTTTTGATGAATGCCACCAAGCCAAGGCAGAATCAATAAACTTTATTGGACAAAAACTCACAAAGGCTTGGTTTCGGATTGGAACCACAGGCACGTTGCAGCAGACTCAGGCACATCGTCTGAGCATAGAGGGCATTCTTGGACCAGCCGTTCAATTCATTCACACCAAAAACCTGATGAACAAAGGACTGTTGGCAAAGTTGGCAATAGACTGTATTGCACTAAAATATTCCGATGAAGAAAAACAGTTCATCAAGAAACAAAGATATGCCGATGAGATCAAATGGATCATAAGTAATTCTAAGCGGAATGAATTCATACAAAAACTGGTCTTCCGAACAAAAGGTAATACACTTGTACTCTTTAACTACGTTGAAGGGCAAGGGAAACCTCTCTACGAGCTATTCAAAAAAGAAGCGGGAACACGCAAGGTCTATTTTATCTCAGGCAAAACCGAAGCCGACGCCAGAGAATACATTCGCAAGATTGTTGATACCGAAAAAGATGCCATTCTGGTTGCAAGTTACGGCACTACTAGTGCTGGGATCAATATTGTCAACCTTGACAATATTGTATTTGCCTCGCCTACTAAATCGGTAATTCGACTGCTTCAGAGTATCGGACGTGGACTTCGTGTGTCAGAAAAGAAAAAAACACTCAAAGTATACGACATCGTTGACGATCTTTGTTGGAAGTCACATAAGAACCATGTGTTCCGACATTTTGAAGAACGATTGAAGATATACAAAAAGGAAAAGTTTGACCATACGGTGCATGTGATGTCGTTCAAAAACATCTCTGAAGATAAATAATTAAAAGGAGGACATTACATGTCCGACGAGTCCGATGATTCTTCAGTGGTAATAAAAGTTGTCAAACTGACAACTGGTGAAGAAATCGTGGGAATTTTAATAAATGATTCTGGGAAGGAATATGAAATTTCATTTCCTGCCAGAGTCGATGTACATTATGGAAAGGGTCCTGATGGGATGACTGAATTCGTAAAACTCAGCAACTACGCTGCTTCCGTCATGAACTACACACTAAAGATTCCACATACCGCCACGGTGTTTGTAGGAGAACCAAATCAAGATCTAAGAATCATGTACATGACATATTGCGAGTACATGAGAAATGATCCAAAGATGATCATAAGTTCTGCTGGTGAAGATTCATCCATGCAAAAAGATCATCAAGGTCTTGAAATGCTGAATGAACTATTCAGCAACTCGGATTTTGTTGAGTTTGTTAATGAACTCATAGAAAATTACGAGGGAACTTCTGTCGAAGAAGAAGAGGAAGAAGAAGAAACTTTTATAATGGAAGAGCCCGAAGAAAAAGAGATTCAGCCAAAGAAAAAGAAGAAAGTAAAGCCTGAATCAAAGAAACTTCCATATAACCCAGAGGCAAATCCAAATACAGCAGAGGGTTGGTCCGACAATCCTAATGATTATATTTAAATGTTGTTTAGGTTGGTTGGAGCATCCGGCTCCATCGTATAGTATGAATATTTAAACACACAAGACGATTTAAGATGTGGAGTGTCGTTTGAATCAGATTGAAATATCAAACCACTTAATTTTATTGGAATTAGATTCAAAAAAGTTACTGTTAAAATTGGATCGTTGCAAGCAGAATAATTGTTCAATGGAGAAATCAATTGCAATTGTGCAGTATCCCTATGCCACTGATCATAAGCAATATTATTGGTAGTTGAATTTTCTATGTTTGATAAATTTCTAATCCAAGAGTAAATGCTTTTCCAGTTTGTCAAATCAGAGTCCACTATAAATTCAACAGACAAAGCTTCATATTGAACTGTCATCGAAGGAACTGGAATTGTTGTTCCAAAAATAGTTGGTTGATTTTGATCAGGTAAAGACACACCAGGTAAATTTGTTTTTGTTACCATTAATTCCAATGGTTTGGTTGTTCTATTAATAAACAACCTAAAATAATTTCCATACAAAAAATTTATGTTGTCTTTACATGGTGTTGCTGTCATACAAATATTTATGGAAAAAAGAAAACCCTCCCGATTTCTCGGGAGGGTTTCGTGTTTAGCGCACGGTTACCTATCAGTAGGCGAAGGTATTGCCGTGGAGGTTCTTGATCTGAGTCAAGCGGTAGTATTGGTTCAAACCTTGTGTGAGGTTTTCACCGTCTGGTACTGGACCACCGGACGAAGTGTTAAGAACGTATGGGTTAGCAACTACTCCGTAGCGTGTCTTGAATCCAATTCTTGGTTGGAAAGTGTTTGGATCAACGGCACGGACCATTTGGAGAGGAACGTATGGGCAGTAGAACAAACCTGCGTCATATGGTGACTCACCCTTATAGCCAGCGCAGAAGAAGTTTACACCGAGTGGTGAATATGGATCGATGTAGACACGGATCTTGCCGTTTAGGATACCAGCAAATGTGGATTGGGTATCATCTCCATTGATCTGAGGAGCGATTCCGGGGCTGAGGCTCATGAAGCCAGACATGGCTAGAGCAGCAGCTGTATCGCTGTCGCAGATGATGAAGTTTGCCTTACCACGGCGAGTTTCCTTGGCGATTGCGTTGCACTCTCTTTCGATTTGGAAAGTGAGTCCACGGAATCTTTCAGCAGACCAACGACCGTCTGAGTCGAGGTTTAGATCGTATTCGCCTGTGGCGTTTAGATCGTTTTGCATTGATCCCCTACGTGCAACGTAGTAAACTGTTCTTACCAACTCACGGTTGATTTCAGCAAGAATTTCTGTGCTGAGTAGGTTGGCGAGTTCAGCTTCAGCGTCAAGACCGTGAACGGCCTTGAGATCTTGTGCCAACTCAATCGTGTAATTGCTGGACAGAGCACGTGTACGGGCTTGTACGGCAACACGGTCGATTGAGAAGGCCATCTGGTTGAATGAACTGTAGAGACCAGTTCCAGATCCGAGACCTTCACCAGAGCTTGTCAACATGCCACGGAAGGCACTGAATTGAGCAGCATTAAGGGTGCGAACACGGTTTGGATCCATACCAGCGGGACCGCATGATCCGCAAAGACCGTAACCAGCGGTGAATCCAGCAAAGTTTGCTGGAAGTGTGTATCCTGAACCACCGTAGTTTGGTTGTGGCTCTTGGAACATTGCTTCGGCGTATTGCGAAGTATTTCCGTAGTTAAGTCCACCGTAGTTGGCACGCATTGCGAAAATGAGGCCGGTTGGAGCGGTCATTGGCTGAACGCCGCAGATGTCGTAGGCCATCAAGTTTGGCATTGCACGGCGCACAAGGCTGATGAGGACTGGATCGTAACCAGCGACTCCTCCGTTGTTGCTGAAGCTTTGTGGCATTCCGAGGTTGTTAGAGGTCATATCTTCTGTGAGGTGTTGAGCACGCAGAGCTTGCTCTTGGTTCTCTAGAAGGACGGCTGTGACTTTCTTGCGATAGTCATCTTGGATTTCTGGAAGAGCATCATGAGCGAGAACTGGGCTCCACTTCTCGGTCAAGATGTCGTAAGGTGTGTTGTCTTGAAAGTTCATTTTGTTAGTATCTCCTGTGAGTTAAAATTATTTAGGATATTTCCTTTTTAGAGTTTCTTGTTAAGTTTGCCGATAACATTTGCGTAAGACTCAACCGTGCTGTTTTCGGGCTTCGACACGGCTGAGAATGTCATTTCCTCGTTGATCTGTTGTGGTGTTTGACGAACAGGACGAGAAATTGTTTGTGAGTTTGTTAGGTAATTTTGTTTAATTGTTACTAATTTTTCACGATATTCTTCTGGAGAACCAAAAGCAACGTTCTCCATCAAAGATTGCAATTTAACTACTTGTGTATCTGCAAGATCCTTTGTCTCTGCAACAAAGATTCCAGCACATTCAGTTAGTGCCATTTCCTTGCGAAGATTGATGTTTTCGTTCAAAGCCTTATTCAGTGTATCTGAAAGTTCTACATTGTGAGAATAAAGTTCATCTAGAGCATTATACTTCTCGGCTGGAACATCAATATAATGATTCTCAAAGAGGTTCTTTAGCCCTGTGATGAAGTTTTCTGCAATTTGTGTCTTGATGCCTTGTTCGACTGCAACAGCATTTTCTTGCATCCATTCTTCAACAACGTAATCTAGGTAGTCATCAACCTTTTCAACCAAGTTACTGGTTACGTTTTCAAGGTAATTTTTGACACCTTCGTCTAGAGAAACGATTGTCTTTGAAACTTCTGCATTTACTTTTTCTTGTACTGCTGCTTCAAAGATTGCCTCAAGTTGAGTTACAAGATTAGAATCGGCAACTTCTTCACCAAGAAGTTCAACCAATGCATTTGTGAACTTAACAGTTGCTTCGCTTGTTTCAACTGGTCCTTCTTCCTCTTCCTCTTCCTCTTCTTCTTCCATTGGTTCTTCTTCTGGTTCTTGTTGAGTTGGAGCGGGAGCAGACATTGGTGCACCACCCATTGGACCACCCATTCCACCAGCCATAGCGGCCATTGTAGTTGGAACTTGGGCTTTAGCATAATTGTTTGCAGTTACAACAGGCATTGGTATCATGTTACCACGACCATCTGGTGTGAAAGCCACACCATTTGCTGGCATCATTCCACCTTGTTGCATTTCCATTTGTTCGTTGATTGTATTTTTTGTTCTTTTCATATCAATAGATCCTTGATCTTTATTATTTATAAATTCCTAATTGTTTTCCTTTTTGCAAAAATCCACCAGCAGTTTCTGCAAAATCAGGAGAAGTTGTATAAGATTGTTTTATGGTATTTGTTGCGCTTTCTGCACCAAATCCTTTAAGAGCCAATGTAAGTGGATTTTCACCAGCCATTGCCAATTTACCCATTCTTGTTGCGGCATATTGACCCATAGGACCCATTCTATTTGAAGAAATCAAACCAGCCAAATCTGGAACATTTTGAGGATCTATGGCTTTTGCCGCTGTGGCTTTAATTTGCGCATAAAAATCTTTTAATCCTGGTGGTATTTTTTGATCTAGATTATATGGCTTCAATTCTTCTTCAAACGTTTTTATTGGATCTATGCTTGCTCCCAAATATGTTTTTGCTAGGGCAGTTCTGAGTGCTTGTTTTATTGCATATTCTGCAACAGGTCCTAATGTCTCAATTCCACCACCGACTGCAGATCCAACTGCTCTAAGAGCATTGCCAACCATTTGCCCACCTACATAATCTCCAGCCTTTCCAGCAAGTTCCCCCGCACCTCTAGCCACACCACCAAATCCCCCAGCGGTAATTCCTTCTAGTGCTTTTTCAATTTTTTGTGAATAATTCCACCAAGTCATTTGTTGATATGGATCATACCCAGATGGTGCTGGTGTTGATTCATATTGGGATTTTGTACGTCTATTTACTTGCATACCCATACCAGAACCACTACCTTCAGTTAAAAAGGTAGATATGACATTTCTAGTGTATGGATCAAATGTATTCATCAAATATCCTTGAAATATCTATCAAAAACTTTTATTATATTTTTTTGTAAGTTTCTTTTTGATGATGTTTGAATTAATTTTTTTGCTCTGCTCAATTCTCTCTCTTGCCACATTCCACTTTCATAAATCCATTCACGACCTTCCATGATTCCATTTACAAAAGCATTCGGGGCAGAAGGATCTGCGACAATGTCGATGGCAGCGAGCATGAAGTCCTCTTGAACTTCTTGGTATCCATTCTTTGCCTTTAAAGAACCCATACCACGGGTAGAAACACCCAATTGAGCACCCTCTTCAATGAGATTCTTTACAATTTTGCCCATTGGAGTATCCATGACCTTTGCTTTGCCATAGATGTTTTTGCCATCTTCATAAAGTTCTTTTACAATATGTGAAACACGATCAAGATTCACGGTTGGCCCCGTGGGGTGATTGAGTTCACCTAATGCTCTACCTTTGTTAACATATTCGTTGATGTAACGAGATGCCTCTTTTGCAAGAATGTTCTTTGGGTAGATTCTTCCATTCTTGTTCTTTACATCAGATTGCATGAATACACCTTCAATGAAGTAATTTTTGTCTCCATTGCCAACATTTTCTTTTATGTATTTGATGTCTTCTGTTAGTTCCGTGATTAGTTTCATTTGTTTTCTTTCTTTATGTTGGTTGATCTAACCATCTTTTTGGAAGTGGTTGTTGCTCTTCTTTTTGTTTAAACTGCTTCCAGCTTGGTATTTTCATTGGTTTTGGTCTATTTTCTATTGTATTGTTGCGCCTTCTCCATTGATATTCTCTATCCCATTGCTGCAACAAATCGACCATTTGTTTATAATATTCTTTTAACCATTCCGTCCATTCTTCTCGACTATCAAAATCTTCCTTTTTTCTGTGATACTGCTTCACAAATTCATCCAAGGTCATACCTTGTTCACCATTAGGACCTCTAGGAATGGGTGGCCCATCACCAGATATTGGGGGTCCGGGTGGAAGGCCCAGTGGATCGTCTACCGTCATAGCACTTTCTGGACTAGCTGCAGCACTGACATTAGACGATATCATTGTTGCTTCTTCAGTTAATTTTTTTTTTAAAAAAGTGTTTTTTGCAATATTTTTATATTCTTCTTTTAATCTATCAGAGACTTTTTGATATAAAGCATTTGCTGTAGAATTTTTAAATCCAACAGCATTTTCCTCAACAACATTCTTAATCATTACTTTTACTTTATCTTTCATTGGATTATCCTTTTTGCATTCTCATAAAAATTTAAAGTGTTCTTAAATTTTGCACTGTTTTCCAAAAGTTCTTTTGCCATGAGTTTTCTGTTTTTTGGATTTAGTGCATTGAACATTGTTTTTAATTTATTTACGTCTTGTTCTTGAATATTTATGCTAATATTATTTTTTAGTGTTAAAGAAAAATTTGTTTTTGGATTGTAATTTTCAAAAAATTCTATTAATTTTTTAACATCATCATTTAATTCAGTTTTTTCTTCTGTAAATAAAATATTTGATGTTGTGGACTTATTTACTTCTTTTAAAGCCTCGTTGAGTTTGAAAGACAATGAGTTGACAAGGCTTTTCTTAAAAGCCTCATCATTTTCATATACCAAAGAATTTAAACCACTTTTTAGTATAATTTCGGATAGATCATTCATTGCTGTCCTTCTGCTGGTGCTCCCTGTTGTGCTGCCATTGCTTGTTGTTGTGCCATTAACATAAGTTGCTCTTGACGCATTCTTTCTCTGTCAATTTCCATCTGCTTTTCAAGTTCTTTAATTTCATTTTCTGTTTGACGAAGTATCTTGGACTTGATGTATTCAGTGGAAAAATATTTTCCTACGTAAGGCTCTACGATTGAAAGCATCTTAATTCTCTCTGAAAGAATTTCTGCTTCCTTTAGATCCCAGAAATAGTTATCGGTATTGAAGACAAATTTTATGTCTTTCTTCAATACATTCCAGTCTTCTTCAGTAATAACTCCCTTGAGTAGCAATTGTACTCTTAGGAAATCCACAAACATTTTGGAAAAGTGATGTCTGAGTCTTTCAATAAATTTGTAGAACTTTACCTCTTCTCTTGTTATTTCCAGTGAACGACCCATATTGAACCCGGTTTGTTCTGCAACCAAACGACTCAACGGAACATTCAAAGAGTTGTATAATTTCTTTTTGAAGTAATCTACGTCTTCAATCTGAGACATGGCGTTTCCACCGGGAAGAACCGATATTTGAGTTCCCTGAGATCCTTCACGACGGGGCAACCAGTAATCTTCAAGAACTGATAGGTGGTTTCTTTCATCACGAATTTCACCTGTGCTTTGGTTGTAGATTATGCGGTTGCGGAATCTACTCATCATGTCACGAAGATACTGTTCTGCTTTTTGTTTTGGCAACTGGCCCACGTCAACGTAGAATACTCTGCGCTCAGGTGCACGGGCTACACGGTAAACTAGAAGAGCATCTTCTAGTTGTCTAAGCATGTTAAGCGGTCGGATTGCCTTGTGTAGATACCCAAGAACCCGCTTTGTATTCATGTCAATCAAACCAGATGGAACATAAACAACGCTATCCAAAGATAATTGTAAACCACCTGGTCCGGTCATCAAGAAAGATTCCTTATCGGAATCGGTGTACATGTAATATTCTTCAATTTCTTTTATAAAACTCACAGAACCGCTTTTTGTTCTTTCTTGTTCTTTTTTTACTTTTCTGACTTTTTTAATTTTTAAAGGATCGATTGGAATAATTTCTTTTATTCCATCTATTGGGTTTTCTTTATCAATCACAATGTTGTAGAACAACCTAGAATCTATGTACCATCTTCTAAAAATTTCATAACCTCGGTGATTAAAATCAAGAAGATGCAATAGGTTGTCAAACTCACGGTACATCTTTACCTTGATTGAATCTGGAATGGCTAGATTTTTTAAATCTAATTTAACAGGATTTACATCTGTTCCTTTTACTATCGCTGCATTTACAATTTCTTCAATTGCATTATCTACCTCTGGATAGACTGACATGTTTCGATATTGTATTACCGCACTGCTTTCATCTTTCAGCGTTCCAGTATAATCAATGGCGGAACTGAAATAACCACCAGCCTCAACGGTTACTGTTCCGTCATAAGTCTCCGGTGCTGCAATTTTTTTCAATGCAACATCTTGAACTTCTTGTTTAGTTTTTTCTTTCTTTCCGAATTCAAATCCAAATAATTCGATTTCCATGTTTAATCTCTATTATAGTTATATCACGATTGATTGTTGTTTGTTGGGGTTCCTACATCGGTTACACCAGGTATTTCAAAATAATCACACACAAAAATTACAGAAAATTTTACCAAAGTATTTGGTGATTCCATGTTAAACGCTATTGGCTCAATTGTTTTTGGCCAACAACCCCTCAACACAAATTTTTTGTGATCATTTGGACTCGCTTCACCATTTAAATTTAAATGGCGAATAGTAAAATCTGTTTTATAATCATTTGTTCCACTCAATACGTAGCTGTTGTTTGTAACGTGATCATTTATCCAATTATGCCATCTAGAAAAAACTTTCCACATATCTCCAGCACCAACATCATCTAACACAATTACAGACCAAGGTCCGTACTGTTTTTCTCCAGGATAATATGCTTTTCTTCCAAAATACTCATATTGTATTCTTTGTGAACTAACGCTGGGAATTGTAGTTGTTTGTATATGAAATTTGCTAAATTCTGCATTTCCTGTTGGTTGTGGAATATCACCCTCAACCAAAAATCTATTTGACCTAGTTCCACCATTAAAGGCATTTTTAAAGCTAGAAATTGAAATTTGAGCCATTTTATGTCCCCAAACCCTTGGTGATTGTGTAATAATCAAATACCATATTTACAGTAAATTTAACAAAGTTGGCAGATGACATATCTAAATTTACTTGGGTTATTAACTCAGGCCAACAGTTTTGCAAAACAAAAGTTCTAATAGGAACATCACCGTTTAGCGGTAACTGGTGTACAGTCCAATTTTTTTGAAAACCTTTGTATGAAAAATTGTCAATCCGTCTAGAACCACCCACTTGGTGGGTTACGTGCCCATCTATTCTTTCTTTCCAGTGCTGGAATGTTCTCCACAAATTGTCAGCGTTGTTGTCATCATATATTCCAATAGTCCACGTTGAATAGTTTCTGTCTCCAGCCAGATTCAGTATTCTACCTCGGTATGGAACTTGTATTGTTCCCAATTCAGCAGAAGGTAAACTTGCCGCATAAATTTTAAATGTTTCATTTTCATTTGGTTTATGTATCGCATATGTTCCTTGTGGAAATGCATTTGTAAAATCTACCGAAAAACGATTTGGACGTGTACCACCATTGAAGTTTTGTTTAAAATTTGAAATTGAATTGGGGGTAAGTGCTGACATTGTTTTATGATAGAGTTGATACGTTTATTACAAATTCATCTGAAGCCAATAGTGGTTTGAATATTACTTGTGCATTTATTGTTGCAGAAAAATCTGTATTGTTATCATCGTTACAAGTTACTTGGGTGTATCCTGTATCCAAATATTGACTCAAAGTTTGCATGTAATTCAAAATTTGAGCTGTTATTGATGCTCTAGTGTTTCTATCGTTTGTTTTGAAAACAAATCTCAACAAAATATTTCTTACATTTACTTCAATATCTTGTTTTAATTTGGATGTAGATATTCTTTCACTTGATGTATATGTTATTCCCGCACCAGCCGTTGCTCCAACCAAGTCCAATCCCAAAAAATCTTGATTTGCTGAAGTTGTGTAGAAATTAACTCTATTTTTTTTGTATACGTTTTTTATAGGATTTGTATAAAGAATTGCCTGTGGAATATCTCCATTCAAAATATATGAATTTTGATTCCCAGCAATACTAAAATAAAGAGTATTATTGTTTTTTGCACGCACAAAAGAACCAGCTACATCACTTACTGTGGAGATTGAAACTGTATATTCGCTGTTTGTTTTTAGACTAGAGGTTGGGAATACTCTTTTATTTGTTCCAGCAACACTAAAAATTCTTTCAGAATATGTTGTTCCAGAAACAAATGCAGGGTTAGTAAACAAAGAATCAAAGTTTATTGCAGTAAATCCTTGCCCATTATTTGATGATGCAAAAATTCCAATAACATTTGGGGCACCTTGAATATAACTAACTTCAGCTGCGCTTCCATTTTTGCCTATTAAAACATCAATCGTATTTGTGGTGTTTGTTTCATATGAAACAAACCCAGACGTTGTTCCAGAAAGAATTAACGTTCCACCATATGCAAGATATGTAAGAGCATACATAAAATCAATTCCGTTTGTCAGCCCAGATATTTGTGTATCATTTGCTAAGAAAAATCCAAACGTTCCACCCTCTGATGGTGAATTACTCAACAAACATGATTTTATAGATCCTAGGTTGTTCAAATCGTTTACTAGTTCAGACGGGTTGTTATAAACGATAAAAGAGTCTGCAGTAGTTCCTTTTATTGGAGATGACAAACTTGTTCTTGAATATATTAACCAACCAAAAAGCCCACCTGGATCGTTGCTGGCGGCATTGTTCACACCTGTAAACGTTGGAACTTTGAATGTTGAACCAGCCAACATTGCAGCGTAGAGTGGAATTGTTGGTGTTTCCCGGCTGTAAAAATTTGGAGAAGTAAATGAATTTAATGAAGGGTTTGCCATTTTTATACCTTAAAATTATTTAGAATTTTTTACGCTGGATACCAGACAACACCATTTGATGTAAACTTATCATCATCCGTGTCATCGGCATTCAACATAAACAAGGTATTGTCGTCTTCTGGCTTTTTTGTTTCCTCATAATTCATCTTTGCAGTCTCGATCAAATCTGTATAGTATTCTTGACGGCATAGCCATGCAAAAAATACCAAAGTCATTACTAAATCATCATGGTGACCGTCTTCGGCTTTAAACGTGTTTGATTTAGAAACGAAAGCCATCAATTCGTGAATGATTCTGTCGTCATTTAGTATCATCTTGTCGTGTTCTATTAAATTTTTGAGAATAGCACATCCCAATTTTTTGGTTTGGGTTGTTGTTCGTATTCCCATTTCACTCTTTCCGTTTGCAAATCCCTGCGAAAGAATTTGTCCTTTTCTTCCCATAACCTTGGTCATTAAAAGATTTTCATAATCCAAATCATTGTACAATATTGCAGAAATCTGACCACCAATGTCATTTGTCTCAACCAATACATAGGCATTGTTGTACATCTCTCCAACTTTTTTGATTATGTTTGGGAATGCAAATGGACTTATGGTGTTGTTTCTAAACGTGGCAACCACTTTGTACATAGCCTCGTTGCCGCTTATTACCGTAAAAGCAGAATAATCTGATCCCTGTCCTCTTGCAACGTCGGCCATCAAGAAGTAAATTTTGTCTTTATCTGGTTTTTCATATATTCTAAGCCCCTCGGAGTCTTCAGATATAAATTCTTCCGATGCAAGAACATTCAACTTGCTTGAAGATATCAACGTATTGGCTGATCCCAAGAAGTTGCATCCGTATTCCTGTTCAAATTGATCAAAACTTGTATTTGCAATTTGCTCTTCTGCCCATTTGGCATCTCTAAGTTCTGGCTTTCCTGGACTAATTGGTGTTTCTTGCCAACCAACTTCAACCGGCACAAACTTGTTCTTCAGCTTGTGTCCATCGCTTCTGTTAGCATCTACCCAGAGTTTATGAAAATGGTTTAACCCATTGGGGGTGGAAACTATAATAAGTTTTGTGGTTGTACCAGCAGAAATGGTTGGATATGTTGCTGTATAAAATTCGTCTGCTACGTGGCTTGGCAAGAATGCATATTCGTCCAACAGGAGGAGGTTGTAGGAGCCACCACGAATGGCCGTAGAGGACGTGGCATCACAGACGACCCTAGACCCGTTTTCCAGCTTGAAGCTCGTCTTATTCCATTCTACGACCCCCTGTTGAAGGAAATGGGGTAGGTTCTCATAAGCCAACTGCAGTTTTGAAAACAATTCTTCTTTTGCTGTCTTCAAACGGTTGGCAAGAATTGCCACGTTTACGCTCTGATTGAAGGTAACGTAATGGCATATGTAGCTCGTTACACAGGTGGATTTACCACACTGGCGGGGCCATTTGGAAATCACAAAACGATTTTTGTGAATTTCATTGATAAATTTTTTCTGATAGTTGTAAAGTTTAAAAGGAACAACACCCTTGTCCAGCGTTTTTACTTTTATGTATTTCTCACAAAAATAAACTGGATCATTTGCACACTTGAGGTATTCCTCTAATTCTTCCTTGGTATACTGTAGTTCTACTCCGGGAAGTTTTAAATTAGGATTGTTCCGATATCCTTGCTGGTTGTTGTTCATCATTCACTACCTCTGCATCCACAACAGATTTGTCGGTGCTTCTTTCTTTGTTCAATAAATTTTGAAGATCTTTTGTGGAGCCTACGAACACCGAATTGTTTGTTTGTTTTACTTCTACTTTGGCATTTGTAGTGTCTTTTGCTTTTTTATGTACGTCCAAAACATTATTGTTAAGATCAGCCATGGTTTTTAAAAGAATAGCTACAACTTCAAATGCTCTGGGGCTGTCTGATTCTGTGGCTACCTTCAATGCACTCTCAAGAGCAATATTCCCGGTTCCGATTAAACCTTTTAAGTTTTCTTGAACTAATTTATAATCTTTTTGAAAATTTTGAGAATCAAAAGTTCCACCAGCAGTTGATTTTTGCGTTGGAGATTCATTTGGTACGTTAAAAAATGCGGCTAAATTTTTATTCACGTTCATGGTTCTTCTGCGACAACATCACCAATATTAGTTATCTGAGTTATAGATCTTACTGGTCCATAAATGTAAGATTTTGCCAAAAAACTAAAAGACGATATGTTTATTCTTCTGCTACTTAGATCACCATCATACTTTTCAGTTATGTTGTTATCCAACATTACAATTGGAATCCTGATGTTTTGTTGAGCACTATTCAAATCCATTTGTATGATGTGATCTGGATTAAAATATGGTATTATTTGTTCAGCAATTTGAAGGGTGTCGTCTATGTGCCTAGTATAGATAAACAAAGAAAATCCAATATTTACTGGAACCTGTTCAAAAATTTGATCAGTTGCACTATTACATTCTCCGTTTGTTTCTGTTCCAGAAGTAATAGGGAGTGTTTTATTTCTTCTTCTGGATGCATCGGGTTTTATATTTGTCATTATATAACTCAACTTTGGAAGTTGAGTTTCTATTCTTGTTCCATTTGCAATGGAGGATGGTTCAAGCAAACGACGAATAAATTTTTCCTGTGGTGCATATGTTATAGGAACACGAATCTTTATTGGTTGTGCTGGTGTATCTGGATTTGCATGTTCAACATATATGCTATTAAAAAGTGTTCCAAACCCAACAACCAATTTTCTCAAACTTTCATTGTAAAAATAATCAAACATTTTTATCCTATGAGTGGGTCTGGAGGAAGTTCTTGTGTCTTGAGTAGGCTCTGTTCAATCTGATTCAATTCATTTACAGCGTCGGCCATGATTGCACCAGCGTTTAGTTGTGCCCCACCAGGAAGAGGAACACCAGCAAATTTCATTAAATTTTGTGCCCATTGTTTTTTCAGCAATGCAGTATAATACTTTTTGAACACACGATCATTCCATACTCTTGAATACTGATTTGGATCTATTTGAACATAGGCTTCAACTAAAAGATAATGACCTTCATTTAGTTTAGAATTTTCAAGTTCAAGGAAAAGCCTTTGAGTGGTTCTTGAGAATGTGTAGGAACATGGATAATTGAACACATCGTTTACCATCTTTAGATAGCTCATGGATTCCATGTATTGGGCCATCGGTCCAGTAGAAAGACCACCCTGATTGAAATAAAGACCGAAGAAGTCAAATAATGTTAACTGATATCTCAAGTCAAACATATAATCTCCGGAAATATCGGATGGGCGATAGACCTTTGTTATTGTTCTTATATCTTGAGCAACAGGCCAAGGTCCAGTAAGACCTGTGGATGGATCGTATTTGTCCTGTGCACCAACTGCATTTCCAAATTTAGAGGTGTCAAAGTATCTTTGAGCCAAGTCTTGTCCGGTTACTTGGTATAGATACCATGCTCTTTGATTAAAATCAAAGTGTCTTTCATACATATATTCCAAGGCTTCATTTAACCTGTCTTCTGCTTGTTCTTGGTCTATGTTAACTTGAATTACAGGTGCACCCAAAGATCTGAAGCAATAGTCAATGAATTCCTGTTTGGTGGTTGGCTGCATAAAAATATTTATGAATTTTTCATCATATTGTTCACACGTTCAAATATCTTTTCTTTTTCAGCATCTACTGAAATTGTAAGATTGACTAACTTTAAATTTTCAAAATCCATCATTTCTATCTGTTGTTTCCTTTGAATTTCTTCTTTTGGAGAGTTTGGATCATAGTTTGTGAAACCAGGCATTTTTAACGGACACGTTAATGAAGGATAATCCAATTTTGAGTAAACTTCAGGTTCTCTTTGTAACCAAGTATGTTTATGGTCTCCACATTCACATGCTTTACAATAAAAAAATTCAGATTTATTACTTTTTGTGAGATATTTGCATGAAGGTATCTTACCAACACCAAAGCAGGAAACATATCTCAGTTTCTTGGTTTCAAGATCAATTTTATTGTTTGTCAATCCCCTTGAGGCAATTGACATGGCCAGAGACATTATTTTGCTGAACATTTTTACACACTTTCGTATATAATCTTAACACCCGCTGGATACACAGATTTATTCAAAAAATCCTTGTATTGATCCGGAACATTTGCTCTCACTATGATAAATCCAGGACTTCCTGTGACCACTTCGCACAAATCATACGGCAAACCTATCAATGTAATCAATAGGTATTGAATTGCTTCAGGGGTTCCTTTTTTGCGAAAATAATTTTCTTCGACTTTCAATGAAAATGTTTTTAAATTTGGCAACAGAGTTTTTAAAGTGTCGTTTGAAAAATCTTGTTCTGGAAAATACAAATCTGCAAGACCAACTAATAGTTTATCTGTTAGTTTGTGGGGAACGTGTACAGTTTCCCATGGAACCGCAGCACCATATCCTCTTTCAACATCAAAAAGCCAACGTTGGTAACTTTTTACTAATTGAACAATCAAAACATTGTTTGGATCATCCGTTGCTTTTTTCATTATCCATTTTGGGAATAAAGATTGAACGGTTAGTTTATCTCCATACCATCTGGAACCAGCAACATTGAAAAACTCAGATCCAAGTATTTCCTTGGCTTTAGAGATCATTATCTCTATTTTTTTGTTGAGTTTTACTGGGATTTTGTTAAAAAGTAATATCATTGTGAATAAATTAAGTTAATACCAGCAACTGCTCTTGTTCCAAGATATATCATTAGAGCATCTTGATTACTTTGTGATAATCCATCTACAAATATTTTTATTCGACATGGAATTTCATCATTGACCACAGTTATCTTAGTAATATCGTCAGTTCCGCTTATTCCAGATTGAAGGATTGCATTTTCATAGTCAGCCAAAGTAACACAACGATTTTCTGCAGATATAGAGAATTGCACCTTAGCTCTAGCCAACTCGACGCTTAGTTCGTTATAACCACCCGATGGATTGTTAAATGTTAACTGAGTTACGTTTGATGGCATCGTAATAACAGAACTGTTTCCGGCAGATCCGTTGCTTGTAATTGCACGAACATAAACAGTTTCCGTTCCATCGATGTTCAATGATTCTGGTAGGTTTGCAGTTACAAGATATCCATTTACCGTGTTCAACACTGTAAAATAGTTTCCCGATTCTCTGTTGAAATCTGTTTTATCAACTCTTTGCCAAACTGTTTCTTGTCCTATTGTGTCGGTTGTATACAAAGAAATTGTACGAGGATCAACTGTAAGCGGAACAGTTATGGATTGTGTGTCAAAATCCCAATCGGTATATTGGGTTAAATTATCCCCAGAATAAAGAGTTAGCGTTGTTGTGGTTTCTGGAGAAATTTCATTTAAATTAAAGAAAAAGGTAGTTCTGCCGTCCGGTGTAATGGCCGAAAATGGTGTGTATGCTGCCAAAGTGGTTCCGGAAATTGTAACTGTATTTGTTACTGTTGCTGATTTTTTTGCTTCTAATAGGACCGAACCATTTGAAGCAATACCAAAAATAGATTCTAAAAGATTTGCAGTGCTTAAAAATGATTCATGGTAACCAAATTGAGCATATACCCCATTATATGCTGCTCCAGTTGCCAATATATTGCAAAGCATACTTATGGCGCTTCCTTCGTTATCGTAGTCCAAAGACTTTAAAGTGGGTTCTGAACGAAGAAAAGATTTCAAAGAACTAATAATGTCATTGTAGTTCAAAGAAGCCACGTTAAGTTGTCTGAAATCAAGAGTCATATTATGTCTACCTCAATTTTGCAAGTTGTCGTTGTTTTTTCAAATTTGTTTCCAGCTGTAAATGTCACATTTAAGATTATTTTTTGATCATCGTGATAAACTATTTTTGTTTTTACTTTGCTTACTTCGGCTATTCCAGCCTGTATAGCAATTGAAATATCATTTTCTGTTGTAACTTTATATGAAACCGGATCAAAGATAAAAGAATAGTAATCTATTCCCAAA
>Ga0315904_10005595_pt1 | contig 17413 bp, 20 predicted proteins | sample LakEriMetagenome_6_FD_203529 | JGI IMG/M metagenome (GOLD analysis project Ga0315904, IMG submission 203529) | Freshwater fungal communities from buoy surface, Lake Erie, Ohio, United States - Buoy 12 MA120 | ecosystem: Environmental > Aquatic > Freshwater > Lake | place: USA: Lake Erie, Ohio...
TCTCGACACTGATGGCTGAGATCTATGGCCCGACACCTGAAGCGCGCCGCAAGACAGCCGCGATCATCGAGAGCTTCTTCGTTGAGACCGATTTCATCGTCGACGTGGATAATTCGATCGGGGAGACCGCCCCGCGCCTGACCTTCGGCATCGATGAGCCGAGCGCTGCTGATGCGGGCGTTTTACAATCAGACATTCTCGATACGATCAGGCTGACCTTTCATGGCCAGACTGTTGGTGTATCGCCGCGCGGCGAAGGCCGAGATCCGCTCAATATCCGCGTCTACCTTCCGCGCTCTGAGCGCAGCTGGTCGCAGCAGACGGCAGCAACGCCCGTGCCGCGCCGCCTTGCCGGAACCGATGCGCCTCCAGCCGAACTTGGCGAACTTGTCGATCTGCACGAAGAAGCAGGCTCATTGACGATCTTCCGGCGTGACGGCCACTTCGCTGACATGGTTCTCGGCGAACTGGCCGGCCGTTTTGAAGCGCCCATCTATGGCATGTTCGAAATCGAGGACCGCATCAAAGCCTTTGACTGGGCCAGCGAAGGGCTGGAGATGCCATCTGTCAGCCTTTACGGTCAGCCTGCCGACGAAACCCGCACCAGTCTTCTCTGGGACGGCGAATGGGAGGTGACATATGTGACATTCCGCGACATGGGGCTTGCGTTCGGCGTCGCCCTGATCGGCATTTATATCCTGGTGGTCGCCCAGTTCGGCACGTTCCGTGTACCGCTCATCATCCTGACCCCGGTCCCGCTGACGCTAATCGGCATCATGATTGGGCACTGGCTGTTCGGCGCTGCATTCACGGCAACGTCCATGATCGGCTTCATCGCGCTCGCAGGCATCATTGTCCGAAACTCAATCCTTCTGGTGGACTTCATTCGCCATCGTACAGATGCGAACACGCCCTTGCGCGAGGTGCTGCTGGACGCCGGCGCGATCCGGTTCAAGCCGATCGTTCTCACCGCTCTTGCGGCGATGATCGGCGCGGCTGTCATTCTGACAGACCCAATCTTCCAGGGGCTCGCCATCTCTCTCCTGTTCGGTCTCGCCTCCTCGACAGCGCTGACTGTTCTGGTAATTCCCGCGATCTACATTGCGCTGCGTGGGCCAGACTGGCTGCCCGCCCAACCCGCCCCAGAAAAAGCCGAACCAGACATCGGAGAAACGCCACCAAATGCCACGCAAGTCTGAACCAAGCGGCGCCCTCGAGATCGTCTCTGGTCGTGCGACCGAAGCGGCGCATACGCTGAAGGCAATGGCGAGTGAGACTCGGCTGATAATGCTGTGTGCGCTCAGCGCCGGAGAGTTACCTGTGAACACCTTGGCTGAAATGACGGGTCAGTCGCAGTCTGCAATTTCCCAGCACCTCGCAAAACTGCGGGCTGCTGGCCTGGTCGACAGCCGGCGAGACGGTCAGACCATCTGGTACAGATGCCGGAATGGGATCGGCCGCGACCTGATCAATACGCTCTGCCAGCATTATACAAACACAGATGCCTGACAACGATTGATGAAACTGCGAATTGGGACCGGGAGATCTGACCAAGGCATGAGCAGGGATGAGAGGTTCGGATCGTTGCGTTCATAACCGATGCGAAAGCGGCATGGAATGAGGCGCCGCGTGCATGCAGGTTCAGGGCCCGGCGAAAGAATCGCACCAGAAAGCTCTGTTCTTCAGGTGTTAAGTGAACGGCATTCGGAGGATGCGTGTCGGTCAGCTTCTCTGGTACTTTCTCACTGCGGTTTCTAAACGAGCCAGCAAAAACCTTTAGTGTTCTGAGAATCGCTCCTTACGTGGAGGAGATCAGGACCGGCAATTCAAATCAATGCTGGCCGGTGACACGTTGCGCCTCACCGGCCAGTTGTCTTTGCTTACTTCGCAGCGATCTCCGTCAGCCGCAGATAGGGGCGCAGTTCCTGCCAGCCCTGCGGGAAGAGGGTTTTTGCCTCATCATTGCCGATCGATGGCGGAATGATCACCTTGTTGCCCGGCACCCAGTCAGCCGGAGTTGCGATACGGTTGGCATCGCTTGCCTGGAGGGCGTCGATCACACGCAGGATCTCGTCGAAGTTACGCCCGACACTCATTGGATAAGTCATGGTAAGGCGGATTTTCTTCTTGGGGTCGATGATGAATACAGAGCGAACCGCAGCAGTCTGGCTCTGTTCCGGATGGATCATGTCGTAAGTGCGCGAAAGAACGAGATCTTCGTCGGCAACAATCGGAAACTGAAGGTCCGTCTTCTGAGTGTCATTGACGTCGTCGATCCACTTCAGGTGCTCTTCAACTGAGTCCGTCGACAGACCGAGAGGTTTCACATTGCGGTCCGCGAACTGCTTGGCGAGCTGAGCCGTGCGGCCCATTTCGGTGGTGCAGACCGGCGTGAAATCGGCCGGGTGAGAGAAGAAAAAGACCCAGCTATCGCCGGCCCATTTGTGGAAGCTTATCGGGCCTTTGGTCGATGCAATCGAGAAGTCAGGGGCGGTATCGCCGATATGAAGTGACATTCGAATTTCCTTTGCGTGGACATGGTTGGCGCAGGTTTTCAGGCGCCCGTTATAAGTGGTAAAAAACATAGTACATTACAAATCGATTTCGCCAGAATGTGCTATTCAAATCATTGATGAGTACAGAGGTGATCAGTCTGCAGATTGAGTGGAAACGGTGTAAGAGCCGTGGCAGGCAACGCACTTGGCCGTCACGAGTGACAGTCTCTGCTGAAGTTCTTCGATGGATTCGGAATCTGCTGCTTCAGCGAGAGCGGAGAACTCGCTGCGGAGGGACTGGCTGATCTGGGTAAACCCTTCGGGCGCCTTCTTGCGCAGCTGTTGTCCGATTCCGTTAGGGTCGCGCCGTGTCGCCTGCGCCGCAGCGATTTCGCGTATCCATTCCCTGTCAGAATCCGCGAGGGCCGTGTTCAACTTCTGAAGATCCGTCAGAAATTCGAGCATCTGGCCCTGTATGTGTGCTTGCTCTTCATTCGTTACTGCAAAAACAATCCTGGTTTCCCTATTGGTAGGAAACGGTTGTGGGGCAGCCGCTTCGACGACAGGTGTTGGCGGTGCCTCACTGGCTGGCTCGTTTGCTCCATGGCTCAAGAACGCGACTGCCAGGCCCGCGCCGCAAGCGCCGCCGCCGAGAAAGGTCAACGCTGTACGCAGAAGGGGCATGGCTGAATTTACCTCAATACCCTTCCGCTCAGAAGCTCAGGATCTCTATCTCGGGGGAGGCAATCAGCTTCCCGATGTCGTCAGGTTTTGCCACACCAACCCCCTCGATCAGAGCTTCCTTGCCAAAAGTGCGGTTCGGCAAATAGATCGCGCAGACATCGACCTGTACGCCTTCTGTAATCAGGGCTTTCAGGACGCCTTGTGGGCTCGCTCCTTGCGGCTGCAATGGCATCAGTGCGCTCTCAGGCGCTTCTGCCAGCGCAAGGTCGCCGCCGGCGCTACAAAGCAGGATGCGCGGCGCTTCACCTGCTGCTTTTGCGCTCCTGGTGAGCACCAGCGCCATGAGCTGGGTTTCAGGATCACCGCTTGTGACAATCGTGAGCATCGCATCTGTCTTTATCGAAGTTGGCAGAACGGTATCGCCCGTCGGCGTCGCGCATGCCGCGAGTGCAGACACCGCTAGCGCAGCTGAAAATTGTAAGATCAGTTTCATCGGTCTAGTGCCTCTGTTGGCCCTGGCCTCGCCTGCGGGAAGCGCAGCGCTCAAAGGCAGGCAAATGGTTGTTGGCGGAAGCATCCCGCAGGGCGCGCAGCACGGAGGAAATGTCAGGGTATGCCTCGACATTCGGTAGCAGCTCCTCGTCGTAGAGGCGGACATTCTCAACTTCAGCCGCGACGCCGATCTGGCAGAGCCCAATAACGTCCAGCGTGAGTGCTGCCGGACCGACTTGTGGCTGAGCCTCAGGGACCGGAATGCCGTAGCGTGCATAGATCGCCAGCAAGGCTTCAATATGCCGTTGCTCCGCCTGCGCTATGTTAACGAACGGCCGGATGTCGCCGAAGCGCTCCAGAACCGTCTGATAGGTCGCCAGCGCCAGGCGCTCATCCGCAAGCGCAAGGTCCAAAGATTCGGTGACCATGGCCGGCAAAGGAGATTTCGCTTCTGCATTCGCTGTCATCGACAGAGCCGCAGCAGTTGCGGCCACACAGCCCCCGATAGCGCGGTGCCGTCGTCGTCTTCTTTCAGGTCTTTTGTTCATTCCGTCGCTCCATCCAGGTGCAATAGGAAAGCGGCAGCTGTGATTAGCGCCGCTTGGCGTTGTTTGCCGGGCCTACTGAAGCGGTTCATATGAACACCCTTATCAACAGGCCAAGCACGAGCACGGCGGCGACGCCGAGTGCCCACAGTCCGACAAACCAGGCGAGTTCTTTCGGGCCCGTTTTTTCAATGTGTCCGCGATCCTGTTCTCTCATCAGTGATACCCCGCCTCTGGATCGACCTTTCCGCGAAACACCCAATAGGAATACGCGGTATAGGCGATGATCAGGGGAAGGAGGATCGCAGCACCCACCAGCATGAAGGATAGACTTGCGTCAGGGGCTGCCGCTTCGTGGATGGTGACCGCGCGCGGCACGATGTACGGCGCGATACCGATCCCAAGGCCTGCAAAGCACAGCGCGAACAGACCGATAGCGGTGGGGAACGGGATCTGGTCCTTCTTCTTGAGGAGGCTCCAGCCAAGAATCGCCGCAAGGATCGCGGTCAGTGTTGGCACGGGCATCACGAATAGCAGGTTCGGAAATGTGAACCAGCGTTCGGCGATGTCAGGCGACAGGAACGGCGTCCAGATGCTGACCACGCCTACAAACACAAGGGTCGCAAGCGCTGTCTTGCGGGCAAAATCATACGCCTGGTCACGCAGGTTGCCTTCAGCCTTGAGCACCAGCCAGGTCGAACCAAGCAGGGCGTAGCCAAAGGTAAGCGCTGCGCCGCACGTCAGTGTGAACGGCGTCAGCCAGTCCCACCAGCCGCCACCATAGGCGCGCCCGTCCACCTCGATGCCTTGAACAAAGGCGCCAAGCACGATGCCCTGGCAGAAGGTGGCAATAAGTGATCCGAAGAAGAACGACCGGTCCCAGATCTTCTCATGCGCCTTGTCGCGCCAGCGATACTCAAACGCCACGCCGCGGAAGACCAGAGCAAGGATCATGATGATGAAGGGCGCATAAAGCGCCGGCATCACGATCGCATAGGCGAGCGGGAAGGCCGCCATCAAACCGCCGCCGCCAAGCACCAGCCAGGTTTCGTTGCCGTCCCAGACCGGGGCGACGGAGTTCATTGCCGTATCACGGTCTTTGTCGGAACTCAGGAACGGAAAGACGATGCCGATGCCGAGGTCAAACCCATCGAGGATGACATAGATGAAGATGGCGAGGGCAAGCAGTCCGGCCCAGATTGTTGGCAAGTCAAACATCGCGCTCTCCTATTCGGCCGGCAGCGCATCCGGGCGCAGCGAGGCAAGCCCGGTCGTTCCGGCGGTGCGGGTTGGACCCTCGTCCAACGGTTCGAGCGACCCGGGCGGCTTGTTCATCATCTTGAGGATGTAGAGCGTGCCGAAGCCGAACAGGGCGAAGTAGACAATAACGAACGCGAGGAAGGATGCAGCAACCGCAGGCGCGGCGACCGGGGCGAGCGAGTCGGACGTCGTGAGCAGCCCGTAGATCGTGTAGGGCTGGCGGCCGACCTCTGTCGTAACCCATCCAGCGAGTACAGCGATAAAGCCCGATGGTCCCATGACCATAGCTGCGCGATGGAACCAAGGTGCATCGTAGAGCCGGCCCCGCCAGCGCAAGAAGAGGCTGACGGCACCTACCAGCACCATCAGGGTGCCGAGGCCGACCATGATCCGGAAGCTCCAGAAGACGATGCCGACCGGCGGCTGGAGTTCGTCGGGCACCGTGTCGAGACCTGCCAACGGGGCATTGAGGTCGTGCTTCAGGATCAGGGAGGAGGCTTTCGGTATGCCGACGGCGTAATCAAGCCGTTGCTCCTCATCATTGGGGATGCCGAACAGATAAAGCGGCGCGCCGCCCGGATGGCTTTCATAGTGGCCTTCCATGGCCATGACTTTCACGGGCTGGTGTTCGAGCGTGTTGATACCGTGGAAATCACCCGCAACGACCTGAATGGGCGCGACGATCGCCGCCATCCACATCGCCATCGAGAACATCTTGCGGGCTTCCGGATTGGTCCGGTCGCGGAGTAGGTGCAGGGCGCCGACCGCGCCGACCACGAATGCGGTGGTGAGGTAGGCTGCAAGCACCATGTGAACGAGGCGGTAAGGGAAGGAGGGATTGAAGATGATTGCTAACCAGTCTTCCGGAACGAACTGGCCGACATCATTGATCCCGTAACCCGCAGGTGTCTGCATCCAACTGTTCACGGAAAGGATCCAAGTCGCGGAGAGCAGCGTTCCGAACGCGACCATGACCGTCGCGGTGAAATGCAGCGTCTTGGAGACGCGGCCCATCCCGAACAGCATGACGCCCAGGAAGCCGGCTTCCAGGAAGAACGCCGTCAGAACTTCATATGCCATCAAGGGGCCGATCACCGGCCCGGCCTTATCCGAAAACACACTCCAGTTCGTTCCGAACTGGTAGGACATCACAATCCCGGAGACGACGCCCATGCCGAACGCGACTGCAAAGATCTTCCGCCAGTATTTGAAGAGGTTCAAATAAACGGCCTTGTTCGTCTTCAGCCACATGCCTTCGAGAACCATGAGATAGCTCGCAAGCCCGATTGAGAAGGCCGGGAAGATGATATGGAACATGACCGTAAACGCGAATTGCGCACGTGCCAGGATCAGGGCGTCGAGGGACTCGAACATTCGTCTTACTCCGCTGGTTTGACGAATTCAGATAAACTGATATGTTAGATAATACTTAAATACGCGGCGGACAAAGGCAATCGGATTCTATGATCTAATCGCTGCATGCGCGCGCCTGACGCAGGGAGGTTTCCATTCAACTCACGGCTTATACCAATTATGCCCTCAGGACACTGATGTTCTGTGCGTTGCATCCTGATGAACTCGTTCGCGTCGAGGATGTATCGCGTGCCTACGGCATCTCGAAGGCCCATCTGCTCAAGGCCACTCGGCAACTTGGGCAACTTGGCTATCTTGAAAACCTTCGGGGCCGCGCCGGCGGCATAAGGTTGGCCATGGCGCCGAGCAGAATCATTATCGGGGAAGTTGTCCGACACACCGAGGGTAATCTCGAGCTTGTCGAGTGCTTCAACGCCAATACCAACACATGTCCACTGATCGGCGTCTGCAAGTTGAGCAACCTGTTCCGTGCAGCGCTTCGCGCCTTCCTGGTTGAACTTGACAAGGTTACGCTTGAGGACATCGCCTCTGATAGGCGCAAGCTTCTCTCGCGCCTCGGAAACCTGGATGCGCGAGCCTGACTCTTTTGAAGGCATTGTTTGAGGCATCATGGCTGTGACCGCCTGATGGCGGTCTGCGTTCCGAAAGACAGAAATAGCATCTGACGGCGTCGTTCCGGACTTCAGGAAAAAATCATCGGGCGATTTCTGTGCTCTGCACTTCGACGGGCGTGCCTTCGTCGTGGTCCGGGTAGGTCCCCCGGCGCTGGAAGGCTTCTTCCGGGGGATTTCAGCTGTCATGGCGTAGGGGCCACTCCGGCAATCTTGAGGGAAGGGCAGGGGGTAGCAGCCGGCTCTGTCGTCACCGCGGTCCTTTCGAAGGCCGTGCGCGCGCACTCCGCATCCAGGTCCTGGATCGCTTCGAACTGGTGCATGTAAACCTTGCCCGTGAGCTCTTCGAGAAAGTGCGTCCGCTTAAGCCGGTCCATTACGGGGCCTTTCACTTCGGAGAGGTGAAGCGTCACCCCTGCATCCTTCAGGCGGTGATTGATGGATTCGAGGCTTTCCAGCCCGCTTGCATCAATGTGATTGACCGCCGGGCACATCAGGATGAGATGTTTCAGGTCGGGCCGGTTGCTGAGAACGCAATAGACAGTGTCCTCAAGGAAGCGCGCATTGGCGAAGTATAGGCTTTCATCAATCCGTATCGTGATGATGTGCTCTGGCGTGACAACAGCATGGCGATTGACGTTCCGGAAATGATGGGTTCCGGGAACCTGGCCGACAAGCGCGAAGTGCGGCCGGCTTGTATTGTAGAGGTGCAGGACAAGTGAGAGCACGACTCCGCTCGTCACGCCGATTTCCACACCTGCGGAAAGGGTCACAAGGATGGTGGTCGCCATCGCAGCAAAGTCTGTCTTCGAATAGTTCCAGACCGTGCGAATGGCAGCGAAATCAACGAGGGTGAGCACGGCAACGATGATCGTGGCGGCAAGAACCGCCTGAGGCAGGAAATAGAGGAAGGGTGTCAGGAAGAGGGTTGCGAGCGCAATCCCTATTGCGGTGAACGCGCCCGCCGCAGGTGTTTCTGCGCCGGCATCGAAGTTGACGGCAGACCGGGCGAGGCCTCCGGTTACGGGGTAGCCGCTAGAAATCCCCGCCGCGAGGCTGGCCGCGCCTAGTCCTATGAGTTCCTGGTCGGGGTTGACCCGCTGCCGGCGCTTGGCCGCCAGCGTCTGTGCGACGGACACGGACTCGACAAATCCGATCAGGCTGATCAGCGCGGCAGATCCCAGGAGCTGGGTCCACACCTCCCGGTCAAATGCCGGCGCGCCGAGCGCAGGCAGATCACGTGGAACGTGCCCCAGGATCTTCACGCCCTGCTCGTGTAAGCCAAGTGCAGACACGACCATGATACTGGCAGCGACCGCGAAGATCGGCCCTGCGCGTGCAATCAATGTGGCTGGCTTGTCGCCAAGCCCCAGGCGCTTGAGAAGCGGCTTGAGACCGGCGCGGGCCCAGAACAGGAATGCCAGAGATGAGAGCCCGATCAGCAATGTTGGCAGGTTCACGGATTCCAGCGCGCCGGCGAGAGACAGCACCAATTCAAGGAGGTTGTCGCCTTCTGCCGGCACACCGAGGATGTGTTTGAGCTGGGAAGCGGCAATGATAATGCCCGACGCTGTAATGAACGCCGAGATCACCGGGTGACTTAGGAAGTTTGCAAGAAACCCCATCCGGAAGAGACCAAAAGCCAAAAGCATCAGGCCGGACAGAACCGCAAGGATCATGGCCGCCTCTATGTATTGCGCCGTTCCGGATGCTGCGATCTTGCCAGCTGCAGCTGCCGTCATAAGGGACAGGATCGCAACCGGACCGACCGAAAGCGTCCGGCTTGATCCGAAGACTGCATAGACAATCAGCGGAAGGATCGATGCATAGAGGCCAACCTGTGGCGGCAGGCCGGCCAGCATCGCATAGGCGAGTGATTGCGGGATCAGCATGATCGTCACGATCAAAGCCGCCAACAGATCATTCGTCAGCGTTTCGCCCTTGTAGGTGCGTCCCCAGTCAAGGATCGGCAGGTATCGCGACAGGCGAAAGGTCATTGGATTTGCCCTGAAGATCAGTGTTGAGCCGGGTAGGGAAGGGGTCAGGCGACTTTTGAGGGGACCTTGTTGGTCAGGGCGGGTTGGGCTTCATGGTCAGCGGGTCGATGCGGAAGAATGCTCGGCTCGGCGAGGGTTTCGGTGCCCTTCAGCATCATGTCGAAATAGATTGCCGGAAGCATTTTTTCTTTGAGGAACCAGGCGACACGCGTGGGCTTCGTGCCGTCGAGCATCCATTTGGGGACTGACGGATCCAGTTTTCCGCCATAGGCGAATTCTGCGAGCACGATCTTGCCGCGCTCAACAGTCAGGGGACACGAACCATAGCCGTTATAGACCGCCGTCGGCGCCTTTCCGTCGATCACGCAAAGCGCATTGTGGGCGCAGACAGGCGCCTGCTTGCGTACGGCCGCGGCCGTTTTTGCGTTGGGCGTTGAGGCCGCGTCTCCGAGGGAGAAGATATTACCATACTTGGTGTGCTGCAGCGTTTCGGCATTCACATCGATCCAGCCTGCGCTGTTTGCCAGCGGGCTGTTGCGAATGAAGTCCAGCCCAACCTGGGGCGGACAAACATGCAGCATGTCGAAGGCCTTTTCTTCACGGCGCACATTGCCGCTTGAATCTTTTATCTCGAATACAGCCTTCTTTGCCGGGCCATCAACGGCCACCAGGGTTTCGTTGAAGTTCAGGTTGATGTTGTACTTTTTCACATATTCCATCAGCGCCGGAACATAGTCCTTCACCCCGAAAAGGACGGCGCCGGCATTGTGGAACGAAACGTCGATGTTCTTCAGGACGCCGCTTCTGCGCCAGGCATCACAGGCAAGGTACATCGCCTTTTGCGGGGCTCCGGCGCATTTAATCGGCATCGGCGGCTGGGTGAACAATGCCCGGCCGCTGCCAAGGGACTGAACAAGGTCCCACGTATAGGGCGCCATGTCGAACCGGTAGTTCGACGTCACGCCATTACGGCCGAGCGCCTCCTTCAACCCTTCGATTGCAGCCCAGTCAAGCTTTAGGCCGGGAGCCGCTATGAGGACGCGGTAGCCGATGGCCGTGCCGTCCTCGAGAACCACTTCATTGCGCTCCGGCTTGAAGCCGGCGCAGGCCGTGCGAATCCACTTCACGCCTTTCGGGATCAGCCCGTCCATGGCGCGCACGGTATCTTCCCGTTTGAACACGCCGCCGCCGACAAGGGTCCAGCCGGGCTGGTAGTAGTGCTCAGAGCGCGGATCAATGATCGCGATGTCGAGGCCTGGCCGACGTTTCAGGAGGCTCGAGGCGGCAGAAATGCCGGCTGCGCCAGCGCCGATGATCAAAACATCGTGCGTTGGCGCTTTGCCGATGCCGGTATCGGCGGATTTGCCCCGGGCTTCGAGGCGTGGACGCAGCGCCACAAGATCGTATCCGGCAGAGCTCGTCGTCTTGAGGATTGCGTCGACCGACAAATGGCCTGCCTGTGTCAAAGCCCACAAGGTGGCAGACCGGGTCCCCGTCCGGCAAAAGGCCAATGCGGGGGCGGGCAGCTCGCGCAATGCGTCGGCGAACATCGCGATATCAGCATCGGACAACTGCCCGGGCACGATCGGAATATAACAGACTGCAAGGCCATGACGCTTCGCGGCTTCGGCGATCAGTTCGTGTCCCGGCTGATCATCACTTTCACCATCAGGGCGGTTGATGATGATCGAGCGAAATCCCTGAGCGGCGGCGAGGCCGACATCCTGGGGTGTCAGCTGGGGCGACACGGATATATCGGGCGCAAGCGTCTTGAAGTTCATGGCAGGTTTCCTCCTCTGTTTGGCCTCAGAGCGCGTTGATTGGTATTTTCATGTAGCGCTGGCCATTGTCTTCGGGCTCTGGCAGATCGCCGGCACGCATGTTGATCTGTACCGATGGCAGGATCAGCTTGGGCATGGCGAGCGTGGCATCACGGGTCGTGCGCATCTTGATGAATTCATCACGCGATGTTCCGGACTTGACGTGAATGTTTGACTGCTTCTCCGCGCCGATGGTCGTTTCCCAGACGTACTCGCTGCGGCCAGGAGCCTTGTAGTCGTGGCACAGGAACACCCGCGTTTCGTCGGGCAGGGCAAACAGTTTCTGGATGGAATCGTAGAGCGTTCCGGCATCCCCGCCCGGGAAGTCGCAGCGTGCGGTTCCGAAATCCGGCATGAAAATCGTATCGCCAACAAAGAGGGCGTCTCCGATCAGGTGGCTCATGCAGGCGGGCGTATGGCCGGGCGTGTGGATCGCCCGGGCTTCCAGGCTGCCGATCTTGTAGGCCTCGCCATCCTGGAACAGATGATCGAACTGGCTGCCATCGGTGTGGAAGGACTGACCCTCGTTGAAGATCCGTGCAAAGACTTTCTGGACGGTCGAGATATGTGCGCCGATCCCGGTTTTACCGCCCAGTTCCCGTTGGATATGCGGCGCTGCCGTCAGGTGATCCGCGTGTACGTGCGTGTCGATGATCCACTCACATGTCAGTCCGTGCGCACGAACGAAAGCAATCATCTTGTCCGCAGACACGGTTTTGGTGCGGCCAGAGGCCTGGTCGAAGTCCAGAAGGGAATCGACCACGGCGCAGACTTTTGTTTCCAGGTCGGCGACCACATAGCTGATTGTATTCGTGGCTTCATCGAAGAAGCCGGTAACCATGGGCTTATTCATTTGTGGGTCCTCTTCATTTCAAGAAACAGGGCGGGCAAAAACGCCGTATCCGCCGGGGCGATGCGTTTGCTTGGCCGGGCGCGGTGGATGTTTCTTGGGCAGGCTTTTCGTTTGGCCGAGCATGACGGCGCAGACGGCATCCACCATTTCCCGAAGACGCGGCGCGTCCGACAGTTGATAGAATACGACTTTGGATTCCCGCCGGGTTTCCACGAGACCTTCCTCGCGGAGTTTGCCCAGTTCGCGGGACAGACGCGGCTGCTTGATCCCGAGTGTCTCTTCCATGTCGCCCACCGACATTTCCCGGTCTTTGAGCTGGCAGCAGATCATCAGCCGGGCAGGGTGAGCGAGAGCCTTCAGCAGGGCCGTCGCCTCGTCAGCAAGCGGTGCGAGATTTGCGGTGTCAGGCGTCATGTTGCGCCACCGATTTTGTATAATACCAGGCGCCGCCCGCGATCTGCGCGCGCTGGTCGGCCTCTGCCTGGTCAATCGGCGGAGGCAGCACGGTCGGGGCACCGGGCACCCAACCTTCGGGGGTCGCAACCAGATTGCGGTCAGAAACTTGGAGCGCATTGAGGACGCGCAGGATTTCTTCGACCGACCGTCCGACATTCATCGGGTAGTGGATCATCGCCCGGATGTAGCCGTCCGGGTCGATGAAGAAGACGGAGCGGACTGCGGCCGTGGTCGCCGAGGCGTCGTGAACCATGCCGTAGAGGTGTGCGACGGTCATCGAGATGTCTTCGATGATCGGGAACGTAATCCGGGTATCGAAGCGGGACTCGATGTCCTTGATCCAGGCGATGTGGGCGTAAAGGCTGTCGATGGAGAGCCCAAGCAAGTCGGTATCAAGCGCCTCGAAACGCTCGGCCGCATTCTGGAACGCCAGAAACTCCGAGGTGCAGACAGGCGTGAAGTCAGCCGGATGCGAAAAGAATACCAGCCAGCGCCCGCGATAGTCAGACATGCGAACGATGCCTTGGGTTGAGCGGGCCTCGAAGTCCGGCGCTACCTCGTCGATCCGGGCTCCGGGAAGCGCAGGGGGCTTGCGATCGTCAGATTGCGACATGGGAACATTCCTCTTGCTAATTAGAAAAACCTAAAATACGAAACTGTCAATACAAATACGTAAATTGACTTAATGGAGTGTCGCCTTTGACTGAGTTTACGCCTGTAAGCGCCGCGATCGGCGGGGCATTGATCGGGCTGTCGGCCGTTATGCTGATGGCGTTGAACGGCAGAATCGCAGGGATCAGCGGTCTGTTTTCCGGTGCTTTCTTTTCGGAAACAGGAGACCGCGCCTGGCGCGGGTTCTTCCTCATAGGCCTGGTCGCCGCCCCTGTGATCTATTCGCTCTCTCATAAGGCTCAGCCAGCGTTCGAAATCACCAGCTCATTGCCGGTGATCATTGTTGCCGGGCTGCTCGTCGGTTTCGGCACGCGGCTTGGATCGGGTTGCACCAGTGGACACGGTGTTTGCGGAATGTCGCGCCTGTCCCTGCGATCAATGGCAGCTGTGGCACTCTTCATGGCCTCGGGTGCGATTACGGTCGCGCTCGCTAAACTCGCAGTGGGAGGCTGATATGGGAAAGAACGTTTCAGCGCTCGTAGCGGGACTGATTTTTGGGCTTGGGCTGGTGATTGCAGAAATGGTCAATCCGGCCAAAGTGCTCGCCTTCCTCGATGTGTCGGGGCATTGGGATCCCTCTCTGGCATTCGTGATGGGGGCCGCTCTAATTGTCACGGCAGTGGGCTACAGGCTCGTCTGGAACATGCGCCAACCAGTTTTCGCCGCCGCTTTCATTGTGCCACAAACCAGGGAAATTGATCGTCGTCTGGCATTCGGTGCCGTTCTGTTCGGCATCGGCTGGGGTTTGGCAGGCCTCTGTCCGGGGCCTGCCATCGCGGCGCTCAGCTTCGGGGGCGCGCCGGCCTGGGTTTTCCTTGGCGCTATGAGTGCCGGTGTGGCGATGTTCGACTTGTCACCGCTTGCGCCTCCCCGGGTTCAGGCCTCGCCGGCCGGGTAAGCGCCGTGGTTTCTAAGTCCCAACCTTCAAGTTCAGTCAAAGGAGAGTCAGATGATGAAGCCTAAAATGTTGAAGTCAGCGACATTGATCGCGATGGCTTGCGCAGCAATCTCGGGAACCGCGATAGCGGGGCCTGAAAAGTTTGTGCCGGGTGCTCAAATCGAAGGGTTCGGGCGGTATGCGCCTGTGGCTGACCCGGCCGTCACGCCGGATGCGCAGTTCAAGATAGCCTATGATGTCGCCAGCGCTGCCGAGGCGGGCCAGATCAATCGGGGGATCGAAAGCGCTGCTCGGTTCCTCAATATGGTCACCGCTGCAGGCGTTCCGGCCGAAAATGTGAAGCTTGCGATCGTCGTGCATGGGGCGGGTGCTGCAGACTTACAGCGTCTGTATGCTGACGGAACACCCAACCCAAATGCAGCACTGGTAGAAGCGCTCATTGCCAAAGGTGTCTCTATCCAGCTGTGTGGTCAGACCTCGGCCATGAAGGATGTCGATGTCGAGAGCCTGGTTCCTGGCGTGACAGTTTCACTGTCAGCGATGACCGCTCACGCATTGCTCCAGCAGGATGGCTACACCCTTAACCCCTTCTAGGCGCCAGGCAGAAAACGGCGATCTTCTGCCGAGTGGCTGCCCGGCGTCAGAATGACCGGACTGAAGTTAGCCTGCCGTTCGGCGAGCGGGTGCTCCAGTAAGCGCCCAAGGAGGGCGCTGGCGGCGCGCCTCAACAAGGGCGAACGACATAAAGCATGTATCCTGTTTCCTGCGCCACGGCTCGCCAGTCGGACGCCTCCTTGCGGGCAGCGGCAATCGCAGCCGCAACGGAAGCGCTTGTGCCCGCGGCTTCGAGCATTTCGCAGCGCGCCAGTATCGGATCATAGTAGGCGGACCATGCCTCGTCGGTGAGTGGCCGCGCTGCGAGTACCTGCCAGCCGGCGGCGGCGATCTCGGCGCGCGTTGTGCTCTCTGTCCCGATGCTTCCCGGTTCGCCCTCCCAAAACGCAAGCGTAGCCTTGGAGGGTGAATCGGTGAACAGGCAGGGATGACTGAAAGCCACAGCGCCGGTCTCGGTCAAAGCACTGCGCCAGGCGTTAAGCGCCGTTGTCAGCCCCAGAAAATAGACCGCCCCAGCCGACCAGATCAGATCATAGGGACCGGTCAGGTTCTCCATGCTGCCTTTGATGATCCGCATGGACGGATCGTCCGCGAACCGAACAGTCGCGGCCTCGACGAAATGCGCAACGGTCTCAAACCCATCGACACGGCCTTCGGGAACAAGCTGACGCAGAGCTGCAAGGTCGCCGCCCGGTCCGCATCCGGCGTCGCACACATGCCCATCCCTGGGCACCGCGCTCAGGCGCCCGGCCCAAGCGACATCGTCGGCGAGCCCAGGGCCTTCCCTGGGCAGGTCGCGATGCACCGTGAAGAAGGCGTCCCAATCCATTCGGGGATCTATCGCAATCGGTCTCTCCCTGGTCAACTTGCGCCGTTAACGGCGACGGCAACGATCAACCCGATACTTTTAGAAACTGAACACACTCCGATACTGAAAGTGTAGACAGAATGTCTCCCCTCGGCGCAGTCTGGCCGAGCAGCGGCGCTGCATCCCCATGGCGAGACTGAGTGATGTAAAGGTGTCGATAGCGCTCGCCCGTCTTTTCAGACACGGGTTGAGAGGGAGTCAGTCTGCCCGCTCAAGGGCAAGCCGAGCGGCGAAGCCAAGATCACTGCCTGTGATTTGCCCTAAAGCTGTAACCGCACCGTCTTCATCAAGGCGCAAGATACCGATCTCGCCCTCGGTGAGCCGAAGACCGCTCACTCGAAATATGTTCCCACCATGACTGACGAGTGCGATGTTTGTGTCCGGCAAGCCTGGAGCGATTTCAGCCAGGAGCACACGCACCTCCTGCTCCGCAACATCCAGCGTCCGCTCGCCGTCCGGATCATGATGCATCAGGCGGACGTCGCTTTCATAATCCACTCCGAACATGTACCGCGCGGTCTCTGCGCTTCGGCACATGGGGCTGGTTATGACGCGCCCGATCGGAATCTCAAGAACCCGAAGACTCAAGCCCGTTTCCTTGGCGCCTGCTCCGCCTGCGATCGATAGATTGCGCTGCGCTGTACAGTCGTCCGGCGCTCGCGTGTAGTCGTCACGGCGTGAGGGCACTTCGGTGCGCTCATGGCGAACAAGTAGAATATGTCCTCCAGCCTGCAAGGCTTCGATTATCCGCTGGCGTTCGTCTCCTGATGAAGGGGCGGACTGCGCAGTTGCGAACGAACCACCTACTGCAAACAAAACGAGGCTCAGGACCAACAACATCAGTCTCTGGTTTGCAATCTGAAGCGTTAAGCGCATGGAGCCCAATCCTTTTTGTCGAGTTCGACTGGAGTGATCGCAAGGACCACGGAAACGTTACTTTATTACATTTTTCATAGCATCCGCTAGTCATAATTTGCGCGCATCTGAAAAGAAGCAGCGGTGAAATCCAATGTCGATACTGTTGATTTCTGCTTCGAGGCTGCCGCCTGAACTTCGCGTCGCCGGGATAACTCTCACGGGACGACGGGGGCCGAGACGCGAGGCTGGTGCCGGGTGCGCTGCTTCCACGGGCAGGTGTCGAGAGCCCGGCGTGTCCGTCGCCTTCCGGCGATCATTCGTAGAGTGGGGAGTGGCATCCGGATTACTGGACCTAAGTGACCTAGCTTGTCGCCGGCCTGCGCCACAGATGTTATCCGCCCGCGTCAGGCATCGTCCGGTCGCCCAGCGCAACGGGATTAGGCTGGCCACGGAACAGTAGGAAACACAGTTGGGCACCCAACCTTGTTGGTCCCCTGTCTCAGCGTTGCCTCCGTGCCGCGGCCAGGTCCCTCATCGTCCTCGTCTTCATCAGCAGGCGCCGCGCGTTCTGCGATTCGAGATAGGTGGACACCTGCGCCGATCAGTCCGCCTATCGGGCCGAATTGCAAAAGCGCAGCGCCCACGAAAACTAAGGGAACGTGCAGGTCGAACTCGGCAAAGATGATGAAAAGACCGATGAGAACTAAACTGCCGACGGCGAGTCCAACGCCGAACCCGACCACGATATGTTTCAGGAACCCGCGTGCAATAGAACGCTCGTGATCTTTTGCGCCATCGAGGATCATTTTGAACATCATGGCTCCGTGGTTCGGTTGCTGTGGCCTGCCCCTCAGCAGTGGTCCACCAGATTTGTTAGCCCGGCGGTTTCAAGGTAGCAGCGTTCATGCTGCCACC
>Ga0315904_10005596_pt1 | contig 17411 bp, 12 predicted proteins | sample LakEriMetagenome_6_FD_203529 | JGI IMG/M metagenome (GOLD analysis project Ga0315904, IMG submission 203529) | Freshwater fungal communities from buoy surface, Lake Erie, Ohio, United States - Buoy 12 MA120 | ecosystem: Environmental > Aquatic > Freshwater > Lake | place: USA: Lake Erie, Ohio...
CTTTTGTTCAAATCGCGCCCCCAACGCGCCATCCGACGTCCACAGCTCCCCTTCCAGACGCAGTTCGGGATGTGGCAGGCTGAACTGAACCAGTACCCACAGCGTATCGCCCGGGCGCAACTCAGTCACCGGCCCGGTGACCTCGCGGGCCCCCCGCCGGGTCCCCAGTGACACCCGATGGATGCTGTCGGCCAGGGGAGCAGCCCTCCCCGGCAACACCCCGGCCACCTCGCCCGCAGTCAGGCGGGTCAACGCAGGCATCTCCCGTCGGCCAAACACGCCGTACCAATCCGCCTGGATCTGCCAGCCCCAACCCAGGCTGGTTGTCATCAGGCCCACCAGCAACCAGACTCCCCACGACCTCCACCCGCTCGCTCTCCCCCCGGTCTGTGATGCCGCTGTGCTCGCTGCCTCACCCACGGCACCATTCGCGAGCCGACTCCACCACCGGGCCACCGTCGCCGGTTCCAAAAAGGCCAGCAGCAACACCAGCATGGTCGCCGAGAAACTTCCGACATGCAGCGTCAGGGCGATGCCCCCGTGAAAGATCACCGCCGCCAACAGCACCCAGGGACGAGCCCGGCTTACCCAGACCAGGACGGGAAAGACGATCTCGAACCCAATCGTTCCCAATGACGCCGCGCGCAGCAGCCCCGGCGATGTGGCCAGCCATTGCCCCAGGTTGGTTCCTCCCCAACCCCGGTCGAGCAACGAGTACTGCAGCAGGTCCCCCCCGGCAAACCAGGGCGAATTCAACTTGGTGACCGCCGCACCGAGATAGACGAAACAGGCGAGGCACTGCAGCAACCAGCGGGGCCACGTTGGCCCGCTCGCCGCTTCGACCCGATCCCGATCTGCCGCATCCAGGCTGCCCCACGCACCACATCTCGAAAACCACAACAGCACCAGCAGGTGCAGCCAGATGACGGTTGGCTTGGCGAACGTCCAGGTGAGATCGAGCGGACGCAGCCATCCCAGCAGTACCGACGCCAGCAGCAGGCTGCTGCGGGTCTGCCAGCCAAGCGCCACCGCCAGCGCGGCAAAGCCCAGCAGCGACTGTGCGCAGACTGCGACACCCGGGGATGGAATCCACTCGAGGGAACGATCGGCCGGGGCAAACAACGGCAATGCCGGCCCCGCTGTCGAATACAGCTCGATCGTGTAACGGAACGTCCACGCGACATCCCACAGCACGAGCAGCCCGACCCCGATCCGCAGCAGCACAACCGTTTCGACTCCTTCCCACCCCGGGGTGGCCCCTCGATCGACGAACCGGTTCATGGCGAGGGGGTCCTGCCGGGCGACCAGTCATCCGCCGCACTGCACTCGTCCCGTTCGTTGACGGCATATTCCCGCACGATTCGCCAGGTCGCATGGGGAATGCCTGCGGGGGGAGCCAAGAGGGCGGGCAGTGGCTCGCCAAACGGCATTTCGATCGGCTTGGCGTCACCGAGGACGCTGGTGTAGTGATCGTCCCGCAGGTTGAATTTGACCGGCCACGCCTGCTCGCACAGCAGCACTCGCACGAGCGGGTCGTCCCGGCGCTGCGACCGGGTTCGCCGGCGAACAGCCTCCACCAACGTCTGAAAACCGCTGCCGGCACGGTCGAGATCCGCCCGTGTCAGGTCCCCCTGCACACCTTCGCGAAATTGCGACCAGGGAGAAGGGTGCAGCACGACATAGTCCCCGGCCGCAGTCTGTCCGAGAGCCACCCGACGGACCGATTGTGTGGCAAACGACGGGAACATGTCCCAGGTGAAGGCATAGGCGAGCGGTCCGGTTGGGGTCGCATCCCGGACCTGGGCTGCGAGAAACCAGGCGGAGAGTCCCAGGGTGACGATCGTGATCACTCGACCGACCCAACGACCCGTCAGCCAACGGCTCCAGTCGGGGTTCTCGTGCATGGGACGCCCGAGGGTCAGGTGGGACGCTGAAGCTCGAACAGCGATTGGGTCTTCACCACGGCACAGTTGTCGGGGAAGGTATGAAAGCTGTGCACGACCAGGCCCAGGGGCTGGATGTCGGTCTGGATCAGGCTGAGGGGAGCGGGGGCCAGGCGTCCCGCCTGGGGAAACTGGTGCGCCACCTGCGCCTTCAAGGCATCGATCTGCAGTTCTTCATGCAGGTGCAGAAAGATCTCGGGCTCGACCTTCTCGACCTGGTAACTCACGTGATACAGCAGACCTGCCGTATCTTCGATCGAGTCATTCCGCTGGCCCTTCAGGCGACGCGAGAGAATCTGTCCTGCCTTGGGCAGCGGGGTCTCGGCACTCGTCGCCACTTCGCACAACAGACCATGCGGATAGCGGAAGCTGATCATGTGACCGGCATGGCACAACGCCAACCGGGCCGACCAGAGTTCGTGCCCGACGGTTGCCTCGGCACAGACCGACACCAGCTCGGGATGAACCGGGCGGTTGAACAGGCGGAACACCAGGGTTCCGACATCGGGGCGGGAAACGTGAACAGGCATGGACCAGATCGACCTCGACCGGGAGCGCGCCCGGGACAAAAGACTGTCGAATTATACGGAGGGGCGGCGACCGACTGCCACCCGGCGGGAATGAGATCCGCTCGCGTTTTTTCGAGGATTGGCCGAACGTCCTAGAATTTTCTGTTGATCTGTTTCCGGCCTTCGGCGGCCTGTGCCTGGGGATCTGCCATGTCCAACAATTCCGCCCCGCTGAACCCGACCCATTCGCCGGAGCCCGCAGGAGACGGCGATCCGCGACCGGTCTCCCCCAGGCTCCCCCGGCTCTGGCCCGCCTTGGTCATCCTGGGTCTGATGGTGGTTTTCCTGATCCTCACAATCACTCCCTCGATCAACAACCAGGTGCGGTTTGGCTTCATGATGGGAGGTCCATTTCTCGGGCTGCTGCTGTATCTCATCTGGCTGCTGGCGTTCAGCCGTCTTCCCTGGCCGGTGAGACTGCTGGCGATTCCCCTCACCGCCGTGGGAGCGGTCGCCGCCGGACTGCTCATGCACTCCAGCATGGGAGTTCCTCTCTGGATCTACGGGGTTCCCCTTGCACTCGCCGCCCTCACCTACGGCCTCTATCGGGCACAGCGTCAGCCCTGGAAGCCCATGCTGGGCTCGGCTGTCGGGCTGGCCTCACTGGTCTGGGCCCTGCTCCCCTTCGGCCGGCTCGAAGGCTTCTCGGGCGACTACACCCCGGAACTGCGCTGGCGGTGGGCTCCCATGGCCGAAGTCCAGCGCACCGTGGCCGCAGGCGAGTCCAATCCCGCTGCGCCGCCGGCCACGCTCATCGTCGGCCCGACCGACTGGCCCCGGTTCCGAGGAGCCGGGCTCGACAGCCGGGTCACCTGGAAGACCGGCACCACCGACTGGACCCAAGCACCACCACGCGAACTGTGGCGGTCGAAGGTTGGTCCTGCGTGGAGTTCATTTGCCAGTGTCGCGGGTCGACTCTTCACCCAGGAACAGCAGGGAGACCACGAGGTTGTCTGCTGCCTCGACGCCGCCACGGGCAGGCTGATCTGGCAATCGCAGATCGACACCCGGTTCAGCGACGTGGTTGCCGGACCCGGGCCCCGCTCGACTCCGACGTTTGACGACGGTCGGTTGTTCACCCTCGGTGCCCGGGCAATGCTCATCGCCCATGACGCCGCGACGGGAGCCGAACTGTGGCGCCACGACCTGATGCAGGAACTTGACGCCCAACTCCCGGTATGGGGCTTCTCGGGATCCCCGATCGTTGTGGGGGATGCCGTCATGGTCTATGCCGGTGGCCGGGGAGATCACGGCTTGTGTGCCTGGGACAAGCAGACGGGCAAGCTGCTCTGGTCGCGGGCCCAGCAGGGAATGAATTTCAGTACGGCCCAGCCTGTGACGATGAATGGGGTCATCCAGGTCCTGTTTGCAGCCCCCGAGGGACTCGAATCGCTCGATCCGGCGACGGGAACACTGCTCTGGAGTCACAAGCCGACCGACTGGCACGTCCCGGGCAAGTGCCAGCCCCAACAGATCGCCCCCGACAGTCTTGTCGTTCCGCTGGGAGATGGCGTGGGGCTCGCCCGGCTTGATGTGACGCACAAAGATGGCGCGTGGCAGGTGACCGAGCGGTGGATCAGCAAGGCCCTCAAACCGTCGTTCAATGACTTCGTCTTCCACCAGGGTTTTCTGTATGGATTCGACCAGAACATCCTCGCCTGCATCTCGGCCGAGGATGGAAAGAAACGCTGGAAAAACGGTCGGTTTGGATTTGGGCAAATGCTGCTGCTCGAGGCCGACAACCGCATCATCGTCGCTTCGGAAGGGGGGGATCTCGTCCTGCTGGAAACGAATCCCGACCGCCTCGTCGAACTTGGCCGGGTGACCGCCTCTCCCGAGAAGACCTGGAATCACTCGATCGTCGCGGGAAACCTGCTGTTCTTCCGCAACGGAGCCGAGGCGGTCGCCTATCAACTCGCCCCAGCCTCAACCGCCGTGGCGGCCACAACGGATGCGGAACCCCCCGCAAAGCCGATCACCACCCAGGAAGAGTCACCCGACGCTGGTGCGACCCCTTAGCAATCGGCTCGCTGGTCCGACGGCTCCGCGATTCCGGAATTCCTGCGAACAACAGAGTATCGCGAGCCACATCGCGCAACCCGCTTCCGGCAACAGCCGTCGGAATTGCTCACAGAACGTCCGTCGTGGCTCACCGTCTGGCTTATCGATCACCTCTCCGAGGGACGATGCCTGCTGTGGGTTCCGTCGCTTACCGCCATTGACTTACGGCCGACTCCTGAGACTCACTCCACACCGCCGAGCGGCTGTTCAACAAAAGAGTCTGGTCGGGAAGGTGATTTGTTCCACCGACTGCTACTGGACAGCACTCACCGCTTGTGCCATTTGATGGGCCGCCGACAGGAATTCGCGATACGCCCTGGCTGGGACATTCTGAAGCTGCGGGAAGACAATGAGCGTTCCGTCTTCGATGACCAGCGACAACTCCGGGTTCCGATGAAACACCTGCCGCAGCGGAACTGTGATCATCCGCTGGGCGGTGGCGGGATCAGCGCTTCCGATATGGAAACGCTTCGAAAACTCCGGTGCCGCCGGCACTTTGACCTGCTGAAAGGCCCCGAAGAATTGACTGAGCAACCGGTCGCCGAGACCCATCGGAAACACGCAGAGATCGGGAAGGTGCGGCACGAGTTCCGGAAACACCACCAGCGACTCGTCGGCCTCGAAGGAAACAGCCCCATAGTCGTAGGCATAAAAATAGTCGAGCGCAAAGTGGGGCATCTTCCCGTCCCCCGAAGACAACACGTTTCTTCCGTTGGCGGACGTCGGATTCTGCATGAAGCTGATGGAATTCAGCCGTTCCAGCATCGAGTTCGATGCTTTCATGGCAAATTCGCAGTTCATCTCGCCTGCCAGTCGGGCCAGATCGACACTGCGTCGGGCCTGCCTGCGGGCTCCGCGCACCAACAGGGCAATCGCGAGACCTGCGACAGACCACAGCGGCGCGCTCAAGCCAATCGGAGACGACAGGTTGCTGTTCTTCGTGATCTGGTAGACCACCATGGCCACGATCAATGCGACCACAGGAAACAGGACCATTCCCGAGAGACCCAACCAGAACAGACGGTTGAGACGGCGGTATTTTCTGATGGCTTCCTGCATCGATTCGGACGGAACCACGAATCCAACTTCCTGAAGGGTTTGATGAACAAACGGAAGGGACCATCGAACCTGAAGGCCGCCTTCGAGGCGAATGAACAAATCATCGTTGCAATCGCAGCATAATCGTGATTCCGCACCGCTTCCAGTGGCCCATTCCGAGACACCACACCGGCACAAGCGACTCCCTCAGCCGATGGGCCTGCGCCACAGGCATGTCCCCTTTCACTGCCAGCCACTGTGCTCGGTACAGGCTGCGAGCCGGTCCGGACATCGCTGGAAACCGGGCGAACCCCATGGCCCGAGTGCCTGGTGACGCGCCCGCACGTTGGCCGGTCGTCTCAGCCATTCTCAAGCAGCAGGCAGGCCAAGGCATGTGCGGGAGCACTTTCGGCCACCTCGGGCGAGAGCCAGTCGGCGAGGCTCAAGGGCCGTGCGGTGCTCAGCAGCGGATGCCGTCGACAGAGCGCTTCCCCCACGAACTGCCCACTCCCCGACAGCACCACGCTCTCCCAGCCCCGGGGCCACCGGGCGGCTTGACGGTCGACCGCCGCCAGCAACTGGTTGAGCTGCGCTTCAGCCAATTGATCGGCCAGCGATTTCAGTTCGTCGTCCGTCAGCTCGGTGCGGTCGCAGCAGAGGGTGCGGGCCAGACGATCGATCGCCCCGGCCCGGGTGGCGGGTTGCCCGTTCGCCGTATCGCGGTCGTCCGGATCCTCAGCCACATCCCCCCGCAGCAGATGGATGTCGAGCGTCGTGGCGAACAGTTCCGCCGCCAGGTGCAGGGACACGCCCCGCAGTTGGACTGGGCCGGGAATGGCGCACAGCGGTGTTCGCCGGGCCCCGGTGTAGACCAGTTCCCCCTGCAGTTGCCGTCCCAGATCGGTAAGCCCCCGTGCCCGGGGCTGGCCATCCTCCAGGGGAATGAGGTCGCTGGACGTGGTGCCGATGTCGATCAGCAGCGCCCGACCCAAAGGGACCTGTCGTCCCACCCAGGTGGCCAGCGCATGCCAATTCGAGGCAGCCACGTCGAACGGGTGGCGCATCGCCTGGTCGGGAGTCACGAATCCCTCGCGGATCGACCAGAGCCAGACGGGACGGATTCCCGCCGCCGCCACCACGGCCCGGGTGATCGCGGCGACCCCCTCGGCCTTCGTTGCGAAGCAGTCGGCCAGTTCGCCCGTCATCGTGGCCACGACGCGGGTCGTCTCCGGAAATCGCGACAGCAGCGCTTCGAGCCGTGCCGCCAGGCGGTCCGATTCCCGCCACATCGCGAACGGCTCGCTGTGGGCGTTCCCCCGGCCGTCGGCCGCCTTGAGATTCGCCCCCCCAATGTCGAGCCCCAGGGGCCAACCCCGCCCCTCCGCCGGCAGCCTGCTTGTGGCGGTCACTTTCTGGGCCATCTCAGGTGCTTGTGCAGGAACTCGTACGTCTGCACCCCGTTGATCTTGTGCGGACCATTGAAGAACTCGATCTCGGTCTTGTCGGCCAGCCCCAGCTTGGCGTAGTGCCGGCGGACCTTGGCGTATTCCCAGGCCACCCACTCATCGGGAGCGACCCCGTCGTCGTGCCCGCGTTCGACCATGAAGGGCCGCGGGGCCATCAGCGACGACAACTCGGCATAGTTGGCCACATGCCCCATGTTCCACTCGAAGATCTCGTACTCGGGAGTGAAGACATAGCTGTAGCCATCGGTGACCGTGGTGTTCTTGACGACCCACTCGTTGAAATCTGCCGAGCAGATCGAGAGACAGTAGTCCTTCACCATCGGTGGGACCCGCACCGCCGTCTTCCCGCCATAGCTCAACCCGTAAAAGGCAATGCGGGTCGGGTCGGTGTTGGGAAGCGTCTTCAGGAACTCAATGGTCCGCTCGTGCTGCGGAATGATGTAGCTGAACAGTGACCGCTGCATCGGATTGCTCTTGCGCTGCAGGGTGCGGAACCGGTCCTGGCCGCGATACGGGTTCTGCGGGGCGTAGGTGATGAAACCCCGATTCGCGAGCTCGGCAGTGAAGGCCGAGTAGTATTGGAAGCCCTGCACCGTCCTGCTGATCGTGTCCATCGGGACCCCTTCCAGCCCGTGCTGGCAGACCACCACCGGTCGCTTCTCATCGGGTCGCAGGTCCTTGGGAAGCAGCAGGATCCCCCCGGCAATCACGTCCGGATAGACATCCAGCACCACTTCATAACCGGTGAATCCCGGCTCATCCAGCACCTGGCGGCTGCGGACATTGAGGGGCATCGTGCTGGGGGGCAGCCGGCCGATCAGCTCGTCATACACCATCGCCCGATAGGGCTCGACCGTGTTGTTCCAGTCGTCCAGGGACTTCCGGCTCGCCTTGCTCCACAGCCCGTCACGCACCCGGGCACTGCGGCGCAGCAGCTTCTGCGTGAAGTCGACCATCTGACCCACCTGCCGCTTCATCCGCTGGACCGGGTCGTGCCCGGTGCCGTCGAATGCCGGCTTTTCAGCCGACAGCGCGGTGGTCGGGTCGGCCTTCACACCCACAAGTTTCAGCAGGGCTGTCACCGCCAATTGCGAGCCGGCGGGGACCGAGCCCGACGGGTTGTGGGCCACCACGACAAGCTGGGCGGGACGTCCCAGCTTGTCAAAGTGGGTCTGGGCCCGGCTCGCCTCAGCGAGCACATCTCCCGTGGCGGGTGTCACGATCTTCCCCGGGGCCGCGCCGCCGCTGCGCCCCTGGCGGACGGCCGGAGGCCCCGCCACCTCGGGGGCCGGAGCATCCTCAATCACCAGTCCTCGCGGGGCCACCAGGCTCGCCAGGTCGGCATCCCCGAATTCCTTCAGCAGGGCCCAGACGTTGCGATAGATTGGCGCGGCCCAGACCCCTTCGCGCGGTCCGAAGTAACCACTCACCAGGGTGGCCTCGATGCGGGGGTCGAGGGCCGCACTGAAGAGGGCGATCAGTCCCCCTTCTCCGATCCCGGCCACCGCCACCGGAAGCTTCTGCTTTTCGTTGAGCAGCGCAAGCTGGTCGACACCAGCCAGCACTTTCTGGACTTCGTAGCCGATGACGTGGCGGCCCATCTCAAACGCCTGGCGGTAGATGAACTCGCGGTGCGGCTGGTTGGTGTAGCGCACATCGGGGTGCCCCGAAAACTCGTCCGATCGGTCAATCAGCGTGGGGACCAGCACCTGGCAGCCCTGCTCGGCCAGGCGACGCGCCAGCTGCGATTCCACCGGGACCCCGGCCACCAACCCGGCGAACGCTTCGGGAGTCCAGTCGGCATCCGGCAGGCAGATGACGCGGGCGACCGGGGTGCCGACCGGTTCCAGCAGCACCCCCTCGGCATACACCCCCTCCAGGGCCGGCCAGCGGATCGGCGAAGCCGTGAACTTCGCTCCCTGGCTCCTGGTGAGATGCCCCCCGACCACCACCTGCTGCAAACCCGCGGCCTGGGGCCGGGGATCGACCGCCCCGAGGATCACCCGCAGATCTTCCCGGTTGCGGGTCACGCTCGTGTTGTACGCCTCGGCACCCGTGTAGTCGCGGTTCCACCACTGGCTCCGCTTGGCCACCCCTTCGGCAATCTCCCGCAGGGCAAACCTGTCGATGCCCTCAACCATGACTTCGTCGAGCGGGCGGTCGAGCTCGAGCTTCTTCGTGGCGGGAAGCGGTGCACCACTCTGCGCCCACGCCAACCCCGAGAGCGGCAGCCACAGGGCCCCGGCACAGCAGACAACCAGACGTGCGACAAGATGGCGTGGCATGGCAAACTCGGGGCGGGAGACAACGGGGGAGGTTTGGGGCGGGGTGTCAAACGGGGGTGATCTGCGAAGACAATCGCGGGGGTCGGGCTATCCCCGGGAAGGGGTGCTGGTCCCCTCCCAGTGCTGCTTCATGAAGGCCAGACCCCGACGGGCGAGGTGTTCCTCGTTCGGGAACATCGGTCGCCAGATCTTGGTGGCGGCGGCGATCGCCGGCAGGGCCAGGCCAAACGCCTCAATCACCAGCCAGTCGTCGTACCCGGTTTCCTTCAGTGTGCGAAACGTCGTCTCCCAGTCCACGTGCCCCTCCCCCGGGGTCGAACGGTCATTTTCGGAGATGTGGACGTGGACGCACACGTCGGCACACTCGCGGATCGCCGAGGCGATGCACTTTTCCTCGATGTTGGCATGGAAGGTGTCATACATCATCCGCAGGTTCGGATGATCGACGTCACGCACAAACTTCGCCGCCTCAGCCGCACTGGTCGCCAGGTAGCACTCGAAGCGGTTGAGGTATTCGAAGACGAGCATCACCCCCGCCTGCTGCGCGTGATTGGCGACGGCAAGCAGCGTCTCCCGGGCCCACGCCAGCTCCTGGGCCGTCGGACCGGTCCCGCTGAACTTGCCGATGGCCGAGTGAATTGGTCCGACCAGCTTTTCGATCCCCCCGGCCTGGCAGGCGTCGACGACCCGCATCAGGTAGTCACGGGCCGCCATGCGGACGGCGGGAGAAGGGTCGATGGGGTTGGCCTCCTCCGAACAGACCGTGACGGCCGAGCGCTTCAGCCCCAGGCCATCGAGATGGGCCCCCACCCGACGGTGCAGCGCCGGATCAAGGTTGAACACCGGGATTTCGACCGCGTCGTAGCCCCAGCGGCGGATGTCATCAAGCAGTGCAAAATGCGACTCATTGACCTCGGTGGTCCACAGCAGCAGATTCAGGCCGTAAATCATCGCGGGGAAGCTCCGTCGGGAGGAGGGGCGAGCAGGTCGAGCGACTCGGGAGGAAAACCGGCCAGCAGGCGCGGGACCTCGGCTTCCACCAGGGGCCAGGCACTCTCCAGCACACCCTGGACATGATCGGGAAGCGGCATCAGTTTGACGCGTTGCATCACCTGGTTCAACCGACGCAACAGTCGCCGCGCATCGCCATAATCCGACAGGAATCGCTCGTGGCGAAACGCCGTCACGAACCAGGCGAGCCCGGTGGCCGGCTTGCCGGCAATTTCTCCCACGGTCGCCTCGATCAGCGCCGGGTCCACCTGGTCAAACAGGGCGTAGTAGCGTTCGAGCCGGTCGGGATCGCGGGCGATCAGCACACCATCCAAAACAATCTCGGTCACGATGTGCCCCAGGAAGTGGGGCCGAAATCCCTCGTCATCGGGCAGGGCCGTGCGAAACGCGCGTGTCAGCCGTTCCGACACGATCACAAACGCCGGCGAGCGGTGGAACCAGTCGTCGTCATCGAGGTGCTGGAGAATTCCGCGGGCCAGCTCGGCTGGTTCCCCTGTGGCGATCTCGAGATAGCGCCGCGTTCCCTTCGTTCGAACCCGCACCTGGCGGTCCACCACCGAGAGCCAGTCGGGGACGGCCGTCCCCGCCGCATACCACGGACGGTCTATCCAGCGGACCCCATGGGCGTAGTAATTCATGCGGTGACCGGACACACGGGAAAGGTTGCAAAAAGCTTTGTAAGCCTTACAAATCCGCAGGAAAAAAGCAAAACAGTGATTGACCGTTTCTGGCAAATCAACAGAATGCCGCCCACTTCGAACGCAGCCTCCAGCGCCGCCTCGAAGCCCCTCATCGCACTCTCCTGCGACCCCTCGATCTCCCCCCTCGACCCCCTCCTCGGTTCCCAACTTCGGCCCGTCTGCTGCTTGGAAAGGACTCCAACGGCACTCCCCTCTGCATGGGCCGGGAATCGAAACGTGTGCGCTGTGACGGAGCATGGACGCCCCCCGTCACAGCGCTTGCTTTCACCTCTCGCTCCGAGTTCCCCAGCTTGCCCATGATTCCCTGTCCCGCCATCCGCCGGTTCGACCTGCCTCACGGCCTGGTGACTGTCGATCTGCGACGGCTGTTTCCCCACGCCAGTTTTGTCGGGGGGACGGGAATCTTTGCGGCACACGCCACCGACCGCAGCCACCTCTGCCGTTCCAACTCGGTCTTCGCCATCATCCGCGGGACCCGCGACGATGGGGCCCGGTACATTGCTGACGCGATTTCACGGGGGGCGACTGCCCTGCTGACCGACCGTCCGCAGCCCGGGGTCCATGTGCCCCAGTGCATTGTCCCCGATGTCCGCCGGGCGTTCGCCGAACTGTGCAGCGCTCTCGCCGCTCATCCCAGCCGTCACCTCGCGCTCGCCGGCGTCACGGGAACCAATGGCAAGACCACCACAACCTGGCTGATCCGGGCCCTGCTGCGCTCGGCCGGGCATCAGGCCGGCCTGCTGGGCACCATCGAGTACCACGACGGCGTCAACTCCCTCCCCGCCCGGCTGACCACCCCCGACCCCGCCACCCTCAACGAGTGGCTGGGCGCGATGGTGATGCACCGCACCACCTGTGCCGCCCTCGAGGTCTCGAGCCACGCCCTCGACCAGAAACGGCTGGCGGGCAACCTGCTCGACGCCGCCGTCCTGACGAACGTCACCCACGATCACCTCGACTACCACGGCACCTTCGAGGCGTACCGCGCTGCCAAGTGCCGGATTTTCGACCTGCTCAAGCCCGCCGGTCACGCCATCGTCAACCTCGATGATGACGGGTCCCGGTCGTGTCTTTCCGCCACTCCCCGCCGGTCATTCACCTACAGCCTGCGATCTGCGGCCGACTTCCAGGGGACTGTGCTCGACGCCACCCCCGCGGGTACGCACTTCCGGGTCGATGCCCCCGGCTGGTCGCGTGAGTTCTGCACCACCCTGGTCGGTGAGCACAACATTTCGGACACACTTGCGGCGATTGCCGTCGCCCACTCGCTCGAACTCGACCTCGACGCCATCCAGCGGGGGCTGTCGCACTTCCGCGGTGTGCCCGGCCGACTGGAAGCGGTCAACGCCGGCCATCCCTTTCCCGTCTACGTCGATTACGCCCACACTCCCGACGCCCTCCGGCGTGTGCTGGCGGCGCTCCGTCCGCTCGTACGGGGCCGGCTCATCTGTGTGTTTGGTGCCGGCGGCGACCGTGACCAGGCCAAGCGTCCGCTCATGGGTCAGGCGGTCGCCGAGCTGGCCGACCTGCCGGTCGTCACCAGCGACAACCCCCGGTCCGAAGATCCCCAGGCCATCCTCGACCAGATCGTCGCCGGGATGGCGGGATCCAGCCGTCGCCCCTTTCTTGAACCCGACCGCCGGCAGGCGATCCGCTGGGCCCTGCAGCACGCCGGTTCCAACGATCTCGTCCTGATCGCCGGCAAGGGACATGAAACCGAGCAGGTCATCGGACGCGAACGCCATCACTTCGACGACCGCGAGGTCGCTTTCGAATGCCTGAGCGAACGCCACGATTCGATCATCCGGTCCGTCCCCCACAACCTCGGCCATTCCCTCATCGTGCCATAAGCGTTGTCATGGATCCCCTTCCCCTGCACACTCTGCTGGCTCCGCTGCAGGCTTCCCTCGTGGGTGGCCCCGGCGAGATGCTGGCTTGCCGGGTCGCCATCGACTCGCGGGAAGTGCGCCCCGGGGATCTCTTCTGGGCTCTCAGAGGGGAACGGCATGACAGTCATCAATTCGTCCCTCAGGCCCTCGCTGCCGGGGCGGTCGCTGCCGTGGTCGATGCCCACCATGCCCCGCAGATCGCCGGCCCCCGCCTGGTCGTCTCCGAGACCCTTCCGGCCCTGCAGCAGTTCGCCCGCTGGTATCGGCAGCAGCAGGAAGCACTCGTCATCGGCGTGACGGGGAGCGTCGGCAAGACCACCACCCGCGAAATGATCGCGACGGTGTTGTCGAGTGCCCATTCCGGAATTCGCAGCCGGAAGAACTTCAACAATGAGATCGGGCTTCCCCTCAGCCTGCTCGACCTCGGCAGCGAACATGAATTCGCCGTGCTCGAGATGGGGGCAGGCCGGCGGGGAGACATCCGCGCTCTCTGCGACATCGCCGCCCCCGAGGTCGGGGTTCTGACCCGCGTGGGACCGGCCCACCTCGAATCGTTCGGCTCACTCGACGCCATCTACGAGGGGAAGTTCGAACTGGTCGAAGCACTCCCCTGCACCGGCTTTGCCGTGGTGGGGGGCGATGATCCCCGCCTGCGGGCCATGGCCCGGCAGGCGACCTGTGCCGTGCGGCTGTTCGGCGAACAACCGGGCAATGACCTCGTGGCCGAAGAAGTCGAATTCCATCCGGGCCGGCTCCGATTTCTCGTGCAGGGGGACCGGTTTCACCTGGCCGCCTCGGCCCGCCACCAGCTGACGAGTGCCCTCGCTGCCGTCGCCGTGGCCCGCGAGATTGGCCTCTCGACCGAACAAATCCAGGAAGGGTTCGACCTGTTCCGGCCCCCGGCCAGCCGCTGCCAGGTCGAGACGATCGGCCCGTGGACCATCATCGACGACAGTTACAACGCCAGCCCCCTGTCGATGCAGGCCGCCTGCGAATGCCTGCAGGAGTGGCCCACCGGGAGCCAGCGGGTGCTGCTCTGTGGAGACATGCTCGAACTGGGTCCCCAGTCGCCCGAATGGCACCACCAGTTGGGCCAGCAGATCGCGCGCAGTGGAGTCGATCGGCTGCTGGTCTGCGGCGAGTTCGCCGACGATGTGGCCCGGGGTGCCCTGTCGGGCGGCTTCCCGCTGCACCAGGTGGCCGCGTGTGATGCACTGGAAACACTCCTCCCCCTGCTGGACTGCTGGCTCTCGCCGGGCGATGTCCTGCTGGTGAAGGGGTCCCGTGGCATGCGGATGGAACGGGCCCTCGAATGGCTGCGTCGCCAGGTTCCGTCTCTCCCACCGGGGCGCCCGGCTCCACAACGCCAGGCCGCCTGACACACTGCGGAAGCGGGTTCCACACCGTCACCAGGATCATCACGGAAGCTGACTGTTCTGAATTCCCTGCCTGAAACACAAGGAGACCGGTTTCGTCGAACGTGCGTGCCGCGGATTTGCGGGAATCCTGTCGCACAGGTTGGCTTCGGCCAGCCGGAAGCAAATACGGCACCAGGCCAAGTGGTTTCTGGGTCAATCACTCTGGTTGTCTGCTTTCTGCACGACGTCGAATCCGACCGGGTACCGAAGCCTCGCTTCGGTACCCGGGGATACACCACCGGGGGGTAGACTGCCACGGCAGCCTGCCCCCCGGTTTTTTTGTGACCGGTGTTTGGCACAGGGGACGCACAACATAAGTCCCCCAGTCATGGACCTGGGACCAGGGCCAGATTCGGGTTGTGTTTTTGCGGCGATCCCGCGAGAGTGACCGCCCGCTGGCCTTCCGTTCTTCGCGGATGGCCACTTCGCCCTGCCGAATCCGTCCGATCCTCGGTCATTCCCCGACGTCACACCGTCATGCTGGTCTGGTTGCTGCAACGCCTGCTGAATGCCCGCGACACCGCCACGCTGCTCACGCTGCGAACGGCCCTGGCCAGCCTGACCGCGTTTGTCCTGGCATTGCTGCTGGGACCATTGGCCATCCGCTGGCTCAAGGCTCGCTTTCGTGAGCGGATCGCCAGCGACTCGGCACGTCTCGACGAACTGCACGCGGGGAAGAAAGACACTCCCACGATGGGGGGACTGTTCATCCTGGCGGCCGCCTGCCTGGCGACGTTGCTGTGGGGTGATCTCTCCAGCCGCCCGGTGCAACTGGGGCTGTTGACGGCAGTCGGGCTCGGTGCCTTGGGGGCGGCCGACGACTGGATCAAGCTCAGCACCCGGCGCAAGGGGCTCACCAAGACCGAGAAGCTGGTGGGGCAGACGGCACTCGGGCTGCTGGTCTCGTGGCTGCTCTATCGCGACCAGGCGCAGCACCCGGCCGGGCTCGACCTGGTCTTTCCGGGAGGTACGCTCACCCTGGGTCTCGGTCTGCTCTTCATCCCTTGGAGCCTGCTGGTGCTCGTCGGAAGTTCGAACGGGGTGAACCTGACCGATGGACTCGACGGACTGGCGGCTGGCTGCATGCTGTTTGCCGGGACGGCATTCACCGCCCTCACCTACATGGCGGGAAACCGGGTGATGGCCGACTACCTGCAGATCCCTCACATCCCGGGGGCGGGGGAATTCGCCGTGCTGCTGGGGGCGGTCGTGGGAGCCGTGCTGGGCTTTTTGTGGTTCAACGCCTATCCGGCGCAGGTCTTCATGGGAGATGCGGGAGCCTTGCCGCTGGGGGGCCTGATCGGCCTGGCGGCGCTGATCTGCCGACAGGAACTGCTGTTGCTGGTGGTGGGGGGTGTCTTCGTGGCCGAGACGGTCAGCGTGATCGCCCAGATCATCAGCTTCCGCTGTTTCGGGCGGCGGGTGCTGGCGTGTGCCCCGCTGCACAACCACTTCGTCTTCCGGGGGATGCACGAGGTGAAGATCGTCGTCCGCTTCTGGATCGTGGCCGCCCTCCTCGCCATCGCCGGCTTCGCCAGCCTGCGACTGTTCTAAACAGAAACGGGGACGCAGCTCGTTTCCGGCGGCAAACGAGCTGCGTCCCCGTTTATTCGCACAGCTCCAGCAGGCGACGGCGGATGTCGGAGTGGATTCGTTCGTCCCACTCGGCGGCGACGTGGGCCGGGAAGTCGAAAGGGGACTGGTATTTGGCGCCGTCGGGACGGAGGTAGCCGGTTGACGGGTCGCCGAGGTCGATGTTGTCGTGGTTCTCGGCGATCTTCAGCGGGCCCCACACAAACCGGTTCCGCGTGTAGTAGTTCACGCTGCGGTTGATGGTGATCGGACGATTGCGGGGAGGAACCAGCGCCCGTCCCGTCGACGAGGGATCGAGGAACACCACCAGGTCCAGCGCCAGCGGTCGGTCGCTGGCCGCCAGCGTACGGGCGACTTCGTACGCGGTGTGGCCCCCCCAGCTGTTCCCCACCACCGCCAGCCGGTCCCGGGGGGACTCTCGACCGTGTTCCCGCAGGCAGTCGACAATCGCCCGTGCATGCGGTGGCTGCGGATGGGCCAGCTCCCCGGCCCGAGTCCCGTTCCAGTTGAAATACACCGCCTCGACATCGGACTCCTGCAAATCGGCACGCAGACGATACAGGCCGCTGTTCCCCTGGTCCCGCCGGGCAGTCCCGGCGAGTTGTTCCGGGGTGGGGTCGCTGTCCATCCCCCCAATCAACACACAGAACAACCGCCGCGAAGCGGCCGACGGTCCCTGCCTGGCCGGGCGCACCGCTTCAGCGGGCAACACCTGCCCCAGCGCGACCGTTGTCCCCGCGAGGGTTGACCCCAGGCAGACCACGCTGCACACCCAGCGACACCAGCGGAGGGAGTTTCGAGTTGTAAGCATTGGCACACACGTCCCGCACAAGGTCCTGCCGCGGGCCCATCCGTGGGCACACCGCCAGCCTCGGGAAGTCTGTCACAATGGGTCGGGGCCGGGCAAGAGCGGTTTTCCGCTCTGAACCATGCCGTTGCACCGGCACCAATCATCGTCACTCGCCATGACGACGCCTGCCACAATGTGTTGGGCCTCGCTGTCCAACTCCGGTTGCCACATTCATGACTGCGCAGTGCCGGTGGGGCGAACGATTACTGCAAACCCGAATCGGTCAACCCTTTCCGCATCTTCCCGGTCGTTGCCAAAGGATCGAACTGTTCCGGATCAAACGCCGGACCCAGCCAAGTCCGCATCTCCTTGTGTTGGTCATGGCGGGGATCCCGGTACGCCGTCACAAGTCGGGTATACCCACGTGCTCCTCCGCAATCTTCCGGCGGACAGGCTCGGGCCCCTTCAATACAGTGGGGATACTGGACCTGAGGATCGAATTCGGGATTCCCTTCAAACAGTATCTCATGGTCCCAGCCTTCACCAAGATCATACTCGTAATGGAAGGCGAATCGCCGGCGGGACATCGGGATAACCTCACTGAGAAGGATCTCTGTTGTATTACCACTCTCTTCCTCATCGAATTC
>Ga0315904_10005597_pt1 | contig 17410 bp, 2 predicted proteins | sample LakEriMetagenome_6_FD_203529 | JGI IMG/M metagenome (GOLD analysis project Ga0315904, IMG submission 203529) | Freshwater fungal communities from buoy surface, Lake Erie, Ohio, United States - Buoy 12 MA120 | ecosystem: Environmental > Aquatic > Freshwater > Lake | place: USA: Lake Erie, Ohio...
CTGAGTAAGGTTTCAGGACTGAAGTAACTATTGCATCCCCAGCTTTTTTATCTCTAGGTATGTTATTAAAATTTTTGGGGTAAACAAATCCTACATCTGGATTAGCCATATAATTTTTATAAGCTTCTTCGTGATAGTCTTCCCAAGGTTTGTTTATAACTCCCCCTTTTACAAGATCTCTATAAAACTTAAGACTAATGTAAGAAACACCATCTAATTCTTCAAAGTTCCCAGGAAGGTATTCATCAAGTTGAGATATTAAATTTTCTGTAAATCCATTATTTCCATTGTTATAATTTGATGCTCTTAGCATCTCTTTTGTATTATTTACCCAATCTGTATGCTGCTTTCTAATACTCTCAGATATACTTCCTTTAGGGTCATTAAATACAAAATCACTATATGTCAATGGAGCCGCTGTTATTTCTCCAGCAGTCTGAGTAGTTTTCATAGACTCAGTAGTAACTACAGGATTCTGAGGAGTTGTTAAGGTTTTCTGTCTTTTTGTAAAAGCATCATTGTTTTTAAACATTGCCCTATTACCTCTTGTCAACTTAATTATCTCATTTTTTCCATAGTCCTCAGCTATTAAGAAGTCTTTAAATATTGCCGTCCATATTAATACATCTTGGTCATTAGCTTCTTTTAACCCAACTTTCTTTCTTCTATCCCCCTCCTCTTCTGTTTTCCCTACAAGTCTTGCATAATTTTTTACAAAGTCTTTATTAACCTCATTGGCAAGACCAGCATTTAATATCTCTAAAGCAATTTTATTAGCTTTTGCATTGTATACCTCTAGGGATTTCTCCACCATCTCTTTTAAAGAGTTTTCGACACTCTTTAATTCTGGGGTTACTGGTCCCATTTTTACATAGTCATCTATTAAATCAGAGATTTTATTCCCTCTAGTAATATTAAAGTCTTGAACAATCCATTCATTATCTTTATCTAAAAGGGCTATTTGGAATAACTCTGGATTAAAAGCTCTACTTGTTTCATTATCATTATATCCAGGGATTATAACCCCATTATTCATATTAATTCTAGCCTGCCTTATTCTGTATAACTCATCGATAATAGAGTCTTTTATTATATTAGAGTTTCTATACCCTTCAAATATCCCGGCATTTATTCTAGGGATTGGGGTATCGTGAAACTTACCTCTATCTCCTTCATTAGATATAAATACTCTAAAATATTTTTTATTATTATTATTAATAAATGCTTGTAATCTGGTTATGTAGTGATTTAAATCTGATACATCTTCTACTTCAAATGCCTCCATATCAGAGTCTTTTACCCCTAATAATGTAGAACTTTTAAATTGTTCTAGATATTCAGGATCTTCAAGTAATGCTTTAAACATTATCGAAGTCCCTCTATTATTTTTTACAAAATTATCTTTTCCGTATTTCCCTAATCCTTCTCCAGATTTAATTGATTTTGTAATTTCATTTACATACCTTGTTAGTGGGGTAGGAAAATTAAATGGGAAGTACTCTGTGCCTGTTGGACCATTTACAGAGGTAGTAGATAAATCTGTGAATTTATTTGCAAGATCAGCTATGAATGACACCCCAGTTCCTTCAGTTGCAAAGTAATTGCTAGGGTTAGTCTTCATACTCATTTCAACTCCAGTAGCACTACTTTTTACATTTGCTATTGTTTTTATAATATCATCTAATCTCCCATTTTTTATTATAGCTGCAAAGTTATCTTTAGGCCCTTTTTTATCCCCAGTATTAGAATTTAGAATTTTCTGGACATTAACTTTTGTATCCTCAGAACTCAGTGATGATGGTGAACTTATGTTCATCCCTAACTCCCATATTAATTCCCCTAATACCTCTGCAGCTTTAGACATCCCAAATTTATCCAATTCAAAATCTTTAACATTATTTTTGGTAATTTGAATTCTTTTAAGATTTTTATATAAGTTTTCTATGTTTTTATATTTATCTTTTTTTACTTTAAGAAAGGATGTAATAGTTTCTTCTTCGTCCCCCTCTTCAAAGTTCTCATCTTCATTTGTAATTTTAACATATAGACTTCTATCATTAGAAGCTAGGTCTTCAGAACTTAATACCTCTACTGATTTTGCTGCCCAATTTTTTACTAATTTTTTAGAGGTCTTGTTAGTATTAGCATTTATTATTTTTGATTCCTCCCCGAATAAAATAATAGAAAAATTTATTATCTCATTCTGAAATATCCTCTGCATTATAATTTTATCACTGTCATTTAGAGAAGCAAATCTTGTATATATTGACTTCATAAATGAACTAGTCTCTGCAGCTTCTTTTAATTTATTAATCTTATTCTCAAATTTTTCCTCCCCAGATATATTATCCTGTAACCATTTGTACACATCTCTAGGATTGTAGTAAACAGGAATGTTAGAGAAAATTATATTTCTTTGTGGGGTATAAAAAATTTTACCAGTTTGTGTATCCCTCATAGTTTTTAAAATAGGGATACTAGATAGAATTGATAATGCTTTTTCAGATAATCTATTGTAAGAATCTTGAGTATAAAAAGCTTTCCCATATGCTAACTGATGTGTTCCTTCAGCTGCATTGACCTGTTCTTCTTCTATTGCTTTTAATTCTTTTTTAGTTTTAGTTATCTTAAATCCTTTTTCTTCAAGACTACTTTTAACTTTCTCTCTCCAGGATGGCACAATGATATTACCTGTTTTTGGGTCTTTTCTCCCAAACCAGTTTGCTATTATATGCATTTTGATTTTACGACTCTGCCCTACTTCTGCTATTTTAATATTATTCTCAGTACAGAATTCTGTAAATTTTTTAGCATACTCTACTTTTTTATCTAAGTTTTTAGAATCCGTATACTTTAAATACTCTCGTTCTATTAAAAATAATTTAAGAGCCGAGAGTAATTTTTTATCATCAGTTAAATTTTTATCATTGAATACATATAGGTCTCTTAATATAGAGTTTACTATACTCCCAAATTTTCCTTCTTTAGAGGGATCACCTAGTAGTTTATTTATATTTAATTCTTCTTTGTAATCTTTTATTGCTTTTATAGCCATGTAAGTCAATCCTTCTACCGATTGATCTACTTCATCCTCGGACATTCCATCTACTAATTTTGATGGGGAGTATAAAGAATTGAATTGCTCAGGATTTCTAAATATATTTCTAGAGGAGAAGTTAGAATACTTATTACCTCTATTCATTATTCTATAGGCCTGCTTAAGAGTTATTGGGGATCCTAGTGTAGTTTTAATCCAGTCTAAAAGATCTGTAAACCATTTGGCTATAGATTGTAAAAGACCTGTAGTTTCCCCATCAGTTTTTTTAAAATCCATAAACCCATCAGCCATCTTCTCTTCTAACACTAACTTTGAGGCCTCAGTGTTATCTATAGTAACCCCATAAAAATCTTTTACATTTTTTATAATATCAGATATCTCAGATTGAGTTGGCTCCCCAAATTGTTTCTTGGCATCTGTATAAAGTTGTTCCCTAACTTTGTTAGATAACATTGATCTAAATATCATGTGATATGCTTCGTGATATAAAGTATCAGCTTTAGCACTTTTCCACAAATGGACTACCCCATTTTGAACATACCCATGTCTTACAGCATTCCCTATTTGATCGGCAAAGTCATAAAAGCTTATCTCTTTTCCAGGATAAGTTGCCTTAAACCAATTTATTGCTTCTTGTTTTTCTTTCTCTTCTTTATCTTCTTTGAGATAGTACTTATCTGGGACTTCCCCCATATACTTGTTCCATAAGCGATATGCCTCCAGAGGCCTTTGCTCCAATAAATCTTGGAACTCTTTTAAATTTATATTAGGGCAAAATACTGATTTTGTCATATGTTAACTTTTACAAAATTCTTTATATTCCTCATTTTCATTATACTCTTGAATAGAGTCATAGATAGAATTTTCTAACTCTTTACTAAAAGTATATGGCTTATCTTTTTCCTTAATAACTTGGTCACTAAGTATAGCTTCTAAATATGAATCTAAATTAGCTACTTCTTTTATATTCCCAGATTCTATAGTTTTCTTTATATCTCTTTTTAATTTTTGAAACTGTTTGCTATCTTCAGCATCAATATCATTTTTATCTTCAAAGTACTCAAACATAGTTAATACATCCTCAAGAGATACATTTATTTTTTTACCTTCTGCATTTCTTGTTTTCAAAGATAACTTCCCACTAGTTTTTTTAGAAGTTGTTTTCTTACTTTCTTTTTCCTCATCCTCTTCTTTTGTTTTTACCTCCCCCTTTCTAACTTTTGGGGCATTCCCTCCTTTCTTTTTACCAGCATTAGCTATTGATGGGTCTGTGCTTTTTTCCTCTTTATTTAGGAATGAAGGCTTCTCTTTTATTACTTTAAAGGCATCAAAGTTAAGGGTAAATTTCTTTTCTTTGAATTCATTAACGTGACTAATATTTCCTTTTGTATCATATTCTATAGGGAAATATAAAACACTTCCTGTTATTGTTTTATTTTTTAAGTCTACACCAGCTCTTGAGGCTATACCTCTTAATGCATATGCATACAAACTTAACTGAGATCCGTGTTGATCTCTTTTACTTCTTGTTATTCTTTTAGTCTCTTTATCTGTAAACCCAATATCGTAGTTATCTAGTCCTTTTTGAGATCCTGTTTTAATATCATATATATGATACCCATTTTTAGATTTGACTAGTATATCAAACTTCCCTGCAAATTGAGGAGTTTCTGAATATACTATCATCTCTGTTGCTAAAATCTTTTGATTATTTTTCTCAATTAATTTTAACACTTTAGTTATCTCAATTTTAAATTCAAGGAAAGCTACCCTTGAAAGATTAGATGGTCTTTCGTAATCTTTTCTAAGTAACATTTTCTCCCCCAAATCATGTAAGGTATTACCAGCCTTAGACGATGCCTCCCTTGTTTCTAAATCCCCAACAAATTGCTCCCCTACTATTTTAGTAATTCTTCGGTATCCTTTTGCAAATGTATCAGTAGCTCTTTTAATAACATATTCTACATCCTCTTTTGTTTTAGGATCTGCATTCATTAATGGATTTCCATCCTTATCCTTTTCAATCTCTTCATTAAATATTCTATTTAACTCTTTTATTATAGGATCTTCTTGGTTCTCTAATTCTTTTAATTCCTCATCATCTACTACTTTTTCTTTTTGTGAGTTTGCTTCTTCTTCAGTTACCTCTCTTAAATTACCCTCATCATCTATTATTGTAGTCTTCTTAGTTTGTTTTTCTTCTTTAGCTACTTCTTCAGCTTTAGCAGGAGGAGCTGTATCTACTAGATTTGCTGCATCTCCATAGATGTCATATTCATCAGCTCTAGCACCTGTAGTATCTTTACTTAAAGTAGCTAGTTCTGCATCAACACTTGCTTTAAGTTCAGAAGTAATATATTTATTAACTACTTTTTGTTCATCTGGTGTCATTTCTGTAACCAGTTTACCAGCTTTCATTTCTTTATAAAGTTCTCTAGCTAGTTCTAAATCATATTTAGCATTGATTTCATTTATTGTATTTACCCAAGTTTGAAAAACTTCTTTAGCTTCTTTTATTTCTTGAGCAGTAGGTTGATTACTTCCCATCCATCCAGAAGAAACTCCATTTCTAGGTATTCCTAAATATTCTCTAATATCTTTAACATTATCTCTTGTAAATGGGGTTTTAAAATTATGTAATTTATTTATTTCATCAACAATACTTTGAGCTGTTAATCCAGTTTTAGCAAAATCTATTACATCGAGTATAACTTGTGGCATATGTTGAATTAATCCTTCAACCATACCAAACTTATTATCATTTCCTTTTTTAGAAAATAAATCTTCTTGCCTTCTTTTTTCTATATCAGCTTTAGCATCTGTAGAAACACTAGTAGATGATTGTAAAGAATTTAAATAATTTTTAGTTAAATTTATTAAATCATCATAAATACCTAATTTCTTAAGCTGCTCTATAGATTTTTCATTTGTAATATTTACAGCAAACTCATTAAGATTATCATGTATAGACACCCCATTTATTGATGTATAACCTTTACTTTTTGCTTTTGTATAAAGTTTATCTAATGCTTCTACATACTGTTTTATATTCTCACTTCTATTACCTTGTTGATATAAAATAAGAGCAGGTATTGTAAAATAATGTAATAACTCATGAGTGTAAATTTCAGAAGAAGGAATACCTGAATATTTAATAGTAGTTGATACTCTTGTATTTTTAGAGTTATCTTCTTCTCTTTGTTTAAAATCACCAACATAACCTAATCCTCCTCTATCATTTTCTAATGATATTTTTACATTAGAATAGTCAGGAAGAAGATTTAATATTTCTTGATGAATAGGTTCTATTTTTATTTTAGATTCTATACCAGCTTTAATATCTGTAGAAACAGGTGCTGTTGGTTCTTCTTTATCTAAAGATTCTTGATTATACTCTTCAGAGAATCCCCCAAGATTTGAAGATGCTTCTTCGAATATTTCACTTCCATTTATTAACTCCCCATCTATGTATAAACCTTCAAATTCTATCCCTATATTATAATGTGGGGATCCATACTCATTTATAAAGACATCAGATTTTAATATTGAAGTATGTCCTACAGCTTTTATATCTATAGGGATGTCAGGATCTGTAAGATATTCTATGTAATTATTGTATATCTTCCCAGGATTTAAAGGGGATTCATATGCCTCTGTTACATTTGAAATTAGAGACTCAGATACTTGAAATCTTTTATTCTTTATACTTTTTTCAAAGTTCTTTAATATAACAGGGTAATAGTCTTTCTGTGATAATTTATTATCTTCATTACGGACAGTATTATATTGTATTTTCCCATCCTCTGTTACTTCTTCTACTATATTTACAAATTGGTACTTATAACTTTTTTTATTCAGGGCTTTAGTTAACTCCTCCCCATCTATCTTTATATAACTTTCTGCTTCATCAACATAAAATGTGTAGACATTTATATCCTCTTCTTGTGTCTTTATTACTTCATTAAAAAATAAGTTTTTATTCCCTAAATCTACACCTTGATCTTTTAATAAATTAAAACCAACTATCTCTGATACAGCCCCGTAATCCCCATTTCTTAGTAAGTCTACTATGATACTATAGGCTTTATTATTCTTTCCTGTAATTCCCCCAATCTTTTCAGTTTGAAGTTTTAAAAGCTGTATACCTCCGTTAACATTCTCTGTAACTAATCCAATACTTCCATTGTCGACATCCCTTTCAGCCATCTCCCCCAACTCAGAATCTGTTAATGGTTCTGAATTTTCATTTTGAAGAATCTGCCTCCAACCTGATTTACCTTTCATTACCAGGTTAGGGATTACCTTATTCCCTTCTTCGTCTTCTACAAGGATATTATAGAAATAACTATCTCCTTTCTTTGTAACTGCATTAGCTACACTAGTTCCACCCTTCCCTACTAATTTCTTCTTTAATATACTTGTTACTTTTTTACCTTCTTTTAAACTGTCGAATATCTTTTTTCTATCGGACTCGTCTTCAGAATTTTGTCTATCAGATTCTAATAACCCTATAACTCTATCCCCTACTTTAACATGTATTGGGACAGTCCTCCAATCTGTTTCAGTTTTACTTTTATCACTTATAAGTTCGAAACTTAATTCTGATCTTGTAGGGACTTCTGATTCTGATGTGAGAGCTTTTTGATCGATATTGATAACGGCCCCATCTTTTTTAGTATCATTTTGAATTTTTTGATATACTTCATTTTTAAGTGGTTCCCCATCTTTATCTACTATTATATAATCATATTCATTCTCCCCATAATTTTGATGTTCTGTACTTATTATTCTTACATTAAGTACATCTCCTTTTACTATCTTATTGTTTTGATCTTGCCTTACATCTATAAAAGGATTAGACAGATCTTGATCTGCAGGGATATCTTCTAAATCTTCTTCTTTTGTTATTTTTATCTCTTCGTCATCCTTTTGTATTTGAGCAAACAGTTTAGAAAGTTCATCTATTTCTGTTCCTTCAGTAGGTTCTTGATCTTCAGATACTTCACCAGCTCCTTCACCCTCTCCTCCAGGTCCTTGTTTTTCAGGAGCCTCTTCAGGTTTGCTGGCACCTTGTACATCTCCATCAGTTGTATTTGGTTTTCTATTTTCATATTCTTGTTTTTTTATTTCAATAGATCCTGCTATTTGTACTAACTCTACTTGTATAGAAGTAGCTCTATCTTTTAAAGAATTTATAAGTTCCTCATCTTCAGCTACACTTATTTCTTCTTCTATCGTTTCTAATTCCCCAAGCAGCTCATCTCTTCTTTTCTCTAATTCCCCTATTTCATTTTGAAGATCTTTTTCTTCTTGTTCTGTTAATACTTTAACAGCTATATTATTCCCACTTACAGAGTCAGGGGCATTAGTTAAAGTTCTTATTTCTTTTTGAATATCTGACTTTTTGAGATTATACTCGTCAACTAGATTTTTTATTTTATCATATATAGGACTGTCATTGACATTTTTATTGAGAGCTGCATACATTTTAATGAGCCCATCTTTAAATGCTATTAAGACATTTAAATCTTTATCTACGTAATTAACTCCAGCTTTTAATAAAGCTATATCTTTAGTCTTAAGGACAGATTGAATTCTCTCGTCTATTAAGTTTTTTCTAGATAAAAAGTTATCATAGTAATCCTGAGCTCCTCTTTCTAGTCCTTCTAAATTTCCTTCTTTGGTATCTATGCTAGTCCCAGATACCATGTTTGTATAGATAAATTCAGCTATCTCTGAAGCTGCTTTATTATCTTCTGTATTTATGAATATTGTTTCTTGGCCATTCTCAGCTGAGTGAAGAGTTACTGATAATACAGAATTGTCACTATTTAATTTAATTGCCTGACTAAAATCTGAATATTTTATTTCATACAAAGTCCCATTCACAAAAATTTTATTTATAGCAGCTTCACTTTTTGCTATTTTGTTTTTGTATTTAGTATTCTCAGGAACTTTTTCTTTAGCTTTAAAAGCTTCATCTACTTCACTTTTAAAAGACTTTTTAGAGTTAGTTTCTCTTTTAGTCTTTTCTTCTGATGTTTCTGATCTTCTTATTTCTAATACTTTTTTAAGAGCTAAAGCTTTTTGAGGATCGTTAGCCTCAATCTCATCTAACCCATTTAACAGGTCAGTAAGTACCTTATCAGGTAAATCTTTAAAAGCTTCTACGTATTCATTTTCTTTTTTAAGAAGTTCGTTATATTTCTTTTTAGCTCTTTCTCTTATTTCAGGACTTAAATTTTCATCATTAATTATTTCTTCTAAATCCTCACTAGTTTGAGCCTTGCCTATTACTGTATCAGAGTCTTTAGATTTATTTTCTATCTTAGATTGTTTTAACTTCTGCTCTTTAGCTAATATAGCTAATTGTCTTGCCTCAGGATTTTTAGTTAACTCCTCAAATGCTTTTATAGACTCTTCTCTAGATGATGAGTACTTTAAGAAATTAAAGAGACTGTTTTCAAATTTTTGTTTTTTTATAGGATCTAAATTCTTAGATTTTTCTATAGCAGTTTTAAACAGATTTTTAATCTTCTCTTTATTTTTATCTACTTTTTTACCTTCCTCTGTCTCCTTATCTGTAAGTTCTGTAGTGGTCAAACCTTTTGGGATTGCCACCTTCCCATCACTAGTTATCTCTAATTCGTTATCTTTTACAAATAAAAGCAAATCATCTAAATTGATACTTGCAAATTCTGGGGATACACTTCTTAAGTCTTGAATTGTAGTATCCAGTTTAGTATCTATACTATCTATCCCAGTTAAATGGGACATTAGAATATTTTTAAGTTTGGTATTGTAATACCTATTTAATGAATCTCTATATTTCCTATCCTTAGACTTAAGTAGATCAGGTACCCCAAAGTTAGAGGGGTTCATAGATTCTACAATAGCATTTAAATTTGAATCTAACTCTAAAGCTTTTTTATATTCTTGTATATATTCCTCTACTAATATGTTTTTAGATTTACCCCCAGTCTGATCTTCTATTTTTTTCGTAGGGTCTAATCCTATCCTTTTAGCAAACTCTTCGTCAGACAAATCTTTTAAATCTTGTATCTCTGTAATCCCAAGATCTTCTGCCCCCATCTCTCTTAATTTAGAAGCTCTGCTAAAGATATACTCCTTCATTAATTGATCTGCCATTACTTCATTCCCTAATTCTCTTGCAGCTTTAAGTCCTGATAATATACTAGCAGCCTCCTGGCTTTTTTCTACCTCATTTTTAATATCTACAAAGACACTAGAGTTCATCATATTTACTACTCTCTCGGTATTGGATTTAAGTAGTTTTCTTTTGCCTGCCTCTGCCCCAAACGTAGTACTCACAGTTCCCCCAAGTCCCCCTATTAAAGCCCCAATTAACATTGACTCTTGTCCTTCAGCAGTCCCAAATGTTGATGACAGTGCTTTAGACATAGCCATTCCTATATCTTCAACTCCAGTATTAAATTTATTTTTATAATACTCTGAACCTGCTTCCCCTATAAAAAATTGAGCTCCTTCTTGAAATGCTTCTGTTATTTTAGATTTATAAATTGGGGCTGCTACAGAATTAGCTCTTGAAAATTTTCCTGCCAATCCTTTAGGGAGATTAGCCATGTATTGCCCTTCTTTTTTTATTATGTCCCCAACCACTCTATCAGCAGTCATCTTCCCTAAAAACTTATTCCCCATTAAAACAGAGGCTTGCATTAAGTTAGTAGGGATTAACAGTGCCATGTTTAAAGCAAATGTTGAATTCTCTATCGATCTGGCATCACTATATATCCTGTCTTGAAGAGCTAGGGGCATGTCTCTTTCAGCTATCTTACCTGGATTGTTTTCCTCCCAATCCCTAAATTGCTCATCTATATAACTTTTAGATTTTTCTCTAGCTTCTACAGATGCTTCCCCTAAAGACATCATGGCCCCTATCTCAAAACTTCTAACAGCATTTAATCCTCTAGCTTTTAATGCTTGAGTAGCAATATCATCTGTAAGTTTTGCTCCACTCTTTATTATTTTAGAGGCATTATATATATTTTTTATTTTTTCCCCTTTGTTAATTGCACCTGCAATTCCTGCTGCAGTTCTCTCTGCATTAAGAGCAGTAGTCCCAAGTCTAGTTGCCAGTCCACTTCCCCCTGTTAAATATACAGTCCCTAAACTTCCAAGCAAATAACCTACCCCATTAGCAAATTTATCTGTCCAAAAGTTAGCTGTCCCTAAACTATCATACCATGCTCTGTCAGGATCTAATTCTTTTTGAGTATAATAATGAGGCATCTCTTTAGATAACCACTCATTTATATCATCGACCATTCTTCCTACTCCATTGTCTGCATAAGTTTTTCCTTCAGCCAAAGAGACTAATCCTCCTACTACCCCAACTGTATTTTCTGCAACTGCCCCTATGCCTGTACCTATCATTTTAGTTACCCCATAAGCTAACTTTTCCCCAAATGTTTGGTTCTCTGCTCTTATATCATCCCATTGAGCAAAAGGATTTAAAGGGACATCATAGTCTATATAGCTCTCTGTAGGATCTTTATAAGTATTAGATAAATCTATTTTATCTGCCTGAGAGTAATAAGGATTTATTCCTCCTTCATACTTTAAACTACTTTGAGAATTCTCTAAAGGTGTTCCTTTATAGATATCATCTAGTATTGATTTTTCAGCAGGTTTACCCTTATCCAGTGGATTTGATGGATCTTCTGGGAGGCTTGTAATACTATTTATAATTTCGTTGGGATCTGTACTCATAATAATTCTCCTATTGCTTCTCCTAATGGTTTAGCATTTGAATTTAATCCTATACCTGTAATAACTGGATTTGTTATATCCATGTAATCAGTAGATTTTCCTGTGGCTAAATTAGTAATTTTTATCATAGGTCCATCGTTTGTGCTCTTCACATCTATCTTAAAAGTACCTGCAGTTGACTTCTTACTTAAATCAGCATCAGTAGAGATAGTAACAGATTGGGTACTTCCGGGAATTTTTGTATCCATTCTATCTACTAGTTTAGCAAATTTAAATCCTGGACTATTTATGTATCCATCTAAAGTCTCATTGGATAATTGCTCTGCTGGGAGTAATACAGTTTTAGTAAGGTTTCCATCAACATCTGAAGTTAAAGTTAACTCCCATGCTCCTCTATCCCCATATTCTACAAATCCCCATTTAGAAGTTTTGTATCCTGCAAAATCCTTCCCAAATGATTCTACCCCAGGTGTTGTAGGATCTATAATTTTTATATTTGCAGGTATCTCATATCCTTCAAAAAACTTATCAGCAGCTTCTGTTCCAGCTTTTATTTGAATAGGATCTATACCTGGAAGTGTATCGTAATATACATTATACGATTGTTTAGTTTCTTCTAGACCTTTAGCATCAAATAAAGAATTTATATAATTATTTACTTCAAATATTGCTGGACTAGATGAGTCTGTTCTTGTAGACGACAATTCTTGTCCTATTCTAGATTGGCCTGTTGATTTAGTTTTTATTATAAATGGAGAATTGTCGGCCCCATATTCAGCTTCATATTTTTGTTTAAAATCAATGTAATCTTGATCTTGTGGATTATCAAATATATTTCTAAATTCAATTATCATATTATAATCGTCTTTATCTGGATTATATTTTTTCCAGACTTTTTCTATATTTTGATAAATTGCTGCACCCCCAAATGAATCTGCTAATTTTTTCCTATCAAAGTTATTTAATATGTTACTTCTTACAGATCCTTCAAGTAATTGAATATCTATATTAGTTTTTTGTATTAATTTATGTAGTGATTTTTTCCTTTCTTCTGGGGCTGAATCTAACTCTTTATATAAATTTTGTATTATTTCTTTTTTAGATTCTATTTCTGAGGTCATCTCTCTACTGGTCTTTAAAGGTTCTGTAATTACTTGTGACTTTCCTTTCATTCCAGTATTTTCTTTCAGCCATTTTTGAGCTTTAGCATAGTCATTTAAATCCCCTTCTTCTATTTTTAATTCTTCTACACTCTTTATTCCAGATCTAGATTCTACATAATTATTTATAGGTTCTAAAAGACTTTGTTGAGCTTTATTCTTTAAATATTGATAAGATGTATCTTCTTGTTTTATAGCTTCTTGAATTACCCCCAGTTCTCCAGCATATAACTCAATAGCTTTTTTATATGCATTTTTTGAAACTTCATCAGTTGCTTCATTCATATTTTTTTGAAGTTCTGATACTTTTTCATTATACATATTTACATACTGATATACAGCATTTTTGCTATCACCACTTGCAACTCTAGCAGCATTTGCCTCCATGTCTGCCATTTGATTTATATATGCAGATACTTCTGGGTCTTTTAACACTAAGTCAGAGGCTGCTTTTAAGTCCTCTAATCTTACTTGTTCTATTTTATGCCCTTCTGGGGTATCGTATTCTAGATTAAACTGTCCATTACTAAATGAATATACTCCTCCCACATACTGATTTGTTGTATTTATGGGTTTTACAGTATTTAGAGCAGTTATAATTTTATCATTAATTTTAGGATCTTTATAAATTGTAGGTCCAGAGAAATAACTTGATTGATCTATTTCCCCTGTTACAGGATCTCTTTTTAATCCTTGATAGTCTGTTCCAAATCTATTAGTAGCATAGGTGGAAAATAGTTGAGCCTGTCTAGCATTATAAGTCCCCTTAGAATACTCTTCATTAAACTTAGATACATAGTCATTATATCTTTTATAATTCTCTTCTAATGGAGTATATTCTTTTTGATATTTTCTAGCTAATCTACTTATATCTCCAGCCCTTAATTCATAGTCATCTTTGTTAGCCATTTCTTCTAGTGATGCATCAATCTCAGATTGAATTCTTCTCTTCTCTTCTACATCATTAGTAAAAGAAGATACAGCTTTCATCTGATCTATTTTAAGAGCTAGTTCATCAGAACTCTTAAGACCAGCATTATACTTTTCATAAAGTACTTTTGATCTCTCTAGTATTTTTGGGTCGTAAGCTATACTTTTCCAGTCCCCCCAGTTATAAGGTTGCATATATTATTTTTTAGCTATTAACTTTCTATTCTTTAAATCTCCTAATCTATTTGGGATATATTTTCTAACTCCCCCAGTTTGTTGAAAATATCTTTCGTATAAAGGGGTTCCTGCAAGTAAATCTTCTGCTAACTTTTGATTAGAGTAAAGATTAGCAAAATTTACGGCCATATCTGATACTCCAGTTCCTAACTTTTCAAGAGCCCCTGCCTGATTAACTTGCTTTATGTAATTAAATTCATTTTTCAATTTATTTCTCTCAAGGTCATAATTAAATTTATTCTGCATAGCTGCTTGATTAGCTTGAGAAATTCTAGAATTTAATTCTTGATTACTTATTAATCCCTGAGTATAAGCTTGATAAGCATTATTAACATTCTGAATATTAGCTTTACTAATATCAGCATTTGTTAAAGCTTCTCTTTGCTTTATGTCATTATTAGCCTCAACTTCTTTTTGAGAAATTTTTAAAGCTGTATCATCAGCATTTCTTTGAGACTTTAATACCATTGCTATTGCTTCTGGACCTGCTGTGTTACTCTGAATAAAATTCTTTACAGCAGTAAATCTATTGTCTGAATCTGTTCTATCCTGATTATAATTTACTCTAGGAAGATTAACTTGAGGTATAGATCCTATAGGTGGAGCAGATGGAGCAAAAGAAATATTAGGGATCATAGGTACATTATACCCTGGTGCATCTTGGTATGGAATGTTATTAAGTTTACTTAATGCCCCTAAGGTTCCTGCAACTTGACCAGCAGCTCCAATAGCCATTGGAAGATAATAATTAAATTTAGATTTTGCAGGACCAAATGTAGATAGTGCAGGTGTAAATTTAGGAAGTTTGGGGGCGTTAGTAAGAGTAGGAGAACTCTTGGGAACCAATTTTTCTGGGGCAGCTGGTCTTTCTATTGTAGGTAAATCTATACTAGATAAAGGAGGAAGTGTAGTATTAACTGGTAGTTCTCCTTCTTTTGATTCTATTTTATCTGGTGGAACACTAGATCCGTCTTCAATAGTTTCTTTAGGGGCATTAGGGTCTACAATTTCTTCATAACCACCAGGATTAATAGGCATAGGCCCTCTAAAAGGAGGTTTAGGTAAAGTTGTTTTACCAGCAGGTAATCCTAAAGGAGTTTTTCCTGAATGTAATCCTAATGCATCACCTATTGTCCCATAATTTATACCAGGCTCAATATTCCCCGTATATGGTCCTACCTTTTTTCCAATTATTTGAGGTTTAGGAACAGTAGCTACTTTCTCATTTGGGTATTTCCAATCTCCAGGTTTTGTATTTATTTTTGTTGTTTTGGGACCAGTTTCATTTTTACCTATTGTAGCATCATATACATCATCGGCTAAACCTTTACCAGCATTCCATATATTTCTTCCTAATCCTCTTAAAGGAAGAATTATCTCCTCTAATGGAAATTGTTCTACAGATTCTGGGGTTTTACCAGGATACCAACGTCCATCTTTCATATAGTCTGTCGGATTGATTCCTTCATGTATATTATTACCAACAATTTTAGGATTTAATAATGGAGTATATTGCTTAGTTATATCTAATATAGACTTTACATATGCATTTGGATTGCCTTTAGGGTGCTCTGGAGTAGGATATCCAGAAGCATATCTTTTACCTTCCGGATTATTAGGGGATGGTTCTAAATTTTGAATTATTTTAACAGCTTGTTCAACGTCTTTTGCATCTTTATAAAGAGGTAACCATATTCTTAAGTGGTCTTTTACAGAGGCTTCTATACTATCATAACTTCTAAATTTTTTACCACCTCCACCAGGATCTCTCGGAGTATTTAGATTTGCTCCTTTTTGCCAAGCAGTTGCTGTTTGACCAAACATATTCCATGAACCTGTTGTTTGATTTCCAAAGCCACTTTCTAAAGCCCATTGTGATGCAGTAAGTTCAGGAAACTTATCTCCTAAATTTTTAGCAATTATATATATATATGAATATTTATCCTCCTTACTTAATTTATTCCACTGTTCTTTAGTCATATTAGGAGGATCTTCACTTACTCCCCCAGTTTTATACTTTCTAATTCCTCCTAGTTTAGATATATATGTAGGGGGAGCTATAGTATTAGGACTTCTATCTTTCTCCCCTTTTTTATTAGCTATAGCTTCTTGAATTCTTGCTAAATCTTGTATATCTTTTTGTGTTCCCCCATTCTTTATAATATTTTTAAAGTGGGTAGCTATTGGGATACCCCCATATTTAAGATAAGAAGAGAAATAATATTCAGCAGGATATCCATTTGCTTGTTCTACTGGAGCTTTAATTTCTCCATCTTCTACTTCAGTTTTAGAGTCTGGTCTAATTCCTGATACATTATCTATCTTTTTCTCAGAGTGTTTATTTCCTATATACTCTACTGCATTATTTGCTCCAGGTACAGGAACAACCATTCCTCCAGGGACTCTTTTTGCATTTACTCCCCCTGATAAATATTTTTTAACTCCTCCAGTCTGTGCCATATTTCCTTGGAATTCTGATGTTGTTAGTCCTTTTAATCTAGCTTGTCGTAACATTTCATCTGCCATTAAACTAGATTCTCTATACTTTTGTCTATTATAATCATAGATTGCTTTTTGTTTAGAAAGTTCTTGATTATATAAATCTTGTTGCTGCTGATACATTGCTTCTTCTTGTGCTTTTTGAGCATTTAATTCAGCTGCCATTTTTTTATTTTTCTTACCTTCTTTTATAGCTTTAAATGTTCCTACTCCTGCTCCTACTACTCCCCCAACGAGTGTTCCTAATGGACCAAATGCTGTTCCTAATCCTCCATAGGTACCTATTGATGAAAGTAAATTTCCTCCCCAGTCTCCCCATTTTTCTTTTTTACTATATTCATAAGGATTAGAATCTTCAGATAAAGTATCCCATAGTTGCCCTCCTATACTTAATGCTAATCCTGCACCTCCAGCTATATTGGCAGCTTTTGCACTTTGCCAAGCTGTTGAGCCTAATGCACTTTTAAGACCTTGTTTTGCTGCACTTGCTGGTAAACCAGAAGTAGCTGCAGGTGCTCCTACTGGTGTCATAACAGATGATGTGGGTTTACTAAGACTTATAGCTTGCTTATTAAACATATTAAGGCCAGGAGTCTTTAAACTAGGTAAACTAAGATTTGGGATAGTCTGAGTTCCTATAGGAGATACAGAGGTTGCAACTGTAGATGCAGCAGGCTTAAATGCTTTACTTATATCTATTAATTTACTTGTGAAAGATTCAACAGGAACTTTAGCTAATTCTTGATTTTGAGTTTGAGTTAAATTTTGTTGTAAC
>Ga0315904_10005598_pt1 | contig 17410 bp, 13 predicted proteins | sample LakEriMetagenome_6_FD_203529 | JGI IMG/M metagenome (GOLD analysis project Ga0315904, IMG submission 203529) | Freshwater fungal communities from buoy surface, Lake Erie, Ohio, United States - Buoy 12 MA120 | ecosystem: Environmental > Aquatic > Freshwater > Lake | place: USA: Lake Erie, Ohio...
CGGCGTCTCAGATCCGCCCGTGGCAGACTCCTTGCTCCTTGCTCCTTGCTCCTTGCTTACTGCTTACTGCTTACTGCTGCCGATTGCAGGCCTACGGTGTTGACGGCGCGGAGGTGGTAACGAGCACCCTCGCGAAGTTCGCTCTTGGGGATCGTGTAGGCCATCTCGGTCAATGGTTGCGGTGGGGTATCGCTGTACTGCAGATTCTGGAACAACGGACGACCGAATGGATTCGCGGGCTTCTCTGGCCAGATGCCGACCACAACCCCATCCCGTTCGATCACGAAATGCGATAGCCCACTCTCGAGGTCGGCCTCCGCTTGCCAGCGCAGGAGATTTCCCTCGATCACGACGTCTGTGGGTGCTGGTGGAGGGGTGATGTCGCTGACCTTGGTATCGGCAACATACTCCATCCATCGCCGCGCGATCGATTCGCTGGGCAACCAAGCCGCCGTCTTGGGATCTCCCGTGTATTCCGAAGCTTTCGCCGCCTTCATCCCTGTGGGCTCAGCCAACCAGTTCGCATCCGATGGCATCGCGCGCAACGGTTCACCCACCTCCGTCGGCAACCTCGCGTCCAAGCAAGCGTCCAGCCAAGGAATGGCCAAATAACGTTGGTTTCCACAATCATGACTCGATAGGGGATCGACGGAAACCCCGATCAAACCCGAACGACTTCGAACTTGCAAAAAGAATTTTTCGTTGGCCGGCCATACTCCCGCGAACGGTTCGTCGTGCAGTGTCACCCCTTCCTTGGTCCCCAGATTGCACATCATCGGAACATTCAATGCCGATTCCGGCAGGTCATGAGCGCGAAGGGTCGGGCGAGTGGCATCGGGGCTCAGCAGGGGCACCCCCGAACGCAACCATGCCGCAACCACCCGTTCCGGATGGAGCATCACCATTCCGCCCGCCCAATGCCCACCCCCGCTATGCCCCCACAACGCCCACGGGACTTGCGGCAACTCCGGATGCCCCGTCATCGCAGCAAAGTCGACCAAGCATCGCTGAAATGCCCGATCGGATCCGTTGCGAGGATCGCACCACATCTGGCAATCAGCCTTGTCAGGTTGCTCGTATGCGGGAGCCAGCAACGCGCAGCGATGCTTCCTGGCGAGCGCTTGCCAATGCAGGTCATACGCACCCGTCAATCCGGACTTGCAGGAACCTTCGCCACATCCATGTTGATGCACGAGGATACCTCGCAGTTGTTTTGCATCGGGCGGAATCCACAAAGCGAATTGGACTCCATAGATCAACTCCCCCGTCTGCGTCGACGGCTCGTACCGAACTCGATAGTAGGGCGGATGTGCAGCGGGAAAGACATCGTAGGGTGGCGATTGAGCCCCGGCCACGATGCACGATAGGAACAGGATGCCGAGCGACACCGAACGGGAAAACGGGTTATTCATCGGGAGGAATCTGCATGACGCTGGGAACGGATGATGTCATGGCGGAACGGCAACCGAAAGGCCTGGACCCCATGCAAAAAATGCCGAGTCGCTAGTCTACTCGATCTCGCTTGGGCCAACACATTACGCCGGAAAAAACAGCTCCGCCATCGCCGGTCCCCTTTTTCAGGAGAAACCTCACTGCTTCGGCGCATCTATTTGTTCAGAAAAAAGTCGCGGGTTGGGAGCGGTGGGAAGCGGTGGCGACGGCGCGAGATCTTGCCCAGCCGTTGAAGGCAGTCGCTTCGGCGGGGGTTGGGACGTATCAGGGGGTGACGTGGGTGTGGAGGGAGGGGGTGGTTGCGGATGTGTTGAATGCGAGCGCTGAGTATACTACGGAGGCGAGAGCGATTGGAATCGAGTCCACCACAGGCAACGAAATCATCCATGAACGAAGAGGATGCTTACGCATTTGCATTAAAAGCGACGGCCTATCACGAGGCCGGGCATGCAGTCATGGCGTTATTCCTGGGCCGGCCGATCCAAAAAGTGACGATCGCGCCTGGGAAATCGGCGATCGGCGTCCAGCACCTGGGTTTGTGCCACATCCGTAAAGGGCCGGGCAAAGGTTCCAAGGATTGGCTCGAGGACGAAGTCATGATCTTGCTCGCAGGGATGGTAGCGGAATCGCAGATCACCGGCCAGTATTGTGCCGCAGGTGCCGCGCAGGACCTTCGGTTTGCGAGAAGCGTCCTGCAATCCCGAGCAGAAAGCGAGCGACAGATCGAGCGATTGGAACGCCGCTTGTTGAGCAAGACCGAGCATCATCTCGGCGATCGGGCGCTCTGGTCAGCCGTCGAGACCATCGCCGCGGAACTGCTGAAATGCGAAACCATCAGCGGTCGAGCCGCGAAGCATTTCTACGAGTCGGCCATCGCTTCTCAAGAGAAGTGAGCCAAGCAAACGTGTACGGCGCTCACGGCAACTCAGATTCTGGTGCAAGAAAGCATCCTCCGCAGCGAGCAAGATCTGTAGGTTGACGCGGTATCCGCAGAGGCGGCTTGGAAAGGCTGTGCTACGGGTGGAGCCGGGGTACGGGTGTCCGCGACGGGCGGATCTGCGACGGACGGATCTGCGACATTTTCCGGCTGATCAACCCTGCAGCAACCGCATATCCGTTTGGCTGCTTCCAAATTTTCCTGCATCGATATCATGCTGATGAAGCAATTCGAGATAAAGATTGCAGAGGGGTGTTGGTTGACTCAGCACGCGATGCCCTTGATGACGAAACCCGCCACCTGCAACCAGGATGGGCAAACGATTGCATGTATGGTCGGACGAATTCCCAAAGTTGCTCCCTAGGACAATGGTGGTGTGGTCTAACAAGCTCCCGTCTCCCTCGGGGATACGATCCAGCTCCCACAGGAACTGATCGAAGTGCTTGAGAATATCCCGTTCCACACAGCTCAGGCTTGTGAGAAGCTCCGGGTTACCCCCATGATGCGATAGCGTGTGCCAACCCCCCGTCGCACCAGGAACCTTGATCGCGCCGTAGATCCAATCCAACGACATCGTGATGACCCGCGTGGAATCGGTGCGGAACGCGAGCTTAGCAAGTTCGAATAGGTTGCGAATCTTGGTCGAGAACTCGTACTCCTTGTCGGTACTGAGCGATTTGTCGACGACCGGCTTCTTGGTGCTGAGCCAAACTTTCTCACGCACCAACTGGGCCTGAAGTTCGCGAATGACCGTGGTGTACGTTTCGATTTTTTCCGGTTCGTTCGTCCCCATTCGAAGTGTGTCGAGGTCCCGTCGCAGTGCCTCGAGGATCCGTGTGTCATTGGCCAATTGCTGTTGCTTGGCCTGCAAGTCCTCGGCTCCGAAGAGCATTTCGAAGATTTGCTCCTCATCATGCATCGGAGGAATCGCAACCCCGCGATCGTTCCAGCTACATCCCCATCCGCGGTTGTAGATGCTGAAACTGAGGAACGGGAATCGCGTATCGTTCCCGAGTGATTTCACGAGCACTTGATCGAGCGAGATCCCATTCACAAAGTTCGAAGCTTCCGGATTCGGCGTACCTGTCAAGAACGACTTCTCGGAGTCATGGTTGCTCGTCTCCATGCCGGGATGAAACAAGTCGCCAAAGACCGTTATCTTTTCCAGTCCTCGCATCTCGCGAAGGTACTCGGAGCTTGCCAAGTCACCGGGAGTCTTCGGGAAAAAATAGGGAGCATGAAACCCGAGCGAATTGCATAGGAACAAAATGCGGCGGGGCGGATTCCTCCCATGCTCATTCGCTCGCAGTGATGCTCCTCGCAGCGACAACGACTCGAGCGCCAGCGGCAGTGCGAGCCCGAATTTTAGAAGCCTTCGCCGAATCGGATCGGGCTGCTCGAAGCTGGCAGCCCGGTCATCGTTCTTCGGGAGTTCCGTCTCGACTCGATGGCTCATGGCTGGTTTCCAAGGGTGGAGTAAATGATGACGCGAGCGATGAGATCCTTCAGTCGGCAATCCTTCGGATGATCGTCAATCATCGCATAGAGATCCATCCGCTGTTTCAAGGTGGGTTCAACCCCGTTAGCGTACTCGAAGAATTTTCGAGCGAAATTGTAGGCGATATTCTTGTGATTTGAGAGGAGTGCCTTCTTCAGTCCCTGCACATCCTGAAATGCAAACTCCCCAACCTCGCCAGAGGCATCCACTTCTCCCGCAATCTGAGCATAGCCTTCCGGCCTATAGGAAAACGTTCCTTGATGGGGAACTTCGGACCGGTACATGGTCCGCCATTGACCGGTGGCATCGAAGTTTTCCAACGCGAAACCATAGGGGTCGATGCTCTTGTGACACGCATAGCACGCAGCGTTCTGCTTATGGTCTTCGATTTGCTCCTTGAGCGTTCTTCCCGTCGTGAAGCTTGCCTCGATGGCCTTGATGTTGGGGGGTGGGGGAGAAAGCGTATTGCCAGCGATATTCTTGGAGATCCATGCCCCGCGCAAGATCGGCGAGGTCTGAAAACCGTCCGATGTCACCTTGAGAATACTCCCCATCGTTAGCAGACCGCCGCGCACACTGTCCTTAGGTAGTATGATCGGACGCAGCTCCTGGCCGATGACTCCGTCGATGCCGTAGTGTTCCGCCAATCGCTGATTCAGAATCGAAAAATCCGAATCGATCAGTCGCGAGACCGGGAGGTCCTCCAGGATCGCGTGGTAAAGATACTCCTCCGTTTCCTGGGGCAAGTAATAGTTGAGCAGGTCGTTGTATTCGGGATACAGCTTCAATGAGGGGGACACCTTGTTGAAGCCTCGAAGGTTCAGCCATTGATCGCAAAACGAGTGGATCATCCGCTTTGCTTTCGGATCTTGCAGCATCCGATCGATCTCGGTGCGTAGCGAGCTCGCATCGAGACCATCTACCCGGGCCAGTTCGAGCAATTGCTCATCGGGTACGGACAGCCAAAGCGCGCGAGCCAAATCCGCGGCAACTCGGTACGAGCGATTGCTGTGAACACCGGGTGCCAACAGAAAACGCGGAGAGGAAAGGACTGCCTTGAGCCCGGAACGAGCTGCCGCGATGAAATTATGTTGCTCGCGCCAGGTATCGAGGCTCACGCGATCGTAGGGCTCCAATTCCGCATCCGACAACTCCGAGCCGAATGCCCGCTCGGCAAATCGGCGTATCACACGCTTCAGATCCTCTTCGGAATCGGACTCGATGGTAATCTTCAGCGATTCATCCGCTGGATTTGCGACGGCATCGGGTGCGTTGAGGATCACATCCAACCCGCCGATCGATGCGAGCGATTTCGCATCGAGTTCCACTGCTTCGTGGACGAGAAACCGGATGAATCGCTTTTCGGTCGTTTCGGCGAAGCGGATCTCCTGCTCTGCCGCGTTCATCACCTCCAAGGTTCCCTGGGCAACCGGCTCACTCCAAACCTCTCCGTCATCCGACACCGAGATCGAATACGATTTGATTTGCCCATTTCCATTCCCGCCCGTCCAAGTCGTGTACGACAAGCCCGCGATCGGGTAGCCGTTTGGATTTTCGAGGATCACGTAATGGGGAGGTGTTGCAACATCGGGAGTGAATCGTGTGTGCCAAAATGTTTTGCTGGATCGATCGAGCATCTTCTCCTTTTCCATGCCGACCTGGTAGCTACTGACTGAGACGCTTCCTCCGATACGCTGCAACGCGGTCGGCATCGTTGTTACGGTCTTGGTTTCTCGTTGAGGAGCTTGGATCGGAATGCCTTCGAAAATGCTCGTGACCGAATCGGGCGGCCAGTTCTGCAACACAGGGCCACGAACTTGAAGCCGTTCAATGTATGCCCCTTGGTTTCCTCCTTGCTGCCGCCAAGTATGCCGCGAGTAGCAGTGGACCGATACGTTTTCACCCGCATAGAGGAAGCCTCGTAACGTGAATGGTTGGACCTCTTGGTTGCCGACCGACAAAACGCCTAGCAAGCGCTGCGGTTGGGGACGGTCGTCTGCGTAATAGTATTTGCCCGCGTAGACCAAGATGCTCACGTCCCCTTCGAAGTCACCGACTTTGGCAGCATCGAACGTCAGTTCGTACCAACCGGGCACCGGTGGCTCAAAGTGATCGTAGAAGTAGGAGTAGCTGTTCCCGTTGTTCGCTCGGGTCCAGGAGTACAGCAAGCCTTGCTTGTAATCCCGTACATAGATGTTGTAGGTTTCGTGACTGTCCTTGATCGTGCTGGTTGTCCAGCGTTGCTCTGCGGGGAATCCGTTCCTGGGCAAAGCGACGTCCAGCATCTCGTCGGCCGTCCTAAAGTACGCGTTGAGTTGTTCTCTCGAAAGCATGATGCGACGATCCGAATCGAACCGATTGGTACCGCGGTCCTCGGGAATCTCGTCTGCGACATCCAAGCGGACGCCGAGCAGATCGTTAAGGCTGTGCACGAACTCGTGCCTGCTGATACGTCGGTATGATCCCACATCGCGTTCTGTGGAACGGTTCGCCAGCCATGCGAGGATCGCTTGCCGTTCGTCGCGAGAAGGTTGATCTGCGTCCGAAGGAGGCATGCGCTCGGTAATCAGGTTCTCGAAGGGGAGCGTCGCGTCGAACCGATCTTGGCTCAAGAACGTCTCGAAATCGAAGTCTCCTGCCTTCGACGAGGTATCGTGGCAACCGAAGCAATACTTGGTGATCAAGCGCGGGGCATCAAGCGTTGATCCGGGTGCGAGCCGTGGGGATTCCTGCCCCCGAGCGGATGCAAGCAACAGCAGCACCAACCCTAGGGGTAGAATCCGATGTAAAATTTGTGTCCTCATGGATCCGATACTCTTACGCTCCAACGGGCCCCACGCATCCAAGTATTCGCCAACTCAGCACGTGAACGGCACATGAAATGCGCCTTCTACCGTAATTTTTGTCAGCAGAGCCTATCACGCAAGCGTAACGTAAGCCCTCGAGCAACTCAATCGATACCGGTTGCGGCTAGACTTATTCGACGTTTGGGTCGGATAGAACGGCTGTTTTTCGATAGTCATCAAATAGCAACCAGAAGGAAAAGGGTATCGCCAGCAAAAAATATACAACATCACTCCAGCCCAACCAGTAACTTCCGAGCCAGACACCCCCCAGCCGCCACCAACTGTACTTGCCCGCGAGGTTTTCGTACCCAAGCACTGCGAAGTAAGCACCTGCTAGAGACAGGTAGAAAAAGGCATAGAGAAAGACGGGTTTGATTTTTGGTAACGTGTAGTTCGTTTGCCACCAACTCAGAGTACGACCGTAGAAGAAATGGGTGACGAACTCGCGAAAACTACCTCCTGCACTCGGATAGTACTGCTGGCGCGTTTTCAATAAGACCGCAAGAATCGCGGCTACGACTACAGAGAGCAGAATTTTGCCGACGATGACCAGGGGCCATGTTAAACGAAGGCCATAAGGCTTCAGGGTGACGTAAATCCAATTGGCTTCGTATTCGAAGTTGGGTTGATACACGTAGGTGCCGATAAGATCGAATGCGTTCCCGATAACAAAGGTGATCATCACCGTGGGATAAAACCATGGTTGTGCCAAAATCGCCCCCCTCATCCATTACCTCCTTAGAAGAACACAATCATCAAAAAGACCGGATCCGTCCGGGAATACTTAGAGCTAGCAATGAGATCGAATGAGCAATTCGAATTCCAAGCGAGTCCATCTGTCTGCCAGCGAATCGAATCCTATGCGGCGTTTCGATGGCGACTAGACCCATGCGACAATACGTCGCTCCGTGAATCCGTTTGGGAAACGGCGATCGATTGCGACCTCAGATCCTATCGCAACGCCAATCCTCTGCACGCCGATCCGGTCGTATCCGAAACCGTTGATCGCCATAGTCCTTAAAGTGACGATGCGAGGACTCGCAGTCCCCATTCTCTTCGGGTGATCGGACGTTGATACGAGGCGGATTGACATCGAAGTGCTCAATTAGTCGCGTAATGTTGGCGCGAAAGTTTCGATCCGAATTTCGGTTGTTAACCGCAGCGGACATCGAGTCGTTGCGCAATCGCTGAGTGACACCTCCAATCGCTTAGAGGCTATGCGAGACGCCAGAAGCAACGGCTTCGAAAGACTAGGACAAAAAGACTAGGACAAACAGAGCTCAGCTTGAGACTGGAAGCGTGAGTGTTGAGCCAGAGGCATTCAGGATCGTGGGTTGACCATACGCCGTGTAGGCGTGACGCTCGGCGATGGCACCTGCAGAAGTGGTCATCGCGGTAACCGAGTATTGATGGTTGCAACAGAATGGACCAGTGAGGGTCGATGTTGTTATCGAAGAATCGTGAAGCGATTCGTTGGCCGATGCGATGGTGGGCAGGGGTGGAATGCTTGTGGATGCGCCATTGAAATCGAACGAGGCGATCCAACCTTCCGCGCGGGACTGCGCGCGAGTTGATGTTGAGGATGCGTGGATTGAAATCGACGAAGCAACCATGCGTTGCATGGTAGAGGATCCGCAGGGGGCGGGGCAAGTTTCTTGAGGAGGTTCGGGAGTTGGGGTGGCAGGTCGCGAGAAAAACCTGGTCAGACCTTGCAAGCGACGGCCCTCGTGCATGAAGCATACCTTCGGCTGATCGGTCGCGGGCAGGGCGAGCCAACGTGGGATAGCCGTGCTCCACCTCACTCCTGAATCGAGAGCCTGATCCATGGGAACCCGTCAAAAGAAGGTTGGACGACCTTGGCGGCCCACCGGGAATGTTGTTGCGTTGATAAAGCTGAGCACCAGCGTAGAGCTTATCCGAGAGCGACCAACCGTCCTGGGCGTTGTCGATCTGCCCGCGCGGGTTAGCAGCGGTACCTTACTTGATTCGCGATGGCACGTGTGCGACACTCCATTACTGAATGGTGGTTTGTTTGCCGACGGTAGCAAAGGAGAACATGGTGAAAGTTCGAGAGATCTTGATCGTTTGTAGCCTGGGACTTGCACTGTGTCTCTGGGCGCCGCGAAATGTGTTCAGCCAAGAATCGGTCAAAATTGCAACGCCAAAGCAAGCAGCCCGAGAGGTTGTTCCCGCGGTTCAACAGGATCATTTGCCTGGACAAGGTCCCGACGTCGGCTCTGCGGTTATCTATCGCGATCGTTGGGGGGTGCCGCATATCTATGCGCCGACAGTCGAAGCGGCCATGTATGCGAAGGGTTGGGCTCAAGCCGAAGACCGCCCGGAACAACTGCTGAAAAACTACCTGATGGGGATGGGTGAACTTGCAAGCGTTGATGGTCAAGCCGCTCTGAAATCCGATATCGTGAGCCGCATGTTCCAGCATTATGCGCAGGCCAAATCGCGTGCCGATGCGACGATCAGTCCTGAACTGATAAGGCACCTGGATGCCTTCGTTGCCGGCGTCCGCGACTACTTCCGTGCGCACCCAGAGTCTCTTCCCGAATGGTGGGGCGATCGACAGTTTGATCGGTACATGTTGATCGCTTTTTCTCGCATCTTTCTCTACAACTGGTCGGTGGACGACGGCTTTGGTGAACTGATCGCTGCTGGAGTTCGGCCAGAGTTTGAACGCACCAGTCGTGGATCCAATCAATTTGCAATTTCTCCGTCGCGATCGGCCGAGGGAGGCGCGATCCTTTACATCGACCCCCACTTGGCGTGGTTTGGCCCATCCCGCTTCTGGGAGTTTCGGGTGCACGCCGACAAATGGCATGGCAGCGGCTTTACCTTGGCAGGTTTGCCGTATATCGGCCTCGGACACAACGCGAACGTCGCCTGGGCCATGACGACCGGTGGTCCGGATACGGCCGATCTCTATGAACTGACTCTCAACCCCGAGAATCCCAATCAGTATCGATTCGACGGACAGTGGCGAGAACTGACGCAGCGAGTGGAAAAGATTCCGGTTCGCGACGGCCAAACGCAAGAGGTCACGATCTACTCGTCGCATCACGGTCCGATTGTGGCATGGAAGGACAACAAGGCCTATGCACACCGCATGGCCTACTTTGAGTGTGTCAATGGCCTTCAGGCCTGGTGGCACTTCAACTTCGCCGAAGATTACCGTGACGTGGTGAAGGGCTTGGAGGGGAACGAAGTGTTTCCACAGAACGTGATGGTGGCCGATACGTCGGGGAACATCTACTACCACCGAACGGGCCGAGTGCCAAAGCGGCCCGACGGATACGACTGGTCGCGACCTGTGCCGGGCGACACCTCAGCAACCGAGTGGACAGGAGTGCACCCGCAGTCCGATCTGGTCCGCTTATTGAATCCCTCGTCAGGTTATATGCAAAACTGCAATATCACCCCGGATGCGATGCTCGTCGATAGCCCGCTGCAACCCGATCGATATCCGACCTACATCTTTGGCTCACGAGGCAAGCAGATGAATGAGCGTGGAGCCCGAGCCATTGAGTTGTTGTCGACCAACGAACGAGTGACTGCCGCACAAGCGATCGATATGGCCCTCGATGTCGTACCCTTTGGGCACCATCGATGGCTCCATGAACTCAAACAGGCTCATGAGGCCCACGGCCATCGGGTTGCCGATCATGCAGTTTACCATCATGCCTTGGAAAAATTGCTGGGCTGGGATGGTTGCGTCGAACATGATTCGCAGGGCGGCCTGATCTACTACTATTGGCGCAAAACGTTAGATAGCGACCGAGATCACGGCAAGAAGTTACCTAGCGTGATCGATCAGCACTTCCGAATCGCCCGCTCCGATCAGGAATTCACCGATCCCGAGTTGGATGAGACTCAGCAATGCCTGTTGGTCAACTGCCTGGCCGCCGCGGCAGACGAAATCATGGAACATTGGGGCGAATTGGATGTCACCTGGGGCGACAAGTTCAAAGTCGGCCGAGATCAACGGTCCTGGCCGCTCGGAGGCGGTGGTGATTTTGGCACACGAACACTTCGCAACATCAGCTACGGTCCCGAGCGTGACGACCACACGCGTTGGGGCAACGGTGGACAGACTTCCACACAAATTGTGGTGCTCAGCCAACCCATCCGCAGCTGGACTCAGCCACCCATCGGTCAAAGCGATCGAGCGGACTCACCCCACTATGCCGATCAAGCCGCTCAATTGCTCAGCCAGCAGCGGATGAAGGAAACTTGGTGGATGCCCGAAGATTTGGCTCCAAACATCCTTTCACGCACTGTGCTTGACTCATCGCGTATCCCCGTCGGACGCTAACGGCAATCAGCACGCGTCAATCGGTTCGCAACGAAAGCCGTTTGGCGCGAACGCTCGGGTTGGGAATGTGGCAAACATTGCACCGTGTTGTACGCTTCCACCCGGATGCTCGCGAACCATAGCTCGGTCGTCTGAAAACCATGTCCGACAAAAGTGAGCCTGAGGCACTAGCCGAGTTCGTTCGACGCATAAAAAATCGGATAGCGTCTCAGGCTCATGGAAACGAAAATCGGCTTTTGCCGGCTATGTCTATCGCCGCGTGCTAACCCTTTGAAATTCTATCGGTTTCATTGACAACTCGCATGCATGGCTTACACTTCCGAACACCCTTGCAAGTGAAAATGCTAATTCCATTTCCACGCACACGATCGACGGGGACGTAAGCCTATCTCTCCGGCTTTCGGCACGCGGGAATATCTCAAGAACAACCTCCTGTGCCGCATGGTCGCCGCAATGATCGGCATTTACGGCAACACCAAGGAAGAGGCGATTTATCCCGCCTACTTCGTCGACGAGAACAAACAAAAGCGAGACGGCAGCAACCGCTACACGCTACGCTTTGCGAAAGGCCAGTTGCCTCCCGTCAATTCGTTCTGGTCGGTGGTTGCCCGCGATGAAGGAGCCTTTCTCCCTGGTCCTGCGGCTTTACTGGCCGAAAGCGGAGGCGTTGGAAGGCAAGTGGAATGCCCCGCCATTCAAGGAAGTGAAGTGAGGCGCCGGCCAGTTTTTTCCTCCCACGTAAACAATCTCGATGACGCATCGATATTGAATCCACCAGTGGACTTTTCGTTTTCGTTGTTCACCTAGTTCTTCGTTGCCAAGACGATAGGCTTGTCAATCGTAGCTTGGGACCACTTTCACGAACGTACGATCTCACGAACGTACGATCTCACGAACGTACGATCTCACGAACGTACGTTCGGGTGGAAAAAAAGGACGGGACAATTGTCCCGTCCTTCGCTCGAGTGCCCCCCTGAGCGAGGAATGGCTTGACGGCGATTTCACTCGTCACCCCCGACCGAGACAGGCTTGCATGGTCTATGGCATCCACGCCATTCGATTACGCTTTCAATGCGGAGAGGTCAGCGCCATGGTTGATATGAAACACATGGCCATCTAAGACAAGGGCTGGCACGGACTTCACGCCCGCTGATTCAGCCTCAGCCAAACGGCCGGTTTGTTTACCCAAATGCACAACCTCGACGTTGTACTTGACGGGGTCAATCGATGCAGCAAATTGCTGTTCGGCTTCGACACAAACTGGGCAACCGGCGTGATAAAAAACTGCTTTCGACATTTTCATGCTCCAAAACAAAGTGTTTGTAACGGCCTCCGGTTAACTTTTTGCCATGGCCAGCGGCAGAAAGAGTGCTTTCGTCAAGGAGTCCTAATCAACTTACTGACGAAAAAATTTTAATGGTTTGTGAACGAAATCCAATTCTGTTCCGCTAGATACGCATCAGCGGCATCGTGTTCAGGGCAATCATTGCGCAACATACGGTCCCCTAGTGGAGCATTGACTAAAGCGCAATGGTGAGGTTGCTCGGCGTTCTTCCGTACATTGGGACGAAAATAGCGACAGGTCACACACATCCTCGCAATGGGAATCTTGCCGTTCATCTGGAGTTCGCGAATAATGCGAAGCAGCGACCGATACAGGACAATTTGATCCGACTGAGGCAATCGCGATACAGCCAACTGAATCGCCGTTTGTTCTTTTTGATATAAATTAAGAAGTTTCTTCCCCTTTGTCGCGAGCGTTAGCGCAAGCGCTCGTCCATCGTCGATCGCCTTTTCCTTTTGAATAAGCTCCTTCTCTGCCAGCGTTGCTACGGAATCGCTGACAGTTGCCGCGGTCACCGCCAACTCGCTCGCCACCTCGGTCAACCGCATTGGTGCCTGCCTGCTATTAAGCAGCAACAAGATCTGCCCTTGTGTTGGACTAAGCCCTTCCTTGCCGAACCAATCCCAGTTGTCCGCACGCATCGCTACAGAAATCCTTGCCAACGCATCTGCAAGCTTTCTCTCTAGCGGTAGATCGGACTCTTCAAGTGGATTCATGTTCGGTTTCCGACTTCGTAAATCAGGACTCCTTAATAATAGTGTCAAAGTCACTGAGGGGCAATAGGTTTTTAGGAATTTTCACTTCGTTTTATCGGGCGTGTTGGGGTATGTTTCCTCCGGCATTACGGGAATTCATGCTTCGCATTTGGAGACGATCGGAAGTGGGAAGTGGAATGCTGGGAGGGTGAAAGCGCTTTGCCCAACCGAATGGTGAATCCCCGTGCGATGGCCTCAACTCGCGGAATTCGCAACCGACTCAGAACGAATTTCCGTACAGCTATGCGATGCGACGCGGATGGATCGGCGTGAATTGATTTTCGAAGAAAGGGCTTGCAAGTCCCTCGTTGAGCACGGGACCTAATTACGCAAGGATCTCACGAACCACTTTTCCTGCGACATCGGTGAGCCGGTAATCCCGGCCTGCATGCCGGTACGTCAAACGCTCATGATCGAGTCCTAGGCAGTGCAGCATGGTCGCATGCAGATCGTGCGTGTGGACCGATCCCTCCGCCGGGAGGATGCCATGCTCGTCCGATTTTCCATGGACGATTCCTCGTCGAATACCACCGCCCGCCATCCAAGAGGTGAAGACGAGATTGTGGTGCTCACGCCCCGGATGATCTGCAGTTTGGTGAAACGGTGTGCGCCCAAACTCAGTGGTCCAAACCACCAAGGTACGGTCGAGCATCCCTCGGCGTTTTAGATCGGTGATCAAGCCCGCAATCGGCTGGTCGATGGCTTTGGCCAGTTTCTCGTGATCGCTCATGTTGCCGTGCGAGTCCCAGTTTTCGGCGGTGTTGGAGCCTGTGTCGATCAATTCGAGGAACCGTACGCCACGCTCTGCCAACCGTCGCGCAATGATGCACTGCCAGCCAAAGCCGGAGGTGGCGCCCGCCTCCAGCCCGTAGAGACGGAGTGTCTCCGGCGATTCGCTGCTCAGGTCAAAGGCTTCCGGGGCCTCACGCTGCATACCGAACGCGGTTTCAAACGAACGGATACGTGCTTCGAGCGCGGTATCGAGGGGGCTTTCGGCTTCCTGCTCCCGATTGATCTGAGCGAGCAAATCGAGCTCCATTCGCTGGCGTTCCAGGGAGACCGATTGCGGTGTCAAGTTCGGAAGAGGGACTTTGCCAGGGACCACGTGGGTCCCTTGATGGCATCCAGGTAGGAAATCACTCCCCCAGGTTTGAGCTCCCGCATAAGGTGCATGCGGTGCAAGGACGACGAACGACGGGAGGTTCTGATTGATGGTTCCCAGCCCATAGCTGACCCATGCACCGTGACTGGGCCGGGCAAATTGTGCGGAGCCCGTGTGTGCCGCTAAGGTTCCTTTATCATGCCCATCGCTATCGCAGTGCATCGCATTCAAAATGCAAAGATCATCCGCGATGCTTCCGAGATATGGAAAGAGTTGGCTGGCCCAGATCCCGGATTGTCCGTACTGCTGGAACGACCATCGGGACTTGATCAGAAATCGCTCAAAAGCACCGGGCTTGTTCAGCCATCGCGACGCGGTAATCTTCTTTCCATGATCGGCCGTCAGTTGCGGTTTGTAATCCCATGTATCAACGTGCGAAACACCACCCGTCGAATAGATGAAGATCACCCGATCTGCTGTTGGCGGAAAATGCCCTGCGTGGGGTGCGAGCGGATTGATCCCCTCAGCGGTCCCTTCTGCAAATCCATCGGCATGTAGCGAACCAGCAAGAAGACTCGTTGTTGCGATCCCAGCTAACCCGCGACCGGTGAACGCTCGTCTCGAAAGAAGCTTTTGGGTTGGGCTATTTGGGCCAATAGGATCGTTACTCCATGACGGCATGGTCGAATTTGGCATCGCTGAGCTACTCCAAGAATAGAAAGAGGTTGCTCGTCAGGATGACTCGCGCATAAGCGGACCAGGCGGCATCGGAATCGACTTGGCCATCTGCTCCACGGTAGTTTTCAATAAATCTCAATCCGCGATCGATGTCGCGGTCGGTTGCGCTGCGACCTAGGGCCTTTTCATAAACCCAGCGAATGCGGCTCGATTGGTCTTCGGAGCGAGCGAGGATTTGCTTGGCAAATGCTGCAGAGACCCTGTGCACAAAAGGGGAGTTCATCAAAAACAACGATTGTGTCGGGGTGGTGGTGGACGATCTTTCCGAAACGCTAAGATTCGGATCAGCGCTGTCGAAAAGGGAGAGATAGGGATGCCGTCGATTGCGTTGGCTCATCAAGTAAATGGAGCGATGATCGCTTTCATAGACTGCGTGGAATGGATTGTGGATCGTGAACCCCCAGCTATCCACCGGAGGGAACGGGTGCTCCGTTGGGATCGTTGGATCGAGAAGGCCGCTTACTTGGAGCATGCAATCTCGGATCGATTCCGCATCCAAGGGTCTTCGTGCGAATCGCCACAGATTGCGATTGCCGGGATCGATTTCGATTGCATAGGCGATCGCCCCCGGTTGGCTCCCTTCGGAGTGCGTGGCACTGGATAGGCGATAGGTTCTCGAAAGCATGATCGTTCGGTGCAGCGCGTGGACGTCCCACCCTGAAGCAACAAACTCGCTGGCAAGCCAATCGAGCAACGCTGGATGCGTTGGCGGTTCGCCTCGTGCGCCGAAATCACTTGTAGTCGCTACGAGGCCGCGACCGAAATGCCAATGCCAAACTCGATTGACCCACACGCGTGGCGTCAACGGATTGGATGGGCCTGTCAACCAATCGGCCAGATCCCTCCGACCGCTCTCAGATTCTGGATGGGAGATGGGTGAGCCACCGAATATTTCTAGGAATCGACGTGGGGCGAGCTCCGACAATTTATCGGGGTCCCCACGCAGTTGGATTTTTGCGTCGACAGGTTTTCCATCGCTCACGCCGTAGGCAACGGGATAGATCTCCGACGATACCAATCGCGCACGCTCCTGCTGGAGTTGGGCTAGCCGTTGATCCAGGTCTGCCAATCGAGTTTTTGACTCAGCAGATTCAGCGATCCGTGGCAGAGGTTGGTCCCCTTTGTGAGGAAGCGGAGTCGTTTGCAGTGCGAGGTTATCGAGATCCCGAGCAATAACGTTACCTTCGCGATGGCCAAATCCATCACAAATAAACGTGTCGAGGATCCCATCCCACGTCGATGGGACCGGCACATGATTTACAGCAAAGCTTTGATCGGACGATTCTATCGTTCCAGAAATCGTCTTTGTCTCGCGATCGATCGACAGTTGAAGGTGATACCAACGGTCGGGTTCAAGTGGAGCGACTACTCGCCAGTTACTGTTTTCTTTCATCGCAAACTCGTTGGCGGAAATACTGCATTCGATCGCCGTCGATTCGATGACGCCACGCCCGAGGAAGAATCTATAGGAGCCGTTTTCGCGCGGAGTTGCTTTATCGGACGTGGGCGGGGTACCAGAGTTCGAACTCAGGGAGCGGAAGTCGATCGCAAAGTGGACATTGTTGCCGTCGGAGGGAGTCACGCGTTTTTCGAATACGTAGCGAAGTCCTTCGTGGGGCGTTCCATGGCCGAGCCGCACGCCGCGTGTGCCTTCGCCGAAAATAGAATGAAAGGGACTCTGGGCGGGTGCGCAAACTGCGTTGGGGCCGGCGGACAACCACGGTTTACCGGGGGGCTTTTCCAACTCCTGGGATTCCAGATCCAGGTCGATGCCACCCGCTCGAAACCTCGGATCGTTGGCCAATCGCGACAACTGGCTTTCGGAGATCTTTCGATCAAGTTCCGTGAGCCGATCCGCTTTGATGCGTTCACGTTCCTGGACTTCTGCGGGTGGAATTAACGGAGGGAAATTCGCAGGACGTTTGTGTTCCTCGCCACCTGGGAATGCCCATTGGGTGCTCTGGAGTATTCCGTAGAGACCATAGTAGTCCTGAATGGTAATAGGATCGTATTTGTGATCGTGGCACCTCGCGCACCCTATAGAAAGTCCCAGTACGGAGCGTCCTACGGAATCGATCACATCTGCAAAATCGAGATGTTGGAAATCGGGAGATGGACTGTATCCATACCGTTTGCCAATCGCCAAGAACCCGGTCGCGGTGACTCGATCTGCGTAGTGAGAGTCCGGGTGGTCCTTGGCATAAATATCACCTGCGATTTGCTGGCGCAAGAACTCGTTCCATGGCATGTTGGATTGGAACGCGTGTACAACCCAATCACGGTATTTCGAGGCCTCGCGAACAGGGTAATCGGCCCCATCCCCGGCAGTGTCCGCATACCTTGCCACATCCAGCCAGTGGCGTCCCCATCGTTCACCATACGCTGGTGATGCGAGGAGTCGATCGATCACGGT
>Ga0315904_10005599_pt1 | contig 17407 bp, 14 predicted proteins | sample LakEriMetagenome_6_FD_203529 | JGI IMG/M metagenome (GOLD analysis project Ga0315904, IMG submission 203529) | Freshwater fungal communities from buoy surface, Lake Erie, Ohio, United States - Buoy 12 MA120 | ecosystem: Environmental > Aquatic > Freshwater > Lake | place: USA: Lake Erie, Ohio...
GTATGACTTCAAATTGAACTGGGACAAGCAGCTCGCCGTCGTCGGGCAGGTTATCCCAGCCTATCAGTGTCCGAGTGACACGTCCCAGGTGATGCAAGCGGCACTGGGGACGGGCGGTGAACGCAAGGGGAGCTACGGACTGAACTGGGGGCAGAATATCACCTCGACGCCATTTCTCGTGGCGAGGGGAAAGGCCCCGTTCGCGGGACAATACGGCGCCAAGTTTTCCGAGATCACCGATGGCACGAGCAAGACGCTCATGCTCATGGAGATGATCCAGGCGCCGTCCGACTCGGGCCAGGCCGTCGATCGGCGGGCGAGGATTTGGAATCCGAGCGGCGGCACCTATCAGGTCTTCACGAAAGAGACACCCAACTCGAAAGCAAACGATGTTTCCACGTGCGCGGATCGGCCCGAGATCAGACTGCCCTGCACGAACGTCAGCCCTGTGGAGGCTACGTATACGTTGGTGTCCCGCAGCAGGCACGTGGGCGGCGTGACGGCGGCCTTCTGCGACGGCTCAACGCGATTCGTAACCGAAGATGTCGATCTCGCAGCCTGGCAGGCCGCAAGCAGCATCAACCTGGGTGAGACGGCGGTTCTTCCGTGAAGGCCTGCATTCACGATGTCATGCGCTGTGGCCGCCATGCAGTCATCGTTCTCGCCGACGACCATCGCCACGCCACGATGGGCGTCACGGCCGGTCGGCTTCCACAAGGCAATCAGTGCAAAATGAGACGATCTCGCCTGGCCTGTCCGGCTCTGCCGGCACCCTCTCGTTCGCCAGCGACCTCGGCCTCGACTCCGGATCCGTCTTGAGTTATGGGCTCAACGGCACGAACACGACGGCCGGTGGCGGGGTCAACGATCTCTCTGTGGTGACAGGCAATCTCACGCTCGACGGCACGCTGAACGTGAGTGAAATCAGTGCGGGCAGCTTCCTGTCGGCCACCCAGGGGAGCACATGGCAGTTGCTTACCTACACAGGCACGCTCACCGACAATACGCTCTCTCTCGGAAGTACCCCCGCACTGTCCGCCGGCCTGACGCTGGCGGTCGACACGTCCACGCCAAACCAGGTGAACCTGATCGTGGTGCCGGAACCGGTCACCACGGCTGCTGCCGTGCTCGGAGTCGGCTTCATCGTCATGTCGAGGATGCGTCGTCGGCACACCAGCAGCGCACGTCGCTGACGCGATCGGGCTCCCTGAGGCCGCAGGAAGCGTAGCGCCGTGAGGCGTGGGGTGAACTGCCACGAGGCGCCGCGTCCAGCGTGGTGCGCCCGAGGCCTTACGGCCTTCGGCTTGTACGGAGCCTGTGAAAGCCCAACGCCGTAAGGCGTGGGGTGCGGTCAGGACAGAGCCCAGTTCCATCCCAACGCCGTAAGGCGTGGGGTGAACTGCCACCATACGCTGACTCCAGCGTGGCGCGCCCGAGGCCTTACGGCCTTCGGCTTGTACGGAGCCTGTGCAAGCCCAACGCCGTGAGGCGTGGGGTGCGGTCAGGACAGAGCCCAGTTCCATCCCAACGCCGTAAGGCGTGGGGCCCCATCCGCTCGCCCCCTCGAACTGCCCCCATCGCTTACGCGATTGGGCTTCCTGAGGCCGCAGGAAGCGTAACGCCGTGAGGCGTACGGCCCCATCCGCGATGATCGCCACCTCGTGCCGCCCGCCCGGGGCCCCGGACCCTGCCAAATCGGCACCTGGCCCTGGCGGCTCGACGGGCACGATGGCCAAAACACGCGAAAACATCGGGAGATCCACGCTGATCGCGTCCGTGGCACGCGGCTTGCATTCTTCCGGGGCAGTCCAAGGATGGTCTGCCAAAAGCCGTCACCCGCGACGCCCCCACGCGTCCGCCAACTCGGTCCCCATTCAGTTCCCCAGTTCAGAGGAGTCTTCCGTGGCCAAACAGATGGTATTCGACGACGAGGCCCGTCAGCCGCTGCTCGCCGGCGTGTCCAAACTCGCTCGTGCCGTGAAGAGCACGCTCGGCCCCCGTGGCCGCAACGCGGTGCTCGACAAGGGCTGGGGCTCGCCCAAGGTGACCAAGGACGGCGTGACCGTCGCCGAGGACATCGACCTCGAGGATCCGTACGAAAACCTCGGCGCGCAGCTCGTGAAGGAAGCCGCCAGCAAGACCAACGACGTGGCCGGTGACGGCACCACCACGGCCACCGTCCTCGCCGAGGCGATCTTCCGCGAGGGGATCAAGATGATTGCCGCCGGCGCCGATCCGATGGCCCTCTCCCGGGGCATCCACAAGGCGGTGGAGGCGGTCTCGAAGGCGGTGCTGGCCATGGCCACGCCGATCAACGAGAAGAACAAGAAGGAGCTGATGCAGATCGCCACGATCGCCGGCAACAATGATCCCACGATCGGCAACGTGCTCTCCGAGGCCTTCCTCAAGGTGGGCAAAGACGGCGTGATCACGGTGGAAGAGGGTAAGCAGGCCGAGACAACGGTCGATGTGGTCGAGGGCATGCAGTTCGACCGCGGCTACCTCTCGCCCCACTTCGTCACGGATGCCGACAGCCAGGTCTGCGAGTTCGAGAACCCCTTCATCCTCCTCTTCGAGGAGAAGATCTCGAGCGCCAAGAACCTCGTGCCGCTGCTCGAGGCGATCAGCAAGGCTGGCAAGCCGCTGGTGGTGATCGCCGAGGACGTGGAGGGCGAGGCCCTCGCCACGCTCGTCGTCAACAAGCTCCGCGGCATCGTCCAGTCGGTGGCCGTGAAGGCCCCCGGCTACGGCGACCGCCGCAAGGCGATGCTCGGCGACATCGCCACCCTCACCGGGGGCCAGGCGATCTTCAAGGACCTCGGCATCGCCCTCGATGCCGTGAAGCTCAGCGACCTGGGCCGGGCCAAGAAGGTGATCGTGGAGGCCGAGAACACCACGATCGTGAGCGGTGCCGGCACGAAAGCCGCCATCGACGGCCGGGTGGCCCAGATCCGCGACGAGATCACGAAGACCACCAGCGACTACGACCGCGAGAAGCTCCAGGAGCGGCTCGCCAAGCTCGCCGGCGGCGTGGCCCAGATCAACGTGGGGGCCGCCACCGAGACCGAGATGAAGGAGCGGAAGGCCCTGATCGACGACGCCAAGAGCGCCGTGCAGGCCGCCCTCGCCGAGGGCGTGGTGCCCGGCGGCGGCGTGGCCCTGCTCCGCAGCGAAAAGGCTCTCGAGAAACTCGACCTTGAAGGGGACGAGAAGATGGGGGCGGCGATCGTGAAGAACGCCCTGCGGTATCCGCTGACCGCCATTGCCGAGAACGCGGGCACCGACGGCTCCGTCGTCGTCAACCGTGTGCGGCACATGAAGGGCAAGAACGACGGCTACGACGCCGACAAGGGGGAGTACTGCGACCTCGTGAGTGCCGGCGTGATCGACCCGGCAAAGGTCGTTCGCACGGCCCTGCAGAATGCGGCGAGCGTGGCGGCCCTGCTGCTGACCACCGACTCCCTGATCACCGAGATCCCGAAGGACGAGGAGCCGCCGGCCGGCGACGGCCACGACCACGGCATGGGCGGTGGCATGGGCGGGATGGGCGGCATGGGAATGGGTGGCATGGGTGGCATGGGAATGGGCGGCATGGGCGGCATGATGTGATCGCCCGGCGGCCAGTCGCATCGAGATCCACAGAATCAAACTCAGACAGTTTCACCTCGAACCGGAGACCAACCAGATGGCAGCGAAGAACCTGAAGATCCGTCCGCTCGACGACCGCGTGGTGGTGGAGCCCGTGGAGGCCGAGGAGCGGACCGCCGGCGGCATCGTGCTCCCCGATTCCGCCAAAGAGAAGCCGCAGCGTGGGCACGTCGTGGCCATCGGCCCCGGCAAACTCCTCGAGAACGGGCAGCGGGCGACCCCGGCCCTCTCGATCGGCGATGAAGTGATCTACGGCAAGTACTCGGGCAGCGACATCGAAGTCGACGGCCACGAGGTGAAGATCCTCCGCGAGACCGACATCCTCGCGAAAGTCCTGAGCTGAGTCGTTTCGAGGCACAGCCGCTCACGGCTCGTGCTTTCCACCACCCATTCGAACGCAACCAAGAACGTAACCAAGAACGCATCCAGGAGATCGACCCGTGCCCAAGCAACTGATGTTCGACGACAACGCCCGCGCCAAGCTGCTCAAGGGCGTGGAGAAGCTGGCCGGCGCCGTGGCCGTGACCATGGGACCGACCGGCCGCAACGTCATCATCGACAAGGCGTACGGCGGCCCGACGGTGACCAAGGACGGCGTCACCGTCAGCAAGGAGGTCGACCTCGAGGACGCGTTCGAGAACATGGGCGCCAAGCTCGTGAACGAGGTGGCGTCGAAGACGTCGGACCTCGCCGGTGACGGTACCACGACGGCCACCGTGCTGGCCCGAGCGATCTTCCGCGAGGGCACCCGCAACGTCGCCGCCGGGTCGAACCCCACGGCCGTCCGCCGCGGGATCGAGAAGGGCGTGGCCGCCGCCGTGCAGCGGCTGATGGAGATGGCCCGCAAGGTGGAGCGGCCCGAGGAGATCGCCCAGGTCGGCGCCATCAGCGCCAACAATGACCGCGCCATCGGCGATCTGCTCGCCGAGGCCCTGCAGAAGGTGGGTAAGGACGGCGTGATCACCGTCGAGGAGGGCAAGACGACCGAGACCACCGTCCGGTTCGTGGACGGCATGCAGTTTGACAAGGGCTTCGTCTCGCCCTACTTCATCAACCGGCCCGCCGAGATGGAGGTCCAGCTCGACGACGCCCTGATCCTGATCCACGAGAAGAAGATCTCGAACCTGCGGGACCTCCTGCCGCTGCTCGAGAAGGTGGCGCAGTCGGGCAAGCCGCTGCTCATCATCGCCGAAGACGTGGACGGCGACGCCCTCACGGCGCTCGTCGTGAACAAGCTCCGCGGCGTGCTCAATGTGTGTGCCTCGAAAGCCCCGGGCTTCGGTGACCGCCGCAAGGCCATGCTCGGCGACATCGCCACGCTCACCGGCGGCACGCTGATCAGCGAGGATCTCGGGCTCAAGCTCGAGAGCCTCGACCTCTCGCACCTCGGCCGGGCGAAGAGCGTCACGGTGGACAAGGGCGAGACCACGATCGTGCAGGGCGCCGGCAAGCAGTCCGACGTGCAGGCCCGCGTGCAGCAGCTCCGCCAGCAGATCGAGAACACCGAGAGCGAGTACGACCGCGAGAAGCTCCAGGAGCGGCTCGCGAAGCTCACCGGCGGCGTGGCGATCGTGTCGGTGGGCGCTGGCACCGAGGCCGAGATGAAGCAGAAGAAGGCCCGCGTCGAGGACGCGCTCCATGCGACCCGGGCTGCCGTCGAAGAGGGCATCGTCCCGGGCGGCGGCGTGGCTCTGCTTCGCTGCCGCGAGGCGGTGGAGAAGGCCCGCTCGCAGGCCAAGGGCGACGAGAAGATCGGCGTTGACATCATCCTCCACGCCCTCGAGGCCCCGATCCGGCAGATCGCCGAGAACGGTGGCATCGACGGCGCGGTGGTTGCCGATGAGGTGGCCCAGAAGGACGTGAACATCGGCTACGACGCCAACAAGGGCGAGTACGTCGATATGCTCAAGGCGGGCATCATCGATCCGGTGAAGGTGGTTCGCGTGGCCCTGACGAATGCCGCGAGCATCTCGGGACTGCTGCTCACGACCGAGGCCCTCGTCACCAACCTCGACAAGGACGACGCCAAGAAGCGGAAGATCGAAGGCTCGGTCCGGTGAGGCCACGTCCGCCGGTCGAGGTGGCGCTCTGCGGGCGTCGAGGTGCGCCACATGGCTGACCAGCGCGACTACTACGAGGTGCTCGGCGTCGAGCGGCGGGCCACCTCCGTGCAGATCACCGAGGCCTACCGCAAGCTGGCCGTCAAGTTCCACCCGGACAAGAACCCGGGCAACGAGGAGGCCGCCACCCGCTTCAAGGAAGCGGCCCGGGCCTTCGAGGTGCTCTCCGACACCGACCTGAGGTCGCGGTACGACCGCTTCGGCCACGCCGGCCTCCAGGGGGGGCGGCAGCACGAGTTCAACGACGTTTCCGACATCTTCGACGCCTTCGGCGACCTGTTTGGCGGCGGCATCTTCGGCGAGGCGTTCGGCGGCCGGTCGCGGGGCCCGCGGCCGCGGAAGGGCCGCGACGTGTTCTGCCAGGTGTCGCTCACGCTCGTCGAGGCGGCCCGTGGGGTCACGAAGACGGTCGCGTTCGGCCGCCACGAGATGTGCGGCACCTGCGACGGCTCGGGTGCCAAGAAGGGCACGACGCCGCAGGCCTGCGACTACTGCGGCGGCAAGGGGCAGGTGATCCAGACGGCGGGCGTGTTTCGGCTGCAGACCACGTGCCCGGCCTGCCGCGGCGCCGGCAGCGTGATCCGCGAGAAGTGCCCGGCATGCGGCGGCGGCGGCGTCACGGAGGAGCAGGTGGAGCGGCGGGTTACGATCCCCGCCGGCGTGGACAGCGACGTTCGCGTGCGGCTCGCCGGCGAGGGTGAGCCGGGAGGCAATGGCGGGCCGCCGGGCGACTGCTACGTGGTGATCGAGATCGAGGAGCACCCGTTCCTCAGCCGGGACGGCCGCGAACTGCACTGCGAGGTGCCGGTGAGCTTCACGCAGGCGGCCCTCGGCGCCACCGTAGACGTGCCCACCCTCGACGGCCCCAAGCCGCTCCAGGTCGTGCGGGGCACGCAGAGCGGCGACGTGATTCGCGTGCGCGGCCTGGGGATGCCGGAGGTTCGCGGCCGCGGCATGGGCGACCTGCACGTCCACGTGCACGTCGAGGTGCCGAAGACCCTCTCGCCGCGGGCGGAGGAGCTGCTCCGCGAACTGGCGAAGGAGGAGCAGGCCGCCGTGACCCCCAGGCGGTCGTCGTTCTTCAGCCGGCTTGCCGAATACTTTCAGGGCACCGAGACTGATCCCCAGCGCAAGGAGCAGGCATCATGACTGACGACGAGCCCATCGAGGGCACCGAGCCGGCGACCACCCCGGCCGACGCGGCTTCGGCGACGGAGTCGCAGGTCGCCGAACTGCAGGAGCGGGTGCTCCGCGTGCAGGCGGAGCTCGAAAACTTCCGCAAGCGGTCGCGCCGCGAGTACGACGACGCGCAGCGGTATCGCGAGATCGACGTGCTCCGCGACCTCCTGCCGGTACTCGATAACGTGCTCCGGGCGATCGAGGCGGCCGAGAAGGCCACGGACGTCGAGACGCTGCGGTCGGGATTCCGGATGACCGCCCAGCAGATCGAGAAGCTGCTCGGCAGCCACGGCTGCCAGACGATCGAGACCGACGGTGCGGCCTTCGACCCGGCGATTCACGACGCGATCCTCCAGCAGGAGGTGCCGGGAGTGGCGGCCGGGACGGTCGTGGGCACGGCGAGCCGGGGCTACAAGCTGCACGATCGCGTGGTGCGGCCGGCGCAGGTGATCGTGGCGAAGGGAGGGTGAGCGATGCCGACGTACGACTACGTCTGTGACGGCTGCGGGCACGCCTTCGAGCTGTTCCAGTCGATGACCGATGCGGTGAAGAAGACCTGCCCCGAGTGTGGCAAGAAGAAGCTCCGGCGGCTGATCGGTGCGGGCGGCGCGATCGTCTTCAAGGGGTCGGGCTTCTACAAGACCGACTACCGCAGCGACTCCTACAAGAAGGGGGCCGAGGCGGATAAGAGTTCATCGGGCGGGTCGTCCAGTGATGGCGGCAAGAAGTCTGACTCAGGGCCGAAGAAGTCGGCCTCGGGCGAGGGCTGATGCCATGCCGCTCTGCCCCGTCTGCGACGCGCCCGTGGACCTCGCCACGACCCCCACGCTGCCCTTCTGCAGCGATCGCTGCCGGCTGATCGACCTCGGCCGCTGGCTCGACGAGGCCTATGGGGTGCCCGAGACCAAACAGCCCGACACAGGTGACGACGAGGCCGACGCGGAGGCCTGACCGCCGTTTGCCGGTCGGCTCAACGGTGGACGCCGGCTGCCCACGGCGCCGCCGGCCCGCACGGCTTATACTCCCGCACCCGATCCCCTTCCGGGGCCGGTGGCCGACGCGAGGAGCCTTTGCCCATGTCCACGAGTCCGAACCCATCCGGGACGATCGTCCACGAGGTCCGCTGGAGCGACGCCCTGCCCTGGTGGCTCCTGTTTCGCGCGGCAGCCACGGCCTTCTCGCCGACGGTGATCCTGCTCGCCGCGCTCGGCGCGGTGGCCACCTGGGCCGGCTGGTCGGCCTGCAACCAGCTTGGGCTCGCCGGCGGCAACGGGTTCGTTGACGTCGCCTCGCCGGTTGATGGCGGGCTCGTGTTGCCCGACGGTCAGGGCAGCATCGCGACACCCCTGGCCCCCAGCCGCAACGCGACCCCCTGGCTGCACGACATCGTCCATCGGCTCCCGCGGCCGCTCGCGGAAATCGTCGCGCTCGTGAGCGTGCCCTTCCGGCCGTCGGCCACGTTCGCGCAGCTGCTCGGGGCCGCGGCGCGGCTTGCCTGGTTCGTGCTCGTCTGGTCGATCTTCGGCACCGGCATCACGCGGCACGTGGCGCTGAAGTTGGTCGGCGAGGAGGCCCCGGGGCCGGTAGGGGCCACCCTCTACGGCTCGAGAAAGTGGCTGCCCGCGTTCAACGCCGCCCTCTTCGTGGTGGTCGGCATCCTCGCCTTGAGCATCCCGGGTGCCCTGCTCGGCTTGGCCATGCGGACGGAACTGGGCCTTGCGTTCGCCGGGGCCGTGTGGCCGCTTGTGCTGCTTGGGGCGGTGGTGCTCGCGATCCTCGTGATCGGCGTCGTCGCCGGCTGGCCGCTGATGGTGGCCGCGGTGGGCGTGGAGCGGGGCGACAGCTTCCAGGCGATCTCGACGGCCTTCTCCTATCTCTACCAGCGGCCGCTGCACTACGGGTTTTACGCGCTGGTGGCGCTCGCCGTGGCCCTACCGGCCCTTGCGGTCGCCAGCCTGTTCGCCGACGCCACGGGCACCCTTGCGATGTGGGCGGCCAGCTTCGGCATGGGCCACGAGCGGACGGCGGCGGTGCTCGACGGCCTGTCGGGCGTTGGCGACGAGGCCTCCCGCTGGGGCGTGAAGGCAATCGGCTTCTGGAGCCGGGGCCTCGCCCACCTGCTCTCGTCATTCGGCTGGGGCTACTTCTGGGCGATCGCCACCGCCGCCTACATGCTGCTGCGGCAGGACGTGGACGGCACCGAACTCGACGAAGTGGTGATCGAAGAACCCGGCGAGTAGCACCGGTTTTTCAAGTAGCACAGGTTTTCAACCTGTGTCCCCGTAGCACAGGTTTTCAACCTGTGATCGCCTCTCCGCACATTCGCCTCAGGAAGCCCAATCGCGTAAGCGATGGGGGCTCTTCCGTGGTGCGCCGCAGTGATGGCCTCAGGAAGCCCAATCGCGTAAGCGATGGGGGCTCTTCCGTGGCGCACCGCTCAGGGCTGCCCATGCCCATCGCCGGACGTTCGCTGCGGGCATCCTGCCCTGCGCTCACTGCACGCCGGCTGCGCTTCGCCATCCTGGCTCCGCTGGCCGCCGAGCCCGGCTCTCGGGCACGGGCAGCCCCGAGCTCTCCGCAATGATGGCCTCAGGAAGCCCAACGCCGTGGGGCGTAGCGCACCGCAATGATGGCCTCAGGAAGCCCAATCGCGTAAGCGATGGGGGCTCTTCCGTGGTGCGCCGCTCAGGGCATGGTGATGTCATCACACCGTCGGCCGCCCACGTGCACCGCCACACCGCTTGGAGGCAAACCGCGGCTACGTGGCTGCCACGCGGTCGAGCAGTGCCGCCAGGCCCTCCATTACCTCGCCGCGGGTCGCGGCCGCGTCGGCACCGGCCGCCACCGCCGCGTCGAGGCGATCCTTCCAGACGTGCGGCCCGAAGGCCACGACCCTGCCGGCGGCTCCGGCTGCCTGCCGGCCGTGGGCGATCGCGGTAGCCGGGTCGGGGCACGACTGGATGTCGATGAGCACCACGTCGTAGGGGGCGTCGGCTGCCGCGACAGCGAGCGATGCCCGCACGTCGAGCGTGTCGCCAAGGCCGCGGGCCACCCCCGCGAGCCGGCTCGAGGCCATCAGGTCGGATGACACCAGGAGAATCCTGCGGGCAGGCATCGTTGTCCTCACACCGCCTCGGGGCCGCGGACCTCGCGGTACAGCTGAACGGCGTCGTGCACCGGGAGCACGAACACCCGGCTGGTGGCGTCGGCACCGGCCGCCAGCACCGCCGCGATCGCCGCCATGGTGCGATCGACGAAATCGTCGTTCACGGCGATCTCGAGCATCGTTTGCTGGGCAAGTGAATCGGCCGCGGACAGATCATAGCCGTGGGCGTCGCAGACCGTCATGCGGGTCACCTGGACGGCGGCGAGCGCCTGCCGAACGCTCTCCACCTCGGCCGGCTTGATCACGGCGACGACCAGACGCATGCACCCTCCAGGTAAGTCACCCAGGTCGAAATCCTTCTACCCCGGTTGATACTCTGCTGCCGAGTTCGTCAAAGCCGAAGGCCGTGAGGCCTCGGGCGTGGTCGCGCTGGACGCCGCCCCCGCCTTGGTCGTGCCACGCCTTACGGCGTGGGGCTTGTGCGGGGAACGTCTGCGCGACTCTCATCGGGAAACCGTATCAGATCGAGAATCGCGAATCATGGCCGCGGCATCACGACGCTCGCGTCGAGCGCCTTGGTGATCCGGGCGTCGAGGTCCACGAGGTGGGCACGCGTGTAGTCATCGAGCTTTACGTCGCCCTTCGCGAGCAGGCCCTTGATCGACGTGGACAGGTCCCGCAGCTGGGCTGCCGCGATCGCCTGGGCATCGGCCGAGGCCGCGGTGCCGAGCACGAGCCCGCAGAGCCGCGAGACATAGGCCCGCTGCAGCCCGCGGCGGAGGCTCGAAATGGCCGGCTTGCGGACCGTGTAATCGCCCGGCCCGATCACGCTGACCTCGGAGAGCACCGCCCTCGAGAGCCGCTGCAGCAACTCGGCCACCGTGAAGGCATCCTGATTGGCCGGCACCTTCAACTCACCGTCGAGGATCCGGTCGAGCGTGCCCGGCTCAAGGAGCCGGCCGAGCACGCGGTCCTGCCACATCAGCACCACGTCGTGCACCGGATAGTCATCGCGATCGACCGCGGCACTGCCCCAGTGCGACCACCTCGTGGCCACGAGCTGGTTGTAGAGCTCCGGCGGGAACGAAAACGGCTCCGCGGCGAACATCTGCTTCTCGAGCAGGTCGAGCGCCTCGCGCTGCTTCGCGGCGTCTACGACCGTGAACGGCGGCTTCGCGTCGGCATCGCCCTTGTGACTCCGCGACGTGACCACGCCCCCCACGAGCCGCGACGCGAAGGCCATCGCCTGGCCGTGGGCCGAAAGCAGGACGCCGAACGCCTGCCGCACCCGCTCGTAGCCGGGCGCCTCGCCGTCTGCCTGCGCGGCGGTGAGGCGCTCGGCGATCTGCGGCATGAGCTCGGCGACGAGCGCCGCCCTCGTGCGGGCAAACTCGACCGGGTCGCTGCCGAAGTCGAAGCGGTTGGAAAACGGATCGGGGTCGCCCGCCTCAGTGTCTTCGTCGGTGGCGAAGGCGAGCGCCGGCTCGCCGCTGCGCCCCGCGATCTTCGCGAGTTCGCCGCGCTCCGCCTCGGGAGTGCCACCGGGCAGCGGCCGGTAGCCGTAGTCGATCGCCCAGACGTCGTAGGGGCCGAGGTGAGCCGCGTAATACTCTCCCTGCGGTCTTCCCTTGGGCATGATGTTGGCGGGGATGTAGTCCATCACGCTCGTGCTGCCGCCCGACTGCGAGGTCTTCGCGACGTCGTTCATGTCGGCGAGCGACCGGAATGCCGAGCCCTTGAAGTTGTGCCGGAGGCCGAGCGTGTGGCCGACCTCGTGCATCGCGACCAGCTTCAGCCCCTGCGCGACGAGCTTCTCCTTTTCCTGCTCGGAGAGGCCGCCGCCGGCGTTGACCGCCAGGGCCGTCGCTGCCAGCGCGGTCTCGCGGGCGTGGCCGTCGAAGAGGTGGCAGCCGCAGGCCGCATCGCCGAGGCCCACGCGGCCGGCAGGGGCGTCACCGGTCAGCTGGGCCACCGACTGCGGCGTGAAGGTCTCATACTGCTGCCGCCAGAACTGCAGGAAGTCGCCGTCGAAGATGATGTCGGCGTCGAGGATCTGGCCGGTGCGAGGATTCACGCGAGACGGCCCCATCGCGAAGCTCTGCCCCGCCGTGATCCAACGGAAGGTGTTGTAGTTGACGTCCTCCGGATCCCAGTCGGCTGCGTCGGGCTGCTGGCGGACCTCGACCGCGGTGGCGAATCCCGCCTTTTCAAACGCCTCGTTCCAGGCCTCGATCCCCTCGCGGATCGCCTGCCGGTGGCGGAACGGCACCGTTCGCTCGATCCAGAACACGATCGGCTTCTTCGGCGGCGACACGGCGGCCGCGGGATCCGCCTTCTCGAGTTGCCAGCGGTTGATGTAGCGAACGAACCGGTCCTCATCGACCTTCTGCGAGAAGTCTTTGAGCGCCGTGACGAAGTAGCCGACGCGATCGTCGGCGAGCCGTGGCTTGTAGGAGTTCTGCGGGAGCAGGCTGACGGAATAGTGCACGTTGACCGTGGCGCCGCGGGAGTCGGGCACGGTGTCGAACTCGGCAGTGCCCCCGGAGCCGTAGGTGGCCGCCACCTGCAGCTCGACGTTGTCGGGGAATCCCTTCGCGCTGGCCCACGTCGAGCGGTCGGCGGCGAACGAGAAACCCGGCAGCGACCGCGAGATCTGCGGCAGGTCGGTGAAGAAGATCTTGGCGAGGTCGATGACGTGGCCGCCCCCGGGGCCGGTGGTGACGATCGGCACGCTGAACAGCACGCTGTCGGTGTAGGCCAGCCCGACCGCCTTCTCCTCCGGGCTCCCCTTGTCGGCGAAGAACCGCACGTTCTTGCGGACCACATGGATCGTGTCGTCTACCTTGCGGAGCGTCCAGATCCAGTCGTCACCCGAGCCAACGCTCATTCCCCCGAGAATTGAGCGGTCGCCGATGCCGCGGGCGATCGAGATCAGCACGAAGAGTTCCCTGCCCAGCAGCGACTCCGGCACCTCGGCGTAGACCTTGTCGTCCTTCCGCCAGAGCGGGATCAGGCCGTCAACCTTGCGGGCGTCTTTGAAGGCGACCGCGAACGCCGGCTTGGCCGGCTTCTCGGAGGGCTGTGGCGCCGCAGCGGGCTGCACGGGGGCGGCCGGTGGCGCTGCGGTGGCCGGCGTGTCGGCTTTGGTCGGCTCGGGCTTGGCGGCCTCCTGGGCGGGAGCGGCCGCTCCCCATGCGCACCAGGCGGCCGCAACCGCCACGGTGAGCAGCGACAGCCGGCCCAGCCGCGACCGGCGCGGCATCACGTCATCCACCGCCATGCGGAACCTCCAGCGTGCCCGGAGAGACGCCCCGGAGCAAAAGCCCGAAAACCATCGACGCCGATGCTTGTCGAAGCGTAGCATCGCCGTGTCAGGCGGACCAATTCCAGGTATGGCGGCGGCGCGATGCTGCTTTCCGAGGCGAATGACGACGGTCTCCATGCGGCCTGCACCGCGTGGCTCGGTGACCGCGCCGTGGTGTTGGAGCCACTGGCGGCCGATGCCTTCAGCGGCGCGATGGTGGCTCGCGTGCGCACCGGCGATCCCGAAGGCGATCTCGTGCTCAAGTCGTTCGCGGCGACGGCCCGGCCCCGGATCACGTGGGTTCACGGGCTGATGGGCCACCTTCGCGAATCCGGATGCCGCGAAGTGCCAGCCGTGGTGGCCGCACGGTGCGGCGGCACGATCATCGAGGCGGCTGATGGCTCGGCATGGGAGGCAGTGCGGTTTGTGTCTGGCAGGGCAACCGCCGAGCCTTCCGCTGCGCAGGCTCGGGCGGCGGCCGCGACCGTGGCACGGCTTCACCTGGCGGCAGCCGCCTGGCCGATCGCGGCTGGTCGGGTCGGCGTGCCGCCCGCCGTCACGCGGCGGATCGACCAGGCCTCGCGGTTGCGGGACGCGGCGTGGGACAGGCTCGCCGACAGCCCGCTCGCCCGCACTCCGCTTGGCGATGCGGTGGCTGCGCGGCTCGCGACGGCTGCCGCCGTGGGCCGCGACGTGGGGCTCGAAGCGGCCCTGCGCCGCGTTGCGTCGGAGCGGGTGGCCCCCGTGCCGCTGCACGCCGTGCTCCGCGACCTCTGGTGGAGTCACGTGCTGTTTGCGAGCGACGATCCCGCGCGGGTGTCCGGGGTGATCGATTTTCATGCGGCGGCGATCGATACGCCGGCGACCGATCTCGCGAGGCTACTGGGAAGTTGGCCCCGAGGACCGCTGATTTCGCTCGCCACGGGCTGGGGCGACGCCCTCGAGGCCTACGAGGCGGCCCGCCCGCTCATCCCCGAGGAACGCCGCCTCGTGCCCTGGCTCGACGCCACCGCCACGATCTTCGGCCTCGACAACTGGTTTCGCTGGATCCTTCTGGAAGGCAGGCGATTTGAGCGATCTGCGCGGGCTTTGGAGCGGGTGGATCGGCTCGTCGGCAGGCTGCCGGAGGCGGTGGCCTGGCTGAACGCCCAGCGGGCGGGAGTTTGACCGGCGAAAAGTGCAGTTTGTAGACTTTCATCGACGAAAATACCCACGGATTGGGTTGTTCGGCTGCGGGTGTCGATCCTGGCTCCCGCCTTCCCTCCTCCCCGACGGATCGCATGCCTTCCGACGCTCGCACGATGGTCCGGGGAGCCGCTGGGCTGCTCCGTGTGTTTGCCGCCGCCGCATGGGCTTCCATGGCCCTGGCAGGTGATCTCGCCGGCCCGCTCAGCGCTTCGCAGACGCTGGTTTCCAACCCGCTGGCAGACATCACCGCGGCGTTGGGCGACCCGGTCGCCATCACCGCGGTCGTCGAACCGGGGCATGGGGGCAGCCCCGACCTGGTCGCCGTGACGGCCACCCTGGAGGACGGCTGGCACCTCTATGCCATCAGCCAGAAGCCGGGCGGGCCGATTCCGACGCGGATCACGGTGGCCGACGACTCGCCCCGCCGGCCCACGGGCGGCTTTGCACCGGATTCGGAGCCTCATAAGAGAACGGTCGACGACGTGCCGGCGTGGAAGGGCCTGGTGATCGAGGAGCATTCGGGAAAGGTCACCTGGCGGGCCCCGCTGCAGCCCGGGTCGGGCGAAGTTCGGGGGACGGTGAGCCTGCAGCTCTGTCAGGACACCACCTGCCTGCCCCCGAAGACGATCCCGTTCACGGCTACCGCGGCTTCCGCTTCCGGTGCCGCCGTGGCTCCCGGCAGGGCCACCGCGGTGGCCCTCGACTTCGTGGAGCACGTGCCTGAGCGGACGCACGTCAAGGTCCGGGCCGCGGTGGGAGATGCGTCTGGCGGGACATTGCCCGTGGTCGTGGAGTTGGTTCCCGACGACGGCTGGCACCTCTACCGGCCTGCCGACACGTCCAAGACCGCCGTCGGCCAGGGCAAGCCCACGATCGTTTCATCGGGCACGGCGGCTCACTCGCCGATCACCCGGGTGAGCGTGACGCAGGCCACGCCGACGACGCACGCTGAACTCGTGGAGGCCGGCGCCGTCGATGGCCCGATCGGCCTCGAACTCGTGTTGGCGCCGCCCGCCGACGCCACGGGCCCGCTGGAGGCGGTGATCGGATTTCAGACCTGCAGCGACCAGACCTGCGACGCCCCCACTGCGGTGCGGCTGACGGTGATGCCGCCCTCCGCCGGGCGATCCCGCGGAAGTGTCGAGTTCACCGCCGCGAAATATGCCGAGGCGGCCAAGGGCGTGCAGTCGCTGGTGGCGGCTGCAGCACCGGCGGCTTCTGGTCCTGCCTCGGTTGAGACAACCGCACGGTCCTCCGTGCCCGCGATCGCCGCCGCCCCGACGACGGCCTCCATGCCCGTGACTGCCACCTCGCCGGCGGCGTCGATCTCCCTGCCGCTGGCGCTGCTGATGGGCCTTGCCGGGGGCCTGCTGCTCAACCTGATGCCCTGCGTGCTGCCGGTGCTCGGTCTCAAGCTGATGTCGTTCGCCCAGCAGTCGGGCCGCGACCGCCGCGAAGTGTTCCAGATGAATCTCTGGTACTGCGCGGGCGTGTTCGCCGTGTTTTTCGCGCTCGCCACGGCGAGCGTGGCGGCCAACATCGGCCTCGGGAAGGCCAACCTCGCCTGGGGCGAGCAGTTCACGTCGGCCGGCTTCAACATCGTGATGATCGCGGTGGTGTTTGCGTTTGCGTTGTCGTTTCTCGGGATCTGGGAACTGCCGATCCCGGGCTTCATCGGTGAGAAGGCGGGCCACGTGCAGTCGCAGGAAGGGCCGGTCGGCTCGTTTCTGAAGGGCGTGCTGAGCACGGTGCTGGCCACGCCCTGCAGCGGTCCCTTCCTCGGGCCGGTGTTCGGGTTCACGCTCACGCAACCGACGGCCGTCACCTACGCCGTATTCGGGGCGATCGCCACCGGCATGTGCTTGCCCTACGTGCTCGTCGGGCTCATCCCGGGGCTGGTGAAGTTCCTGCCGAAGCCCGGCGCGTGGATGGCCACGTTCAAGGAACTGCTCGGCTTTGTGATGCTCGGCACCGTGGTCTACCTGTTCACGATCCTGCACCACGAGTGGTTTGTGCCGACGCTCGCGCTCCTGGTGGGCATCTGGGCTGCCTGCTGGTGGGTGGGCAAGGCGCAGGAGACGACGGGCACGGTTGGATTCGGCCGCTGGGTGCAGGCCGCGACCGTTGCAGCCCTGATCGGCTGGGGTGCCTTCACGCTGCTGGCCCCGGGTGAGTCGGTGATCGAGTGGCAGCAGCCCTTCAGCCGCGACCGGATCGCGGAGCTGCGCCGGAGCGGCGCGACCGTGATGGTGGACTTCTCGGCCGACTGGTGCCCGACCTGCAAGTTCAACCTGGCCTATGCGATCGAGACCGACCGGGTGAAGGCGGCGATCGACAAGAACCGCGTGGTGCCGGTGCTCGCCGACTGGACCGACGGCTCCAACGAGATCAAGGTGGCACTGGAGGGCCTGCAGAGCCGCTCGATCCCGGTGCTGGCGATCTACCCGGCGGCGACGCCAGGTGCCGAGTGCCCCGAGCCGATCGTGCTCCGCGACCTGATCACCGAACGGCAGGTGCTCGAGGCGCTGGAGAAGGCCGGCCCGTCGAAGCCCGGCTCAGACTCCATTCGCTCCGCGTCGGCCGGCCGTTCCGGCGGCCACTGATCGAGATAGACGCCGAGCCCTCGCGTTGATGGCCTCAGGAAGCCCAATCGCGCAAGCGATGGGGGCACACGCTGCTCCGCCGCACCGCTCGCAGCGATGGCTTCAGGAAGCCCAATCGCGTGAGCGATGGGGGCACGCCGGCTCGGTTGCACCGCTCAGGGCTGCCCATGCCCGTCGCCGGACGCTCGCTACGGGCTCCGGCCCTTCGCTCGCTCGATGCTGACTTCGCTCCGCCATCCTGGCTGCGCTTGTCAGCAAC
>Ga0315904_10005600_pt1 | contig 17407 bp, 10 predicted proteins | sample LakEriMetagenome_6_FD_203529 | JGI IMG/M metagenome (GOLD analysis project Ga0315904, IMG submission 203529) | Freshwater fungal communities from buoy surface, Lake Erie, Ohio, United States - Buoy 12 MA120 | ecosystem: Environmental > Aquatic > Freshwater > Lake | place: USA: Lake Erie, Ohio...
AACTAACCAAGCATAAATTACCAAGCACATTGCTAAGTCATCATTACATCCCTCTTCTGCTTCAAATGAATTGTGCTTTTGAATGAATGTTGTTAATTCACTCATAATTTCATAATCTTTGAGAAGAAGTTTATTTTCTTCAATCATTGTCTTAAGATTAAGGCATCCAATTTTTTTTACTGTCTTGGACATCTTAACTCCAAGTTGAGTTTTCTTCCCAGAAAATCCCTGACCAACAATTTGTCCAGCACGACCTCTCATCGAACACATAAGAATATTCGTATATTCAAGGTCATAATGGATAATTGAAGCAACTTGATCACCAACATCATTTACTTCACACAAAATATAAGCATTATTATAATTTTTTGCTACATCTACAATAATGCTTGGGAAGAGCATTGGTTTAATTTCATTATTTCTGTACTTTGCAACAACTTGGTGGGGAAAGGTTGTTATATCTACAACAGTAAATGCAGAATAATCGCTACCAACGCCTCTAGCAACGTCTACAGTCATCAAATAGTCATGATCATCTATTACATCATCGTGAATGTCTAAACCGCCGCTGCTGGTCTTAGGATGGTCGTATACGAGACTTCTAAGTTTTGATGGTGAAATAAGGGTGTCTACTGATCCTAGAAATTCACATTCAAACTCTACCTTAAACTGCTGCTCGCTCGTGTTAGCAATAGTTTGTTGTTTCCAGATCTCATCTCTCCCAGGAACTTCACTCCAATGAACATCCGTAAATACATATTCATTTTTACCTCTCTCAGCATCATGCCACATTCGGTAGAAATGATTCATACCATGTGGAGTTGAAACTATAATAACTTTTGTACTTTTACCCGAAGTAATAGTTGGATATACTGATGCAAAAAATGAATCTGCGATATGGTTTGGCACGAAAGCAAATTCGTCCAAGAATAGAATGTTGAATGACATTCCTCGGACAGCAGAAGCAGATGTGGATGCGGCAAGAATTTTGGAACCATTCTCCAGTTCAAGAGAACCTTTGTTCCAAGAGATAATACCTTGCTGCATCCACTTTGGTAGGTTCTCATATGCAGTTTGGAGCCTATCAAGCAATTCTCTTGCAGTTGCCGCTTTGTTTGCAAGAATGCCGATATTTACATTATCATTAAAAACAGCGTAATGTAAAAGGAAAGATACTACAGTTGTAGATTTACCTGTCTGACGAGGCATCTTACAGATATTAAATCTGTGTTTGTGGAAATTATTAACAAGTCTTTCCTGAAATGGATAAAGTTCGAACGGCATTAAACCGTGATCCAGTGTTACAATTTTTACATAATTTTTGGCAAAATAAACTGGATCGTCCTTACATCTCATAAACTCAAGAATTTGATCTTGAGTAAATTCAATAGAAGTGTTTGCTTTTTTTAAATTTGGATTACCTAAGTATACATCATCAGCCATAATATAACCTCTTTATATTAACAATTCCAAGCTCTGAGAGACTTGTTGATTCTTGAATCTGGATCTCTTGCGGTTTTTGCTGACGTAAGTTTCTTTTTCATGCCCTTCATTCTTGCACAGAAATAATCTCTACGCGATCCACCTTCAGGTTGAGGTGGTTTTAAATCACTGCCAGGATTTTCTCTTTCGTATGATTTACGACCTTTTTCATTCAGTCCACCTTTAGCATTTTTTCCTTCTTTTCTCTGCCATGCAGCAACTTCTTCTCCCATAGTTTTTACATAATTTTTAGAAGGTCCTGGTTTTGCAAAACTTCCTCCTTGAGGACCAAATACTTGGATAAGTGGTTGACCTGGTTGAATTTCAGAAACCGAATGGTAAAGAACGATTGATCCAGGATAAACCTTTTGAAGTTCATCATTGATTTCTTTTTTTGATGGTGTCTTTACCTGGGGAAAGAACATCTTCATTGCATAATATTTACCTCTCCAAGAAACAGTAACTGCAATTACATTTCCTGTTTGTGCTTGAAGTCTTGTTGCTTCTTCTACTTGCGACTTAAATCCTCTAATTGGTTCTGGTTTGATTAAATCAATAACTTCAGCAAAAGTATTGCCATCCAAATCTTCAATAGTTACATCTTCATTAGTTTTATTTCCCCAGTTTGCAGCACCAACTTTACGGCACTTTACAAGTGCTCCCGATGCATATGCACTAGGCCAAACTTTATACCTAGATTTTACTTTCTCTTTACATGCATCTTCATCAACAAATTCTTCTGTTGCAACATTTATTGCCTTACCAGATCTCTCTGGATTTGGATCTTCTTTTCTCTTACGTCTTGCTGCTCTCTCTTCCTCTTCCGGAGACATTTCTGCCGCCATCTTAGAACTACCACATTTTGGTTTGGTAGTTTGTCCAGGTTGCTTTGCACATGGTTTGCCTGCATATTTTCCACCCAACTGAACCCACCCAGGTTTTCCATCAGAAGATTTACTTTTACTAAACCAATCATGGAGAGAAGAATCGCCAGATTTTGATACTTCTAAAAGTTCATCAAGAATTTTATTAACTAATTTAGTTTCTTCTGGAACACAGTTTGGAACCATTTTCTTACCTTTCTTTTTCATACCTACCTGCTTATATCCCACCCAACATGCTTCTTCCATTTCACCACCTGCAACATAATCTGCTGCTGTATCAATATAATCTGCAGCCTTAGTAATTTTTGATTGTACCCATGCTTCTAAATTACCTTCACCCTTCCCAACTTTCATTTGAAGTCTCTTGATTGCATCAGACATTGTTTGTAGTTCAGAACGAGCCATTGAATACTCTTCATCTTTTACTGAAACTTTGTCCCATGCCTTTTCACCATAAGAACATTCTGATCTGCCTTCTCTTTTATCACAAAGAGGGCAATATCTTTTTTCTTCCATGTCTTCCTTTACGTGTGATTTTTTGATCCAAGCATCTGGAGTTTTATTGTGCTTTTCAACGAAAGAATTGTGCAGTTCCTTTGCACTCATATCATGGGTTTTCATAATATTTCTCATCAATCCATCAATAGAATCGTATGATGGTTTTGATAATTTTTTAAGACCACTTTCAAGTTCAGAAATTGCACTTTCAGTAACATCCTTAAATTTCTTATGATGCTTTTTAGCATCTGCTTCCATCTTCTTTAAACGTGTATAATAATCTGGGATTTCGTCTAAATGCTGAAGAGCAATGTCCATTGCAAGTTCATGATCTTTGGTATGTTCATGTTCAATAGGTTCTCCAATGTCCAGTTGCTTCTGGATGAAAGAAACATCCATCCGATGCTTCTTTGCAATCTGCTCAACTGTTCTATGAGACTTCAATTTATGCATTTAGACACTCTAAATCTCTTTATATTTATTATTCTTTAGTATCCTGAGTTTGTTGCTTTAAAAGTTTTGCTAGTTCTGCTGTAGATCCAACAAAAAGGGCATTGTTAACTGTAGTAGGTCCTTTTGGACTATCCTCCTCAATATCCTTCACTTTCTTTTGAAGATCCATTAATTTGTCGGCAATATCGCCAACGTTTTTAATTAACTGTCCAGCAACTTCATATGCTCTGGGCATCTCAGTTTCTTGGGCTAATTCAAGTATTCCATTAATTGCTTCTTGACCCTTTTCTATTAGAGAATATAAATTTCCTCTAGTGTAGTCATAATCTTTTTTAATATCATCTACCGTTAATGATACCTTTTCAATCTTTTCAACAAGAGTTTCTGATTCAACAGGTGTTACTGGTATTATTTCTCCATCTACATTAAAAGTTTCGTTGAGTTTATCAAATTTTTTAGTCATTTTCATATTCTATCAAAATACAGTTCCACTAAATCCAAAATCATCACCTTCTTCAACTAATAAATTATCAGCAGCAGTAATTGACTTAATTTGCGCTCCAGCTAAGTGATTAGTAATAGTTGTATTGTCCCTTCCCCTATCAACTGTAAGAACATTTCCAGACTTAGCAGTTACATAGACTTCTTCTCCTTCCAAATCAAGATATGTATTGACTAAAATTGCACTTGCATCATTCACATTAATTAGAGTGTCTGTAATTGAAATATCATTTGTTAAGTTGGTAAGGACTATACCTGTATAATTTTGAATAGCTCTTGGTTCTACTGAATAAACAATTTCTCTTGTTGGAGTTGAAGTAGGATCTCCAGCAATATATCCAATAGTTGCCTTCTTGATAATATCTTTTGTAGCAGAAGAAACTGGACCAAAAATATAAGTTTTAACGGTAAATCTTAAAGTATAAATTAAAACTCTTCGAGTAGTAAAATCTCCCTCATAATCATCTTGCATTGTTATATTTTCAAGTATAACCGGTAGATCTCTTTTTTCATTGATTGTATCTACCAAATCAACAGTCATTGTATATGCTGGTTGAAAATATGGAAGTATTTGTTCAACTATTTGAAGGGCATCATCATTTAATTTGCACATAATACTCAATTCAAATTGCATATTATATGGAACTGGAAGATATGCTTTTTTAATCTCTGTACCGTCTTCTACGGATTTAGCAGTAAAATATTGAGTAGTTGTTGATTTTCTTGTAGCATCATAAGTAAGTCCAGTAAATTCAAAAGACATTCTTGGTAATGTAATTTGAACTGGTTTATTTAAATTTGGAGATTGATTTAATCTTGCAAGAAACTTCTGTGTTGGACCATATGCAAGTGGAACTTTAATAACACTGATAGTTTGGTCAGAATTATTTTTATGTTTTATACTTATTTCATTAAATAAAGAACCAAATGAAATTACAGTTCTTCTTAAAATTTCGTGATAAAAATACTCAAACATGCTACTAACTTATAATACTACTATTTAACCAAACTAATAACTTATATTTATATAATCTACGGCATTCCAAAAGGATTGGTCTCATCAAAATCAATAATATCGTTTGCCTCTACTTCAATCTCATCATTTGCAGCATATCCATCATCACTTCTTGTTAGATTTTCGGCAATTAAACGTAAGAAATGTGATGCACTTGATGCTGTTCCTACGATATTTTCTCCTAAAACAAAATTACCTGTTGAATTTGAAACTTGAAGAACATTTGTAGTAGAGTTCCAAGATTTAACTCTTGCAGTGACTCCACTTTGAGATCCTGTTACAATTTCATTGAATGTAAAGTTTCCTGCTGCAGTAAGTGATGGATTTCCTATAGTAATTGTTGGATTCTGTGTATATCCAAGTCCAGCATTTGTAATATAAATTGAAGTGATTGAACCGCCAGCAGAAACAACTGCTGTTGCTGCTGCAGATACTGTAGAAATACCACTAAATGTAATTGTTGGTGGATTTACGTATCCAGATCCGGAATTTGTAACAGTAATAATACCAACAATACCGTCACCAATGGATGCAATACCTGTTGCACCTTTACCTCCACCACCAATAAATCTTACTCCAGGAGCAATTGTATATCCATACCCAGCATTTGTAATTAAAACATTTTGAACTGAAGACGCATTTGGATTTATATTTGTATTACAAACGACTATACCGTCAATCATTTCAGCAATTGCAGTTGCTGTTTTTCCTCCCGATGGTGCTGAAGAAATTCCAACTGTAGGTGGACTTGTATATCCTCCACCACGATTTGTTATTGTAATATATCTTACACCACCATTTACGATTGATGCTGTTGCAGATGCCGTTGCACCAACTCCAATCATTGTAAGATTTATAATATTACCTACAGGAACTTTATCAGGATCTGTCGAATCATTACCACTAATAAGTTCATCAATTTCATTAATGGTCGTATTTATTACTTCATCTTCGTATCTGAAGAGTTCGCATCTTAATTGGTAGGTATACGATCCTTGAAGTTGATAAAAGGGTTTTTCATGCTCTACGTACTTAACTTCAAATAATCTTTTACCTAGAGGAAAATAAATTATATCTCCTTCCTTTGGTCTAGATGATACTTTTATATTTGACTGATTTTCTATTAAAGGTGAAATATAAGTTTTAAATCTTTCTCTTGAAATTGTTAATGTTATTTCATTTAATGCTTGAATTCCAAATTTTGAAAGAATCGTTGGATTATCACTGTAACCATCATAAGTATCGACATATGCCTCAATTGGATATGCATTATTAAATTCAGATTCTATAACTTCTCTTATTACTGTTTTTTCTGTAATAAACTGTCTTGGTAAATAATGAACTTCAACGCCATACATCCTCAATTGCTCATTGATCAGGTCTTGAATTAATCCCTGTTCTGCTCTAGAACCTTGAAGAAAAAATGGATTGAGCATATGATTAACCTATCATATCCAGAGGTGGAAGTTCATAAGTACTAGACATTTTCTCCATTAGAATATCAATCTCTCTTTGTGCATCATCATACATTTGTCTACCATTTAACTCAACACCACCGGGAAGTTTAACTCCAGTGAATTTCATCATATTTTGCCCCCACTGTTTTTTTATTAATGAAGTTAGATAAGGTTTGATAAATGAATCATTCCAAACTCTAGAGTAATCATTTGGATCTAGAGTCGAATAGCAATCAACAATAAGATATTGATCTACTCTTACTGAAGACCAATCAATATCTAGATATAGTCTATCTTGTCTTTTATTAAATCTTATTTGTTTCTGAGTATTTAAAAGAAAATCCAAGTCTTCAAGATACGTTTTGACCATTGCATAACTAAGAAGTTCAGTTGTCCCCCAATAGTAAATATCATTTAAAAATAATTGATATTTCACACTAAACATATTACTGGTGATAGTATTAGCACTATCAAACATAAAAATTTTGTTTATGCCGATAATATTGGGTGGAACTTGTAGATAATTGCTATTTTCGTAGAAATTAAATGTGGTTGCAGTTCCAACAATATTCGATGTTGCTGATGTACTTGCAATACCAACAGAACTTGCAGCATTGCTTCCATATCCTGCCCTACCCCTATCAATATCTCCTTGAGTTATCCTATACTTGTAAAAAGTTGGATAGACCCCATCAAAATGTCTTTCTTGGAAAAACTGAACCGCATCATCTACCAGATCTTCAATTTGCTCATCCGCAACATTAATTTCTAAAACTGGGGCCCCCAGTTTTCTTTTGCAGTAATCAATAAGTTCTTGTCTTGTAGATGGTTGGGCCATTAGATTTTAAGACTTGCAACGACTTCTTGTTGTCTAAGATATAATTTAATATGGGACTTTGCTAAGATTCTCAAAGTCTCAATATCATCTATACTATCTATATCCCTAGAAAGTTTTTCATATTCAAACATTTTTGAAATGCTTTCAAGAGAAATCTTATCAGGATCCATTTGCTAAACCTCTCAATAAATTTTTAATTTCATTCAAATCACTTTTAATATCATTCACATCATTTTCAAGATTTCTAATTTTCTTTGATTCATTATATGCTCTTTTATAATTTTCAGCGTATGCTTGATATCCTTGGTCATCATTACTAATGATTCCATTTGAAAAGGTATCACGAAGTAAATAATCTTTATCCTTTACTTTAATATAATCCATAATTTTATACCTTAGGTTTTGCCGTAGCAATTGCTCTTAACTGCCTGACCAGAGGAGGAATTGCTTGATTTTCTCCAGCCATTACAATCTTAATTGAGAAAGAAGAGAAATCTGGAAGATCATCAACAGAGTACTCATAATCTCTAAAAGATCCATCAGAATTAAATTCAACTTTTGAATCTGCAGATCCATCATTTTGTGAATTATCAATTACTCTCTTAATTCCTTGTCCATCAACTTGATAGTTTTTGTATCCAGGGAATAATTCATAATTTTGAGAAGTTTCGGAAGAATCTTCTCTGAAAATTCTATAAAGAACACGAACATCATTAGTGTTAGTGTGACTTGCAGATAGGAGAACTTTAATTGAGTTTGCAGGAATCTTCAATCTTACTGGTTTTGAGATATAAACAGTTTCGTGTTTATCATCATATAGAGATCTAATAGAATCATCATTTGCATAATCAGAATCATCGTTTACACCAACAGGACTATTGACCAAATTGGAAGTCAAAATGGTACTAACATTAATTAAATCGATAACTGGAGATACTCTTGAATCTGTTGAGTTCATCAAGAATTCCATAGTAAATGATTTACCTCCTGGAGATTCTGTAATAAACTCCTGCTCATTAATATCAGAACAAATAAGTCTTGGAGAATCAAAATAGAAAGTTCCGTTTAGTGGGATTGAATTAAATCCTTTGTCTGTAAATGATTTCTCAGAACCACTAATACTAGTTCCGGTGAATGTTCTAACTCTAGCATTAAGATTAGTTTTTCCTGGAATAATATAAGAAACTTTTGGAGTAATTGCTTCAAATTGTATATTATTTGTAATTACTGTCCCTGGTTCTCCTGTTTGTATAGTTTGAGTAAAATATAAATCATTTGTGCGATCGGATCCTATTCCAGCATTATTAAAATCAGTATCAGAAGGATCTATTTTGATATAATATGAATCAAGTGATATTGGATGAGTTTCAACTGGAAGATTTGTATCAACTTCAGCAAAATTATGAACTTTGTTGATTCTTCTCATAGAGAATCCATTAAACTCATACTTATAAACAGGGACATTAGAATCATAAGGTTGGGATTGAGTTCCATCAACACCTCTTGCAGATATTGAAAGAGTATTTCCGCTTGCAGAAGTATATTCAATAACCTCATATCCAATAATTACATATCCTGGATTTGAAGCACTTACTACAACTCCCTCAAATGTTTCAAATCCTGTAGAGGAAATTACCGGAATTAATAATGCACTACTTGTAACTGCTTGAGAAAGTCTTGAATTAACTCCATCCTTTAGAGGTCTCATTTCACTAATTCTTACATAATTTTCAGTAGAATGCATACCATGATTCATATGACTGATCTTCATATGCAATCCATCATAATATGGATCAGGAATAATCGTTCCAATTGTAGCACCAGTAGAAACTACACTTCCAATGGAATTTTCATAAGTCAGCGATGTAATTCCAACACTAAAGTTTCCTTGAACATTATCTAAAATAAATGCATTTGATATTGTTGAAATATTAGTAACTGTGAGTTTTCCACCAAATCCAACATTGAGACCATATTCTTTTTCTGGAATAATCAAAGAATCTCCTTGAACATACCCAAAACCACCATTGGTGATCGTCACAGTAGCAATTCCCGAATTTACAACTCCGATTGTTGCTTGTGCTCCAAAACCAACTCCAGTTTCGCTTTCCAGAGAAACACCAGTAAATGTTCCATTTGTGTAACCAATACCAGTGTTTGCAATACCTAATGAAGTAACACTTCCGGCAATTCCAATTAATTTGCCGGTTGCAGATCCCTGCTTAATTGTAATACCTTGAGTTATACCAGCAGTATTATATCCGGTAGATCCTAATCCAACTGTAATTCGTTTAGCAAGAGGTAATAATTGATTACTTCCGGTTACAGTTACTTTTCTGTTTCCTAAAGAGAGTTTTGGATTAAAGAATCTAACAAGGCCTTCTGGAACAAAGTCTGCTCTATAAATTTTATACTTCAAATCTTCAAGTTGAGAAGGAGACCAAGTTGAACCATTTTGTGATTTGAACAGACTTCCAAGAGTTGGTTGTGCTGATATTTTTATTCCGGTTTGGATATCGTTAAATCCAAGTTCAGAGATAAAGACTCTGTATTGTGGACTACCCGAGAGAAGAACAATTGAGAATTCAGAAGTTTGCTGACTTCCAACAGGAGCATTACGAACTTCAAGTTGTTGTGGACCTGGAAGATACACTGGAGATGGGAATACAAATCTTGTGGGAATTGATCCATCAGCAGAAAGATTTACTTCATCTGGAGATAAGGTAACCTCAGAGAAAGGAACAACTAGATTGCTTGGTGTCCCAGCAATCATAGGTCTTAATTGAAGTGTCACTGGAATAGTATCATCTTTAGTTTCAAAGAATACCTCTACGGAAGTTAAAAATACTCCAGTATTATCACGAACATAGAATGATTGTGCAAGAGGATCTCCAGTTTCCCAAATTGCATTTTGCTGTGACGTGTTGTTTGTAGTGGTAGTGGTAGTATTTGTAATTGTATTTGTATTAATATTAAAACTAAAAAAGGGTAATATTTCTTGTAGTTAAAATATTAGTTTCAGTAACATTTGCTATTGCAGATGATGAGAAATCTTCTTGAGCAGAACTTTCGTTAACTCTTGTGTTAGATATAAATTCTTGATAGGTTCTCCCCAGATCTTGCAAATTGGGAGTATCAATTACTGTAAATGTATTTCTTCCATTTATCCATTGTGGATTTCCTGGAACATTTGGATCTGGAATAAACAATGAACCAAGTAGTCTTCCGCTGTTATCAGAAAGTAGACGAATATTACTTATTCTTGCAACTGCACCTGAAGTTTTACCAATTAATCTCATATTTGGAGATATTTGGCCATAAAATTCTACTTCTGATGGTAGTTCTAATGCTCTCGTATCCACATTTAAAAATGTAGAAGATTCATTATAATTTTCAGGAACAGGTTGTTGGTTGTAGGGATTTAATCTTAAAATATCTGGTCTCGAAAGTGTCGCAGGATTTTGTGGTAATACTTGTCCTGTTGTTAAATCTACAGTAGGAACTGGATTAATAATAGATGGTGGATTAGACCCATCAAAAGGTCCAGTTAAATGATTTGGTTTGCATAACCTAAATCTAATCTTGTGTGTTGGAAGATGAGGATCACTTTCAACAGTTTCTCCAATCTCAAATTTACCGGAGATCATTTCAATTTCAAGTAGTTTAGGGACAATGTAATCTTTAACATCAATTCCTTGGAAGAAACTATAGAATCTAGTACGAGGTCTTAAACCTTTAACATCAAATTCAATATTTCTACTTCTTAGGAATCTAACTACTTCCGTATAATGGGAAATTGATTCTGAAGTCGTATCTGTAGTTATAACTTCTGGTGGAACAACTATTGTAGTTATATTTGATGTGGATGTTGTAGTCGTTGTTTGAATTTGTGCGCTACCTCCAGGAACAAATTCTAATTTTAAACCTGAGCCCGGCTGGCCAATAACTTGATTATTTCCACCTGCGCCCGGAGTGGTACGAATTCCTTGTCCACCAATTGCAGATATAAAATCATTAGCCAGATCAGCTGGTAATAATTGTCTTATTAAATTTTCATCTGCTGTAGTAACCTTTCTTTTATTAACTGCTATGAAAAGTGCTGTTCCATTTTTGGTTAGTCCAATTTTAGAACCTTGAGTATTTCCTCCAGATAATCCACCACTTCCATAATCTCCCTTATTAATATCTACATCTACTCCACCAATAGATATAACACCTGTAAGAACAGTTTTAGCATTTGCTATCCAATCAAAAGCATCAACACCAGCCTGTGGATTTGGAGGATTAACAAATACTTCACCATTAACAATATTATTAGTTACTGTTATATTTTGATCTGCTCTTTGTATGCGATTATTTACTTGATTAAAACTTGTTGATGCAACTGCTTTTTCATCAATCCAACTATCCATTGGTGGATTAAGAGTAATAGATCCCGTCCAATATCTAACTAGGAAAGGAGTTACACTTTCAGTTTTAGTTGCATAAATTTGCTCAAAATAAAGAACTTCATTATAATTTAATGTGAGTAGGTCTCCGGTTTTTCTAATATTTGGAGATCCTAAATCAGAAACATAACTCTGATCTACATTTGGATTATATGTTTGACCAACTCCACTAATTGCTTCGGATCCAAGTTGCAGATCTAAACAAGTTGTATAATGTAATGGTCTTAATGTATTTGTACTTGTATCAATACAAGATTTAAATGCAGGATTTGCTAAATCATGATATTCATGAGAACTAAAATTATCTACAAAGAAACCACACTTAAATCTATCAAGACCTGTTTCTGCATCTTTGATAGTAAAGTTTTCAGTTTTACTTTCAAGCATTGAAAGTGTAGTAAATTTTTCAACTCTTTGAATTCTATTCTCAAGTAGAGCAATATCAGACATTCTATATCTCTTATGCACAGACATATCAACGTTTATATTTTTTACATTATAAACATATGGTTGAATAAAAACTGTAGCAATATCTAGAGAATTGCTCTTAAATGGTGGTGGAAATGGATTTGTTGCTGGATTACCCTGAACAACCTCAAATGTTCCATCACTATTTAAAAAGACTCTATCAATTCTTCCAACATAGTAAGAATAATTTAGAATTAAATTTTCTCCCGGAGCAAGAATATATTTTGAATATTGACCATCACTTGCAAAATTTCTTGAATCAAATTCAAATGGTGATTTTGAAGATCCTGAATATGGAGCAACTCTTGGGCGAATATCAATAAAATCAGTTAATCTTGATGCATTATAAGAAGAAACATTATGCTTAAAATCATTTGCATTATAACTATTTGCTGTAATAATTTCTCCAGTGTCTGTGGAATCAATAATGTAATTTTGGAATATAATTTTTAATTTGCCTTTTGGATCTTCAATATTATTTTTTCTAACAACTCTTGAAAAATCATAAAATGCATCTCTTTGTCCATCATCAAATATAAAGTTTTGAGTGATGTTTTTATCGCCAAGAGTCTTACTGATAATAATTGCTTCTTCAGTAGAATCTTGACCTACAACAATTTCGTCAAGAGTAAATTGAATTGTATTTAAGTAAGTGTATTCAATCTTATCAAAACCAATCTTTCCAGTAATAATAGCAACAGCACCAGAAGTTTTTCCTTCAATTCGCTCTCCCACTACATATTTTTCATTTCCAGAAGGATTTCCTGTGATTTGTAATGTTGGTAGACTTGGATTTGAAATTCCAGTTGACTCATAAACACCAAGAACTCTTATTGCATCAGGTACATTTAAACTAATTTCTTTATCCTGAACTCTTGTACCATAAACTTGACTATAAGTTAATCCATCATTTAATGTCGTTGTTCCAATTCCAGAAGATGATAATTTGGAGTTAGAAACTACTATTGATGAAACTTTGTTTAATTTTTTAGTTTTTGAATTTATTCCAATATTTTTAACAGTAGCAATTACCTTTGCATTTGTTCCACTTGCTTTATCAACAATAAATGTTAATGTTTTTCCATCTAAACTTTTATTATATTTGTCTGCTCTCATAGGTTCAATAGAACCATCACTATAACTAATAACAAATCTGTCCTCATCAAAAGAATCAAAATAAATATCAGTATCAGAAGGATCAATTGTTATTGTAATTGTATTTCCAGAGAAAGAAGTAATATTATAAGAACGTCTTTGAATTACTTCATTAGATTCTAAATTAATAGAAGAAACATTATCTGCACCCAATCTTGTTAATAAAGTAGAATCTTGTACATTAATTGATGGTGCAACTTTAATTATATTTGCAACTTGGAAGGATCCTGTCTGTAATTTTCCATTGCAGACACCAGAAACTGTGGTAATTCCAGTAATTGTAAAGTTAGTACCACCAGCGCCTATCGCAGTAACTTTATTGTAAATTGTATCTCCAGTAAAAGTAGTGCTTGCATATGAAACAATATCACCAACCTTTACAATATTTGTAAATACATTTTCAAGACCAGCAGATACAAGTCCATTACTAATATTAAAAGTAGTTCCTGGTTTTGCGATATAAGATCTTCTTGTTAAGACTACATCGGCATTAAAAGTACTTACACCAACTTGAGAATATATTGATTTAATATCGGAAACAGAATAATCAGTTACTGAATCAATTAATCTACCGTTATCAATTCCATTAATTATAATTTGTTCGTTTTCTAAAAAATTTCCAGTGGTTTCATATAATGTTAATATAGTGCTTCCGGCGGAAACAGTGCTCTTTAAGTATCCAGTTGCTCTACTTTTCTTTCCTTCAATAAAAGTAGGAACTGTGAGATTTGATGTAAAAGATGTGGTGAGACCTATTTTAGTAAATGTTTGAACATCAAATAATCTCAGATTTAATCTACTTGTATCATCAACATAATCACTTTCTGGAACAAAATCATAAATTCTTGCAACACCAATAGTTGTTCCAGCAGCAATATGTGCAGATTCTTCAATACGAGAATCCATCAAACTCAACGTAGCATCAGTACCAAGTCCAATTGAAGGAGCTCCATATGCATTATTAACCACTAACAAACTTCCTGCATTATATGAAATAACTTCATTTTCTACAGTTTCTGTTGTTCTTGTTTTGGGGACATCTAAAAGACGTGGTGAAATAGTTTCTACATCATAACCATTCACATATGCTTTTCCTGGTCCAATTTGATAAACCATCAAATCTTCTGATGGATTATTTCCTTCTACAGTTTTTTGATTCTTAAAATATATACCATTGCTTAAAACTTTATCGTTTAAACTATCTCTAACAAATAAAGTAAATGGACTTACAAAATAATTACCAGATTCGTCAAAAGTTCTTCTTGCTAGTTCATCTCTGATTAAATTATATTGCGGATTCTTATTAAAAAATTGAGGAATACCTTTATCAACTCTTAGTATCTCTACAAAATTATCAGTTTCTAAGTCATCAAGTGTTCTTTTAGAAAGTTCCAGTGTAATCTTAAATCTATCAGCACCTGGAGCAGCATAATTTGAAAATCCTTGAGCATTATCAAATAAAGTTGGATCACTATCTGAAGTTACTATATCCTCAATAATACTAAATCCCACCTTATAGGAAGGTAAGATTGAATATTGGTCGAGAAGAATCGTTTGCTCAGATACTCTTGCAAAAACACCTCTTACAAAATAAACTCCAGATGCGACTGAGACGCCAGACCCCTCTGAAATTGCATTTGTAGTTATTGTATTACAAACTCCCTGTCCAACTTGAATGGTAAAATTTCCATAAGTTAAAGGAGTTTCTAATAATAATGTTTCTGAATCTTGAAAAGTTCTATTCGTAAAGTCCGCACCACCACTTTCTAAATATTTCAAATATAGTGTATAATTACCTCTTTCAGACTCTGTATTTTTAAGTAGATAGACAACTTCAGCTGATACTCCACTTGTTGAACCTCTTATTTTTTTTCCAAGAAGTTGATCAAAGTATAATGAAATAGGTGATCCATTAAAAGTAGACTCAATTTCTACTGTATAAAGTGGATTTTCATATCTTAATTGTCCAGGAATTACAACAGACCCTTCCTTAAAAATATGTTTTCCATACTGTTCAACTTGATTTTGGAGAATTGACTGTAAGGTTGTTAATTCTCTTGCTTGAATAGGATACCCGGGTTTAAATAAGACTTTATAATAATCTTTATTTACATCAAAATCATCAAAATATGGAGAGACATTAAGGTTGGTTTCCTGTGACATAATTCTTTAGAATTGCAAAATAACTTTGATATCTTCTTTTTGGTTAGATGACCTAGTAATGGAAGGTCTATTGTCTACATAAATTACATTTCCAGAATATTTTTTAACTTCTGGGTTGGCCACTCCATTAATAAAAGATTGTCCAAGATTGTATGTTCTATTATTTAGTGCTGTAGAAACACCTGTAAAAGTTTCGTCAATATAAAGATTTGTTCCTACAATAAAAGTAGTTCCGCCAGTACCAACAGAACTTGTAAATCTATTTAAGTGAAGTCCATAAGTTGGAGATGTGTTTTGAGAACCATTAGTATTAAACCCAACAAGACTTTTATCTTGCCAGTACTTTAATACACCGGTATTTTGATCATAAGAGACTACTCTACCTACAGCAGTTGTACCAATGCTTATGGTTTGTGTAAATCTTGAATTTGGTGTAAATGTAGCAGTATCATATCCAGTTCCTGCTAGTTTTAAAGCATATACTGCACTTGCTTTTTCAATATCTAACAATGAAGTGGAATTATATGCTTGTGGATTTTCTACAACTCCCACTCTTGCAATTTTGTTTCCTGTGATGAAATCTGGATTTTCTAAATCATTTTCAATTCTAGAGAAAATTAAAACATTATAAGCACCAAGTTCTCTATAAATGTCTGCTCCGTGACCTCCTTTTGGTGGAATAATTACATCAAAAGTTGGAGTTACAGTACCTGTTGGGACATTACCTCCAACTAAATCAACAGTTCCATAAGTATATCCAGAACCTCCAATAGAAACTGTAACAGACTCTACCTTAGAGTCATTATTAACTACAATAGTTGCTTTTGCTCCTTCACCGTCACCTTTGATCGGAACATTTGTATATGTTCTATTTGCTGTTCCCAAACCAACTCCACGATTTGTAATTGTAATAATCTTAAGTTGATTATTGGAAGCAGCAGCATTTGTTCTTATTGCCGCAGATTCTGAATTTGTTTCCCAATTTTTTGGTACTGGTATAAAATTAATAGTATCAAATTTTATAACTTCACTTGGTTTAATTGTATAAAGATATTTCCAAATATAACCATCTCCACTGTCTCCAGATGCCTTTGGTTCTAAATCTGTAAATGTGGGTTCATCTAATGACGGTCTTCCAGTTGTATTTTCAGGATCAGTACCATTTTGAAGACAAATATATACTCGGTAATCACTATTAACTACATAATAGTTTGCTGAATATAAACTAGTTGATCCTGATGGTTTTGAGGTATTGGTTCTACTAATATCATGACGATACATATCGTAAGTTGTTCCTGAAGACCAGGTTACCTTACGAACAACTTGATTTACATCACTTGCCTTAATTTTTTTCAAAGCAACCATTGTATCCCAATAGTCGTTTTCTTGCTCAAAACTATCTTTTGGTGCTGGTGGATTACTTTCCCAGGTCGATGAATAGTCAGTTGCATTAGTTAAACCAACAAAAGAATAATAAGAATTTGAAGAAGATGTTGCAGTAGCAACAAAATTCTTTGCGTTCAATATTCTTAATTGATCAGTTATAATTGCAGACATTTTGCAGTTTTTTATCTATTTATGTGGTTGAGTAACCAATATACTTTAATCTATTGTATCTTTGAATTATAGGTGAAGTTGAAATTCCTCCATTGTTTGCATAAGTAACAAACACCTCAGGATTTGTCCTTACTGGTGTTAAAATTCTTCCCCAACTATATTCACCATAAAAATCACTAAATCCAAGTCCGGTTAAATTATTATATTTTGAAACACTTACGGTCACTTTAGCAACATTTGTAAGTCCCACACCAGCAACTGCAGTTTGTGCAATTGAAACAGCAGCAACTTGATAGATGTTATCGATGAAAGTTGTTCCAACTCCAACAACACCACCTCCAGTGTTTAATGAGGTAAGACCATTTCCAACATTTGAATTGCGAACAACAAAATAATATCCAGTTTGAATTCCACTGATTCCTGTAGTAGCAATTCCAACTTTCACAATACTAGAGTCCCTTATAATTGAATCTTTTGGAATAAAGAAG
>Ga0315904_10005602_pt1 | contig 17403 bp, 14 predicted proteins | sample LakEriMetagenome_6_FD_203529 | JGI IMG/M metagenome (GOLD analysis project Ga0315904, IMG submission 203529) | Freshwater fungal communities from buoy surface, Lake Erie, Ohio, United States - Buoy 12 MA120 | ecosystem: Environmental > Aquatic > Freshwater > Lake | place: USA: Lake Erie, Ohio...
TCGCTCGGCCTTGTCGCGAGCCAACGCTATCAGCACGATCATCTTCAGGACTTCGATCCGGGCGGCGAAGAGTTCCTCGTCACGTTCCATGCAACGCCACCACGTTCCCGCCTGCCGGCGTCCCGCAGAACTGCGCCCAGGCATCCATCAGTGCACGGCGCTTCTCCAGTGCATCACCGCGCCGGTAGGCTCGCTCTGTCTCGTCGCCGACGATGTGGGCGAGGGCCTGCTCAGCGACTTCCCGGGGATAGTTGGTGCGCTCGCCTGCCCAGTCTCGGAACGAGGAGCGGAAACCGTGCACGGTAAACTCCCCGGCGCCATGCCGGTCCAGTGCCTTGTATAGGGATGTCTCGGAGATGTGCTTCTTCGAAGCCAAGCCCGGCAACACGTAGTCGCCGCGCCGATCGGCATAGAGCGCCTTTAGCAGCTGCACCGTAGGCGCCGACAGCGGGACCCGGTGAGGCCGGTTCGCCTTCATGCGCTCCGCGGGAATCGTCCAGACGCGCTGCTCGAGATCAATCTCGTCCCATGTGGCACCGCGCGCTTCGGACGAGCGGGTCGCAGTCAGGATGACGAACTCGACCGCCCGGGCGGATAGGGCCTTGTCGGAGCGGATCTTCGCCATGAAGGCCGGCAGATCGTCGAATGGCATGGCGGCGTGGTGCACCCGGGTCTTCTTCTGATCAGGCAGGACCGTCGAGAGGTGGCCCCGCCACCGCGCCGGATTCTCTCCGCTTCGTAGCCCTTGAGCCTTGGCTGCATCGAGGATGCGTTCGATCCGGCCTCGCACCCGGCGTGCCGTCTCCCGCTTCTTGCTCCAGATGGGCTTCAGAGCTTCGAGGACGTGCTGCGTATCGATCTCGGCGATGTCCGTTTTCCAGAGCTTGGCCGCATAGGTCTTCAAGGTGTTGCGCCACTGTTGCTGATGCTTGGCGTTCCGGAAGTCGGGCAGGATCTCATTGAGGAAGGCCTCAGTGAACTCGCCGAAGGTCTTGCTCTCCGGAGGGGGCGGCGGCGCCCGGAAGAGGTCCTTCGGGTCCCGCTTGGGTTTCGAGGAAAGCCAGGCACGGGCCTCCTCAGCGCACCGGCGGGCATCGGCCAGAGAGACGGCCGGATAAGAGCCCAGACCCAGCTCCGGGCGCTTGCCGTTCCAGCGATAGGTGAAGCGCCAGGACTTCGACCCCTTCGCCGTGACGTTCAGCCAGAGACCCCCGCCATCGGGGTACTCCCCCTCCGCCACGATGTCCTTCACCTGCTTCGCGTTCAGACGGTTCATCGTGACCGGCATGGGGCTCTCCTCGGCGAGGACCGCCCCCGCCACTGACCCCACCACTTTAGCCTGACTAGGGCTGACAGTCACTTACAAATACGGACGGAACGTGCCTAAACATCAGTAATTACAGGGGGTCGAGAAACGAGTGCTGACGTGTGAGGACAAGGGTACGGCGGACTCCCTCTCCGCCAGCCAAGCATTGTCCGACGCGGACACACAAGTAACGGAATGTTCCGGATAGACAGGTTACACTTTCGCCCCGAACGGGTGATCGACAGTTTTTAGTGTCTGGGGCTCAAGATCACCGTATCCGAGGTCTTATTGCATGAACGACAAGAGCCAGATTCCGGCCTACGGTTCGGTGCAGGCTTTCGCCTTGCCGGTTTAGCAACCTTTCTCGACGACTTCCGTAATGCGTTCATCCGTTGCCGTTCGGCCAGGGATTTTTGCGCAAAGCCTGACCGTCTCGGTTTCCCCGGTCGTGTATTTGATCGACGAACGTTCGACATAGTGGCCGACTTCTTCTGACCAGAGCCAGCCTCGGCGTTCGACGAGTTTCATCGAGCTCGGCGTATAGCGTTCGCAATTGACGGGCAGAACTTCGATCTCGGCAAACGCGAATTCTTCCATGCGCTTGCGGCCGACCTTGCACGACCAGAATTGCAGGCTCCTCGATTTGGCGCCTTCGCGCGGCACGATGTCGGTCACGACTCTAAACCTGGAAGATGCGCCCTCGCGGGGCGGCCAGAGCTTCTCCGGTTTGCCGGATACCGTCCGCGTCCCCTTAACGCCGCTGACTTCCCATTCGAGGATCGGGATCGTGAAATTCCGTGACCGGATGTATTCACGTCCGCGCCGTGTCGCCCAGACTTGGGTTTCGCCGCGGTCTTCCACGAGTCTTTCCACCCGGCCGTCATCGAAGACAAAGGTTGCGTCAATCTCGATACGGACGGGTTCCGGAGCGGGGTTTGCGGAAGCGGGCTGAAGCGAAGCGCTGGCCCCAGCGATGAGAGCAGCAAGAAGGACAGACTTTCTCGTCATGGTTCAGTTCACTTCTTCGATTTCTATTTGCACGAGGCCGTGGCCAAAGGTTGGGTCTGCGCCCGATGCGCCAAGGTCCCGCGCCTCGTGCGTGAAGGCTTCTGCCCGCTTTACGGCATCCTTTCCCGGGGTCGGGTTTTCGAGTGACAGGAGCGCTGAGACCACCGGTGTCGCAAATGAGGTGCCCGTGACGGCGCTGTAGGTTCCATCCGGTCCTGCCGCGAGAATCTTGACGCCAGGAGCTGCGATGTCGACCTGGGTGCCACGTCCGGCGCGGCGGTAAATCTTGCCGTCGATGTCGACGGCCGTGACTCCGACAACGTTGGAGTAGGTCGCGGGAAAAACGGGTGGCGCGGCCGGTCCGTCATTGCCAACGGCGGCCGTGATGATGTGGCCCTTTTCCGTCAAACGTTTGACTGCCGCTTCGAGAATGTCGCTCGGAGGACCTGCGATCGAGAAATTGATCACGCCAGCGCCCTGGGACGCAGCCCAGTCCAGCGCTTCAAGAAGGGCCTTTGTGTCCGTCTCGGGAACGCCGTCCTTGGAGACGGAAAAAACGTTCGCGGCAAGCAGTTTGGCGCCTGGCACGATACCGCGATAGTCCGCCACCGGATCAAAGCCGACGATGATCGAAGCAACCGCTGTTCCATGATCGGAGTCGCGGCCCTTCTTGCTGCTCGCAAAGTCTTTGACAACGATCTTCCGGGTCGAGAGGGAAGGGTGCTTGGGGTCAACAAGCGTATCGATCATTGCAACGACTGCGCCATCACCCGATCGCGTGCCACCAACTTTCTGGACTTTCCGGCCCTCATCTTCGAGCTTGTCGGATGCCGGAAGGCCGAACACGTGATTGTAGTCAAAGGGTGCCGCGGGGAGTGAGTCTCTAAGTGCATCGGCAGCGTCCGGCATACTCATGCCCGATGGCGGCCTCAGTCTTTGAAGGCTGGTGTCCAGACCGTCGAGACGGGTCTGCGCGACGACGCGGAAGCCGATTTCCTGCAGGATCGAAAGATCAGTCGGTCCAAGGTCGAAGGTCAGGATATCCCGGTCTGCAAGAGGGTAGCCTTCGTCGTCAACGAGCCCGTCTGATGAGCCACTGCGCGTATCAGGCCGCTCGTCCGGATCTTTAGGACTTGAGCCAGAGGAAGGTGAAACGCCTCTGATGCCGGCGCCTCCGGGGCCATCATCGTCATTGTTTGAACTTCCGCCTGATGGGCCATCGTCGTCGTCGGAGTTGCCTCCGCCCGTGCCGGTGCCGTTGTCGTCGCCGCCAGTGCCATCGTCATCATCGCCGGTTCCACCGCCATCGCCGCCGGTGCCACCGTCGTCTCCGGTATCGTCACCGCCATCGTCGCCGGTGCCGGCGTCGTCCCCGATGTCGTCGCCGCCATCATCGCCGACGTCACCGCCCACGTCGTCTCCGGCATCGTCGCCAGGATCGTCACCTACGTCGTCGCCGACGTCATCCCCGACGTCGTCGCCGCCGGGATCATCAAGAATGTCGTCGTCATCGATCGTCTCGTCGTCCGCGTCATCATCGTCTTCGTCGTCATCGACCTGCGCCTGCGCAGGCCCGGCAAGCACCAGCGCCGACACGGACGCCGCGGCGACGACTGTTACCGCGGGCGAAGAGGCGAGCTGTGAGCCTGCCAAAAGCCAGGCGGCCAGGTCGACAGTCAAAGTCCGTTTTGTCGATGACATCCAAATCCCCTTGCTGGACCATTCATGTCGGTAACGCCGTGGTGGCCCAAATTATTCCCGGACCCTTATGTCCTTTGCTTATGAGTCCCAGAAAAGAGACTTTTTTCTGACATGGAATAAAGGTAACGGGGCCGGCGTTCTTGGGGGAGTGAATGGATATTCAGGAAGAAAAAGCGCTGCGCTTGCAGATTGTCGCCCTCATCCCGCGACTACGCAGGTTTGCGCTTGGTCTGACCCGCAACGGGCCTGAAGCAGATGACGTGGTTCAGATGGCACTTGAACGGGCAATTTCAAAACTCCATCAGTTCCAGCCGGGAACGCGGTTGGAAGCATGGTTGTTCAGGATAGTCAGGACGACCTGGCTGGATGACCGGCGCCGCATGGCCCGCCGGCCTGCCGAGAGCAATGAAGATGCGGTCAACGGGTTTGCGGGCGACAGCCTGCCACAAACGGATACGCTCGACCTTCGCGCTGATCTTGCGAGAGCTCTGGGAACCCTTTCCGAAGACCAGCGCGCCGTTGTCCTTCTCGTGCTTGTTGAAGGGCAGAGTTACGATGAGGCGAGCGAAATCCTCGGCGTGCCGCCAGGCACCATCATGAGCCGGCTTTCGAGGGCTCGTGCAGCCCTGATGCAGGCTCTTTCTGAGCAAGGAGTGCGGCCATGACCGTGAACGTGACCGATGAAATGATCATGGCGCTCGCTGACGGCGTTCTCGAGGGTCCTGAGGCTGAGGCAGTTCGTGAGGCGATTGCGGCGAGCAGCGCCCTTCAGGAGCGATTTGAGACTTTTCAGCAAAGCCGGCTGGTGCTTGCCGGGGGGTTCGATGGGCTGCTGGAGCGCCCCGTGCCCGAGGACATGAGAAAGTTCGTGCTGGAGCAGGCGTCTCCGGGCGGCGTCATCGTCTCCCTGAATGCTGCGCGGACCCGCCGCGGCCGGCTGTTCGACTTTGACGTGTTTTCCAAGGCGGCGGCTGCCGTCGTTCTGCTCGGGGCAGCCGCGCTCGTCGGTTACCAGTTTGGTCAGAACGAACCAACCGCAGATGGGCTAGTGCTTGCCGGATGGTTGCCACAGGAGAGCCCGGTCGCGGCGGCCTTGTCGTCGACGCCAGCTGGCGGATCTGCCTCAGTCGGCGGTGCTGAGTTCGTTGCGGTTGCGACATTCGAGATGGCAGGAGGGCAGGTCTGCCGGGAGTTCGAAATGAAGCAGGAGGGCCCCGGCATCGTTGGATTGGCGTGCCGTGTTGATACCGGCTGGCAGGTCGAAATTGCAGCGATCAATCCGGCCGGCAATGCGGCTGGCCAGTTCCTTCCGGCTTCGGCGGACGCGTTTGAACTGGTGGGTGCGGCCCTCGACGCAAAGGGAGCTTACGAGCTGGTTGATCCTGCCGACGAGGCCTGCGTCCTCGGCAACGCGTCGTGTGCGGCCCGGCCCTGAGCTTTGCCACCCGGCTCAGATCGAAGACGTTCCGATTCTTTTTGACGCGATGGAATGAATCCCCGAGCGCCAACGTTTTACCAACAAGAGCATCGTGGCGTACCTCATGATCGCTCCGAGGATTGTTGGCGCCGGTGTAGCATGTCCCCTTTGGCTACGGCGCTTGCCCGCAAGTGGGGCCCGTTTTCGGGTCCTTCAGGCCGGTTGCCGGATTTGTCCCCCCACCCCCTATCCTGCGACTGAAGGCTGGCGCCAACAATCTTTTCCCGGTTTGCCAGGCTGGCGCTGGCCGCCCTTTCCCGGGCAAGGCCACCTGCTTTCCATTCAGGAAAGAAACCGGACAGCCGCGTCGAAGCCGTCCTGCCGGACAATCTCGCACTCTGTGTTTAACCCATGCCGTGCACAGATCATCGTCAAATGGTCAGGAACGATAATCTTGTGACTGAAACGGATTCGCGCGCCAGTTTCCGATACATCGATGCAGACCCCGTCAGCCCTGCCATTCGGAGGCCAGATCAGGCGGCATGGCGCCCACACTTTCTCGCGGGGTGATTTTCGCTTGCCATGACCCTTGGGACCGGACGGCGCGATTGCCGGAGCAGGCTGCGAGCTGCTCAGTGCGCGTTCGATTTGCGACTTGCGGATTCCGGGAGGTTTCTTGCCAAATACCATTTTCTGTCCAGACACGTTACAGCAGCTTTTTTCAAAAGAACCAAATCTGCAGCGATGAAAGGTTGGTCGAGTTTCATCGTATCCCGGTCAAGCTCAGCCGAGCCCCGCTTTCGTGGGTAACCAAAAGGGAGGTTGATGGAAGGGAAATCGCTCAAGCGTCGAGCGAAGCCTTCCTGGCCTTGCGGGAGGCACGCATCACCTGCGCCTCGAGATGGCGCGGGAGAAGATCGAAGATCAGATGAATTCTGTCTTCCTGACCATCATTCCGTGCTTCGTGGACGGCCTTGTTGTCGAACCACCAAAGCTCGCCTTCCTGCATGCGAACTTCCTCATCCCCCGCCTTCAACCAGGATCCGTCTGTCGATCTGAGAACCAGATGGTATCGGTTGCGTAGCTTGTAGTACTCGCCCCTATCCGAATGTGGATAAACTTGTCGGCCGGCGGCTAAACACACGATTTTCGCACGACCGAGGACTCCGTCCTGTTCGGCGGCGAACTGTTTAAGGAACTCCTGAAAACGAGGCAGACGATGCGATCCGCTGGTCCATCGGCTCTCGTGGACATCGCGCCGGCTCCGCCCGCCCTGTGCGGACTTAACCATCCCCCTCAGCGGAACAGCCAGCGCCTCCCTTTGCACAGTCACAGCCTGCTGCCGGCCGGTTTGCTCCGCCCAGATTGCGTCAACGCCGCTGAGTTCAGCCAACAGCGGCGCGGGATCGAAGCCCTGTTTCAGCCGCTTGAAGTATTGCATGTACCGTCTCCCTGTTTGTCAGGTGAACGCCCGCGGCATGGGTAATATTCCGGTCTCTGTGATTGGCGTGGTTCCTGGCGCGGAATATCCGGCCCCAGCCGGGCGTTACTTGTTCATGCGAACACCGGCAAACAGGAAGGAAGTACCATTGGCCTGGCTTGAAAGCCTCGCCCTCCGGCTCACCTGGTGTTCTTGCCTCTCCAGCTTCGGTTCCTTGGCCGGCGCTAACCTCAAACGCTTTGGAGCGGCCTTAGTCGGCCTCAGTCTAATGATGAATGCACACGCAGACGACGGACGATCTTCGGGGCGATCCAGTGACGCCGGGTCACGAATGGAGGCGGGCATATCGCGTTTTATCTTCGATGGCTGGTCAGGTCCCGAACTTCGGGTCTGGACCTATGTGCCGAGCTCGGTGTCTCCTGATGCGCGAATCCTGTTCGTAATGCACGGGGTAGAGCGGGATGCGAAGCGATACATTGAGGACTGGGCCCGCACAGCCGAACGCTATGGCGTCATACTTGTTGCCCCCGAATTTGATGAACGCCGGTTTCCGGGACCTGAATCCTATAATCAGGGCGGCGTAATCGATCCGCTTACCGGCAAAACGCGCGATCCGGAAACGTGGACATTCTCCGTAATCGAGCCGCTGTTTGAAGAGGTGAAGCGCCGGACCCGGAGTGAGGTTCGCGCCTATTCCATTTATGGCCACTCTGCCGGCGCGCAGTTTGTGCACAGGTTCGTCATGCTGGCCCATCCGGTCCGCCTTGACCACGCTGTCGCCGCCAATGCGGGCTGGTATACCTGGTTCGATCCTGATCGCGCCTTCCCACAAGGCATGAAATTGCACAGGCAAGGCTTCGTGCTCGACAGGTCCGGCTTTTCCGAGCGTCTCACCATCCTTCTGGGTACTGAAGATATTGAATCGGATGATCGCAATCTTCGCGATGATGTCTGGACCCGGGAGCAGGGCCAGAACCGGCTAGAAAGGGGCAGGGCCTTCTTTGCCCACGCGAGGGAAACCGCAGGCGCGCGGGCGCCCGCGTTCAGATGGCGCCTGCAATACGCCCCCGGCGTCGCACATGAGAACCGGAAGATGGCGCTCTATGCTGGCGATATTCTTTTCCGGAAGGATGCGCCGGAAAACCGCCCGGAAATACTGCTTGCCTTGCACAGGAATGAAGGGGTCGATGTCTGCGAGGAATTGAATTGGCCAAACTCCAAGCACTTTAACCTCGCTAAGGCCACCTGCGGCGGCGTGGCGGACGTCCGTATGGATACGTGGGCTGCTTTGCCTGGTTCGATGCAGCAGTCGGATTCTGTCGCGTTGCTGGATCAAGCTCTCCTTATCGACGACCAAGTGGAACTCCCTCAGCGCCTTGCTCGTTCGGTCAAGATTGCGCTGATCGATGCCGAAGGGAAAGATCCTCGGGAATCGTCAAGGCTGGAACGGACGGTTGACGACGTCGTGAGGCGTGGCGCCGATCTTGTCCTTCTGGTCAATTCCCCCACCGATGGCAGGGTGAGGAAGGCTGACGGGTATACGCTTTTCCATCTGCCCCGGCAGAAATCACGCCGACAGGACCATGATGCTGGCAGAAAGCGGAAAGCCGTTGCCACCCTGATTGCCATGGCGCCGGATGCATCAAAGCAAGCGATAGCGATCCGGGTTTACCCGTCTTGGGCGGGCGCTGCGGGGCGCGATTCGGCGCAATGGTCGCCATTCGTCGAAACGGTCAGGCGAATTGTTGCCCGCACCCGCGACAAGGTGCGTTTTGAAGCCGGTCAGGATGAACTCGGAGACTACCTCACTTTCGAAATCGATTGGCCGCGAAGCCAGTGAGGGACGCGGTTGTTCAGAAAGTCTGTTTGGCCTCGATGCGGGAATGGCACGCTTGGAATTTTTCACTTTTCACGGAATGAACCGGGCGCCAGCGGCGTTCGTAGGAAAACAGGGTTCAAACGCAGGGGATTAAATGTCTAAATTGTTCAAGTTCGGTGCGGCGTCTTTGTCCGCGCTGGTTGCGCAGGGCGCTCTGATGGCTTCAGCCGAAGTCAGCTATGATGAACGCGGTCTGGTTTACGAAAACGGGGCTGTCACGGTTCAGGCCCGCGGCGCTGTTGCCGTCCAGGGCGCCTGGTATGAACCGCTTCAGGGCGGCGTTCCGAGAGACGGCAGCGAAGCCGATGGTTCCGCCGTTCTGATCGCTGAATGGGAAACCAGTTCCGGACTGCTGTTCGGCGTCCGCGGCGAATTTGATACCGGCAACACGCAGATTGACGATTTCGAGCGTGACGAACTCTATGCTTATGTCGCGGCTGATTGGGGCCGGATTGAAGCGGGTGAAAACGATGGACCCGCTGACACCTTGTCGTTCCACGCCCCGACGATCGGGCTCGGCCAGGTGCGCGGGGATTTCGCCCGATACACGGGTTCCGTCGCTCTCCTGTCCCCTTATGACAGCCGGGATGCGCTCAAGGTCTCCTACTTCTCGCCGCCTGTGAACGGATTTTCTGCGGGCGTCTCGTACTCTCCCGAATTCAAGTCCAACGAGGACGCCGTAAACCCAACGAGCCGCATCGTTCAGGACGAAGTCTACGAACTTGGCGCGCAATACATTCGCCCCGTCGGCAACTGGGTTGCCGGACTGTCAGCCGCTTTTGTGAAGGGTAGCGCAGACCCCGTCACCAATCGCGCTGATATTGAAAGCTGGAGCGTCGGAACCGAGCTTCGGCGCGGAAAAATGATCTTCGGCGCGGCCTATGTGGATCGCGGCCGCTCTGCCCTTCGTCCGACTGCGGAAACCGAGAACGAGTGGAACGCTGGCTTTGGTTGGGAGGAAGATCGTTGGGAGGCCGCGACCTCCTATGCGGTCACGAGCCAGGGCGATGAAAAAGATCACCGGTTCGGGATTGGTGTCGACTTTGATGTTACGCCGCACGTTTATCTGCGTACGGATGCTGTACGCCTTGTGTCGGAGCGTCCGGGGATCGAAAACCGGGATGGCTGGGTGGCCATGACCGAACTCGGCCTTCGCTTCTGAGCCATAGCTTTCACCTGATCTTTCAGGCTTTCAAGGCCCCGCCAATCCGGCGGGGCTTTTTTCTGTGCTGATGGAAGGATCGTGCGCTGCCGAGCGTTATCCCTGTAAGCAACATAGCCGGATGAAGGACATACAGATGATCGAGATTTTCGACCAGGCGCGCCTCAACAAATCCAAACGCGCTTTCACGACCCGCCGCGTCCCCATGCAGGATATGCGAGCACTCGAAACCGGTCCGGTCACTCCCGTGGCGGGTGACCTGGTTCTGGCGCGAGTTGAACAGGTCGGGCGCCTTCAGCGACTCGAACTCACGACCGGACGGAAAGCGGCCATCTTTCCGGGGGACGAAGTGGTTGTCGCTTACGGCAACAGATATGCTCCCGATGCCTACGAAGCCGAAGTGCCTGATGATCTGTCGGACTGCGATCTGGCTGCCGGAGGCGGAATTGCTTCGCTGGTGATCAACTCCAACGCGGTTTGGGAAGCCAAGGGTAGCCCGACACGCTTGCGGCCGATCGGTCTCATAACCGATTCAGAGGGCCGCGCGATCAATCTGAAACGATATGCCTTGCCGGTTCGCCCTTTGCTCAACCGTGAGGTCCCCGTCATCGCGGTATGTGGCGCAACCATGAACTCCGGCAAGACCACGACGGTCGCGGGCATGGTACGCGGGCTTACGCAGAAGGGCATGAAGGTCGGCGCTGCCAAGATCACGGGCACAGGTTCGGGGAATGACTACTGGAAGTTTGTCGACTCGGGCGCTGCCCACACACTCGACTTTACCGATGCGGGTATGGCAACCACCTATCTTGCAGATGTTGATCATGTTGTCAGAGGCGCCGAAGCTGTCGTAGCCGAATTGATACTGCGCGGATGCAACGCGATCGTTCTAGAAATTGCTGACGGGGTTCATCAGCGTGAGACGCACGCCCTTCTGTCGCATCCCCGCATGCAGGCATTGGCAGATCGCTGGGTTTACGCAGCTGACAGCGCGGCGTCTGCCGCAGTGGGCCATCAGGTCATGTCAGCCTGCGGATTGTCGGTAACGGCGATCTCGGGCCTCCTGACGGCGTCGCCCCTCGCAATGCGCGAAGCGGCGGGGCTGGTCCGCGCACGCTTCTGCGCACTTCCCGAATTGACCGAAGGAACCGCGCCGCTGGCCTGGATGGAAAGCGTGAGCCGGATGTCTGCCTATGCCTGATCGTGTCAGGGGCGATGGATCTCATTTCCCTCCATACCTGGCCGGTCGGCGAAAGGCGGCTTTCCTCTTTCTGATACTTCTCGCTGTCTCTGAAACGGGCGCCCAGATCTGGACCGGGCAGGCATTGTCTGCCGCGATCCGTGCCACAGTGGACCCGGCGCTCGCCATCTTAAGTCTGATTGCGGCGGTGGGTCTGTTTGCCTGTGTCTATTGGATGCGCTCAGTTCTGGCCGAGTGGATCGGTCAGAATTACGTGAACGATGTGCGAGCGGGCCTGGCGCGCCAGGCTGTCGCTTCGGCGATGGGAAGAGGGCGCCTGGGGACGATTACAGCACGCATGAGTGCAGACTTGGCGGCGCTGAAAAATTGGTCAGATGCCGGCGTCTGCGGAGTGGTTTCCGGGTTGTTGACTTTCGTCGCCGGACTGGTTTCTGCACTCACGATAGCCGGGATCAATGGACTGCTGAGCTGCCTTCTGGGACCGGCAATTACTTTGATTCTCGTGGTGGCACTGTATTGGCCGCTGTCCACGCAGATCCGTCTCAGGCGGGCCGCGAGGGGGCTTCTCGCCGCTCGCACAGGCGATGCGGTTTTCTCGACGCGAACCGCCGCAGTCTACCACGTTCTCGGGCAGCTCATTCGTCCGATACATAAGGCAGGTGAGCGGCTTGCCAAAACATCGGTCAGTGTGCAGAGCAAAGTTCAGTTACTGCGTGCGAGTGCGATAGCTGTTTCGCCCTGCGGTGTCCTGGCATTCATCTTCCTTGAAGCAGGCAGCGCAGTTGTCTCCGCTTCTGTCTGGGCCGGGCTCATGTACGCGCTTGGGCTCGCCAGTGCGGGGGTCGCGCTGCTGGTTTTGGCCGTCGAGGCGTTGATCGAGCGGCGCATCGCAATAGATAAGCTGCGAGAGTTAGACGCGCAGGCCAAGGAAGCACCCAAGATAGCGCCCGAAGGCGCCACCCGCATCCCATACCGGCCAATTCTTCCGTTGATGGTGGGAAGTCAGTTGCTGTGCCCTCCCGGCGAATCTGTCGAAGTAAGCCGGCTTGAACATCCACGGCTGGTCGATCGCCTCATGAAAGGGGATGCCGCCGTTCATCTCGGGGATGTGCCTTCCCCGGCGGCGGATCCGCGCGATTGGGGTAGACGGGTGGCCATTGTGTCGGAACGCATTCCGCTAAAACGAGGTGGTTTGCGGGAGGTTGTCAGGGTCCGCGGTCGACCATCCCAGAAGCTCCTCGACAAGGCGCTGCGGGTTGCCGGACTGGATGCGGAGAATTCAGGTCTCCCGTCGGTGATCGACCCTCAGAAGCACTTGATCGAACCACGCGATTTTGCGCGCCTCCGGCTAGCGCGCGCATTGCTTTCGAACCCGCATGCCATTGTCATTGATGAGCCTTGGTTGGTGTCCGACAACGACTTGAAAGCGCGTGTGAACGCCTGGGGGCGCAAAACCGGGGCGGCCGTGTTGTGGTTGAGCTGAATTGGCCGACTGAGGGCGATGTCAGTGGAACCGGGTCTCGAGGCGGCTGGCGAGGGCGGTTAGCCTTGAAGAATGAGCGAGAACCCATTCGGGTACTTCAATACCTCGCCCGAGATCATTCAGCCCGGCGTGTTGTTGTGCGTCCGATTTCCGTTTTCATTGATAAATGTCGAAGGATTTTGCACGTACGGGGCATAGATGTTTGCCACGACAGCTTCCGCTTCTGGGTAAATCACTTCGGCAGCTAATTCGCAGAAAAGATCCGTAATCGGAGATCCGAGGCGATGCGCTGGGTCAAGCAATGGCGCTGGCACCTGGACGAAGTGTTTTTGAAGATTAGCGGTGAAACGCACTACTTCTGGCGCGCTGTGGACCACGAAGGGTAGGTGCTCGAAGCGCAGGTCACCAAAAAGCGCGACAAGGCCGCAGCGCAGAAACTCCGGAGAGAAGCAATGAAACGCTATGGCAAACCGGAAGTCTTGGTGACCGACAAGCGCCCATCCTACCACGCAGCGATGAAGGTGATTAGAAACGAGGGGCGCCAGGAGACGGGCCGGCCTCAAACAACCGCGCCGAAAATTCTCACCAACCATTCCGCCGACGAAAGCGATCCATGTCGCGCTCCAGGCCGATGCGAAGACTTCAAAAACTCGCTTCAGTGCATTCGTCTGTACACGACTATTTCCGTCACCAGAGAAGCATCGAGATGAGGGCTGGCTTCAAATCTCGACGTGACGCCGCCCTTCGCGAATGGCGCGAACTGCTCGATGTCTGGCACCGGCTGACCCGCGAAATGCGGAGACGGGTTCGCATTAGACTGACAGCATCCGCGGCGCTACGGTTGCGCCTCAATGTAAAGATTGTCATCCAGTCTTCGGATCAAAATCTTCCTCAGTCGACTGATGCGGTAGTCAGGCGATAGACAGGTATCTACGGCCAGAAATTCAACGCTGGCCTCTGCCGCCGTCAACTCGACGCGCACAAAGCCTTGGTACCGGTCTTCCGTCCAGTTCACCTCGGGAAGCCTTTCGGCAAAGGCTGCATTCAGCAATTCTGGACCATCACCGGTCCAGCCGGTTTCAACAAAGTCGCCCGGTGAAGAGATCCCTGCTGTTCCTATTTCGATGCCAACCGATTTCCCGCTTTCGTCAAACAGCGGGTTCTCCCAGAAACTGTGGCTGTCGCCGGTGAGAAAGATGAGATCTTGGGCGCCAGCAGCGCTTGCTGCCGCGTAGAGCCGCTCGCGCGCCGCCGGATAGCCATCCCAGGTATCTGTATAGAATGGCAGATTCCATTTGCCTTTCCAGAACAGGTTGGGCCCGGCACCGATACGCTCAGCTGGCGGTGCAAGGGCTTCGGGAATGCCCGCCGCTTCGAGGTCTGGCACCAGCATCCGGGCGATCGGGCTAGCATTGCCGACGATACGCCAGGGCTCGCCGCGCTGAACCGAACCAGCCATGGCGTCCTCAAAAAAGGACTCCATCTCGGTGGAGAGCATGCGCCGGGCCGGGTCATCGATTACGTCCTGCATGAATCGGTCGCGAGCTTGCTGGGTCTGTATCGCCGCATAATGTTCTGAATAGTCGACTTGCCGGTCTCTGCCCGTATGCCGCGATTCAAGCGTCACCAGGGTCGCAAGTCCGCCGAGCTTATAGCTGCGCCAGAAGGCCTCCCGCGTGCCACCAGGCCCCGGCTCGCGCACTGGCATCCATTCGTAATAGGCCTGCAGGGCGGCTGCCCTTCGGCTAGCGTAGTCACCCTCGGTCTTGTCCTGATGGTTCTGCGCCCCGCCAGTCCAGGGATTGTTGGTCACCTCGTGATCATCCCAGCAGGCAACGAATGGATGGGCGGCATGCATCGCCTGCGCGCCAGCATCCGTCTTGTACTGTGCGTGGCGCAGGCGGTAGTCTTCCAGCGAGACAGTCTCGTGCGGAGGCTCGTGGCGCCGCCCGATCGCCGTGCCGGTTTCGTCACCCCATTCACCGGCTCCATACTCGTAAATGTAATCGCCAGTGTGCAGTACGATGTCGACGCCGGAATCTCGGGCAATCGCGTCATACGCATTGAAAAAGCCGAATGCGAAGTTCGAACAGGAGGCCAGGGCAATGCCGATCCGTTCTTCACCGAGTGTCTTGAACAATCGGGTGCGACCGGTGGGAGACACCTCACCGGAGCAATGGAAGCGGTAATACAGTGGCAATCCCGCAGGCAGCGGCGCGGCAACGACCTTCAACGTATAGTCTGTCTCAGCGGACGTGCGGGACTCGCCCTTGAGCAGGATAGCTTCAAAACCTGGCTCGGCGGAAACTTCCCAAGCCACGCTCACAGGCGCCTTTGAACCGCTGATCCGGGTCCAGAGCACGATACTGTCCGCTCCCGGATCACCGCTTGCGACTCCGTGCTTGAAAACGGCGCTTTGTGGCGCCGCAGAGCTAGAGTGTGCACAACCCGGCAGAGTACCCGCGGCAGCAAACGCGGCGAGAAGTTGCCGGCGATCAAGTTCGTTAGACATTCGAGCTCCCCATCTCTCAAGAAAAAATGGCGGCCTCCATTATGGAGGCCGCCACGCAGGAAGTAGATATATCCTCAGAACGCCTTGCGGACAGTCAGGAACACTTGTTGCGGGGCACCGGTCACGAGGGTCTGGGAATCGCCGGAGTTGACAAACCCGTTGGTGCCGAGCGTGCCGACATAGTCTTCATCGAAGAGGTTTGTCGCGTTGAGCTGAACCTCAAGGCCCTCAAGGATCGGATTGCCGCTGAAGCGGTAGCCGAGCGTTGCATCGACAATCGTCCGGCCTTCGACATTTCCGCCATTGTTGGTGAAAGTGAAGTAACGGTCGCCGAGATAGTTGGCACCGAGCGAGCCGAACAGTCCGCCATTGTCATAAACGATCTCGGCGAAGGCGATCGTGTCCGGCGTATTCACGACTTTCTTGCCCGAGGTCGCTGCGAGCAGGGCGCCAGCGCGGTTCACCACGTTTTCCTGATAGCGAGAGTCGTTGAATGTGAAGGCGCCGAACAGGGTGATATCGTCGTTGACGAACACGGAGCCGACCAGCTCGATACCTTTGGTTTCAACGCCGCCGACGTTCGAGATGACGGGGGCGTTGCCGACGATGCCTGCGCCCTGTGATACGGCGAGCAGACGGTCGTCGAACTTCACGAAGTAGGCCGCAGCGCCGAGCTGGACGAGGTCGTTCCGGTAACGCAGACCCGCTTCGAACGTCTCCGAGCTCTCCGGATCGACCGACGCGATCACCTCTTCAACGACGAGCTGGCTGCGCGATGAGAACGGCCCTGCCGTGGCGGCCGACACGAAGGCAGCCGTGTTCTGGGAATAAGATCCGAAGATTTCGGTCTGGTCTGAGAGTTGATAGTTGAAGCCTGCCTGCGGCAGGAAGGCTTCCTCGGTCTCGATTGTGGCCACCAGGTTCGAGTCAGCACCCACGACCGGCTGCGCATTGTTGATGATCAGCGTATCAACCGAGTTCTCGACGTTGAGCGACTTGAAGCCGCCATTCAGCTTCAGCTTTTCGGTGACCTGCCAGGTGTCCTGAAGGTAGAACTGCACTGTCTGAGTGTCGAAGCTATAGCCCCACTGGGTGAAGAAGGGGTTCTCGAGGAAGCCGAGGAAGTCGCGCGTTGGCCCGTTGCGGTTCTCGGAATAGAACCGGCGGAACTGCTCGAAGTCGTTCTGCTCGAGCCATACACCGCCCTGGATCTCGTGGTTGCCGACTTCATAAGTCAGGCTGCCGATGAGGCCCTTGCGGTCGATATCGTACTCGGTCGTACGCACGGAGAGCGGCGCGTTGGCGGTCGTTGCGCCAGGCGTCAAGGCGTTGGGCGAGATCACGTAAGGCGTGCCCCAGAGACCCTGACCCTTGTTCTGATGGCTGTAACCCTGCACGCGCAGGTCGAGACCCTCAGCCAGCGGCCAGTCGAGTGCGATGTATGCGAGGTCATCGTCGCGCACGCCGGATGCGTTCCAGTAGGCGTCGTCGGCTGTTGCGATCGGCGCGGGGTAAACGAGGCCGGCGCCGGCGTTGGTGACGGGCTGGCCGGTGTCGCCGCGATTGTGCGCGATATCGGCAACGAGGACGGCGAGGTCGAAATTGCTATCGCCGAAATTGTCCCAGTCATAACCGAGGCGGTCGATCATGCCGAGCGACATATCCTGATAGTCCTGTTCGCGGCGCTCGGAGTGATTGTAGTAGCCGGTCAGCGTTGCAGGCCCTACGGGTTGGACGATCTTCAGGCCATACTGGTCCTGGTTCTGCTCGCCGTCGCCTTTGTACTTGTCCATTTCACTGGTCATCGCCGAGACCCAGGCGCGCGTGCCGAGGCCCGCGATCTCGCCGGTGTCGATGCGGCCGAAGAGGCGCAGGGTATTGTCGCTGCCCGTTGTCGCGGCGCCCACGACGCCGAACTCATCGGCTGCGTCCACCGAATTGAACTTCAGCGCGCCGCCAAGATTGCCCGAGGAGGCCACATCCAGCGTGCCCGAGCCTTGCGCCAGTGTCACGCCGCCCAGGTTCTCGCTGATCAGCGCGCGAGAGATGTGCAAGCCATTGTGGTTGCCATAGCTCATGTCGCCGAGCGGAACGCCGTCGAGCGTGAAGCCGAGCTGGTTTTGGTTGAAGCCGCGGATGTTGATGCGCACGGCCCATTCGTAGGCACCAAACGGGTCAGCGCCGGAGACGGCGACACCCGGCAGTCGCTGGACAACCTTGATCGGGCTCGTGCCCGGCGCCTGGAATTCAAGCGCTTCACCCGAGACTGTCTGGGTCTGGCGAACTTCGCCCG
>Ga0315904_10005603_pt1 | contig 17403 bp, 10 predicted proteins | sample LakEriMetagenome_6_FD_203529 | JGI IMG/M metagenome (GOLD analysis project Ga0315904, IMG submission 203529) | Freshwater fungal communities from buoy surface, Lake Erie, Ohio, United States - Buoy 12 MA120 | ecosystem: Environmental > Aquatic > Freshwater > Lake | place: USA: Lake Erie, Ohio...
CGCTCTTCGGCAAGCCCGGGAACAACGTCGGCAAGGTCCCGCTCGCCGGGCCCGATGATGACAGCCCGCTCGAACTCGGCATTGATCTCACCCCGTTGCTCGAGATGGCAGGTCCCGACGCCGATGGCCGCCTGTTCCTGCGCTTCCAGTGTGCGGAAAAAAGCGACGCCACCGGCCTGCTCCACGACTGCGCCATCCGCAGCTACGATGCCAAGGGTGCCTTTATCCGCGAATCGGTCGTGGAGATTCCCAATGGAACTTTTGGCAACACACCGCTCACCATCAAGACCATCCTCCACTGATCACCGATCAATCGACACTGAAAACCATGTTCGAAATCACCCGCCGCCATTTCCTTTCCAAGCTCACCACCGGCATCGGCGGCGCGGCCCTCGCATCCATGCTGCCCCAGCGTCTCTCCGGCGCGTCCGCTCTGGGTGAAAAACTCCTCGCAGACCACGCGCCGAAAGCCAAGCGCGTGATCTACCTCTTCATGTCCGGCGGCCCGGCCCAGCAGGACCTTTTCGATTACAAACCCAAGCTCAACGAACTCAACGGCGAGCCGCTGCCCGAGCATGTCCGCAGCGGCCAGCGCCTCACCGGCATGTCGGGGAAACAGGCGATCCTTCCACTCGCCGGCTCCCAGTTCGAATTCGCGCAGCATGGGGAATCCGGAGCGTGGGTGAGCGAACTGCTGCCGCACACCGCGAAGGTCGTTGACGAGCTTTGTTTCGTGAAATCCCTCTGGACCGAGGCGATCAACCACGATCCCGCGATGACGTTCTTCCAAACCGGCTCGCAGATCGCGGGCCGCCCGTCGCTCGGCTCGTGGATCACTTACGGCCTGGGTTCCGTGAATGAAAACCTCCCCGGTTTCGTCGTGTTGGTGACCCGGAAAGCCACCGACCAGCCGCTCTACGCCCGCCTCTGGGGCACCGGCTTCCTGGATTCACGCTATCAGGGCGTCCGCTTCTCATCCGGCAAGGACGCGGTGTTCTATCTGTCCAACCCGGACGGCGTCTGCCAGACCGGACGCCGCGCTCTGTTAGACAAACTGTCCGCGCTCAACCGCATCGATTTCCAGAACGAACTCGACCCCGAGATCGAGACCCGCATCGCCCAATATGAGATGGCCTACCGGATGCAGACGAGCGTGCCCGAGGTCACCGACATTTCCGGCGAGTCTCAATCCACCAGGGAACTTTACGGCCCGGACTCGGAAAAACCCGGCACTTTCGCAGCGAACTGCCTGCTTGCCCGCCGCCTCGCCGAGAGCGGTGTGCGTTTCATCCAGCTTTATCATCCCGGATGGGACCAGCACGGCAATCTGCCCGCCGGCCTCCGCAAGCAGTGCCTTGAAACCGATCAGGGCTGCGCCGCCCTCATTACCGACCTCAAACAACGCGGCATGCTGGAGGACACACTCGTCATCTGGGGTGGTGAGTTCGGCCGCACCGCTTATTCCCAGGGAAAACTGACAAAAACCGATTACGGCCGCGACCACCACCCGCGCTGCTTCACCGCATGGATGGCCGGCGGCGGCGTGAAACCCGGCATGAACTATGGCGCGACCGATGATTACGGCTACAACATCCTCGGCCCCGACGGACATGCCATCAATCCGTCGAAAGAGAAATTCACGCCCGGAGCCGTCCACGTCCACGATTTCCACGCCACCATCCTCCACCAACTCGGCATCGACCACACCCGCCTCACCCACACCTTCCAGGGCCGTCGCTTCCGCCTCACCGACGTGCACGGCCACGTGGTGCATGACCTGCTGGCGTGAGCCGTCGGCTCACCCCTTCGCCGCGTAGATCTTCTTGTAATACTCGTCCGCCATGCGGTCGGCATCGAAGAAGGGCACCACGTCGTTCATCGAGTTGAGCACGATCCGGCTCCATTCGTCCGGTTTGTCGTAATAGGTCGGCAGCACCTTCTCGTTGAGAATCTGATAGAAACCCAGCATGTCCTGGCGGTCGCGGTCCGCCGGACTGAGATTGGCATCCGCCGGCGGGATGATGAAGGAGTTTTCCCCATCCTTCGCAAACTCGCAGACCCAGCCGTCGTAAGTGGAAACATTGACCGATGCGTTCATCGCGGCGGACATGCCGGAGGTGCCGGACGCCTCGCGGGTGACCACCGGATTGTTGAGCCAGACATCCGCGCCGTTTTTGAGGAAGCGCGAGAGTTCGAGTTCGTAGCCGACGAGCACCGTGGCGTTGGGAAAGTCGCGTGTGGATCGGATCAGGTAGTTGAAAAGTTCGATGGCGCCGTAGTCGAAGGGATACGGTTTGCCCGCCCAGATGATTTGCACGGGATACTTCGTGTTGTTGAGCATTTCCCGAAACAGCATGGCATCCCGAGTGATGAGGTCCGGCCGCTTGTATCCCGCGAAACGCCGCGCCCATACGATGGTCAGCACGTTGGGTTTGAAAAGTTTTCCGGTCTGGTCCGCCACCACCCGGAAGAGCCGCTCTTTGAGTTCGCGCTTGCGGTGGCGCAGTTCCTCCGCGCTGCCGCGCGAGCGCGCATGCTCGAGTCCGTGATCCGCCCAGTATTTCTTGTTCTGGGCGTTTGTGACATGGGTGATCTTGCAGATGTTGGGAAAATCCTTCCACATCTGGCGCGAGACTTCGCCGTGGAGCTTGGAGACTCCGTTGGCGATGCGTGCCAGCCGCAGCGCCGCCAGCGAATGATTGAACTCATCGCCTTGGATGCCGGTGATCTCGCGCACCTCTTCCTCCGGCACGTTGCCGAAGAATGAGAAGTCGCGCAGCAGGTTGAAGTCATGGCGTTCGTTGCCCGCGTCCTCCGGCGTGTGGGTGGTGAAGACGAGCCGTTTCTTCACCTCATCCAGACTGTGATGCTTCTCGTAGAGATGAAACGCCGCCGACAATCCGTGAGCCTCGTTGAGATGCCAGACATCCGGATCCACTCCGAGTTCGTCGAGCAGGCGGGCGGCACCCGCGCCGAGAATGATGTATTGCGCGATCCGCCGCAGGTGGTCGTGATCATACAAGCGGTGTGTGATCGCGCGGGAGAGCGGATCGTTTTCCTCGATGTCGGTGCTCAGGAAAAACATTGGCACGGTGCCGAAGACATCGCCGGGCAGGAACATCGCCTTAACCCAGACCGGATGGCCGTGCACGGTAACGGTGAAACGGATGCCGGTATCCTGCAGGAACGCGTATTCCTTCTTACGGAACTGGATGGCGAGTTCGCGGTCCTCGCCGCGGGCCTGGCTGTAATAGCCGTAGGTCCAGAGAATACCGACGCCGCAGAGGTTCTGCTTCAAATCCGCCGCCGATCGCATGTGCGATCCGGCAAGGAATCCGAGACCGCCGGAATAGATTTTGAAGCTCTGGTCGATGGCGAACTCGCAGGAGATGTAAACCGCGCTCTTGGAGTATTTCGGCTCGATTTCGTAGTGATGGGTGAACGGCTTGGGAAGAAAGGATGCGGCCATGGAATCTTGGGTGGAGGTAACGGGGTGAACAGCGCTGTCTAATGTCGGAACCCGCAGGATGGTTGGGAAACAACACGGAATACCCCCCGAAATGGAATTCCCCGCCGCTTCGTCCATCCGTTGCGAGGCCGGGAAAGTGCAAGCCCGGAGCTGGCTTGTCGAGCATGGGAATTGAGCAGGCGGTGTGCCGCCAAAACAATTTTTTGACAAGCGCCCGCCGGGCCGCTACACAGCCCGCCCCGCGCTTGGGACCCGATGTTTCCGGCGCGCCTTACCAACCACACGCCCATTTTCCCATGACCAAGAAAACCACCATCAAAGCTGCCACCCGCGCCCGCACCGGCTCCGGCCGTCTCAACCAAATGCGCCGCGAAGGCTGGCTGCCCTCCGTGATTTACGGACGCGGCGCCGCCAACCAAAACCTCAAGGTGGATGCCAAGTCCTTCGGCGAATTGCTCGCGCGCAGCAGCTCGGAAAACATCGTCGTCAACCTCGAGATCGACGGCGAAGGCACCCGCCTCGCCTTCCTGCAGGCCATCCAGCACGACCCGCTTTCCGGTTCGGCCCTGCACGCCGACTTCCTCGCCATCGATAGCAACACCGAAATCACCGCCCACATTCCGGCCCACCTCAATGGCGAGGCCCCGGGCGTGAAAGCCGGCGGCGTCGTGGAACAATACGTGCACGCCATCGAAATCACCTGCCTTCCCGACGATCTGCCCGAGACCATTGAACTGGACATCAGCAAGCTGGAACTCGGCGATTCCCTCCACGTCGGTGAGATCAACTATCCGAAAGGCGTGCGCCCGACTCATGCCGCGGACGTGGTCATCGTCCACATCGGCCGCGCCGGTGCCGGTGCCGAGCCCGAGGCCGAAGCAGCCGCCACCGCGGCTGCCACGCCCGCTGCTTCCTGACCCGTCAGGCAAACTTCCCTGAAACCAGCGCCCGCAGCGACGAAAGTGGCTGCGGGCTTTTTTCCGCCCGGACACTCCTCCCTGAAAACAAAAAAGCCCGGCCCCTGTGAGGAGGCCGGGCGGATAAGATTCCGAAGGATTACTTCGCGGAAACCGGAGCCGGAGCGGGAGCCGGAGCTGAGCTTGGGCAGCAGGAAGCGGCGAAGAGCGAGGCAGCGGCTGCGATAACGATGAGTTTGGCGATTTTCATATTGGTATTCAGTATTGGGGTTGGTCAGAACCGGACTATCCATCCGGAAGGTGGCCGGATTCTAGCAACCCGGACGCCTCACGCAAGCCAAAGATTAGGGGCGGAATTGCGGGTTGTAAGAGAGCGGAAAAATTGACCACCATTCCCGCCATGGAACAATCATCCAAGGGATTCCGGCCGGACCGCGCGCTCCGCCTGCTGGTTGCGGAACTGGTCTGGGTGCTGCTCGCTGGCGGCGTGATCTGGGCCTTCGGGGCGCTGTGGTTTGATTTCCCACACCCGTGGCTGCGCATGGTCGTTGCCGGATTGTTTCTTCTGACAGTCGTGATGGTGACGATTCTGGTCCGGCCGTTTTGGCGGGCGAAAATCATCATCACGCTGGCCATTTTCACCGTCATGGCCTGGTGGCTCGCTCTCCAGCCGCGGCAGTTCCGCGATTGGAAAACGGAAGTCTCCACCACCGCACATGCGGAGGTGGCGGGCGACATCGTCACCATCCACAACGCGCGCAATTTCGATTACCGCACCGACAAGGATTTCACCCCGCATTACGAAACCCGCAGGCTCGATCTCCGCAACCTGCGCGGCGTGGACATTTTCATCAACTACTGGGGCTCGCCCTACATGGCGCATCCGATCATGTCCTTCGACTTCGGACCCGATGGCCGGGTTTGCTTCAGCATCGAGACGCGTCCGGAGAAGGGCGAGTCATACTCCACCCTCGGCGGCTTGTACCGCCGCTTCGAGTTGATCTATCTCGTGGCCGACGAGCGCGATGTCGTCCGCTTGCGCGCGAACTACCGCAAAGGCGAGGATGTCTATCTCTACCGGCTCAAGGTAAAGGACGCCCGGCCCGCCTTCATGGAATATGTCCACATGGTCAACGAACTCCACCAGACACCGCGCTGGTACAACGCCATCACCAACAACTGCACCACCGCCATCCGCCAACAGCGCGCCGCAAGCGAACGCGCGCCATGGGACTGGCGCATGCTCGTCAACGGCTTTGGCGACGAGTTGCTCTACGAACGCGGCGCGATCGACAACTCGCTGCCCTTTACCGAATTGAAACGACTCTCACATATCGATAAGCGCGCCCAAGCGGCCGATGGCGATCCGGAGTTTTCCCGAAAAATCCGCGCCGGCCTGCCGGGGATGGACGATTGAGCCGTCTGATCCCGGGTTTCCATCAGGTCCGGATCGATGCCGCTTGGGCGCGAGCGGATGCATGAGTAGGCCGAGATAGGTTTTGGGAAACGGCCCGGCGATGCCGAGTTCCGGCGGTTCGCTTCCGGGATGGCGGCAAGTGCCGAACAGAATGTCCATCAGCGGCGAGAGGTTGGCATAGTTTCCCGCATAACGCTCCTTCGCATGATGCCAGTGATGCAGTTCCGGCGCGCCGATGGTCATGCGCGGCGGACCGAGCGGCAGGCGGACGTTGGAATGAATGTAGATCGCCCAGATGCCGCGGAAGGCGGTGAAACCGGCGAGCGTGGCAAGGTCGAATCCTAGCAGAAATGCCGGCAGCTTGATCAGGCCGACGGTGTAGATGGGGTCGAGCGGGTGCTTGCGGTGCGCCGCCAGCCAGTCGAGATGTTCCGCGCTGTGATGCACGGCGTGGAAAGCATCGCCTCCTTCTTGACGCGAACCTCCTCTTACCTGACGACATGCGTGACTGCCGCCTTGGAAGCGACTGGCACTGGCTTTGTCGCATGCTTCTGCGAGGCATGCCACACATAGGCTGACAATGCGGAGATGGAGAACAACACGACGAGGATTTTAAGAAGTGGGTGTTTCATCGGTTCGATGTATCAACAGGGTGACTACACTAGGGAGAGCTTCGTGGCATTTTTGACCACGGATTACACAGATTACACGGATTTTCAGAGGGAAATGATGGTGCAGATCGCGCCGAAGTCATCATTGAGGTCGGTTCTGTGGTTTTTTGAGGCTCTTCATCTCAATTCAATCCGTGTAATCTGTGTAATCTGTGGTTCCTATCCTCGATTTACGGATAGGCTCTCCCTAATGTAGGGACCCTGGATGTATCAAAAGCGGATGGCGCTTTCTGCAAATGTCGCGTAAATCCTCCCAGCGCCATCATGTCTGCATGGGAAAAGCCTTCTGATGCTCGCCCCGATACTGCGACGGGGAAATCCCCTCCACGCGCGTGAAAACCTTGCCGAAGTGATCCGCCGTGCGGAAACCGGCCTCGATCGCCACATCCTTCATCGAGGCATCGGTCTCCACCATGCGCCGCTTGGCTCGTTGCAGGCGCAGGCGGGTGATTTCCCCGGCGATGCTTCTGCCCATGGCATCCCGGAATTTCCGCTCAAGCGTGCGCCGTGTGGTCGCCACCGCCGAGGCGACATGCTTCACTTGGATCCTCTGATGACCGTTCTCGGCGATGAAGCGCATCGCGCGCGCCACAACCGGATCGCCGGACGCATACACATCAGTTGACTGGCGCGGCACCAATTCCGCGGGCGGCACCAATTCCGGTTCGGCCGCCGCCACCTCTCCGGACATCAGCCTGTCGAGCATCGCCGCCGCCCGATACCCGACCTGTCCGAAACCCAAATCAATGCTCGTCAAACTGGGTGACGGCGAGTTGCAGATTTCCGTTTCGTTATGCGTGCCGACGATCGCCACGTCCTCGGACACATGCAGCCCCTTGGCCCGGCATACATCGATGAGGAAGCGGCAGAAAATGTCCTGTGCCACAAAGATGCCGATCGGCAATTCCCATGAGTCGATCCACTTTTCGAGGCCTCTGACAAAATCCTCCCAAGTGTGCGCGTTGCCGTCCTGACAGTTGCGGTTCACGCTAAGCAGATCGCACGGAAAACCGTTTTTTCGCACTGCGATCCGGAATCCGTGAAACTGCCGCTGCGAGTCGATGTCGCGCTGGAATCCGAGATAGCCGAACCTGCGAAACCCCCGCGAAAGCAGGTGTTCGGCCGCCATCAGCCCGGATGCCTCGAAATCCGCCAGCACCGAAGGCAGCCCTTGCGCGGGCGAATTCACCCAGACATTGACCACCGGAACCCCCGCTTCCTTCGCGGCCTGTGCCAGCCGGGTGGTCGCCCGGGCGATCACTCCGTCATAAAGCACCCCGCCGTCCTGCGGCTTCAACATGTGATGGGCCGCCGGATTGATCGAGCAGTCCCAGCCCGCTTCATCCGCATACTTCTGACAACCCGCATACACCTCGAGGTGGCGCTTGTAGCCCCAGTTGAGGTCCACCGATATCGCAACGCGTCGCTGGCTGGCTTGTTTTCTGGGTTTCATGGGAATGCCCTTAGATAGCAACCGTCCCCGGATCTGGCAAATGATTGCGCCGCAAAATGATTGTGAAATGTCGCATGCCGCCGTAGTCGGTCCTTGCGAGCACCGTATAGTCTGCAAGTATCGCCCAGCCTGCGATCATCGCACCAATTCATCCCATGCAAACCATCCCGCTGAAACACCCGAAAACCGAAACCGATGACGCATGCACCGGACGGCTTTCTCCGGCTTTTCTCGATTCGCTGCGCAACGGCTACCGGATGGGACCCGCCGACCTCGCATGCCACAACGCGGTAAGCAACAACGCCGCCAAACCGCTCGCCCTCAACCGCGGCGTGGCCCGCGGGGATGACGGGCAGTTCAGCCACCGTGTCCGCTCCAAGGGCATCACCAACCAGCGGAATTCAGGCCGCTGCTGGATGTTCGCGGGACTCAATGTCCTGCGGCCTCAAATCATGCGCGACCACGCCATCGAGGAGTTCACCTTTTCCACCGCCTATCTCCAATTTTGGGACAAGATGGAAAAGGCCAACCTTTATCTCGAATCCATCATCGAACTGCGCGACGCCGATTTTCTCGATCGCGATTGGGAGATCGTCAACAAGATGGCCATGGAAGACGGCGGCTGGTGGAATTATCTGGTGGGTCTCGTCGAGAAATATGGAGTCATGCCACACTCCGCCATGCCGGAAACCCATGCCAGTTCCCATACCGATACGCTCAACGAGGTGTTGGGCCGCCTGCTGAGATCCCGCGCCATCCGCATTCTCGATCAACATGCCGATGGTGCGGCTGTAGCCGATCTCCGCGCCGGGAAAAACCAGGTGCTTGCCGAGGTTTATCGCCTGCTCGTCCTGCATCTTGGCGAACCACCCCTCGAATTCGAGTGGCGCTACCCAGTCAGGAAAAAAAAGGAAGCCGCGGACGATGCCGATGAAGAGCTGATGACCGCGGAAAACCAAAGACTCACCCCGCCGGAAACTCATACTCCGCAGTCGTTCTACCGCAAGTATGTCGGTCGCCCGCTCTCCGAGTTCGTCTGCCTCTACAATGATCCGAAAAACGAACTGAACCGCCATTACCGTTTCGACCGCGCGCGCAACATCGTCGGCAATGAGTGCATGAATTTCGTCAACATCGACACCACCCTCATGAAACAGGTGGCCAAGACATCCATCCTCGCCAACGAGCCGCTGTGGTTCGCCGTGAACATGGGCTTCGACCAATCCGCGGAGCACGGACTCATGAAACACCGGCTCTATGATTACGAGACGCTCTATGGCATCGATCTCACGCTCTGCAAGGCCGACCGCACCCGCCTGCACGCCGGAGCATCCGGCCACGCCATGGCCCTCATGGGCGTGGATCTCGACACCAACGAACAACCCCGCAAGTGGCTTGTCGAAAACAGTTGGGGCGATGACAAGGGCAACAAGGGATGCTGGACACTCCACGACGATTGGTTCGACGAGCATGTTTACACCATCATCGTCCACCGCCGCCATGTTCCGGATGTCATCCTGAATCTCTTCGAAGAAGAAGCCACGGTGCTGCCGGCCTGGTATCCCGGTGCCATGGGCATCCAGTCCGTTCCCCATCCGGCATGAAATCCCAACCTGCAACCTCATGGACCGGCTCGCTTGCCGCAGTCCTCAACATCGCCCTCATCTCCGCCGCCGTGGCCATGGTTCCCGTGGATCTTCGTTGCGATGGCTTGAGCAGTCCACTTGCCGCCACATCCAAGCCCAAACTCTCGTGGCGTGTGGAAGCCCCCGGTCGCGGTGCCAGGCAAACCGCCTGGCAAATTCTAGTGGCAAGCAGCGGCGAGCAGCTCGCCAAGAACAAGGGCGATTTATGGGACTCCGGGAAAATCTCCGCACATCGCGAACCCTGTGTGACTTACGCCGGATCGCCACTCTCCCACGGCGGGCGCTATTTCTGGAAAGTCCGCTGCTGGGATAAAGACGGCCAAGCCACCGCATGGAGCGAACCCGCCGTGATGGAAATCGCGCCGATGCAACCCGCCGATTGGCATGGCGCGCGCTGGATCGACGACGGTCGCGACAATCCGGAAAACCCGGAGGATTTCTACAAACCCGATCCCGCGCCCTTGTTGCGCAAGGAATTCACCATCGCAAAGCCGGTTGTTAGAGCACGCCTGCATGTCGCCGGTCTGGGTTATGCCATCACCAGTCTCAACGGTGAACGACTCGCCAACCAGCCGCTCGATCCGCCGTGGACGAATTTTGACAAACGCATCCTCTTCCGCACCCACGATGTGACAGCCGCCCTATCAGAAGGCGCGAACTGTCTCGGCCTCACGCTCGGCAACGGTTGGTACAATCCCCTGCCCCTGCGCATGTGGGGCGGTCGCAACATCCGCGATGCCCTGCCCGCCGGACGCCCGCGAGTCATCGCCTGCCTCGTCGTCGAACACGCCGATGGCTCCCGCAGCACTGTCACGACCGGACCCGGCTGGCAAGTTACGCAAGGCCCGACCTTGAGAAACAACATCTTCCTGGGCGAGGAACGCGACGCCCGGCTTGCCATCTCCGGCTGGGACAAGCCCGGCTTTGACTCATCCGCATGGAAAGCGGCGCGCGTCACCAAATCACCGCAGGAGCCGCTCAAGCCCTTGCTCGACATGCCACCCGTGCGGGCGACAGAAACCATCACGCCCATGGCCGTCACCTCGCCCGCCAACGGAACCTACATTGTGGACTTCGGCACCAACTTCACCGGCGTGCCGGAAATCATGCTGAAAGTCCCGGCGGGCACGAGCATCGCTATGCGCTATGGAGAAATCCTCCACCCCAATGGCACGCTGAACCCGATGACAAGCGTCTGCGGCCAGATCAAGGGCATGCGAAAGAACGACAAGGGTGAAGAGAATCCGATCGGCGGTCCCGGCTCGCCCCTCATCGCATGGCAACAGGACGTTTACACCGCGCGAGGCGGTGGTGAAACCTACCGCCCGGACTTCACCTTCCACGCGTTCCGCTACATGGAAGTCACCGGCTTGTCGGAGACTCCGAAGCTGGAGGACATCCGTGGCATCCGCCTGCATTCGGATCTTCCTGATGCCGGTTCGTTCTCCTGCTCCAACGAACTGTTCAACCGCATCCAGAAAATCACCCGCAATACCTTCACCAACAACGTCGTCAGCGTGCAGTCGGACTGCCCGCACCGCGAGCGTTTCGGATACGGCGGCGATATTGCCGTCACCAGCGAGGCCTACCAGATGAACTTCGACATGGCCGGGTTCTATGCCAAGACAGTGCGCGACTTCGCGGATGCCGCGCGGCCCGATGGAAACTTCACCGACACCGCCCCTTTCGTCGGCGTGCAGTATTGCGGTGTCGGCTGGGCGATGGCGCATCCGCTCCTGCTGGAGCAACTCTATCAGCACTACGGCAACAAATCACTCATCGAGGAACAACTGCCCGCCGCCATCCGCTGGTTTGATCTGGAAGCGTCCAAGCGCAAGGATGGACTCGTCGTCATAGGCCTCGGCGACCACGAGGCGATGCCAAGGATCGCCGGCCCGGTAATCACCACGCCGATGTTCATCGACACCGCCCGGCGCATGGCGCGGCTTTCGCGCGTCATCGGGAAAGAAAAGGATGCCGCCCGCTTCGATGTAATGGCGGACGAATCCGCAGCCGCATGGGCCAAGGCCTTCCTCGATCCGACAACCGGCAAGGTCGGCGGCGCTTCGCAGTCGGAACAGGCCATGGCACTGGGTTTCGGTGCGGTTCCCGAGTCCGATCGCAAAGCCGTGTTCGAGCAACTTGTCACCAGCCTCACCGCGCCCGCGGACGGCCCCAGCCTCACCACCGGCATTTACGGAACGCGCTTTTTGTTAGAGCAACTCACGCAGTGCGGACGTCATGATCTCGCGCTCGCACTGGCCGGTCGCAAGACCTTCCCTTCCTGGGGCTGGATGCTGGAAAACGGAGCCACCACGCTTTGGGAAACTTGGAAGCAGAGCGACAACACGTTCTCCCACAACCATCCGATGTTCGGCTCGATCTCAGCCTGGTTCTTCCGCCACCTCGGCGGCATCCAGATCGCAGAGGACGCGGTGGGCGCGGATCGCATTAACATCCGCCCTCAGACCGGACACGGACTCTTATGGGCGAAGTCCTCGCATCGCACGGTTCGCGGCCTCATCGAGTCCAACTGGAACATCAGCAACCATGGCACCCACTTCCACATCCTGATCCCTCCCGACACCACCGCCATCATACAACTTCCAGCCGGGGCCATCATCAAAGCCGAAGCCGACGGCACGACCATTCAACTCAGCCCGGAAAACCAGACGACAGTGGGCGGCGGACGTTACTATTTTCTCGTCGCTCCCTGAACCTGTGGCGCGGGTGCCCCGCCTGCAGCCTTCTCCATCTCCCAATGAAAATCACCGCTCTTCTCTTTCTTTTCTTTTTCCCCCACATCGCCTTCGCCGCGAAGCCGATGAACATCCTCATCCTCTACGGCGACGACTGGCGGCACGACACGCTCGGCGTTGCCGGAAATCCGGTGGTCAAGACCCCGCATCTCGACAAGCTCGCCGGGGAGGGCGTGCGTTTCACCCATAACTACGTCACCACCTCGATCTGCGGCGTCAGCCGTGCCAGCCTGTATTCCGGCCAGTGGATGTCGCGCCACGGCGCGCGCCAGTTCGTGATGTGGAAGACGCCGTGGGAACTCAGCTTCCCGGGATTGCTCCGCAAGAACGGCTATCATACCGGCCACGTCGGCAAATGGCACAACCGCCCCGATCCCGAGGACAAATTCGACTTCGGCCGCTTCTACAACGGCAGGCACTGGTATCCCGCGCCGGACGGCGGAAAGATCCACTCGACGGCACGGAACGAGAAGGACGCCCTTGAATTCCTCGCCACCCGTCCCAAGGACAAGCCGTTTTATCTCAACGTAGCCTTCTTCACCCCCCATGCCGAGGATGGCAATCCGGAGCAATACCTGCCGCAGCCGGAAACCGCGGATCTCTATCAAAACATCACAATCCCCGTGCCATCCAACGCCACGGAAGAGTCGTGGAAACGCATGCCAGCGTTCTTCAACGACAAGAACGAGGGACGCAACCGCTGGACCTGGCGTTTCGACACGCCGGAGAAAAACCAGAAGATGATGAAGAACTACTACCGGCTCATCACTGGAAACGATGCCACTTGCGGACGCATCCTCGCCGAGTTGGAAAAACAGGGAGTGCTCGACAACACGCTCGTCATTTTCACCACCGACAACGGTTATTTTCACGGCGAGCACGGACTTGCCGACAAGTGGTATCCCCACGAGGAAAGCATCCGCGTGCCACTCATCATCCGCGATCCGCGCATGGCGAGGGAGAAACATGGAACCACCAACAACGCCATGACACTCAACGTCGATCTCGCGGCCACCATTCTGGCCGCCGCAGGAATCCCGGTACCCGGAGTCATGCAGGGCCGCGACATCGCGGCGCTATACCTTGAAGGCGAAAACCCCGCCTGGCGCAGCGAGTATTTCTACGAGCATCCCGCCACGGGCAAGGCAGGCTTCATTCCCGCTTCCGAGGCGCTGGTCAGCAAGGATTGGAAATACATGTTCTGGCCGGATCACAACTTCGAGCAACTCTTCGACCTGAAAAATGATCCGCGCGAAGAGAATGATCTCGCGGCTGATCCATCCCAGGCAGAACGGCTGGCCGGGATGCGGAAGAGATTCAAGGTGCTGAAGGCCGCTGCGGAGTGAGGAGGGATGGCTTGCGGCATTCCATGGGCTGCGACGCTCATAGAGCTCCACTGCAATCGTTTCATTTCAAAAATGGCTTTGTTTACTTGGCGCTGCGGCGCAGGGTGACCAGCTGGAGGTATCCGCCGCTTCCGCCATCGGAGGATAGGAAGAACTGGTTTTCGGAACGCAGCACGATCATCTGCGTCTGCTCGTTGGCTCGCACGGCGAGGATGTTGCTTTCCTGGAACTTCCACTCGCCGCCGACATGGTAGGCAAGTTCGAAGATGACTTCTCCGGATGCGGCGGGCACGAGCAGGGTTTCACGGGTTTTGAGCTCCTTGGCTGGTGCGTCGTTTAGACGCAGCGCGATGGTGTGCGGACTGAGGTTGTGGATGCGCAACTGGCCGATGGGAAGCTTCGCGGGATCGTCATCAATGACGTAGGCTTGGAATGTGTTGTTGGGTGCGGGTGCGAGCAGGACCGTGGCGCGGCGGCAATCGGATGGGAGTTTGGCAAGCGAGACGAGGTCGGGTTTTTCCTTGCGGCGTTTTTCGAGTTCGATCGTGATGGCGGATTTGGGCGCGGCTTCCGGCTCGCCCGCAGGTCGAACGGGCATAGGGATGGGCACGCTTTCGTGTTCGATATCCTCCGCGGTGGGCGCAGGCTTGTCTTCGCGGCCGTCTCCGGATTTGTAGATCTCCATAAGGACGGGGCCGGAGTAGGCAACAGGCGCGGAATAGCGGAATGGCAGAGCGGTGTGGCTGTTGGTTTTCCCCGGCTGGCCGAGGGTGAGACCGCGGATTTCATCGCCCCATGCGACGAGATCGACACGCATGGAAACCTCTCCTTCCTGGGCTGATGAGACGGCGGGCAGTGAAAAGGCGAACCATGCGACGGCCAGGGCGACGGAGGAAAGGAGGATGTTAGATTTCATTGGATGACAACCAGCGGAAGGATGAGATTTGGAATGTGCGGCCGTGTTTGAGGTTCTGAGGGGTGAGCGCGGTGCCGCGCTCGGTGGCGGCGTTGGCGGGATCGACATATTCGGGCATGCGTTGGATGACGGCCTCGCACCATGCCTTGGCGGCGACGCTGCCATCCGGGTTGAGCGCCTCGCCATAGGCACGGACGCGGAACGTGTCGGAACGGGCGGCAATGGAGGAACCTATCACTTGCAGGACATCCGCTTGGGTAAGCCAGCCGGGGATGCCGGTGGAGCGGTATCCCTGCTCGCGCTTGGTCGGGCCATCCTTGATCATGGCGCGATCGGCGACGATGCTGGCCACGGAGCCGAAGTTGTTGTCCCTGGAGCGCGCCGCCCAATCGGGATTGGACGGATCGACATCGGCAGGCCGGTCGCCGAGGTCGCCGCCATCCAAGTCCGGCGCGGGGCAGTTGTTGATTTCGGAGAGGTTGAGGATATCGATGGTCGGATCGACTTTGCTGAAGACGTTTTTGTTCCCAGCGTGATTGATGTTGAGTCCGCTTTCGTCGATGGCGAATTGCAAGGCTCCCGAGCGGGTATGGCTGGGATGCGTGTTGATGTCAGCGATCGCCCGGTTGACGAAATGGGAGATCGAGAGGAAGGGGCCGCGCAGGCGGACCTGCTTCACAAGTTCGGTGGCGAGGGCGTCGATTTCGGCGTTATTGAGACGGCGGAAGCCCGAGAAAGAGTCCGTCTCCGAACCGGTGGGAGGGGTGGCGGAAGTGGCTGTTTGTTCGAGGCTGCGCGGGAATGCGGCATCCGGTGATGTGGCGGTATCCGCGGGATGTTTCAAATGCCGGGCACTGGCGAGGAATGCTTTCCAGGCGTTCTTGTCGGTGGAGTTGATATTGAAGGCACCGTCGATCATGAGTTTGGAGGCGGCAGCGACGGGGTCGCGCACAGCGGCGGCGGTGGCATCGGAGGAATCAATCCGCATGATCGCGGGGCTTTTTGGCACGGGAGCCTGCCCGGTGGGCGGGATTGTGGAGAGGAAATAGTTGTCCCAGAGCGCGGAGTTGAGCAGATAGGACATGTCGAAGTAAACGCGGCTGGCACGATTGGCTCCGGAGCGGTTGTTGATGCCGATGATTTCGTAATCGGTGCGGGTTTGCCGTGTGAGACTGCGTTTGACGAAGGGAGTGGCATAGGAATTGCCGAAGGCGTTGCCAGGCTGGTGGCCGATGGAAGTCGTGACCTCGTCGGCGGTGAGATCGGCATGCTGGAGTTGGGCGAGCGATGAAAGATCGGAAGGTATGCCGAAGAGCACGCTCTGGCGACTGCCATTGGCAGCGCGACCCCATGGGAGCGGATCTGAAACGAGATTGCGGGTGAAGCCGGAACCGGTGTCGCCGCCAGGTGGATCGGAAGGAAGCTGCGCGCGACTGTCATTGCTTTCCATGAAGAACGGCGGCGGGTTGTAACTGGTAATGGGTTTGCTGTAGCGGGTGGCTTGGAGATTGAAATCCGCGAATGTACGCAGGGTGGAGCCACGCTGACCCCATGAATAACCCGATGGCATATATGACTTGTAGTCGGCACCAGGCTGGCTGACTTGAAAGCTGTAGAGCATGAGCGGTACCGGGTTGTTGGTTTGTTGACAGTTCGCCAGTGTGAAATTCCGCTCGTTGGGCTTGAAATATCCGTTATCGAGTTCGAAGCGTTCAATACGGCGCAGTGGTTCGCTGCCGGATGAAGCTCCGGCCAGGCGCATTTCGAGCATGACCAGGGTGGTCTGCCAGCTTTCGCGAACGTCGAGCGTGAAGGGAGGGGCGCGGTCTCCGGCGACTTCGAGTTCAACGCAGTTGTTGAAGTTCGACGGTGAGGAGGATTTGAAGGTTTCGAGATCGACGACAAGACGCTGGTTGCCGGTGCCGGTCGGACGGCGGTTGTTTGTTCTTATGGTGTAAGCACGGGCTTCACCGGGCGCGAGGGAAGCGGGGCGGATGCGGAAGACGGCTTTGTTGAAAACAGCGGGTTCGGTGTCGTCACGCGGGATGAACACACAGTTGAAACCGGTGGGATACACCCGAGAAGGGCCGTTGCCGGGCGGGGTTTGGTTTTTCACCTCGAACTCCAGATCATTCTTCCACTCGAGTGGATAAGGATAAGGGTTGGCAATGGCGATGGCCACCTTGCCGCAAGCATGGACTTTGAAAGTGGTGGCACCGCCAACAGGAGGCGGGTTGGGGGCAAGGAACTTCACGCCCATCAGGATGCGGAAGTCGGTGACGGTGGGCGCGAGTGAGGCCGCATTGATGGAGGACGCGGGTTTGACGATGAGTTTCCCTCCGGTGAGCTTGCCGGCCCGGTCGTGAAACTCCTTTATGGTCTCCCACTTGGGGCCTTTGAGCAAGCTGCTGATATTGGCGGGTAGGAGGTTGCCGTTGCGGACGGGATAATTGGCGATGCCCGGGAGGGCGCTGGTCACAGGCAGGTCGGACGAAAGTATGGCATTGAGGTCGATGCGGGTGCCTCCCGCAAGAGTGTCGGTAATCAAGCCGAAGCTGTCAGTGCTGGCGGAATGAAATAAGGATTGAAGAAGCGGATTTCCGCCCGGAGAACCCGGCATCAGGAGTTCGGCGGAGTCGAGCGTGACAACCTTCGATAAAGAAGCGTGAAGGGGCGAGGACGAATCCGGGTAGGAGGAGAAACCCGCGACTGTTTCCCAACCGCGGCGCTGGGCGCTGAGCGAGGCGTAACTTTTCGTGTCCGCGCTGGACTTGGGCATATTGATGCGCGCTTTAAGACCTTCGTCGCC
>Ga0315904_10005605_pt1 | contig 17400 bp, 25 predicted proteins | sample LakEriMetagenome_6_FD_203529 | JGI IMG/M metagenome (GOLD analysis project Ga0315904, IMG submission 203529) | Freshwater fungal communities from buoy surface, Lake Erie, Ohio, United States - Buoy 12 MA120 | ecosystem: Environmental > Aquatic > Freshwater > Lake | place: USA: Lake Erie, Ohio...
TAGATAATGTAAAATGTTTATATTATACTTTCTTCAAAATCATTTATTTCTTTTAATACTTTATTAGGATTTAAATTATGCACAATTAAGTTTAAATAAGTATATCTATGATATTCTAACATAAATTTAACTATATTTCTTACATTTTCATCATAATGATAAAATAATGAACGCATACGAACTTCATCCATCTTATTACGCGAATATTTATATAACAATTTTAATTTTGATATATTATTACAACTTAAATTATCATTTACTAATCTTTCCGGTTTTTCTAATTGTAATACGAATAAACGTGGATCATTCTTTTTATTCATTTTTAAATCTATATCTTTCAAAACCGTTAAATATGAACACCATTTTAATATCATTAATTCTATAATCCGTTCAATTCCTTCGTTATCCGTTTTTAATAATCTAACAAATAAAAATGAATCTTCTATTATATTTAATATTCCTTCTATAAACTCTGCATAATTTATATTTAATCCTAAATATTTATCGGTTGTTAAATATTCTAATAATATTTTATTATCATCTATTACCGTATATTTTTCATTAGGTAAATATTTTAATATACATTCTTTTAAATAATTCATCATTATTCTATTTATATCATCAACGTTATCTATTTTAATCCCATTTATATCAATATTATTATATACTGAACAACTATTATGTAAAGATATAGTATACATCTTAATATTTGTTTCAATTCCATTTACATCAATTAAATTTTTTATTTGCTCCGTATGAAAATAGTAATGTTGCTTCAATCCACACCAATTATCATAATTCGATTTTTCTCTTATCGTATTTACTACATATATTTCATCATTTGATAATTCCGATAATAATTTTGTTGGTCTTACATCTACTATATCATCGGTATATGCTATATTATAAAAAACCGAATTACTTTCAATTTCATTATTAATAACATAATGAATACTATAATTAGATTTTTTAAATCTATCAAAACATATATTATAACAAGTTAGGATATCCCATACATTATTAGGAAATCCATTTGTACTATTAAATACATCTAATCGTATTTCGAATACTGATAATGGATGAATTGCATCTTTATAAATATTACTATATAATATTATTTGCTCATTCTTCATTACATTTTCTAAATATAATTCAAACATTTTTTTATTAGGTCTTAAAAATGGTTCATGAAATAATATACTTTCAACATTCATATGTGATGCAATAGTATATGCACTATTCAATATTGCACCATAATATATATGTTCTTTATATGGAATTGCATCTAATACTACAACTTGATAAAATGTATTATCTTTATTATCGATTTTTTGTATTGTTTCATTAAAATAGTTAATATAATCATTGAATAGAGTTTCAAAGTTTTCTAATTTATATATATTCACTTTAGGTATAACTATTAACATATATTTAGTACTTAATAATCTTCCACGAACTACATCTTCTAATGACTCTTCATCAACGTTTTTTAATGCTCCTTCTATTGAATAATTATGTGACCAAGTATGATCCCACAATTTATTTATAATATCATTCGGTAAAAATGTAACATATGGTGTATTTATATGGCCTATAACTTCATCTATATTGTCTAATTGTGTATTAACAATAGATATTATTTCACTATATTCTTTTATTATAGTCAATTCTGCATAACAATCAAAACAAGGACAATATATATTTTTTTCACTAATATATTCATTAAAATCTATAAATGCTTGACGAAAACTGAAAGGACGAATATATTTATTATGAAAAAAATGGTTTCCTTCATATAAAGTACCATTATATTGCTTATTTTCATTAATTTCTTTTTGATGTGTTAATAAACGACTTTCGGTTGATTTAGGAGGTCTCCATATACCATATAATAATTTACCTGACATATATGTTAAATCATCTTTCATATAATATGGTGTTCTAAATTTCAATAGTGATATTAATGGATTCAATATACGAACCCATTCTTCTTGTTTGCGCATATCATTCATAACATTTTCCTCAAATGTTGATAAATTGTCACTTGATAAGCGTATATCACATACAAATAATAAATCATAATCATCATATTTTCCTTTTAATTCCAAAGCTTTTTCAGTTGTAAAAAAACCATTTGTTCCATCATGTATTTCAAAAATGTTAGGTGATTGATATAATGATTTATCGAACTTCGCACCATCATATAATACAAACTTCAATTTTGGAAACATTTTATGTAAATAAGGTAAATGAATTCCCGGTGCGGAACCAATATATAATATTAATGGAGTTTTTGTGTTATTTTTACCATATGTTTTATAATATTCAATCATCAATTGTATTTCACTCAATAATAATTTACGTTGTTCCATATGTACATTAGTATATGGTTGATATGTATCATCATATGTTGCGGTATGTATAGTATCATTTAGATCAATTTCTAAATTGAATGGTAATTCATTAATATCTTGTTCAGCATAAAAATAAGAATGTTTATTTTTCAATTTAGAAAGTTTTTCAAGAATATCCATTTTTATAATATAATTATCTAAAACTTTATACAAATTTATCTCTAAATAAATAATAAATAAATGGATACTCGTTTTTGGGGACCCGATGGATGGAAATTATTACATTCAATTGCACAAAATTACCCATATAATCCAACTGATATTCAAAAGGATATATATTCTATATTTTTTCAAAGTCTTCAACACGTCCTACCGTGTATATATTGTCGTATGTCTTATACACAATATATTAATGAATTACCTATAAAAAATTATTTAGATAATAATGAAAAAATGACAAAATGGATATATTTAATTCATAATAAAGTTAATGATAAATTACGAAAACAAGGATTATTACATGCGGATGATCCAGCATATGATAGCGTTTATAAAAAATATCAAATATTTTTGAATGATATTAATACGGGTAAAAATATAGATATACCAGGATGGGATTTCATATATTGTATAATATTTAATTATCCGGTTCATCATACACAAATGGAATTAGTTAGAAAATATCATTATATCATATTCTTTAAATATTTAGGATTTGTTATTCCATTTAAAAATATTAAAGTTTTATATAATTCATTTATAACAAAAAATCCTATTTCTAAAAATATAGATACAAGAGTTAATATAAAACAATGGGGTTATGATTTAGAAAGATATATTTATAAGGGTATAGATATACCTTGTATGAGTTATAATCAAAGATGTAAAAGAATAGAGGATCATAGAGCAGGATGTAAAAGAAAGACGTGTAGATATTTGGGAAAAAAAAGTAGTTCTATTTTAAAAACTCTTTAATAACTAATACCGTAGAATTTTTCATATGACCAAATAAATGAATCATCTATTATTTTATTAAATTCTTCAATTGTTTTAGGTTCTTTTTTAGCAATCCACCACGCACGTTCATATGCCATTTCATATGTTTCGTTAGTTGAAGTTGGTATTATATATATATTATTTAAATATTCAATATAAATATTCATTTTGTGATTATATTGACTATTATAAATTTAAATCAAAATTTATTGTTTCCAAGTACTTTGATATTGATATGATGGATTTTGTTTTGGACAATCCATAGGTTTAGTAGTCCATGCACTTTCAATACGAACAAAAGTATCAAAAGGACTTTCTAATGGTGGTAAACGATTCCAAGGATGAATTGAACCAACTATAGTATTATTTGGTGTATTTGTTGCAGAAACTATATTTCCATATCCACGTTGATTAGTCCAAGTATGATAAGAACTTAATGGATAATTAACATTATTATTTTGTACATTATCACCTAATGGTTTAACGAGATAAAACTTATTTGCATAAATAGTTTGATTCATTTATATATATTAGTCATAGGTTTTTTTCTAATCAAATACAATTAGTTGATCTACAACTAACCAATAAGTTGCAACACCTAATAATATAGCTATCATTAATTTAGTATATGCACTACCGAATAATATATTATCAGTTGGATTAGACATAAACATAATAATATTAACAACTACTAATAAGGTAAAAAATCGCATAATATCATTTATTAATGCTTTATATTCTTGATTGATTGTAATTTTAAATGGCATATTTTAGGTATATCATATTTAAAGAAAATAAAACTTATGAGTTTAATTTAGGATAATAAAGTCTCTAAATAAATAAATGTTCGCATCATTTATGGCACTTAATTCCCAATCAACTACTAATTTGTTATTAATAGTTACTTTATGTTGTCTATTATTTGTAACAATTTTACTTGTATTTATGTATTTACGACAAGAACGTATTAATAAAGAATTGCGTATACGAGTAGGTGATATAGAATGGTTACAATTATCAGAATATCATAAAAATCTAAAAAGTGTCGATTTAAATCAACAATTTATTCCTCGTGCTATGTCCAATTCAGGAGTTAAGAATAAAAAAGATGATCTAGATGAAGATGTTGCTAATTTAGAAAAAGATATTGAAGAAATGGATAAAATTTTACAAGATACTATAGATACTACTGATGATGATGGTATTAGTGAAATGATATTACAAATGATTAATAAACATGAAGATAAAACGGTATTAGATGATAATTTAGAAAATGTTATTTCAACGGGTTCATTACAAAATGAGCATAATACAAATGATAATGATGATACTGATCATTCAGTATTAAATAAGGATATTGATATTAAAAATATAGAAGAAACTATATTATCTACAATAGATAATACGGATGATTTAGAAAGTTCAACGAGTGAAATTGCAAATAATCTATCTAATTTACATGATACTGAATGGATTGAAGAAAGTTATACGATGAATGAATTACGAGACTTGTGTAAACAAAATAATATTCAATGTAAAGGAACTAAAAGACACGTAATTAAGACATTATTAGAAAAAAGTATAGATATTCCTAAGAAGAATACACAATCTTATTTATCTAAATAAATCATCTCATCTTTTTTCTTTTATTATTATAAAAGATGTCTTCTCATATGAATATATATCCACTTGATTTTGGACCATATAAAGCAAATAATAATCAATATGATGAATGTCCTCCACGTATGGATGATGCGCGTCATTTTACTGATTATCGCCCAAATTGTGATGCTAATAATTTAATTCGTGCTTCATTTGATATTCAAAATTCGCATGAATATCGTCGTTTTTTAACTCATAATGCAAAAGATATTATGAAAATGAATCGTAACTATGCTTGTCAAAAAAATTGTTGTGGACCTTGTATTGAACCATATAATCAAGGTACTATGTTACCTGAACAATCTTTAGTAAAATGTAATAGTCGTGTATGTAGTTCTACTTTATATGATCCTAAAGGATTAGGACAAGGACGTCAATATGCAGATAATTTACAAATGAGTTGTGGTGAATGGAATCAACGTTTTGCAGGAAAACCACAATCACAACGTATGCAAAATGTTTATCCTGAACCAAAACCATATAATATTGGTCGTTGTTTATAAATATTCTAATAATAGTGTGTCTTGTATTTTATTCTTCAAATATATTATATAAATGTCGTGTGAAGGTTTTGTCCTTGAACAAAAATCAGGAGATTATCTCGTTAAAGGTATTATAAAAACTAATACTAATAATGCTAAATTAATGTATTGGGCAGCTAATCCACCAACACGTGGATTATCATTTAGTGGTTCCGGTATTCCATATAGTAGTCCTGAAATGGCTTTTGAAAATACACCAAATCGTGGAATCGTTGATATTATAAATGGTTTTTTTGAATTTAAAGTTCATTTTCCTAATGCATTTTATACACATTTAGGTTCTAATTATGTTCAACCAACCGTTTATGTTCGTATTATTGAAGATAGTGGTGATAATAAAGTGCATAGTATTCCATTAGGTGATGGTATTCCATATCGTATGCTTACATATCCACGTACTTATTGGAATGATCGTGCAAAATTTTTTGATGGTCGTGATTTATTACCGATGAGAACTCAAGAACAACGATTACGTGATTCTGCATATCCAAGTAATCGTCCATTTAAGATGCCTGATAACTTTTGGGGATTATCAGTTCCACAATAATCAATATTTTTGCTATTTTATATTATCGTTAATATAAAATGTCTAGTATTCAATTACGTAGTTCTAATTTTAGTCTTAATAGAACTAAATGTGTATCACAAGATGAAAGTAATCTAAATCAAACTATGGAAAATTTAAAATATATGGCTCGACGTGATGTCGGTCTATTTGAAAAACTTTCTAATGATATTGTTGGCACTTTTTGGGGTTTAAGAACTCAACTATCTACATCCCTTGATATTATTTCCGTATATCTAAAAGGTCAAAAATTATTATATATAGAAGCTAAAACTTATGCAGAAAGTTCTCTTAATTTATTGATGATACCTGCTATATGTATATCCGCAATTAGTTCTATATTAAGTGCAAGTGATGATACAAATAGAATAATTGTAGCAGTTATAATGGGCTTCAATAGTTTTTTATTAGCAATGATATCATATTTAAAGTTGGATGCTAAAGCAGAAACATTTAGAGTTACTGCATATAAGTTTGATAAATTACAAACAAAATGTGAATTTTATGCAGGTAAAGTTTTATATGCACCAACTGATGCTTCTGCTGAAACTTTAACACACGATTTATATTCATTTATAGAATCGATAGAAAAAGAAATACACGATATCAAAGAAGTTAATCAATTTATTATTCCACAAAAAATACGTTATTTATATCCTAAATTATATTCTATTAATATTTTCTCCGAAATTAAGAAATTACGTAATATTGAATGTGTTTATATTCAAGAACTTAATAATATTTATGGTGAATTATATGAACTAGATAGAGATAATTTAGTTAATTACTCTGCTGAAGTTCATAATAAAAAGAAAAAAGGATTAGAAGATAAAAAACGTATCATTATCAAACAAATTATTGCACATAGAGATAGATATTTAGAAATTGATGAAGAACTTACTGAAGAAATAAATGACTATATTGAAAATCGAGGATGTTGTAATAGTTGTTGTAAAAAAATTAAAGGTAATATAGATGATGATAATGCACATAAAAGAAATATTCACCAAATTATTGCAGAAACATTAAAAACATGTGATGATAAAGTTACTGAAATTGATAAAGAATATACTAAAAAGTATAGTGAATATATTACAAAGAGAAATAGAAGTTTAAGAAATAATATGGGTGAATTAGTCGAATATATTCCTGATAATAATAGTGAACAGAATAGCGCAGATATATCAAATCAAGATGAATTATATGATTATACTCCTGAAGAAGATACTACATCTCGTGCATTAGAATATAATGATGTATCATCAAAAGACCTACGAATCGAAATTGAAAAAAATAATGATATGGGTATTAAGACAAATTATATAGCTTGTGTAATTACCTAGCTATATTTTTATAATTAAAGATATTAGATCTAATTATAAAAATATAATATGCGTATTGCATCATTCGATATAGGTATTAAGCATTTAGCTTTCTGCATTTTAGATATTGATTCAAGTAATAATTCTATTTACAAATGGAATGTTATTAATGTTTTAGAAGATTCGCAATTAATTTGTGATATGATACATAAAGAAAAAAAATGTGATAAAATTGCAACTACACTAACAAATGGAAAATATTGTTGTGATAAAAAGACTTGTATAAAGACATTAAATTTATTATATCCAATATCACAACACAGTCGTATCGAATTGAAGAAAAGTAAACCGGTTATAAAAGAACCATTATTTAATTTGTGTTCAAGCATAAAAAAAGTATTAGATGAATATATTGATGATATACAAAGTAGTGATATCATTGTATTAGAAAATCAACCGGTATTGAAAAATCCAACTATGAAATCTGTTCAAATGTTCATATATGCACATTGTTTAATAAATGGTGCTAAGAGTATAGCATTATTCAATGCAAATAAAAAACTAGATATATATGATGGCCCTGAAATAGATAATAAAGGAAAAAGTGGATATGCGTTACGTAAATATTTATCGGTAGAATATACTAAATATTTTTTAAAGCGTGATAATAGTAAGTGGATTGAATTTTTTGAAAAGAATAAAAAGATGGATGATTTAGCTGATTGTTATTTACAAGGATTAACTTATTATAAATCATTGAGTAAAAAGAAAAAATAAATCTATTGCGTATAGATATAAAAACAGTTTTCTAGAAAAAATGTAATAATGTCCTCTAGTAGTCAATTTGTTTTTAATAAAAAAAATGTTTCATTAGATGATGAAGAAAATGTTAAAATAAGTATTAAAAAGAACTCACAAGATAGAAAGATAGATATGGATGTATTATCAAATAAAGATGTTAATATAGGTTTGGATTTATTAGTAAATCCTGATAAACAACGAAAGGTTGATACATCACAACCTTCAACACCTACACATAAAGATTCATCAAAACCGGTAATAGATTTTGATAAAGATGATGATGATTTAGATTTTAATAATATGTTATCAAAAAGTAATAAGAGTCAAGAGAATATAGAACAATTAATGAGTCGAATGAATTTAGATGATGATATTCCTGCAGTATCATCAAGTGATAAACAAGAAACTTTTTTAGATGATATAAAGCATACTGAAAAGGATGATGATATAGAAAGTCGTAGAAGTTTAAAAGATGATGATAGAGAAGAAAGAAGATCACGTAATGATTATGATAGTCGTCCTGCACGTTCATATGAAGATGAACGACGTGAAAAAGAAGAAGTTTTATATCAATTAGAAAAAATGAGACGTTTAGGTGTACAAGGAATCAAAAGATTTAATATGTCAAATGATTTAGATGAAATGAAATATGAATTAAATAGAATTAAGAAAGAAAGACAAGTAGAATCATCTATTAAATTTCAAAGACAAATGTTAATGACCTTTGTAACCGGTGCTGAATATGTTAATGATAGTTATAATTTTTTCAATTTTCAATTAAAAGGTTGGAGTGAAAGTGTTTATGAAAATATTAATGATTATGATGAAGTCTTTGAAGAATTACACGAAAAATATGGTACTAAAGGTCATATTGCACCCGAATTACGTTTACTATATATGGTAGTTGGTTCAGGTTTCATGTATCATTTATCTAATTCAATGTTTAAATCTGCACCTGCCGGAATTGAAGATATTTTAAAACAAAATCCTGATTTAATGAGACAATTTGCTAATGCTGCAGTTAATCAAATGCCTCCTGAACAAAGACAAGCTGCATCTATGATGAATAATATGGCTCAAATGGGACGACCAAGAACTCCACCGATGAATGATTTACCGCCATATGCACCTCGTCCAGTAACAAATAGCGATATTCGCAGTCAAAGTTCAATTAATGTTCTTCCTTCGTCAGGTCCAAAAGGTAAAAGTATACCTGCACCACAAGGTCTTGATGAAATATTAGATGATTTAAAGAGTTCAACAACAAATCGTGATGAAAGTTTATCGGAAGTTATTAGTAGAACTGAACGTGGTTCTCGTAAAAAAACCATTTTTCAAAAACCATCTAGATCATCCTCTTCTACTTTATCATTATAAATAACTGAATAATATATGTACTATTTAGTTATTTAATTTATTTTACCTTGCGCTTTTAATCTAAGATATGCTTGTTTTATTTCTTCAGGTGATAATATACCATCATTATTAGTATCAATTTCAGTGAATGATTTAGGAAGTATACACATTTTACTTTCTTCATGAAATAAATTCAGTACCAATATAATAAATATAAATGTTACAAATAATGATAATAAAATATCACGTGTTGCGGTAAATACAATTATAAATAAAAATAAGTATTGACCAAATTTAGAAGAAAAGAATTTTTTATGGTTTTTTGATAGTCCTATTTCTATATAACGACCACCAATATTCATTAATATCATTGCTAAACCAAGAAATATATTATTTTGATTTACTTTATGTAAATAAGTTTTTATTATATCTATTATATTATTCATATTTATAATTAATTAAGATATTTCTTTTTGAATCTATAATTGCTAATTGTAAGTGGAAAACATGGCAATGATTCATATTCACTAATTGGTATATTTCTTATATATTTTTCCATTAGCATAATATCCGTATAAAATGCTATAGGGAATGTAAACATATATGTTGGTAGTGGTAGTATTGTTTCTATAAAATATTCAGAATATAAAATTGGTTTATTATCATTCTTACTTTCAATTAATGGATAATAAAATATACGTCGTGCAGTTAAATAAGAAATAGAAGTTATAGTAAAATATTTAAAAAACGGTGTCATTTAATATACCTAAATAGGTTTTTTATTATTTAACGACGCATTTTTATATTTCTTTTAGATGTTCTTTTACGATAATTTACTTTTTTTGATGATTTCTTTTTTGATGATTTTCTCTTTGATGATCGTCTCTTTCTCATTTTTCTTCTACCACCCGTTATATCACCTCTAATTAAATACAATTCATCTAATTCAGCACTTAAATCATCTATCTTTTCAAATCCAAATGAACTCAATTGTAAATATAATTCTTCGTCTATATTTCTTCCATAATCAAGAGCAACTAATACATTTTTTCCCTTTCCTAAAGAGGTTATTAAACCATCTATTAATTTTTCATTCATTTCTACATCTTCATCATATAAGTTTGTTACAAATACTAATATATTAATAAATTTCCATTTTTGAATTACTTCATTTTCATCAATACCTATTGTATCAAATCTACCATCTTCTTCACTTTCTACACGTGCTATAGCTATAGTTCTAAATTTTTCAATATTATCAGGAGTTGTATTATCTTCAACTACAAAACATTTATATTTAGATACTATTTTTTTTTCATCTAATATATCATTTTCATCATATGCTATTTTGTGCATCATGTATTGTGACATATTATAGTCATCATCATTTTCATTTAAATTGGAGATTATAGTAAATAATTTTAATATACCATTTTTATGTTGTTGAGATATATCTATATTACTTAACCAATCATCATATAAATCACGACCAAGAATAGTATTAAATATAATAGAAATATGATCATCAATTTCTATATTAACATCATCATTTAAACTTTTCAAAAAACCTTTTAATGATGTAAAATATATACCATAATTATCCATTAAATCTTCTTCAGGTTCATCATAATCAGTAGTAGTTTGGTATGGAATATCACCACCAAATATTTTATTGCTCATTTTATTATAATAAAATATTTATTTATTTGGGTTTTTTATTATCAACCATTTTTTGTAATTCGTGTATAGATGCGTGTAATGTTGCAAATGTATCTTTTAAAGTTTTATCAGTCATCATATTTTCATATTTTTCTTCATCTTCTTCATCATTTATAAATTCTTCTTTTTCATTATCACTTTCACTATCATCATTATTATTTTTAAATGATTCACTCACTATTGTTTCACCTTTATAAGTTTCTTTTGCAGCTTGTATAGAATTATCCATATTTACGGTAATGACAAATGCAACTAACATGAACATACCTAATACAATATCTTCATCAAAACACATTATATAAAATATATATAACATCAAAGTGAATTTAATATATGGATGATTTATTAAAGATAACCATGATCGTGGTGTATAAATAGATATGATTGATATATATAATATAAGTATGATAACATATATCATTTCTTGTGTAATATTGTAATTAAAGAGTTTAAATACCATATTATATTTGTAATATACGAACATAATATTGTATTTTAAAAATCGACTGGTGCACCTGCTTCTAACATTGGATCTGCAGGATTAACAACTAATACTTCATTATTATAAAAACCTTCAATAGGTTCTTCACTAGATGATTCTTCAAATCCTTCAATTTCGGTTTCATCTTCATTTTCAAATTTTTCGACACATAATTTGTCTAATGTTGTATTAGGCATATTTTCTAACATACTATTTAAAGCTTCTTTTGTAATATTTAATTCGCTAGTTAATTTATCTATATGTTTTGATACATAATCTTTAACATTAGTATCCATATTTACCATCTTATCACTTTTAACCATTTTACATAGTATAACTCTTAATTGTTCAGTTATATCGGTACTTAAATCAGGTGATTTTTTATCTTCAAAATATTCGAATTGTTGTCTAAAATTTTCTTTTTGTTGAATGAAGTTTTCGACATCTAATCTAGTTGCCATATTCAATATAACGAAGAATAAAATTGCAACAACTAATGCGACTTGTACATTTTGTGATGCGACGAATGCAATTAAAAACATAAATAATAATTTACCATACCAAGTATCAAAAAATAATATTACACTATTTGGTAAAGCTGGTGCTGCTAAAGCAGAATATAATACTACTAATAAACTAACAATAATAGTTGTCGTTTTATTATCAGTTAGCATTTTACTTAAGTCTTTCATAATAAAATAATATATAATATTTACATATTTTTTTTCTAATTTGTATTTAAAATGCCATACTGCACTTTGGAAGAAGCTTGGAATGTTGATTTATATCCCGATGAAGAAAAAGAGCTTGTTACACAACCGCCTCCTACTGAAAATTATGGTTATCCTAATAAAATATATGAATCGAATCCGGTTCCAATGGATATACCACGTCCAAGATATATGATGAAAGAACATTTATCAGAATTTGAATTAGAAAATAAAAATAATATAACAATACCTTCAAATAATCAATATGCTAAATTAATTGAAGAGCTTAAGGGTGAAAATAAAAAGTTAAAAGAAAAAATAGATGAATTACAAAAATGGACAAATAAGCAACAAGATAAAGATAGCTTATTTGATGTTATTTTATATATCTCAACCGGAATTTTCGTAATATTTATGATGGAAAATATTACTAATATGAGCCGTCGCTATTAAAATTTAAATGGTTTTGTTATCAGTGCTTTTATATTATATTTATCATCTGCAATAACATTATGATGTAAAGGTGATGATGTTTCGGTAGTTAAATGTGTAATCATATTAATATCTTTTGAATAGTCTTTATAAGGATTCACCATCATATCAGTTTCTAATTTTTTTACATATGGATTGGTAATATTAGAAGGAATATGACTCCAAGATATGTATAAAATATTTGGGTATCCATACATTACTTTAAAACCATTTTTTCTTAAATTTTCAATAACATAATCGGCGCATTTTATATTATCATATGTAGGTAATCCTGCAACAAAATTAGGTATATTATAAACACAATATTGTAAATCTCTTTCGGAACTGAGTTGTATACGTGTATGACACTTAGAAAGTATTTGATTGTAAATATTGTATTTTTTTATTTCGCGTTCATCTTTTTTGCGATTTAATTCAAAAATATTTAACATCTTATTTATTACATATATAAAAAACATAAACATTATTATTTAATTTTATAATAATGATTACTAATCTTGTGTTAAGTGGTGGAGGACAAGCCGGATTCTCATATGTTGGTGTTATGAAATATCTTGAAGAAATATCACTTATTAGTACAATTAAAAATATAATGGGTGTTTCTATAGGATCAGTATTTTCTCTAATGATATCACTCAATATGAATTCAAAACAAATAGGTAATTTATTAACGATTGTTAATACAGAAATGGGTGAAATTAATATTAATAATGTATTATCTTTTTTTGATACTTTTGGTATTGATGATGGTGATCGTATTACAAAACTTATTAAAGCGTGTATAAAAGTTAAATTAGGTAATGAAGATGCAACATTCGAAGATTTATATAATTTTAATAATGATAGACGATTATTAATATTAGCAACTAATTTAACACATAATAAAAAAACTATATTTTCATATGAACATACACCAAATATTGAATTATGGAAAGCAGTAAGAGCATCATGTTCATATCCATTATATTTTCAACCGATAAATATCAATAATGATTTATATATTGATGGTGGAGTATGTTCTAATTATCCTATTGATTATTTTAAGAATGATATTGATAATACATTAGGTATAGTATTTGAATTCGTAAGTGATGATAATATTAAAAAGATAGATTTTATAAATTATATTTCATCAATATTTAAAATAATTATATCATCATTAGAAAGTCATATTGTCGAAATATATAAAGAACATACAATTACAATTAAAATACCAGCTAATAAAATATTAGATTATAAAATGTCACGAGAATGTAAAGAAGAAGTATATGAAATTGGATATAATGAATTTAAAAAAGAATGGTTAGAAAAATTTACAAGTGATATATCTAGTATTTCTTCAAATATTTCAAATAATAATTATGATAATTGGGAAGATGAATTAGAAGATATTAGATCTCACTTACACGAATAAATTTATAAAATATTCTTAAATTATACTATAATGTTTAATAAATTATTAGAAGATCCAATTTTATACGGTATAATTGCAGTATTTTTAGCCGTATATGGTCCACGATTACATCCGCGACTACCTAAAAATATTAGAAATTTATTTAATACAAATTGGTTTAGAGTAATTGTAATATTATTAATCGTATTTTTATCATCACATGATTTGAAATTATCATTATTAGTTACAATATGTTTCTTATTGATTGTTATGTTAGTCGATGGTAGTGATATTAGAGAACATTTTGAAGATAATTTAAAAGAAATACAAGAAGAAAAAGAAGATAATTGATATTTTTTATTTAATTATAATATATTAAAATGCAAAAGTGGCTAAGTAAAAACTTAATCGAAAATACTTATATATTCGGTATTTTATCTATATTTCTAGCAATGTATGGACCTCGTTTACATATGCAATTACCACGTTCTATTCGTTCTCTATTTTCAAATCCACTATTTAGAGCATTAGTATTATTTTTAGTTGTATATATGGCACAACACGATATTATGATGGCATTAACAATTACAATAATGTTTGTAGTTGTAATGTATGGAGTTCAAATGAGTAATTTATTAGAAGGTATGTATGTTGAAAATTTCCAAACATATGGTAAACCCGTTGCAGATTGTGCAAACTATGCTGATGATAATTCACCGCAACCAGTATATCCTTTAAGCTGAATCAATTGAATCTTCATCACTTACCGATGAAGTTGTATTAATTGGTTCAACTCTTTCAACTTCAGGGCGTGTACATACATCACCTACACAATTTGCAGTTTCATCTTTTTTAATTGGACAATTATCCCCAACACAATTACTTGTTTTATATTTGTTATAAACAAAATAACATAAACCACATACAACTAATACTGCTGCTGCAATTAAACCTAATAATACATATTTATCCATATTATGTTATAATCTATAAAATTATAAAATAATATACTTATTTACGCATTTTATTTTTCTTACTCTTCATCAAATATTTAGAAATTCGAGATGAAGATCTATGTTTTTTAGTACTATTCGCTCTTTTTTTCTTTTTACTTACTCTTTTTTTAGTTCCACCTTTAATTAAATATTGGTCTATTGATGGTAATTCTATATCATCTTCCTTCATTTTATTATAATCATATAATTTTTTAATAACGTAACATTGTTTCTAAATAACTCATCATATCTTTTTCAGTTCGATTACCTTCATAAGTATAATTTTTTCCATCTTTAGTGAATATTAATGTAGGATATCCTTCAACCTTATATTCTCTTGCTAAATCTTTATTTTCTTCAGCATTAATCATCTTTACTACTATTTTTTTACCATTTAATTCACCGGATGAACATTTTTCCATAACTTTTTTAAATTCAGGTTTAGCATGAGTACAATGTGGACACCAATCAGTATAAAACATCATAAAACTAGAAGGTGTTTCTAAATTAGCAAAAGATTCTTTTTTGGAAACGATAGCAGGTGAGTTGTATAAATATAAAAATAGTAAAATAAAAATAGCAATAGTAATACCACAAATCATATATGTAGGAATAGATTTACATAATGCAGTAATTTTATTTAATAGTTTCATTTATATAATCTACTAATTTTTTATTTTGGCTTATAATGTCTAAAAATGACATAACAACCTTCAGTATTTGAATATATTGAATTAATTATTTTGGTTAAAACGAACTTTTGTTCATATGGTGGGAAAAAAATATTACATTCATATTCTTTATCAATATATGTAACATATAAATTATCGACATTATTCATATATTTTTTATAAATTTCATATCCACCTATAAAAAATACTTTATTTATTTTATTTGTTTCACAAAAGTGATTTAAATAAAATTCTAATTTGTCTTCCTTACAATATACTAAGTTATCCTGCGATTTATAGATTTCGGGATTATTAGTTAACACTATATTTATTCGATTTTTTAACGGTTTTCGTGTAGATGGAATAGAATCATATGTTTTTCTACCCATTACAACAATATTATTTAAAGTAATATCACGAAAGTATTTTAGATCTTCACTAATATACCATGGAATCCTACTATCATTACCAATACCATAATTAATATCGTGTGCAACAATCATATTAAACTCAATATTCTTATTATAAAATATATTATCCATAGCTAATTATATATTTTATAATTAATTAATCATTTTAATTTAAAAAAGTGCATTTATATTCTCAGGTAATGGGGTTATTTTAGTTTTATACCATTTTTGTAATCTTTCAATAATTGGAGTTTCATTTTCAGTAACAAAATTAATAGCTATACCTTTACGACCATAACGTCCGGTACGACCTATACGATGAATATATGTTTCGCACAATTTAGGTAAATCGTAATTGATAACAACACTTACTTGTTGTATATCAATACCACGAGCAATAATATCGGTCGTTAATAGAATTCTACTTTCGCCGGTTCTAAAAGATTTCATAATTTTTTCACGTTCTATATGTTTCATTTCACCATGTAAGAGTGCAACTGAGAAATTTTGTTCTTCTAATTTTTCTTTAATATCTTCAGCTTTTCTACGGGAATTTACAAATATGATTGTTAAATTAATTTTAAGTCTTTCATATAAGTCACATAATGTTTCTATTTTCCAGTTTTCATTATCTACACCTAAGTAATATTGTTCTATACCATCTAATGTAACTTCTTCAGGATTAACTAATATTCGAACTACATTATCAGTCATAATTTTATTAGTTATCTCTAATGCAGAGTCCGGCATAGTAGCACTAAAAACACAAACTTGACATTGTTTAGGTACAAATTGAAATATTTCATATAATTGTTCTTTGAAACCACGAGATAACATTTCATCTGCTTCATCGATTATGATACATTTCAATTTATTCATTCTTAAATAATATCTTTTTATCATATCTTGTATACGACCAGGTGTACCTACT
>Ga0315904_10005607_pt1 | contig 17396 bp, 17 predicted proteins | sample LakEriMetagenome_6_FD_203529 | JGI IMG/M metagenome (GOLD analysis project Ga0315904, IMG submission 203529) | Freshwater fungal communities from buoy surface, Lake Erie, Ohio, United States - Buoy 12 MA120 | ecosystem: Environmental > Aquatic > Freshwater > Lake | place: USA: Lake Erie, Ohio...
CGCCTACATGCTCGACGCCATCTTCATCGGGGTGATCGGCATGATTCTCCAGTTCGGCCTGGCGATCGTCTTCGGCGTCGTGTCGCGTGGCAACGAGGGCATGATCGCCATCGGCTCACTCCTCGGCGCCCTGGTGAATTTCGGCGTCACGCTCGTCTACTTCGTCGGCTACGAGACCTCCGCCAAGCAGGGCACGTGGGGCAAGCAGATCGTGGGCATCAAGGTCACCGACATGGACGGCCGACGGATCACGACGGGCCAGGCCGTCGGGCGATTCTTCGCCAAGGTCATCAGCGGCCTGACCTGCGGCATCGGCTACCTGATGCCGTTGTTCACCGACAAGAAGCAGACGCTCCACGACCTGATCTGCGGATGCCTGGCGCTCAAGAAGTGACCGACGCCTTCCCGGCCGCCAACCGCCGCCTGGCCGGCGGCTTTGCGCTGCTCGGCGTCGCCGCCTTCGCGGCGGCGGCCTGGCTCGATCCCTACGACGCCTCCGGCCGCCCACTGCCCCACGGCACCCACCGCCAGCTCGGCCTGCCGCCGTGCATGCTCAACGTCGTCACGGGGCTTCCCTGCCCGGCCTGCGGGATGACGACGAGCATCGCGCTGCTCGCGCACGGTGATCCTGCGGCGGCATGGCGTGTGAACTGGGCCGGCACGCTCATCGGCCTGCTCGGCGTCGCCACCACGCTCTGGCTCGCCGCTTGCGCGGCGGGCCTCCCTGCAGGCCGCTGGCCGGCCGAAGCGACCGTCTGCCGTCTCGTGATTGCCGCCGCAATCCTGGCGACGGTCCGGTATGCGACGCTCGTCACGGCATGGCTCCGTATGGTCTGACCGGCCGCGCGGGCAGTTGACCGCCCATCCCCTCGGGGGATAGCCTGCCACGCTCTTGCCACCCCGGAGCCCCGCCATGGCCGACCAGCCGTTTCCCGACCTGCCGCCGATTCCGTCCGCCAGCCCCGCCCCCGTCGTGGGCCCGACGCGGACCAGCCGCCTGGCTGTCGCGAGTCTCGTGCTCGGCATCCTCTCCTGCCCGTTCTCCATCCTCGCCGGCATCCCCGGCCTGGTGTGCGGCATCATGGGGCTCAACCGCATCTCGCGCAGCGAGCGGGCAGCCGCATCGCCGCGGCTCACCGGCCAGGGGTTGGCGATCGCGGGCACCATCCTCTCCGGCCTCTCGATGCTGATCCTGCCCGTGATGATCGGCCTCATGCTGCCCGCCGTGCAGGCGGCCCGCGAGGCGGCGCGGCGGGTCGGATGTTCACACAACCTCCGGACGATGGCGATCGGCATGCTCGCGCATGAGTCCGCACAGCAGATCCTCCCGGCCGCGATCACCGATGCCGACGGCAAGCCGTTGTTGAGCTGGCGGGTGGCAATCCTGCCGTACATCGAGGAACAGGGGTTGTACGAGCAGTTCCACCTCGACGAGCCCTGGGACAGCGAGCACAACCGGACGCTGATCGCCAAGATGCCGGCGGTCTACAACTGCCCGAGCGGCCAGCGCGACGACGGCCGGACCCGCTACATGCTCCTCGACGGCACCGGCGCATGCTTCGAGAAACCGCGGCAGCAGACCCGTGGCCGCATCAGCGGCGTGAAATTCGGTGACCTGCGGCAGGCCCCCGACCAGACGATCCTCATCGTCGAGGCCCCCAGCGACCGCGCCGTGGAGTGGACGAAACCGGAGGACCTCACCGTCTCGCCCGACGAGGCGGCCCAATTGCAGGACGGCAAAGCCGGCGGCCACTCTCGCGGCATCCGCCACGCCGCCTACGCCGACGGTCACGTCGAGATGATCCACGGCTTCTGACCGGCCAACGGCCCGTGCCGCCGGCGGATATCCGGTCTGATCACCGGGCCCAGGAGGGCCGGATTGACTGCCCGCGGGCGGAGGCCCGCCAAGCGAACCGCGGCACGATGCCGCGGGTTCGCGTGAACCATCCTCCCCGGCTCCCGCCGGGGGCTTTTTGTGTGTTGTGTGCGTGGCGCACGGCACAAGAAGCCCCGGGTGGAAACCCGGGGACTCCGGCCATGAACGCCACCCCACGTTCCATGCAGCAGCGTCCCGGCGGCGTCCACGTGCCCGTCACAGCAGGTGACGGGCCTTGATCGCCAGGTATTCGTTGACGACCGCGGCCGTGACCGCCGCCGGCTTGACATCCAGCGTGAGCACGCCCGCATGCTCGAGGTCGGCGAGCACCTGCCGCCGCCAGAGCATCACGTCGGCCGCCGCGGCGGCCCGGTAGAGCCGCGGATCGCCGGCTGTTTGCCCGACCCCGGCCGCCTCGAACGATTCCAGCGGATCACTCACGGCCGGGTCGCGGAGCAGCGTCACCAGCGGGAGGTGTCGGCCCACCGTCGGCGCCAGATACCGCCGCAGGCTCGCCGCGTTGCGGTCGTCGATCAGGTTCGTGATCACGACGAGGAGCGTCCGCTTGCGGCACTGCCGCTGGAGATACAGCAAGGCCTCGTCGAACCGGCTCTCCACGAGCTCGGCCTCCACGTCGTGGCAGGCGGCGATCATCCGGTCGAGCTGGCGTCGGCCGCCGCGGGGCGGCACCCAGCGGAGGATCCGCTCGCCGAAGCACAGCACGCCCGCCTCGTCACGGTGCGACAGCGCCACATAGGAGAGCGTCAGCGCCGCGTCGAGCGCGGCGTCGAGCATCGAGGTGCCGGCGCTGGCGTTGACCATCATCCGCCCGCAGTCGATGGCGAACACCACCCGCTGGCTCTGGTTCGTCTGATGGTCGCGAACGGTGAGCTTGAGCCGGCGCGAGGTGGCCCGCCAGTCGATCGCCTTGAACTGGTCGTCGGCCGCGTAGTCGCGGAGCCGCTCGAACTCGTTGTCCGTGCCGACGCGGCGGGTGCGGCGGACGCCGAGCAGCGACATCCGGTTGAGCCGCGCATAAAGCGCGTAGCGGCTGATCTGCTTGAGCGCCGGGTAGACCGCCAGTTCGTCGCGGGCGGGCAACGCATGCTGCACCCGCCACAAGCCGAGCCGGCTGGGGCAGCGGACGAACACCCGCTCGAGCACGAACCCGCCGCGCTCCCGGGGCATGACGACATGGCGGACGCGGCCCCGAGACCGGCCCAGGAGCCGCAGCGGCGCGGGCGGCTCCTCCTCCGCCAGCAGCCCGCCGACGTCGTCGCGGATCTCCAGGTCGTGGGCCCGCCGCGAGCTGTTCTCGATGACGATCTCGATCGGATGCCGCACGCCCCGGGTGGCGATCGCCCCCATCTCCCGCCGCGCGCGAAAGGTCGCCCGCCGCGGCAGCGTCGTGGCGTCGCCGAGGGCCACCGCGACGATCGCCAGGTCGAAGGCGAGCACGCCCGGCCATCCCGTCGGCGCAAGGTACAGCCCGAGCGATAGGACCACGGGCGCCAGCGCGAGCAGGCAGAGGCGGGAGGTGGGCGCGATCACAGCCGGGGCACCTCGATCGTCTTCAAGACCGCCGCCAGCTCCCCGTCGGTCGTCTGCCCGGCCACTTCGGCCTCGGGCGAGAGGATCACGCGGTGCCGCAGCGCCGGCAGGACGAGGTCGGTGACGTCGTCGGGCACGACGTACGACCGGCCCGCGAAGGCGGCCAGCACGCGGGCCCCGCTCACCAGCGCGATCCCCGCCCGCGGGCTCGCGCCGAGCGTGAAGGCGGGCCAGGTGCGGGTCTTGCGGACGATGGCGGTCGTGTAGGCGATCACGCGGTCGTCCACCCGCACCCGGCGGCACAGGTCCTGCACCGCGACCACCCGGGCGGCATCGAGCAGCGGGCGAATGGCCGTCTCCACCTGCCGCTCCAGCCGTTCCGGCCGGCAGTGCAGGCGGAGGATCGCGTCCTCCTCCTCGGGCTGCGGATAGTCGATGACGAGCTTGAAGAGGAAGCGGTCGAGCTGGGCCTCCGGGAGGGCGTAGGTGCCCTCCGACTCGACAGGGTTCTGCGTGGCGAGCACGAGAAACGGCGGCTCGATGGGGTGGGTCGTGCCGTCCACCGTCACCCGTCCCTCCTGCATGATCTCCAGCAATGCCGCGTGGGTCTTGGCCGGCGAGCGGTTGATCTCGTCGGCGAGAAGGATGTTCGTGAACACAGGGCCGGGGCGGAAGCGAAACTCCTGCGTGCGGGCGTCGAACACCGGCTGCCCGGTGATGTCGGAGGGCATGAGGTCGGCGGTGAACTGGATGCGGCCGAACCGACAGCCGAGGGCCTCGCCCAGGATCCGCACGAGCAGCGTCTTGCCGAGGCCGGGCACGCTCTCGATGAGCACATGACCGCCGGCGAACAGCGCCGCCAGCGCCAGCCGCACGAACTCCTCCTGTCCGACGTAAATCTTCGCCGCCTCGGCGAGCACCGCGTCGATCGTGGCCCGGACCTCGTCAAACCGTGCCCCGTCCATTCCGTGTCCTGCGTCCGTCGTCTCCATGGATTCCGCCTCCTCGGTGTCGGTTGTCTCGCTGTCCCGGTGTGTCAGGAAGTTTCTCGGTCACCACGCCGCCAGGCCTCCAGCCGCCCCCGGGCAAACGCCTCGTCCCGCGACTTTCGCAGCAGCGATCCCAGCGCGTCCACATGGTGGCCGAAGTCGAGGGGCCGCCCGTTCTGCTCACGCCGCGGGCGGCCGAAGATCGGCGCCTTCCACCAGCAGAACAGCGCGATCGCGGCGACCGCCTGGGCAAAAATCCAGGGATGCGGCTGGACGGCCAGCAGCCGCCAGGGCGACGGCCCCGCCTCGTCGTCGTCCGTGGAGGCCGCCCGGATTCGCGCGGAACCGACGACCACCACCCGCGCATCTTTCGGCAGCTCGGCGATCAGCGCCGCCGCCAGCCGGCGGTTGCCCGGATCGACGAGCCCGCCGTTGAGCAGCGGCGCGGCCGAGGCGAGGAGCAGCGTGCGATCGCGGCCCCGCGACGCGACGAGCAGCGGCTCGCCGGCATGCTTCCACAGGGGCTGCATGCCGCGGGGGGGCTCGAGCCGCCGCCGCAACTCCCAGCGGGCCGTGATCGGCGCGGCCGCGGCGCCGGACACCTCCACCTCGATCGGCACCGGCACCGGCTCCTCGCGGGCGGCCAGTCCATAGGCCAAAGGCAACCGATCCGTTTTCCCGGCGGAAAATGTGGGCTGCGTCTCGGCCCGGAGTTCGGCCACGGCGCTGCGGTGCCGCTCGCGGGCCGTCGCCGCCTTGTCCGCCGACAGTCCCGGCGCCGCGGCGACGGTCTTCCAGTAGTCGATCGCCGCATCGGAGTCGCGGGCCACGAAGACCACCGTCTGATCCCCATCGGCGGCGAGAAACCGCTCCAGCAGCCGCCGGGTCTCCTCCTCCGGAGCGGCGAAGGCGTCGGCGAACACGATCGCCACATTGTGCCGTCCGACGATCCGCTCCGCGAGCCAGCGGCGGGTGGTGGTGCGATGGCCCGCATCGCGAAGCATCTGCACGAAGGCCGACACGCCATTCAGGCTCTCACCCCGGACGGTGCCGTAGCGGGTGTCGGGATCACGATCGCAGCCCGCGACCAGCGCGACGAGCACGACCACGGCGAGACGGGCCATTCTTCGGACCGACGAATGCACCAGGCGAGCATTCGGGGCCGAGGCTTGAGGAGGAGGGTGCCCCTGCCATGTCGCCGGGCTATGGGAGCAAGCGCAGGCATGGATGCCGGAGCGCCGCGGACATGCAGTGAGCGGAGGGCCGGAGGCCCGGAGAGAACGTCCGGAGACATGGCAGGGGCACCCCCGACCGGGCACGAAACCCGCGCCCGTTGCAAATACCCGTGCGTTCATGCGGCGACCCCGCCGGCCGGGGATGCCCGAAACGCGTCACGTTGATCCCAGACTTCCGCGAAGGCCGCGGCGGCCACCGGCAGGCGGCCGAAGAGCGCGTCTTCGAAGAGCCGGTTCGAGCGGCGGAAGAGACCGACGATCAGCGGTGCGGCGGCCGCCACCTCGGCGGCGTAGCGGCGGTTGGTCTTGCCGCGGGCCAATTCAATGACGCCGCGGCCGTGCAGTTGCACGAGCTGCCAGCCGTGAAAAAACACCATCGCCGCCGCGTAGTCGCCGGCGGCAGCCAGCCGCTCGGCCTCCGCGAGCAGGTCGCCGTCGTGCCGCCGGGCCGCCTCCGGCAGGGCCTCGAGCGCCTCCGCACCGAGCACCGCCGCGGCAGCTCCCCGCTGCGTGCGCTCGGACCCGCGGATGTCGAGACCGTACCGCACCAGCAGCCAGACCGCCCCGGCGACCAACGCCACGAGGACCGCGATCATCAGCCATTTCGCAACGGCGGCGAGGCCCTCGAGCCTGACCTCCGGGACGGGCGACGGGGGCGGTGCGGGCGGCAACGCGGCGACCATGGGGCGATAGGTGTCGGCGGCGGCGTCGTACCAGGGAAACCTTTGCTTCACGACCGCATCGCGGGCCGGATCGGCCGGGACCGCCTCCGCCAGCGGCGCCGCCACGGCGGGAACCGCAGTCGCCCCGAGCCAGACCACGACCAGGGCCGCGCCGATCCCCGCCCGCCCGGGCCGCAGGCCGGCGTAGGTGGCGGCCGCGCGAAACTTCAGTTCCACGTCCCAGCCCTCGTGGCGAATCCGCGTGTCGATGTAGGTGAAGAAACGGTACGCCGTCACGAGCATGGCGGCGGCCCAGAAGGCGATCTGGCTGGGCCACGACGCGAACGCCCGCACGGCTGCGAGCGCGGCGTCGCCATCCTCGGCGAACGGGTCGAAGGCGGCGCGGACCACGTCGTCGAGCGCCCCGCCCCGCCACAGTGACGCGAACGTCTCCAGGAACCAGGTGCCGGCGAGCCAGCCCCCGATCAGCAGCGTCGCATCGATCAGCAACAGCAGCATGATCCTGTCCAGCCCGCAGCGGGTCAGCGCCAGACAGCGGCCGGGCACGCCTGTCGTGCGGCCGCGTTCGAGGAGGATCACGGGACTCAGGTAATACGCGGCGGGCACCCACGCCAGCGGCCCGATGCATGTCACGAAGGCCAGCCCGCGAAGCAGCGCCTGGTAGAGCAGCATCGGCCCGATGGCACCCGCTGCCGTCCGCAGGCACTCCCGCCAGGACGCGGCCGTGAACCGCCCGCTGAACACGGCCTGGCCAAGAAACACCGTCAGCGGTGCCGCCGCCCACGGCATCTCCAGGGCGGTGAGCAGCAAGAAGGCCGGAAATGCGTCGTCGCTCTCGGCGCCGCCGAAGGCGAGCCGGTTGAGCAGGATCATCGGCACGGCGCCGAGCGCGGCGGCGATCGCCACGCCCAGCGGCCGCCGGCCGCAGACCAGCAGCGCAAGGTCGAGGCATTCGAGCACGCCTCGCGGCCGCACGACGATCTGCGCCTGATCAAGCCGCATCGTGCGGTCTCCCCGGCAGCAGCGCCGGCACCAGGAAATAGCCGCCGAGCAGCACCGTGGTCACGATCGCCACACCCGCCTTGACCGCGTAGGGCAGCCGCGCGGGCGACACGAAGCCCTCGATGAAGGCCGCCAGGAAGAAGAGCACCGTCGCCAGGCCGACGACCTCGAGCGCCTCGGGCGCCGCCTGCCGCAGCGCGTCCATGCGGGCCCGCCCCCGCGTGTCGAGAATCGACCAGCCGAGCCGCAGGCCGGCGGCCGCCGAGAGCACGACGGCCGTGAGCTCGAAGGGGCCGTGGGCGGTGACGAACTCGGTGAAGTTCGCCGCCTGGGGCGCGACGAGCATGTGGCCGAAGATCGCGCCCAGGAACAGCGCATTGAACGCCAGCACGACGAGGCTGCCGATGCCACAGAGGATGCCCCCGGCGAAGCACCGCAGGCCGATGCCGGCGTTGTTGAAGACGTAGAAGCCGGCCATGATCGACCGCCCCTCGGCGGACGGGCCGCTGCCGGGCTTCTCGGCATACATTTCCTCCATCTTGGCGAGCGTGCCCTCGCCGGCCACTGCGGCCGCGAAGCCCGGCCGCGTCGCCGCCGCGGCCAACGCCCCGAGAAACACCGACCAGAAGAGGGCCAACGCGATCCAAAAACACGGATCCGTGACGACCCGCCGCGGCACCTCCACGAGCAGCGACCGCAGCCAGCCCAGCAGGCTGAACGACTCGATTCGATAGAGCTGCGTGTGGGCGTCGGCGACGAGTTGCTGGAGGTGCTCGCGGGTGGCCGGCGGAAACCGCAGCGCCGCCGCCAGGGCCAGATCGCTGCAGGCCGCCCGATACCGGCGGGCGAAGGCGGCCGCCCGTTCGGCATCGATCCGCCGGCCCGCCCGGCTGCGGAGCCAGGCGACGTCGGCGGCGAGCTGGGCCCACTCCGGCGCCCGCGACTCGATCAAGGCGGCGATGCTCATCGGGGCTCTCCCGTCAGCGTTCGCTCATAGACGGCCGAGATGACCGCGTCGGGATCGGCCGGCGGCGGAATCTCCCAGGCCGCGCACAGCCGGGCTGCCGGGATGGCGGCCAGTTCGTGGCGGCGGGCCGGCGCGAGCATCGGCCGTCGGGCGGCATACTCGGCCAACGCCTCGGCGAGCACGGGGTCGGGGCGAAAGCCCGGCGGCACGATGTCGGCGGCGAAGTTGATGCCGCCGTCGGTGGCCGGCGGTGGCGGCGGCCGCCAGCGCCGGTCGTAGACCACCACCGTGCCCGCCGCGAGGTCGCCCAGCCGCTGCAGCCGCCGCGTAAAGGCCATCGCCACGAGGCCGGGAAAGAACGGCGGCGCGATGTCGGCCGCGCGGATCAGGTTGCGGAGGATCGCCTGCGCCACGTTGATCGACAAACCCGTCTGCGACACCGTCCGCAGGCCGAGGGCGAGCTTGCCGAGCGTCTGGCCGTTGTTGAAGGTCTCGAGGGCGGCCCCATAGCCCCACCACAGGAAGAACAGCGCCACGAGGAAGAAGCCGAGAAACGCCGCCCCGACGATCCCCGCGACGGCGAACGGGATGAACAGAGCGACCCCGACGGCGCTGATCACGAAGACGTCGATCGCGAAGGCGATGAGCCGGGGCGCCGGCCCGGCGAGCCGGAACTCGAAGGCGATGTTCTCCGGACTCACGATGCGGAGCGTGGTGTCGAGCGGCGGCGAAACGGAGGCGGGCATGCGGCGACCGCGGCGGGAAAATGAGACCAGCGGATTGTAAACGGCCCGCGGTGCCGCCGTTCAACCGCCGAATCGCCCGCGAATGTCAGCCGCGGGCACGCCCGCATCGCCGAGCGCAAAAGCGGCCACGACCGCCGGGTTGAAGTAAGTGATCATGCCGTAGATCGCCAGGCCGACGGCGGTCGGAAAGCAATAGATGGTGGTCGCGCTCGCCATGCCCACGATCAACGCCACGACGCCGAGCCGGCGGCGCCGAAATCGGAGGCCGAAGATGCCGGCGGTGACATGCAGGACTCCCGCGATCAGCCCGCCGGCCCCCATCACGCCGTAGATTGCCATCATCCACGACCTGAACATGGCGGGCGGCGGCCCCGCGCCAAGCTCCCGGGCCATCCCGCCCTCCGGAAACATGAAGGGCACCGCCACGGTGAGCGCCACGAACAGGACCGTCATCAACAGTTCGAGGCTGCCCTGGACGATCATCAGGATGGCGACGGGCATGACATGCCGCACGAGACCCGGCCCTGTGGTGCCGTCGCCATGCGGCGCGGCTCGCGCTGCCCCCGATGCCGTGGGCGCCGCGTAGGGATTGGCACCCTGGCCAACGGGCAGCGGCGGCGGCAGGTCGGCGGCCGGAGCGGCCATCACACCCCATCCCGCGGTGCCAGCGCGACCCGCACCGGGGCTCGATTCATGAACACCAGCAGCACGATCGGATAGGCGAAGGAAAAGAGGCTGCCGAGCAGGTTACCGACCACGAGGCCGAAGGCATCGATCGCGTCCCCCTGCCTAGCTGCCAGCATCGGCTGCACGACTGAGGTCCATTGCACGATCATGCCGACGATCCCGCTGACGATGGCATACCACGCATAGCCGATCGAAAGCATGCGGCCCCAGGCCTTCGTCAGCAGCAGGCCGATGCCCGCCGCCAGCAGCGCCAGCGTTGCCACGCCCCCCAGCACGATCGCCACCTGCGTGAAGAGCCGAAAGGTCGGATTTGAGTCGAGCAGGTCGAGCATCGGATTGGGCATGGCCGGATCCCGTGGCAGTGTCATGAAGAACATCGCCGACGAGGCGGCCGTGCCGCACAGGCCGAGCACACCGAAGACGATGTTGAGAATGCCGAAGACGATCAGCGACGCCGGGCGGGACGGGGGCGAAGCGGCGGCCGGCGCGGCCGACGAGCGGTACGGATTCGGGTCCATCACGAGGGACTCACGGAGGGGCCGGAGGATATTCCCGCCGGATGACGGGGATTGTGCGCTTCAGTCACCGGCCGCCGCAAGGCCGGGCCAGCGGTCGGCGAGCACGTCGGTCTCGTCGCTGGGACTATCGGCTCTGCGGCTGCCGCGGTCGCTGCCGCTGCCGCCGCAGGAAGTCCTCCGGGATCACGAAGTCGTCCGTGGCGGTGCCGTCGGGTTCGGGGATCATGTCCAGGGTGTCGATCAGCGGGATGTCGATGTCCTGCTTCTCGATCAGGGCGGAGAGCGTCTTGGGGGAGATCCGCTTCAGGTTCGGAAGCGAGAGCGGCGAATCCACCGTGGCGAGCGCCTTGGCGATCTCGACCGCATCGCGGGTGTCGAGGGCGGTGACACGGGGGAGGACGAGGCCCGTGTCGTTCTTCCGCCCGCACCGCGAAACCAGCCGCGCCACGTCCGGAGTCAGCGGCGTCTCGCGACCCGCCGTGGCCAGGAGGCGGCCCAGCCGCAGCCCGGTTCCCTTGGACGCCGCCAACGCCGCGACCACTTCCGGTTGGAAGTCGGCCAGACCGTCGAGATGCAGCACGCCCGCCGAGTAGGCGGCGAGGCTGCGGGCCGCCTCGGGCGCGAGGCGGCTCAGCCCGTCAAGTTGCAGCGACTCACTCATGGAACCGGCGAGCGACTCGGCGGCGGCCGGTGACAGCTCGCGGAGCCCCGGCAGCGTGAGCGGCTTTGTGATCGTGGCCAGAATCCTCGCGGCGGCGATCGCATCGGGCGTGTCGAGCGCGGTGATCCCCGGCAGGGAGGCGCCGCTCCCGCGGGCACAGACGCAGGCGAGCCGGGCCGCGTCCGGCGTCAGCGGGATCGCGGCGCCGATCGTCGGCAGCACCCGCACCACGTACAGTTCCGTCCCGCGGTAGGCGGCGAGCGCCCGGACCGCCTCGGGGGAGAGCGTGGCGACCTGGCCGAGGCCGAGGCGGCCGCCCTGAAAGCCGGCCAGTTTTTCCGCGGTCTCGGCCGAGAGCGATTGCAGGCCGCCGAGTTCGAGCCTGCGGCCGGGGAACCTGGTCAGCGCCGCGGCCGCGTCAGGCTCGATCGTCTGCAGAGCGAGAAACAGGGATTCGCACCGCGCATTCCCCAACGCCGCGGCGATCGGCTGCGACAGGGCCGTCGGACCGAGATAGAGGCTGCCTCCGCCGAAGCCCGCGAGGGCCGTGGCCGTTTCCGGCGTGACCGCGACCAGCCGGCCCAGGTTCAGCCGGTCGCGGGAGACCGCCGCGAGGGCGGCGGCGACGTCCGCGGGAAGCTCGGTCATGCTCGGCAGCGAGCCGTCCCAGGCCGGGATGCGGGCGAGTTCCCGGGCGGCGTCGGGCGTCAGGCTCGTGAGGCCGTGGACCGCGATCATCTCGCCGCCAAACGCCGCCAGGCCGCGGGCCGCCTCCGCGGAAATCGTGGTCAGGCCGGGGAGATGGAGCCGCTTGGCCCGGCGACCCGCCAGGGCCAGCGCGGCTTCCGGCTCGAGCGTCGTCAGCCGGTCCAGTTTGAGAAACTCTCCCTCGAACTTCGCCAGCCCCGCGGCGGTCTCGGGCGCGAGCGTGGCGAGGCCGGCCAGCGACAATTCGGCACCCCGGTACCCCGCCAGCGCCGCGGCCGCGTCGGGCGTGAGCGTCTTCAGGCCGTTGAGCGTCAGCGCGACGCCCGTGAACTCCGCGAGCACCGCCGCGGTCTCGGCGTCGAGCGTCTTCAGGCCGTCGAGGGCCAGGCCGTCCCAGCTCCGGCCCGATGCCAAAAGTCCGGGGCGTCCGACCATGTCGCGCGACCGGCGCACCCGCGCCACGAGCGTCCGCGCCTGCTCGGGCGTGAGCGATTCGATCTTGTTCGTATCAGCGGGAAGCCGGTCGGCGGCGTGGGCCGGGAGCCGGTCCACGCCGGCCGAGATGAGGACGGCGAGCACGATCAGGCGTTGGAGCGGCGGACGAGCGGCGACATGCATGGGAAGCCTCGACATGGTTGAGGGCGGGTGACGGTTGGTCGCCGGACGGCTGCGGAGTCGGGGGCGGTGAAGGCGGCGATCCCGGGCAGTTGCATGCCGCCCAGTTCGCCCGACGCGGCAAGTTTGCGGGCGGTCGCGGGGGAGAGCACGCCCTCGGGGGCGAGCACGGTGAGCCTGTTCCGCAACCCATGCCGGTTCCGCGCGAGGAGCACGTCGGCCACCTCGCGGGTGGGCTCCTCGCCGGCGAGCAGAATGGTGTGGGGGTTCGGTGTCGTGAGCTCACGAGCCGTCGAGCGTCTCGAGGCTCCGCAGCGGGAGCGACAGCGCCGGAATGTCCGCATCGTCGCAGGGCTCCCGGATGATGTGGCGGCGAAGGTCGGCCGTCGAACGCCGCCGGTAGCGAAATCCTTCGCTACTTCCAGCCATGCTAGCGAAGGCCTTCGCTACGGTCAAGCGGCCTGGAAACGTGGTCGAGCGGCCTCCCCGGCGGCGCCGGTGACGGGGTCAGCGGTCGGCGAGCACGGAGGCCCACAGTCCGTCCGACACGAGCAGTCCGTCGCGGGTGAGGCGGATGCGGTTCCCGTCATCGGTGGCAAATCCCGCGGCGACCCAGCGGGCGATCGCGGGGCCGGCGAGCGCGTCGACGTCGTGGCCGCTGGCGGCGCGAAACGCCTGCCGCTCGATCCCGGCGCGACGCCGCAGCCCCACCACGAACCGCTCCCGCGCCGCCGCCGCGGCGGTCATCGCATCGACGTCGCCGACACACTCACCGCCGGCGAGCACGCCCTTCATCCAGGTCGTCGGGCTGCGGTGGTTCGTGATCCGCGTCCGGCCATCGAACCGCGCCGCGCCGGGCCCAAACGCCTCCCAGGGCCGCAGGTCCCAGTAGGCCTCGTTGTGGCGGCAGCGGTGGCCGGGGCGGGCGAAGTTCGAGACCTCATAGTGCTCGAAGCCCGCCCCCTCCAGCCGGTCGATCGCCGTCTCGAACATCGCCCGCTCGAGGTCGTCGTCCACGGGCGTGAGCTGCCCGCGGCGGCGGGCTGATTCGAACGCCGTCCCCTTCTCCCACGTCAGGCAGTACACGGACACGTGCTGCACATTCAGGGCCAACGCTGCGTCCAGATCCCGCTCCACGGCGGCGCGGGTCTGCCCCGGCGCGGCCGTCATCAGGTCGAGGTTCACGGTGAGATCAGCGTCGCGCAGCCGGCCAACGGCCGTCCGCACGTCGTCAGGCGCATGGTCGCGGTCGAGGGCCCGGAGCGTGGCCGCGTCGAGCGACTGGCCGCCGAGGCTCACGCGGGTCACGCCGCACTGCCGCGCGGCCGCCACGAACGCGTCCGTGACGTCGAGCGGATTGGCCTCGACGGTGATCTCGGCCCCGGCGGCCGGCACGAGCCGCGCACGGAGCAGGTCGAAGAGCCGCCGCAGGCCGTCGGGGCCGAGATGCGAGGGCGTGCCGCCGCCGACATACAAGGTGGCGAGTTCCAGACACGCAGCAGCGGCACCTCCGGTCGGCGGACACGCCGGCACCACCGCCGGCGGGAGCCGCTCCAACTCCCGCGCCAGCGCCGCGAAGTAGCGGTCGATGAGGTCATCGCGGCCGGCGACGAGCGCGAAGTCGCAGTAGCCGCAGCGGTGCCGGCAGAACGGCACGTGAACGTAGACATGGCGAGGGAAAGCGTTCATGGTGCGAGTCATGCTCCGGCGAGCCGCCGCCCGTCCGCAGCGGCTGCGGGAGTTCATCCCCCCGTGGATCGCAGGAGCCGGTCGAGCAGGTGGGCCACCCTGTCGCCGATGTAGTGCCTGGCGCCGAGCCCGTCGAACGCGGCGACGACAGGCGCCAGCGCCGCGAGGATGTCGTCGGCTTCACTCACCGATCACGCTCCTCGAGCCACCGCCGCACGTCCCGGGCCAAGGCCGATCCAAAGGCGAGGTCGATGAAGCGGAGTCGCTGTTCCTGCGGACTTTCTGCCGGGTGCTTCCTGCGAATCACGTCCATGGCAGCCCGCCGGCCGCGTTGCGACAGCGCACACGCATTCGCGAGCCTCTGCGCGGGCGTCAGGCCACGGATGCATATCCGCCAGGCGGCTTCCGCGTCCGCCGCGGTGTCGTTGATCATGGAGTAAGCCGTCGCCGGGCGTTGATTGTTGATTTCGGAGCGATACTGAACGGGATTGTATGTCTCGATCAACGAAAGCGACACAGTCACGAACCGGCCCAACCCGGCACGGGGCTGCCCATGCTCCGTGCCTCCGCCGACCAGACCGGGAGGCTGCAGGCTCCCCCGTGCCCTGGGATCCGGCGTAGGTGGCCAGCGCAGGCAGGATGCCGGAGCGCCAGCCTCATAACCGATCAAAACGGGAGGCTTCAGGCTCCCCCGTGCCCTGGGAGCCAGCGTAGGTGGCCAGCGCAGGCAGGATGCCGGAGCGCCAGCCTCCTAACCGATCAAAACGGGAGGCTTCAGGCTCCCCCGTGCCCTGGGAGCCAGCGTAGGTGGCCAGCGCAGGCAGGATGCCGGAGCGCCAGCCTCCTAACCGATCAAAACGGGAGGCTTCAGGCTCCCCCGTGCCCTGGGAGCCGGCGTAGGTGGCCAGCGCAGGCAGGATGCCGGAGCGCCAGCCACCTCCGAGTGAACGGAGCCCAGGATGGGCGCAGTGAACGTCCGGCGACAGGGCACGGGGGAGCCTGAAGCCGGCGCGTGCGCGCACCCGTCACAACCAGATGTGCAGCCGGCCGTCGAGCATGTCGGGGATCTTCTTGGCGAGCGTCCGCCGGATGCGGTCGTCGGTGTACCGCGTCGAGAAGTGCGTGGCGATCACCACCTCGTTGTGAAACCGCTCCCGCCGCGCGAGCAGGTCGTCGAGGTGCATGTGGCCGAACTTGTGGATCTTCTCCTTGCGGTGCGAATGGGCCACGAAGGTCAGTTCCGTGATCAGGATCATGGCCTCGAACATCGCCGGGCAGCGGTCGAGCCCCTCCGGGGCGCTGTCGCCGAGATAGGCCACCAGCGGCGTCCGCACCTCGTGCGTCACATCCACGCCCGAGAGCCGCAGGTCACGGATCTTGTCGCCCGGCAGGCCCTGGTACTCGTGCTTGAGCTTGCGGCGCCGCTCCCAGACGACGAAGCCCACGCTCGGCAGCGTGTGGCAGGTGGGCGACACGGTGACGACATGCTCGCGGGAGAGTTCGATCTCCTCACCGGGCCGGGCGGGAAGGAGCGTGCACGGCAGCCGGCCGCGGTCGAGCCGCGACACGGCCCGGAGGAGCTTCTCGATCGGCTCGATGGCCGACTCCGGCAGATAGATGGTGGGCGGCTCCATCTTCATCATCCGCCGCCGGGCCACGTAGACCGGCAGGGCGGCGATGTGGTCGAGGTGGGTGTGGGTCACGAACCAGGTGCTCGTGGCCATGAAGCCCCAGGGCTGGGCGCCGAGATCGAAGCCGAGCTTCAGCTCCGGGATCCGCCAGCAGCTCTGCACGGCGGCGCGGGAATAGCCCTCGACGGTGAGCCCCTTGTGGACGAGCGTGCGAAACGGCGCGTTGTCGATCATGCTGGTTCCGGTGACGACACGACGGCGATCGGCGGCTGGGCCGCGGGCCGCTCCAGCCAGATCTCCTCGAACAGCCGCTCCTGCCGCGTGGCGAGCCGGCCGCGGCGGACCAGTTCGAGCACCGCCAGGAAGATGCCGACGACCCGCGATTTGGGCATATCGTCATCGAAGAGTTCGCTGAACGCCACCCTGCCCTGCTCCTGCACGAGCGATTCGACCCGTTCGATGTGCCGCTCGATCGGCGTGTCGTCGTGGATGATCTGCCGCGGCCGGCGCTTCTCGCGCTTGCGGAGAACCCGCGACATCGCCCCCACGAGGTCCCAGACGTGCACGTCGGCGATCGTCACCGGCGCCGGCTCGTCCTCGGCGCCTGCCGGCTCGGAGGCGACCCGTGGAAACCGCAGCTCCCACTGCCGGGCCCGGTCCTCGAGGATCGCGGCCGCGTCGCGGAACTGCTTGTATTCGAGGAGCCGCTGCACGAGGTCCTCGCGGACGAGCTCCACCGGCTCCTCCGTCTCTTCGGGCCGCGGCACGAGCGCCCGGGCCTTGATTTCGAGGAGCACGCTGGCGAGCTCCACGAACTCGCCCACCTGGTCGATCGCCAGGTCCTGGAGCACGTCGAGGTAGGCGACGAACTCCGTCGCGATCCTGGCGATCGGCACCTCCGTCACGTCGACCTCGTGCTTCTTCACGAGGTAGAGCAGCAGGTCCAGCGGACCGGAGAAGACTTCGAGATCGACCTTGAATTCCACGCCCTGCCTCGGCCGCTGCCTTCCGGGTGCCAGTTCCGGTAGTCTGGCATTATGGACCACCGGCACCAACGGCAGATCGAGACGCTCTGGGCCCCCTGGCGGCTGGGCTACGTGCAGGGCCGCGACCACGGCGATCCGGCGGCGGAGGTGCGGCCGACACGCTGGCGGGACGGCGCCGACGAAGCCTGCTTCCTCTGCCGGGCGGCGGCGGCCGACCCGGTCCACGATCGGGCCCTGGGGGTCGTCGAGCGCACGGCGCAGGCCGTGGTCGTCATCAACCGCTTCCCGTATTCCAACGGCCATCTGCTCGTGGCCCCGCTCGACCATCGGCCGACGCTCGCCGCGCTTGAAGCCGCCCAGCTGCTCGCCCTGCAGCAGCGGCTCGTCTTCTGGTGCGGCGTGATGGAGCGGACGATGCAGGCCCAGGGCTTCAACATCGGGCTCAACCTGGGCGCCGTCGCCGGCGCCGGCCTGCCCGGCCATCTCCACTGGCACGTGGTGCCCCGCTGGGCCGGCGACGTGAACTTCATGCCCGCCCTCGCCGGCGTCCGCGTGCTGCCGCAGGCGCTCGACGCCCTGTGGGAACAGCTCACCGCCGCGGAGCGCCGCCCATGAAGCCGCTCGACTGGCGGGAGCGCGAGCGCATTCTCCTCGCCCCATGGGCGATGCATGCGGCCGACTCGGCCGGCCGCGTCCATCCCGAGCCGCCGCATCCTTTCCGCAGTCCCTACCAGCGCGACCGCGACCGGATCGTGCACTCGGCCGCGTTCCGGCGGCTCGCCCACAAGACGCAGGTCTTCACCGGCTACCACGGCGACTACCACCGCAGCCGGCTCACGCACACGCTGGAGG